>Ga0137369_10002493_pt1 | contig 18918 bp, 14 predicted proteins | sample SagtaG_12_FD_104918 | JGI IMG/M metagenome (GOLD analysis project Ga0137369, IMG submission 104918) | Vadose zone soil microbial communities from Sagehorn Ranch, Mendocino, California, USA - Sage1_L_113_16 metaG | ecosystem: Environmental > Terrestrial > Soil > Vadose zone | place: USA... | reverse complement strand
TTGCGACTGAGGCACCAGGCTGGCGGAGGCGGACGCGAGATTTGCGCGGCTCGAGCGGAACTGGTTGATGTTTTACTGCGATATGCCTTTGGCGCTGCATCGTCCGCAGCGGCTCGTGGAAATGGCGAGGCTGACGTGCCCCTGGCGCTGATTGCTCTTGGCGGATATGGCCGGGGCGAGCTCAATCCGTTCAGCGATGTTGACGTTATGCTGTTGCATCAGCAGCGCGCCGAAGTTTCGCCGCACTTGGAGGAAATGGTGAACCAGATCTTGTACCTGTTGTGGGACAGCGGATTCAAAGTTGGACACTCCACGCGTTCGATTAAAGAAGCCATTGCGCAGGCCAACACCGACATGCGCACAAAGACGGCCATGCTCGAGGCGCGGTTCCTCGCCGGCAACACAGAACTGGCGACACAATTTCGGGAACAATTTCGTTCTAAATGCGTCGTGGGACACGAACGCGACTACGTCGAACTACGCATGAAGGATCAAGTCGCCCGGCATAAAAAATTCGGCGACAGCGTTTATCTGCAAGAGCCGAACCTGAAGAGCGGCTGTGGCGGACTGCGCGACTATCAAAATCTGCTTTGGATTACCTACTTCAAAGAGGGTTTGCTGAGCACAAACCAACTCGTCGGAAAAGACTGGCTGAGCGAAAGCGACCAGCGCCGAATCGAGCGTGCGTACGATTTTCTTCTGCGCTTGCGCACAGACTTGCATTACGCGACCGGGCGCGCCACCGACATACTGCACATGAATTTGCAGGACCAAGTCGCAATGCGGCTCGGGTATTCACCTCGAAAAGGCCAGCTTCGAATTGAGGCGCTGATGCGGGACTGCTACAACCACACCCGAAATATTCTGCGGGTGACGGAGCGAATCACGGAACAGTTCGTGCGCGGACATGTTACGAGCAAAACGCGCGCTCTTTTCAGTTTTCTCCCGTTAACACGAGGCCACAAGACTCCGATTGGTGATTCCTTCTTTGTTCAAAACAAACAACTGCATCCGGGGCGGCGCGATGTTTTTCGCAACAACCCCGAGCAGATGATGCGCGCATTTCAACTGGCGCAGGAGCGTGACATCGATCTCAGCCCGGAACTGGAAGACTTGTTGAGCAGAAGCCTGCGCCATGTCACCCGAACATATCAATATGCGCGCGGGCCCCGTGTGATTTTCACATCGATTTTGTCCCAGAAAGGCAGAGTGGGACGCATCCTGCGGATGATGCATCGGGTGGACTTTCTTGGCCGGTACATTCCCGAATTCGGCCAGCTCACCTCTCTTGTGCAGCACGAGTTCTTGCACCGGTATACTGCCGACGAGCACACCCTGGTGTGCATCGACAAACTTGATGCATTAGCGGAGACCGATGATCCGAAGCTGATTCATTATCGCAAATTGTTTGAACAACTCCCGGACCCACTGGTTCTGTATATCGCACTTCTCCTGCACGATAGCGGCAAGGCCGTGGGCCGCCCGCACTCCGAAGCCAGCGCGCTATTCGCCCAGCGTGTTGCGGCCCGTCTGCAATTGTCCTCCGAGCAGCGGAAATCGCTGATACGTCTCGTCGATGATCACCTCACCTTGTCCAAAATGGCGCAGCAACGGAATCTCGATGATCCCGCAACAGTCATGGAATTTGCGCAAGTTGTGAAAGACCAGAAAAACCTCGACGCGCTGATGCTGCTTACTCTCGCTGACGGCCAGGGCACAAGCGCCGACGCATGGTCGGACTGGAAGGAATCGCTGGTGTGGCAATTGTTTCACCAGACCTCGCGTTATCTCGCCGACCAAAAGTCTTATTACGAACAAACCAGAATCGCGCGTGAAAGCCTGGGCGCATCTGTCACCGAAAACCTTTCACCGGATTACGCGGAAGAAATTGAAGCGCATTTCGAATATATGCCTGATCATTATTTCCGCTCGACTAGCGTGCCGGAGATCATCGAGCACGTGAAGTTGTTCCGGTCTTTTCTTGAGAGCGTTTCCAGCGGGAAGGAGTTTCCGCTCGCTCCGGCAGTGAAATGGAAGATCGTGCCCGACCAGGGACATACGGTTATGACGTTCTGCACGTGGGACCGCGAACGGCTCCTGGCAAAAATAGCGGGTTCAGTTTCCGTCGTGCCGTTAAACATTTTAAGCGCCGATGTTTTCCCGCGCGGCGATAACGCAGTGCTTGGCATGTTCCGCGTGTGCGACACGAAAGCGCAGCCCGTTTCCAACCCGCGCGATTTCGAGCTTGTAGAGCAAACGTTGCGCCGAGCACTCGAGGACGAGAGCTTTGACTTCGGTCCATCCATCGAAAAAGCGAAGCGCTCGAGCCCTCGCGCCGCAGTGGGAATTGAATTTCCGACTCGCATCGCGATCGACAATAAGACGCATCCGACTTACACGCTCATTGAGTTTCAAGCCCCGGACCGCATCGGTCTGCTTTACGATGTGCTCAGCTGCCTCGATCGCGAAAATGTCTTGGTGCCGCTTTCTCGAATTAACACGCAGGCTGGCGCGGCGATCGACACGCTGTACGTGGTGGACGCCTCCAGCCATGCCAAGATCACAGATTCGCAGCGGATTCGGATGGTTCAGCAGCATTTGAAGGATACGATTCTGCGCTGCTCGGGAAAACCGTAGCGAAAAGACGAGCGTTTTTCTGCCTTGCTGCGAACTCTTTTGGTCTCATGAACGTTCTGATTCTCGCTGCGGGATACGCAACCCGCCTTTACCCACTGACGCTGAACAAAGCGAAACCGCTACTCGTAGTCGGCGGCAAACCAATCATCGAATGGCTGGTGGACAATCTCGCGGGCATTCCCGATTTGGAAACGATTTACGTCGTAACCAACAACAAATTCACGGCGGACTTCCAGGCGTGGAGTCAGAGCTATCAAAAACGGCATCCCGAATTTAAGTTCAAGATTGTTAATGACGGTTCTACGAGCGATGATGACAAACTGGGCGCAATTGGAGACATCAATTTTGTCGTGACGCAGGAGAACCTCTCCCAGAACAGCTTGTTAATTGCCGCCGGCGACAATCTGTTCACCAGTTCGCTGGCAGATTTCGTGGCGAACGCGAGGAACACCGAAGTGACCGTTGCGGTTTACGATGTTGGCGACACTGAAGCGATCAAGAAGTATGGCAACGTCGCCGTTGATGCCCAAGGAATCATGACCCGGTTTGAGGAAAAACCGCAAAAGCCACAGGGAACACTCGCCGCGATTGCCCTTTATTATTACTCGCCTGCGGTTCTCTCGCTTTTGAGAACGTATCTGGCTGCCGGGAATAATGCGGATCAGCCCGGCCGTTTTGTGCAGTGGCTCTACACCCGCAAACCGGTCAAGGCGTTCCAGATCAAAGGCCGCTGGCTCGATATCGGAAGCAAAGAAACGCTCGAGAAAGCGGACCGCATCCTGGCTTCGCCTCGTTGAAACGTTGAATCGTTAAAGCGTTGAATCGTGTGACGCCGATGTAACGATGTAACGGTTTAACGAATTACGCTCTCTACTTCATCCTTCCTTCATCGAACTCAATCAGATCGAAATATGTCCGAATATCTTTACGTCCATCGCCACCGGCTTCTTTGAGAAAATGCAGGAAACGCGCCTTTTTTGCGGCCGTATCGGGATGCCGTGATATCATGGCCTCATTCCATTGTTCGACGGCTTCGGGCGAATGTTGCTCTCCATTTTTCTGCACCCAAGCGAGAATTGCCTCGTCGTCATCCAGCTTGTTGGCGATTTCTTCAAATGCTTCGCCGTCGATTTTGAGAAACGCGAGTAAGTGCTTGTCGAACCCGACGGTTTTATAATTGTAACCGTCAAGCAAGCCTTTGCGGTGCAGCCTTGCCTTGTCAATCAAACGCGGCAGATGGACATAACCGCCGAGTTTCTGGTAAGGACTGCGTGGATGCAGTCTTCGCATGAAGCTGATCGTTGCTATGTGGCGGACAACGGGCGCGCTACGGCATCTGGAAAAATGGGCTCCGTCGGGCGCGAAACGGTCGGCTCTTCTTTCCCGAGCAGTTCTCCTTGTGCCAGGTCGATCTGACCGATGGCGAGTTGGCCGGAAAACATCCCGCCTTTCTCCACGCTAATCGCCCTCGCTGTGACATCGCCCTCCAGCGAACCCTTTCTATGAATCGTTACGGATTGAGCGAAAATCTCTCCGGACATCCTGCCTTTGATTTCGATGTGCTCCGCGTGCACCCTCCGAAAACAGTGAACGTCAGCTTTGCGATCAACGACTACGTGCCGGGCGCTGATGCGGCCGGGGATTTTCCCTGAGTAGTTAATCGTCGCGGTATCGCAATGCAGGTTACCGCGCAGCCTGCCTTCAATCAAAGCGGATTGGCACTCTACGCTACTGCTGGCAAGATCACCTTTTCCGGAAAGATGTACATTGCCGCGGGTGCGAATGCTTCGACTGAATCCGCTGGTGATTTTGTAATCGCGAAGATCAATGTGCGCGCTGCACGACGGACAGATTGTCGATGTCGCGGCGCCAGAAACCTGCTGTTTGCGTTTACATTCAAAACACTCGACAACCGAACTGGTTTGACGCTTCCAAAAGTCCTCGAGTTTGCCGAAAAGAGATGAGGAAGTCTCCGGCGCAGGCGCTTCTTCGATCGTCCGCAGCTTCAGGGCCGGTTTCGGTACGAACGGAGTAAAAGAGCGGCCGCACTGGCGGCACATCGAACTCTTGGCCGCCGCGTATTCCATCTGCTTGAAGCCGCAGTGCGGACATTCCGCACTGACTTTTGCAGGCGATGGATTGGCCACTGTACGCTTGCCGAAACCTTTCTTTTACGCTCGCACTCCGAATGCCGCCTTGATCGGCTCGCTGGGCCGCACAACTTCAGGGCGCGGTGCAGCTTTTACGGCACCGGTGGTGACTTCCGATTTCCCGATAAAAGTTGCGCCCTCTTCAATTACAAGACGCGCCGCTTTGAGATCTCCCTGCAACACGCATTTGGATTTCAGTTCGCAGCGCTCGCCAACTGTGATATTGCCGTGCACCTTGCCGTAGACGGTGATCGATTTGGTTTTGATCTCACCCCGAATCTCGGCGTTTTCACCGACTGTCAAAACGCCGTCAGAGTTGATGTCGCCTTCGACTTTGCCGTCGATGAGCAGTTCTTTTTGGAACTTGATCGAGCCTTTGATTTCGACATCGCTCGAGAGGATGTCTTTGCCTCCGTGGTCTGCCATAGGATTAGGTTTTGGATTTGGATTATCGATTATGTTTGGTTTTGGTGGTGCCTCTTCGCGACTCGCAAGATGATTATTCTCATCTGGAACCGGAATCCGCGGTTCTTCTCGAATCGGGGGTGCCGGTTTTTGAGGGACGAATCTTTTGAGCATCTGTTAGTAATGTGACACTCGCCGATGCCTGTCAACGGATTCTCTTTTGTAAGTGAAAAGTTTTTTATCGATTTATCGTTCAACAGCCACTCCGTAGAGCTTGCATGCCGGAGTTTGTGCAGAAAAAACGAGGAACGGTGGCGCCTGGCTGGGCGTTCGATCTAAAACGCGACAGAGCGGTTGTCGAGGAGGTGGCTCGTTCAGGATGGCTGCGGAATTTTGTGTTACGCGGTCGGAATCGTAGGCGAAAACCCACGCCACGTGGCGTTTTTCAAGAATCTCGCGCGCTTTTTGCAAATCTTCCGAAGCAAAAAATCGCGCGCTCTCCTCAAGCCCGGTAAGACTTTCATGCGAGCTTCCTGCGACTCCAGGCTGCCCGGACCAATAGGCAATCGAGGGCGAAAGCCACCATGGTGCAAGAAACGGATGCACCTTAGGCGATCGCAGACTAAGCGAAAGATCGCGAATCTGCGCGGATTCAATCCGTCGTTCCACTCGATTAGCCAATTGCGCTTCGTTTGGCCAGAGCCGTTCGTCCCAGTCTCGCAAAATCGGAAACATCGACAACACGAATGCAATCCAGACCGCGGCGCCTGATTTGATCGGCACAAGCAACGTCGGAAGCGCCAGCGAAAAAATCAAAACAAAAAAATATCCCCAGCGCGCCTGCCAGATGGTCAGGAAATATGTGGCGACGAGAAGTACGTAAATGAGTAGGGCGTGATCCCCGGGCGCGCCGTTTCTCGGCGTTCTGATGCTCATCCAGATAAAAACCGGTGCGAGGAACAGCAGATACCCGCACCAGTTCGACCAGACTGGATTGATCGGTGAAACGTGCGCGAGTTCCCCAACAGTGCTCGCCCAATTTTTTAAATGCCCGTTGGACTGAAGGATCTCGAAAGACGGAACACGCAGCTCGACTGCGAATGCGATGGCAATTATCGCTGCGAACAAAATCCATCCCGCGCGACGATCACGCACGAAAACCGCGCTGCGATTCAACACAAGGGCCGTGGCCGTCACTATCAGAAACAGCACAAGCGGTTCGTAAGCCGAAACCCAGATCGCCAGCGCCCAGGTGGCAGCGCTCGTGAGCCGCCACGCGCTCGCCATGTTGGCAGCCTGCAGAGTTTGCGAACTCCAGCCTGCGCAAATCGCGATCCCGATCAGCAGAATCAGCAACGATTGATGATCAGGTCTGCCAAGCTCCGTGCCATGAACGAGCATCGGGCTGATCGCATACAAAATCAGCGTTACCCAGCGATACCGAAATTTCATTCGTCGCGACCACCACCAAAGAAACCCGCCTCCAAGCAGCGCGAGCAATGGCGAAACAAACGCGCCGGCGAAATCGAGTGCATGCGCCGTGAACGGATTTAGGAAAAGCGACAATGCGACGATGAGATAGTCCAACAGCGCAGTCGTATGCGGAGTGGTCCCCTGCGGAAAATTCTCAAACGCATGATGCCGGATGATCAGCCCCGGCTTTTCCCTGACCATCTGGACGCGCGTCATGCGCGCGTAACAATCCGCATCAATGAAGTAAACATTCCCGGCGACAAAAACGTCCCGATAATTCTCGCAGCGTGTCGCCAGGATTAAGGCGCTGAGGAGCGTGATCTCGAAAACGATCAGCCCAAAACGTCCGATGCGTTGCACAGGATCGACAATTACAAATCGACGATCGAAAATCGAAAATTAAAATGGGCCCGCCAGGATTCGAACCTGGGACCAAGGGATTATGAGTCCCCTGCTCTAACCGCTGAGCTACAGGCCCGTATCTGCTGCAAAACTAACCATGCGAACTGCGGTTAACCAAGACCGAAAAGATTCAGACTACTCGAACCGACAGGCCCTAAACGGGCTGTGGATGTCGCATCGTTGGCACTGCCGCTGCGCTTTCTTGGATCAATGCATCCAGCTTGTTAAGATCAATCGGTTTGACCAAGTGATGCTTGAAGCCGACCTCGTGGCTCCTACGGATGTCGGCGTCCATCCCAAAGCCGGTCAGGGCAATTCCGAAAAGCGCTTGCTTGGAGGACAGCTTTCGCATCAGATCAATGCCGTTGCCATCGGGCAAGGCGAGGTCGCTGACAAGCACGTCGAACTCCTCCTTTTCGCTTAGGTCGAGGGCCGATTGAAAATTGAGCGCTGATTGCACATGATACCCTCGTCTCCGAAGCAGGTTCGTCAGTGAGCGGTTCGTGTCCTCGTGATCTTCAACGAGTAGGATCCGCAGGGCTTGGCGTTCCGGCAGCCTCGGCGAAAGTGCCGGTGCGATGTGCGCTTCGGTTTTTTCGCAAGTCGGGAAAACTAATGTGAATGTTGAGCCTTTATTTCGGCCGGCGCTTTGCGCGGTGATCATTCCCTTGTGCGCTTCCACAAGCGTTTTGCTGATGGCCAGTCCGAGACCCAGACCGCCAAGCTGGGTCCGGCCGCCTTGTTCGAAGGCATCGAAAATCTTCGGCAGCGTTCCAGATTCAATTCCTAATCCTGTGTCCGCAATTTCGACACGCAGGTGGCCTTTGGAATCGTTGCTCGTGCTAATGATGATTTGTCCGTTGGGCGGCGTGAACTTCACTGCGTTGTTTATCAGATTCCAAAAAATCTGCTGCAAGCGGGCCGGGTCTGCCCGCATATGCACTTTTTCTGCTTCGAGATTGAGCGAACGCGTCAGGTGCTTGCGATCGATTTCCGCCTGACAGATCTCCAAGGCGTTTTGCAGCAACGTGTGCGCGTCAACGACTTCAAAATGCAGCTGCACCTTGCCGCGATCGATGCGGGTGAGGTCGAGCAAGTCATCGATTAACCGCGCTTCCAGTTCCACGTTGCGGCGAATCATTTGCAGCGATTCCTGAATGCCCTTCGGCAAATCCGGCTCGCTCTCGAGCGCGAGAGCTGAAGCGAGTACCGGCGTTAGAGGCGTGCGCAACTCATGACTGAGCATGGCCAGGAATTGGTCCTTCGCCAAATTTGAGCGCGCCTTTTCTGCGAGCTCCAAGTTGGTCTTCTGCAACTCCGCCGCGAGCGATTGCGACTGCTTGAGCAGGTTTTCTGTTTTCGTGCTTGCTTCAATCGTGTTGAGCACAATGCCGATGCTCTCGGTTAATTGATCCAAGAACGCCTGGTGCGCGGGACTGAAACGCTCAACTGACGATAGTTCCATGACCGCTTTGACTTCGCCTTCAAAGAGAATCGGCAGGACAACGATGTTCGCAGGACGAAATTCGCCCAGGCCAGAACTCACTTTTGTATAGTTGTCGGATACGTCGCTTACAAGAATGCGCCGTTTCTCTAACGCCGCTTGTCCCACGAGGCTCTCACCGATTTTGAAGCGGTTCTTTGCGCCATTGCCTCCATCGTGCGCATAGCTTGCCAGCAACCTCAGCTCCGATTCTCCGTTGGAATTATCCATGATGTAGAAGGCGCCTTGCTGCGCTGAAACCAGCGGAGTCACCTCGGATAAAATCAGTTTGCCAACTGTCAGAAAGTCGCGCTGCCCCTGCAGCATTCGCGTGAACTTGGCGAGATTCGTCTTAAGCCAGTCTTGCTCCTTATTCCGCAACGTCGTGTCCCTCAGATTGCCGATCATTTCGTTGATGTTGTCTTTGACGAATGCGACCTCGCCTTGTGCTTCCACTTGAATTGAGCGGGTGAGATCGCCTTTCGTGACTGCTGTCGCAACGTCGGCGATAGCGCGAAGCTGTGTAGTCAGATTGGCTGCCAGCCGGTTAACGTTGTCCGTTAAGTCGCGCCAGGTGCCCGCGGCGCCAGGAACATTGGCCTGACCGCCAAGTTTTCCTTCGACGCCTACTTCGCGCGCTACGGTTGTGACCTGATCCGCAAACGTGGCCAGTGTATCGATCATGTTGTTGATCGTTTCGGCCAGCTCAGCAATTTCGCCCTTGGCTTCAAGGAACAGTTTGCGTTTCAAATCGCCTTTGGCGACCGCCGTCACCACCTTCGCTATACCACGCACTTGATCAGTAAGGTTGGAGGCCATGACGTTCACGTTGTCGGTGAGATCTTTCCACGTTCCCGAAACGCCTTTTACGACTGCCTGACCACCCAGCTTGCCTTCCATGCCGACTTCGCGTGCCACGCGAGTGACTTCATCGCCGAACGACGACAGTTGGTCCACCATCGTGTTCACGGTGTTTTTCAGCTCAAGAATTTCGCCCTTAACATCGACAGTGATTTTCTTAGTCAGATCGCCCCTGGCAACTGCAGTAGTCACGCCCGCGATGTTGCGCACCTGTGTCGTGAGGTTCGACGCCATGAAGTTCACGTTGTCACCAAGATCCTTCCACACGCCCGCCAAACCGCGCACGTCAGCTTGCCCGCCCAGCTTGCCTTCCGAACCGACTTCCCGCGCCACACGAGTAACCTCCGATCCGAACGAGCGAAGCTGGTCCACCATGGTGTTGATCGTGCCCTTTAACTCAAGGATCTCTCCTTTCACATCGACGGTGATTTTCTTGGACAAGTCGCCCATGGCGACGGCCGTGGTCACTGCAGCAATGTTGCGAACCTGCGCGGTCAGATTGGATGCCATCGAGTTCACAGAATCGGTCAGGTCTTTCCAGGTGCCGGCCACACCGCGCACATCAGCCTGACCCCCGAGCTTTCCATCCGTGCCGACCTCGCGGGCGACGCGAGTCACTTCCGCAGCGAATGACGAAAGCTGATCCACCATCGTGTTGATGGTATTTTTGAGCTCAAGAATCTCGCCCTTAACATCGACTGTGATTTTCTTGGTGAGATCACCCGTGGCGACTGCGGTCGTGACACCGGCGATGTTTCGGACCTGTGCCGTCAGGTTAGACGCCATGAAATTCACCGAGTCGGTCAAGTCCTTCCACGTGCCCGCGACACCTTTCACGTCGGCCTGTCCACCGAGCTTGCCCTCGGTACCGACCTCGCGCGCGACCCGCGTCACCTCCGATGCGAACGAGCGCAGCTGATCCACCATCGTATTGATCGTGTCCTTGAGCTCGAGAATTTCGCCGCGCACATCGACGGTGATCTTTTTGGACAAATCACCTTTGGCCACAGCGGTCGTGACCCCAGCGATATTGCGAACTTGGGCCGTAAGATTGGATGCCATCGAGTTGACTGAGTCAGTCAAATCCTTCCATGTGCCCGCAACATCTTTGACATCGGCCTGCCCGCCCAGTTTTCCTTCGGTGCCGACCTCGCGCGCGACGCGCGTCACTTCCGAGGCGAAGGAGGAAAGTTGATCCACCATCGTATTGATCACATTTTTGATCTGCAAAATTTCACCGCGCACATCAACGGTGATTTTTTGAGTCAAGTCACCGCTGGCGATTGCAGTTGCCACCTTCGACATGTCGCGCAACTGCACGGTAAGGTTGGACGCCATCGAGTTCACTGAATCGGTCAAATCTTTCCAGGTGCCGGCGACGTCTTTGACATCGGCCTGCCCGCCGAGCTTTCCTTCCGTGCCGACTTCGCGCGCGACGCGTGTGACCTCTGAGGCGAATGATGAAAGCTGATCGACCATCGTGTTGATGGTGTTTTTGAGTTCCAAAATTTCCCCTTTTACCTTGACCGTGATTTTTTTCGAGAGATCGCCATTCGCGACAGCCGTTGTCACCGCGGCGATGTTGCGCACTTGCGAGGTGAGATTGGAGGCCATTGAGTTGACCGAATCGGTCAAATCTTTCCAAGTCCCAGAGACCCCTTCGACCTTGGCTTGGCCGCCGAGCTTCCCTTCCGTGCCCACTTCGCGGGCGACGCGGGTCACTTCCGACGCGAACGAACGGAGTTGATCCACCATTTTGTTGATGGTGTCCTTCAATTCGAGAAATTCGCCGCGGACGTCGACGGTAATTTTCTTTGCGAGGTGCCCATTTGCCACCGCCGTTGTGACTGCCGCGATGTTACGGACTTGCGACGTGAGGTTCGATGCCATCAGGTTCACGTTGTCGGTCAAATCTTTCCAGGTGCCGGCCACGCCTTTGACTTTGGCCTGGCCGCCCAGCTTTCCTTCGGTCCCGACCTCGCGTGCGACGCGGGTTACTTCCGAAGCAAAAGCGCCAAGTTGCTCCACCATTGAGTTGACAGTCTTGGCGGTGCGCAAAAACTCTCCTTTGAGCGGTTGCCCGTCGATCTGTGTAGCCATCGTTTCGGATAGATTTCCCTTCGCGACGGCACCGATGACCCGCGCCACTTCACTCGTCGGGCGAAGCAGATCCTCGATTAATACATTGATGCATCCGATGGCGTCGCCCCAAGACTCCGAAACGTCGCTCAACGAAGCGCGTTGCGTAATTCGGCCTTCCTTTCCCACCACGCATACGATGCGTTCCAGCTCCTGCGTCATCCGCTGGTTGGTCCTGATCACATTGTTGAACGTGTCGGCGATCTTGCCGGCTACGCCTGTCCAGTGATCCGGCAGTCGGGCAGAAAAATCGCCGCGCTTGAACGCCATCAATGCTGAAAGCAGTTGACTCGTGTCGAAATCAGTTCCGTTAGATGGCGCGCGATTTCGTTGTCGCGTCTTTTTAGTAAGGAGAGCTTTTTTCATAGAGTGGTCCTCGCAAAAATGGTCTTCTACGCGCCATCGCGAAATCGAGGCTTGATATTGGAACGATCATATTCCAGCGCCGTACGGTAATCGGGTAATTAATCGCTCCAGGCCGCATTTTTTCTTCAATAAACCCGCCGCCATTGGGTTTAGTCGCACAAAAAGTTTGCGAACCGGACGATGCCACTTTCATGACACGCAAAACAGTCCACCCTCTTCGGATGGCAGGACTGAAGACGTTTTGCCGCTGATCAACGGGTTGCCAGTGTCGGTAAGCTGCGCAAGCGAAAGCCAAAAATGATCGCCAGAACGCCCACTATCACTGCGTACCAGGCGACAATCCAGATTAGCGCCGCCGCACCAGCGAGCGGGTTCCACAAAAGAAGACCGGCAAAAATGATCGAAGCCAGGCCCATCAGAATCAGAAACCACTCGCCTTTGATCTCCCGCCGCATTTTGATTGCCAGCGCAATTTCAGTTGCACCGATCATCAAGGCCCAGGCGGCGATGTAAATGACCAGCGCAAGCGCGGTTATTGCCGGCGCGTGGAAAGTAAGCAAGCCGATGATGATTCCGAGAATTCCGATGATCAGATTGAATCCCCAGTCCGGATCCGAGTCACGATGCCCAATCGCGCCTACGATGCGAAAAATACCGTCAATCAAGACCCAGGCTCCAAAGAACAGCACAAGCGTGGCGGCAGTCATAACCGGATGAGTGAACGCGATTACTCCGAAGATAATTGCAGCGACCCCCCGTAAAACTGGAACCCACCAATGACGTTTTAAGGTTTCGAGAAGCATGAGGCGGTTTTAGGGACAAGCCTTTCGAAAGGCAAGCGCATTCCGCTGCCGTACCTGTTGCGTGTGCCAGAGCTCCCGCCCGGGACGACGCTTTTAGCAGCAGGCCGCTACAGTCCGCACTTCGCGCCAGCTTCCGAAATGCTAGAGCGACTTCGGAGAAGAGAGGCCAAGTATGTGTCAACAAGAGGCGCGCTAGTGACTCGTGCCAAATTAGCTGGTGTTTCGAAACGGGAGAAAATCGCGTACGCGATTTTGGTTCGCGGCACGCTTTTCTCGCCGTAACCCGAGGGAATATTGCTCGACCAATAACGAATGTACTGTCCGTCCGGCCGATTCTCCGTTCCCAGGAAAATCGTGGAGTGTCCGTGCTCGTTTCTTCCCACTTGCCGCGACCAGAAAATTTTCATGAAATCACCCGGTTTGGCTTGATCGATATTGTCGAAATTTCGACCAAGCCGCAGCTCGTGAAAGAGACGCGCCGTGCCCGGGCCATTTGCATTCCAGCGGCCCCAGACGCCTTCTCCATCGCGCTGGTCGCGAATGATCAAGCGCTCAAGCGTGCCGTAGTCCAGACGAAGCTGACCACGTTCGCGCAGAGCTTCGATCGTTCTGATAAACACCAGATAGGTCGCGCCCGAACAGAAACTCGGCCCCGCAGGGATAATAAAGAATTTCCCCGACTCGAAATGTGCCGACGATTGCAAACGAATCTTTGCAAAATGCGAAACAGAATATCGGCCGCCTTTCGGCATCCGGTTGACCTGCTCTAGAACCAGGTCGTTGCAATCGCCAGCGAACGAGAACTGCGGCGCCAGGCTGAGAACGACTATCGCCATCCACGCAGCTCGGTTTGTCACGGCGGATAAGTAAACACCGAAACATGATCTCGCAATGGCCTGCGCGAAACAACAAGCGCCGTGTTCGCGTTGCCGCCAGACGTGTGCTAAACGAAATGCATGTTGCGCTTTACGAAAATGAATGGCGCTGGGAACGATTTTATCCTGTTTGATAACAGGCCAGGAGACATCGATTTGGATCGCAACCAAATCGCGCAATTGTGTGATCGGCACCGCGGCATCGGCGCCGACGGCATCCTGTTGCTGGAAAAGCCAACAAACCGTGCGGATTTTCGGATGCGCTATTTCAACGCCGATGGTGGCGAAGCGGAGATGTGCGGCAACGGCGCGCGCTGCTTCGCACGGTTTGCAAACAAAGTCAGCGGGCAGAAGGCAAAAATTTCTTTTGAAACACCGGCCGGCGTGATCTCCGCGGAATTGAAAGGCGATTTGGTGACTCTTCGAATGACTGAACCCACTGATCTGCAGCTCAACGTCGACTTACCCATGGCAACTGAAAATAAGACTGTTCACTTCATCAACAGCGGCGTCCCGCATGTTGTGATCGCCGTTGCGAAAATCGAGAATGCCGATGTACGACGCGAGGGCGCAGCGATTCGTCATCACAAAATGTTTTCACCGAACGGCACAAACGTGAACTTCATCGAAAAACGCGGACCCAACAAAATCGCCATCCGCACCTATGAACGCGGCGTGGAAGACGAAACGCTCGCGTGTGGGACGGGAATAGTCGCCAGCGCGCTCATTTTCGCTGCCACTGAGAACACGAACGGCCCCATTAGCGTGGTCGCGCGGGGCGGTGACCAACTTCAGGTCGATTTTGAGAAAGTCGAGGCAGGTTTCCGCAACGTCACACTCACCGGTCCGGCGGAGTTTGTGTTCGAGGGAACAATCGAGATTTGAAGTTACCTACGGATGAACACGAATATTCACGGATTTTGAACGTGGCTCTTTTCTCATCTGTTTCGTCCGTGTAAATCTGTGGCTTAAAAATGTTTCGCGGCACGTTCACGGCATTGGTTACGCCATTTCGCGATGGCGGCATTGACGTTTCTGCGTTCGAACAACTGATCGAAACACAAATCACCGCAGGTATCAGTGGGATCGTGGCGATTGGGACCACAGGCGAATCACCAACGCTCTCCCACGAAGAACGGGAACAAGTGATCCGTGTTGCAGTCGTCAAGGCGAACAAACGTTGCCTCGTGCTCGCGGGAACAGGTTCAAACTCAACACAACACGCCATCGACGACACAAAGCTTGCCGAGAAACTGGGAGTGGACGCAGCGCTGCTGGTCGCGCCGTATTACAACAAGCCGAGCCAGGAAGGACTGTTCCGCCATTTCAAAGCAATCGCCGACGCCACGTCGCTGCCGATTATGCTCTACAATATTCCCGGGCGTTGCGGTGTGGACATCGTGCCAGAGACCGTGGCTCGTTTGGCCAAAGAATGCCGCAACATCGTGTCGATCAAAGAAGCAAGCGGTAGCGTGGAGCGCGTTGGTGAGTTGCGCCGGCGTTTGCCCGATGCATTTACGATTTTGAGCGGCGACGATTCGCTCACGCTCCCGTTTATGGCCGTGGGCGCTGCCGGGGTCGTGAGCGTGGCCTCGAATTTGTTTCCATCTGAAGTGTGCGCCCTCGTGCGCGCCGCCGAAGCAGGCGATTTGAAATTAGCGGAGAAATCGCACAGGAAACTGCTGCCGCTGTTCAAAGATTTGTTTATCGAGCCTAACCCAGTTCCCGCGAAGACAGCTCTCGGCTGGCGCGGCGCGATGTCATCTGAAGTTCGTTTGCCACTGTGCGAGATGAGCGAAGCGAACCAGGCGCGCCTTCGCAAGACGCTGGAAGACTTCGAATCGAAAAGATAGCCCGCTGCTCGCGACCATGAAAAATTCTCCCGTGCGCGCATTGCTCATCGGCGCGGCCGGGCGCATGGGAAAAACTGTTCGCGAACTTGCGCAGAACGATTCGGACATTCAAATCGCCGCGCAATGCGATCTGGGCGATTCAATAGAACCGGTGATGAAAAATTGTGATGTGGCAATCGACTTCAGCCAAGCCGACAGCATCGATGAAATCTGCCGCGCGGCTTCACAGCATGGCAAATCGCTCGTCATTGGAACAACCGGTCACTCTCAGCAGCAACGCAAAACCATTGAAACGACAGCGCACTCGGTACCGATCGTTTTAGCATCGAATTTCAGTGTCGGAGTCAACGTGCTCTTTTGGCTAACGCAAAAAGCTGCGGAATTGCTCGGCGCGGATTTCAATCCGGAGATTGTCGAAACGCATCACAAAATGAAAAAAGACGCGCCGAGCGGGACAGCCAAAACACTGGCTGAAATTTTGAAAGCGGTGCGAAACAGCGAAATACCGATTCAATCAATTCGCGCGGGTGATGTTGTCGGCGAGCATACCGTAATTTTCAAAGGACCCGGCGAATCCTTGGAGCTAACGCATCGCGCAGCAAATCGCGCGATTTTTGCGGGAGGCGCATTACGCGCGGCGAAATGGATTATCAACAAACCGCCAGGACTGTACTCGATGCAAGATGTGCTGGGGCTGTAAGCCTGTAGGGCTCTTCCGTGAATCCCGAATGCTTTCGGGACTGACACAGACGCCCTACAATTCATTCGGCGGTCAGAGGCCACCGGTACAGAGCGAATGAGAACCGCAGTGGCCCTCGGCTCGAATATTGGCGATCGCCTTGAGAATTTGCGCGCAGGGCGAAAGACAATTTTCGATCTTCCAAATGTAAAGGCGCCGATTCTTTCCTCGGCGGTTTACGAGACTGAACCGGTCGGTTGCGAACCGGGAGCCGGAAAATTTTTGAATGCGGTCGTTGAATTTGAGTATGAGGGTGATCTCGCGCGTTTGCTTGAGCAACTGATTCAGATCGAGGAAGGGTTAGGCCGCAAACGGGATCATCCACAGAACGTTTCCCGAATCATTGATGTCGATCTGCTCTATTGCGGCGAACAACGAATCAACGACGAACGACTGCAACTGCCGCACCCGCGGCTGCACTTAAGGGAGTTTATCCTTCGACCCCTTGCCGATCTCCGGCCGGACTTGCTGTTGCCAGGCCAGAAGAAAGCTATTCGGGAATTGCTTGCTGAAATTGAAAAGTATGGCGAGGTGATTCGGTTCGCAGAGGAGTGGTAACTGCGGGACGTTCCAAAAGCGACGCGAGGATGCACCCGCACTCCAAAGCACTTCGTGCAAAATTTTGTGAGAGTCTGATTTCACTCGGCGTCAGCTTTTAATGACGGGCCTCTTCCCACCGCTATTGCGTCGAGCTTGCGTTCTCAAATGCGCGGCTGATCTTCCGACGAGCCTGACATGAAAGATTTTCGCCAGATGAAGCAACGCGGTGAGAAGATCACTGCGCTCACGGCGTACGATTATCCCACCGCGCGTTTGCTCGATGAGAGTGGCATCGACATCATCCTCGTGGGCGACTCCGTCGGCATGGTAGTTCTAGGTTATGAGGACACTACGGGTGTAACACTGGACGAAATGTTGCATCACACGCGAGCGGCGGCGCGGGGAGTCAAACAGGCGTTGCTCGTCGCGGATATGCCGATTCACACCTACGACACCCCCGCGCAAGCAACGGAGACCGCCAGAAAATTTGTCGATGCTGGCGCGCAGGCGGTGAAGCTCGAAGGTGGTATGAGTCATGTTGCGCAGATCGTGGCGATCACGCAGGCGGGAATACCCTTTATGGCCCACATCGGCATGCTGCCGCAGAGCGTGCGCGAGCAAGGCGGCTACCGAATCAAGGGCCGCACGCAATCGGAGGTCGAAGCATTGCTGGCGGACGCCCGTGCGGTGGAAGACGCCGGAGCATTTTCCGTGGTGCTGGAGATTGTCCTGGCCGATGTCGCTAAGCAGATCACTAATGCGATCGGTATCCCGACGATCGGGATCGGCTCGGGCGAGCATTGCGACGGACAAATTCTGGTCACGCACGATTTGATTGGATTGTTTCCGTGGTTCACCCCGAAATTTGTGTCGCCCGAAGCGCGTGTGGCAGAGGAAATACGCCGGGCTGCGCGTGCATTTATCGAGCGAACACGTGGAACTGCGGGATGAAATCAGAGATGTCTCGACTTCGCTCGACATGACAAGCGAATGACGAATGCCGAATGCCGAATGCCGAATACCGAATTAAGTCCGAATCGCCAAATGGCAAAACGCTGAGTAGCCGCCGATTTAGATTCGTGATTCCTTCGCACCTTCGGCATTCGTGCTTCGCCATTGAAGTGTGATATCTTTGCCACCGCATGAGGGTTTCCGATTTCGACGAGCTCGACCGCTTCGAGACCGAAGGTCTGTTGACGGGTAGCAAGGAGCGCAATTGGCTCTGGCTCGGATTCATTGTGTCGCTGGCGATACATTTCGCGCTGTGCACTTATTTTTATCGCACGCGTTTCGCGTCTGCGGACGCGGTGTTCGCCCAAAACGAGCAAACGCCCACGTTCAAGGTGAAGCGCGTTCTCGATTCGAACCTGGATAAGAGTAGTACCGATCAGATCAATCCGGCCGCGAAACCGAACCCTGACAACACCGACGTGCAATTGCCGGATGAGAAGAAATCATTCGACAAATTGCTGGAGGAAGTTCAGGCGAGCACGGCGCTGCCGGACGACATGCGCGACGTGTTGCCCGACCAACCGAAGGTGGAACAGCCCGACGTTAATTCTGTTCTGAACGAGATCGAACGTTCCACGGCGCAAACTCTTTCCAATGACCCAAACGCGGTGCATGAGCAATCTTTGCTGAACAATAGCTCGGTGTCCGGCCGTCCGCAGCCTGCTCTTAGCGGAACAGAGCTGGCCACGAGCACGGCGATCAAACGGCCAAACACTTTCACAAGCAAGCTGCCCGGCGATAGCGCTGGTCCGAACAAAGGACACGCGCCGGGCTTCAGCGATTTGGACCAGTTGCTGGCGCAAAAGGGTCCGCTCGGGTCAGGCACAAAATTGCGTCTGCCGGACGATCAGATTTTCGAGTACGACAGCGACGTGCTGCAATCGAGCGCCATCGGTCAACTGCAAAAACTCGGCACACTCATTCAGCGCAATCCGAGGGCGACATTTTCCGTGGAAGGCTACACGGATTCATTCGGCACATTTGAATACAATCTCGATCTGAGCCAGCGCCGGGCGGACAGCGTAAAACGCTATCTCGTCCAGGCGATGGGAATCAATCCGGCGCAAATCCAGACGCGTGGATACGGTGCAACGAAATTCCGCGCGTCCGCGAACGGCTCAATCGAAGAGCAAAGTCCCAATCGCCGCGTCGAAGTCGTGGTGCGCACGACCGAAGGGTAG
>Ga0137369_10002491_pt1 | contig 18926 bp, 16 predicted proteins | sample SagtaG_12_FD_104918 | JGI IMG/M metagenome (GOLD analysis project Ga0137369, IMG submission 104918) | Vadose zone soil microbial communities from Sagehorn Ranch, Mendocino, California, USA - Sage1_L_113_16 metaG | ecosystem: Environmental > Terrestrial > Soil > Vadose zone | place: USA... | reverse complement strand
GCTCGCCCCAGCTGCCGGTGATCGGCAGCCGCAGCAGGGTGAGTCCGAGGAACAGCCCGACGACGAGGGCGCCGATCCCGACCAGCTCCTGGCGCGCCTTCCGGTTCATGTGATGCGCCGGTCCGCGTAGCTGGGCACGACGGTGAACCGGTCCGGCTTGGCGGCGAAGCGCACGTCTTCGGCGAGGTCGACCTCGCCCAGCTGGCGCGCCGCGTCGGACCCTTCGAGCGCGTCCTTCCAGTTCGCCACGGCGTCGGTGAGCGCGAGGGCGGTCCGCGCCGCGTCGTTCAGCGCGAGCTTCTTGGCGCCCTTCTTCAGGGCCTTGAGCAGGCGCCCGGCGGTGTAGGCGTCCTCGACCGCGAACTGCTTCTCCCGGCCTGCGCAGATGATCACGAGCTCGCCGCGCCGGGCGAGCACCTCGCTCGCGCGGCCGGCCAGCGCCTTGAAGTTTGCGGGCGCGCCGACCAGCACCGGGTCGCCGCCCTGCGCGGCGATCAGCGCCGGCGTGCCGTTGGTGGTGGCGAGGACGACGGTCTTCCCCCCCACGGCGGCGGCGGTCATCTCGCGCGGCGAGTTGCCGAGGGCGAAGCCCTCGATCTTCACGCTCTTGCGCTCGCCGGCGAGCACCACCCCGTCCTTCTCCAGGTTGGAGGCGAGCCGCACCGCCTCTTCCGACGTGGCGGCGGGGATCACCGCCTTGGCGCCGTTGGCGAGCGCCGTGATCACGGTGGTCGTGGCCCGGAGGACGTCGATGACGACGACGCCCCGCCCGGTGAGATCGCCCGCGTTGAGACCGAGCGGCGTGAAGAAGACGTCGATTCTCATGCGGGCTGGAGCAGCTGGGGTTCGCGCTCGAGGAACTTCGTGTCCACCCGGCCCGCCCGGAAGTCGTCGTGGCGCATGACCCGACTGAGGAACGGGATGGTCGTGGTCACGCCTTCAATGATAAACGAATCGAGCGCCTGGCGCATGCGCGCGAGCGCCTCGGCGCGGCTGTTGCCGTGCACGATCACCTTCGCGAGCAGCGAGTCGTAGTAGGGCGGCACCGTGTAGCCGGCGTAGATGTGGGTGTCGACCCGCACGCCGGGGCCGCCCGGGGGATGGTACGCTGTGACTTGACCTGGGCTCGGCTGGAAGTTCCGCGCCGGGTCTTCGGCGTTGACGCGGCACTCGATCGCGTGCCCGCGCAGCCGGTGGCCGTTCATCACGAACGACAGCGGCTCGCCCGCCGCCACGCGGATCTGCTCCTTCACCAGGTCGAAGTTGGTCGTCATCTCCGTGACCGGGTGTTCCACCTGGATCCGCGTGTTCATCTCCATGAAGTAGAACGAGCCGTCCTCGTCCAGCAGGAACTCGATCGTGCCAGCGCCGACGTAGCCGATCGCTTCGGCGAGCCGCACCGCCGCGTCGCCGAGGTCCTGGCGCAGCGTCTGGTCCACCGCGGGGCTCGGCGCCTCCTCGATGAGCTTCTGGTGGCGCCGCTGCACCGAGCAGTCGCGCTCGCACAGGTGCATGATCTTCCCGTGCGTGTCGCCCATGATCTGGATCTCGATGTGGCGCGGCCGGGCGAGGTACTTCTCGAGGTACACCTCGTCCGAGCCGAACGCCGCGAGCGCCTCCTGCTTGGCGAGCCCGAACGCCTGCGCGAACTGCTCGTCGTCGGTGGCGACCCGCATCCCCTTGCCGCCCCCGCCCGCCGCCGCCTTGATGATCACCGGGAAGCCGATCTTGCGGGCGAATCCCAGTCCCTCCTCCGCGTCCGCCACCGGTCCCGGCGAGCCCGGCACCGTCGGCACCTTGAGCTTCTGGGCCAGGTTGCGCGCCGCGGCCTTGTCGCCCATCTGGCGGATCTGCTCGCCGGTCGGCCCGATGAAGGTGATGTTCGACGTGCGCACGATGTCGGCGAACTCGGCGTTCTCGGCGAGGAACCCGTAGCCGGGGTGGATGGCGTCCGCCCCGGTGATCTCGGCCGCCGCGATGATGCGCGGGATGTTGAGGTAGCTGTCGCGCGACGGCGGGCGCCCGATGCAGACGTCGTCGTCGGCGAAGCGCGTGTGCAGGCTGTCGCGGTCGGCCTCCGAATAGACGGCGACCGTCGCGATCCCCAACTCCTTGCACGCGCGGATCACCCGCAGGGCGATCTCCCCGCGGTTCGCGATCAGCACCTTCTTGAACATCAGGGCTCGATGTCGCCGCGCATGCCGGCCGGCGTCGTGCTGCCGCCGAAGGCACGGCTCTCCCCGGACTCGACCCCGGAGACCTTGAGCGCGAACTCGCTCGGGTTGGTGGCGTAGAAGATCGCGCTCTCGTAGCTGATCTGCCCCTGCTGGTACCAGTCGAGCAGCGACTGATCGAAGCTCTGCATCCCGTACTGCACGGACCCCTGCGCGATCAGGTCGGGGATGCTCAGGCTCTTCGTCAGGTCGCGCATGTTCTCCTGCACCGCGGCGGTGTTGATCAGCACTTCCGACGCCGGGATGCGGCCGTTCCCGTCCTTGCGCGGCACGAGCCGGAGGGAGATCACCGCGTGCAGCGCGGTCGAGAGGAGGTGGCGCACCTCGTCGTGCTGGTGCGGCGGGAAGAACGAGATCACGCGGGTGATCGTCTGCGTGGCGTCGGTCGTGTGCAGCGTCGAGAACACGAGGTGCCCGGTGTCCGCCGCCTTGAGCGCCGTGTCCAGCGTCTCCATGTCGCGGATCTCGCCGATCAGGATCACGTCGGGCGCCTGGCGCAGTACGTGGCGCAGCGCCGCGTTGAACGACAGCGTGTCGTTCCCCACCTCGCGCTGCGAGATGTTCGAGAGGTTGTCGCGGTGCAGGAACTCGATCGGGTCCTCGATGGTGATGATGTTGACCCGGCGGTTCGAGTTGATGTGGTTGATCATCGCCGCGAGCGCCGTGGACTTCCCCGACCCCGTCACCCCCGTCACCAGCACCAGCCCGCGCGGCCGCAGCCCGATCTCCTCGAGCACCGGGGGCAGGTTCAGCTCGTGGATCGTTTTGACTTCGTAAGGAATGGCCCGGAACGCGAACGCCACGGTGCCGCGCTGCTGGTACACGTTGGTCCGGAACCGGCCCACCCCGGGCACGCCGATCGCGAAGTCCGCCTCCTTGTGCTCGGCGAACTCCTTCACCTGGCGCGGCGTCATGATCTGCTCGGCCAGCGACTTCAGCTCCTCGGGCTTGAGCGGCGTCGTGTCCAGCGACACCAGCTCGCCGTTCACGCGGATGGTCGCGGGCCGGCCCACCTTGAGCAGCAGGTCCGACGCGTTGCGCTGCACCATGTGCGTGATGGCCTGCTTGAAGTTGAACGTTCCGCTCGGCGCCTCAGGCATGGGGATCCACCCGGAAGAGGGGCTGTCCGAACTCGACCGGCTGGGCGTTCTCCATCAGCACCTCCCGGATCACGCCCGTGACTTCGGATTCGATCTCGTTCATGATTTTCATCGCCTCGATGATGCACACCACCTGCCCCGAGGAGACCCGGCTCCCCACCTTGACGTAGGGCTCGGCGCCGGGCTCGGGGGCGGCGTAGAACGTCCCCACCATCGGCGACTTGATCTCGACGAGGTGGGTCGCAAGGGCGGCAGGGACGGCAGGGGCGGCAGAGACCGCGCCGACGGCCGGCGCCTGCGCCACCACCATGTGCTGCCCCGCCCCCCCGCCCCCCGCGTTGGTCGCGTGGCCCGCCTTCGTGACCCGGATCGCCGACCACCGCCCGAACAAACCCCGGCGGACCTCGATCGCGCCGAGCTCCGGCGCGTCCTTCAGGATCTGCACCAGCTGCGCGATGATATCGAGGTTCATGGGCAAGGAATCTATACGAGTTCCAGGAGTTCCGTGCGGCCGTCCGACAGGAGCACCGGCCCCTCCGGCGCCAGCAGCACGTCGTCTTCGATCCGGACGCCGCCCTCGCGGGCCACGTACACGCCCGGCTCGATCGTCACCACCGCGCCCGCCGGAAGCGGGTCCGGGTTCGTCTTCGCGAGCCGCGGGGCCTCGTGCACCTCGAGCCCCAGGCCGTGGCCGAGCGAGTGGCCGAACGCCTCGCCGAAGCCGCGCGCCGCGATCGGCTCGCGCGCCAGCGCGTCGGCGTCGCGCCCGCTCATCCCCGCCCGCACGCCCGCGCGCGCCCGCTGCTGCGCCTCGTACACCAGCCCGTACAGCGCGCGCTGCCGCTCCGTGGCGTGCCCGCCCACCACGACGGTGCGGGTGATGTCGGCGCAGTAGCCGTCCACTTGGGCGCCGAAGTCTAGCAGCACCCAGTCGCCCGCCGCCACTACCCGCCGGCTCGAGCGCGCGTGCGGCAGCGCCGTGCGCGGCCCCGATGCCACGATGGTCGCAAACGGATGGCCTTCGCTCCCGAGCGCGCGCAGCGCACCCTCGAGTCGCCCGGCGATCTCGAGCTCCGTCATCGCCGGCCGCAGCTCGGTGAGCGTGCGGCGCAGCGCCTCGCCCGCGAGCGTCGCCGCGCTCTTGATCGCCGCGACCTCGCCCTCGTCCTTCGCCACGCGCAACCGCTCCACCAGCTCCGTGGTCGGCTTCCAGCGCCACGCCTTGCCGGCTTGCGCGAACCGCTCCGCGTCGTGCACCGTCAGCGCGTGCGCCTCGTACCCCGGCGCGGCGAGCGGCCCGAGCGTGGGCAACTCCTTGAAGAAGCGGTCCCACACGCTCGTCCCCTCCACCTCGATCCGCGCCACCGCCCCGGCCTCCGCCCGCGCCTGCTCGTCGTAGCGGAAGTCCGTCACCAGCAGCACGTCCCCGCGCGTCACCATCACCAGCGCGGCCGACCCGCTGAACCCCGTCAGGTAACGGATGTTGGCGCGCGACGTGACCAGCAGCCCGTCCAGCTCCTCCGCCGCGAGCGCCCGCACGAGCGCCTCCTGCCGCGCGCGCCGCCGGTCAGGGGCCATGGCGGGACTGGAGATAGCCCACCAGCCCCTCGAGTCCCAGCCGGTAACTCTCGGCGCCGAACCCCGCCACCACCCCGACCGCCGCGTCGGCCAGCACCGAGCGGCGCCGCTCCGGCTCGCGCGCGAAGATGTTCGAGAGATGCACTTCGACGAACGGCACCCGCACCGCGAGCAGGGCGTCGCGCACCGCGAGACTCGTGTGGGTGAACGCCGCGGCGTTCACCACCGCGCCGTCGGCTTTCCCCTTGAGCTGCTGGATCGCTTCGACCAGCTCGCCCTCATGGTTCGTCTGCCGCCACTCGAGCTCCACGCCGAGCGCGCGCGCCCGCTCGCGGGTGCGCGCCTCAATCTCCGCCAGGGTGGCCCGGCCGTAGACTTCGGGCTCCCGCTCCCCCAGCAGATTCAGGTTCGGGCCGTTCAGCACGGCGATGTGCACTAGGACTTGAGGCCCCGCAGCCAGGCCTGGAACTGGTCGAGATCGCCCTCGTCCTCCCCCGCCGCGCGCGGTCTGGGCCCCCCTCCCCCTCCTCCCGAGCTGCGTGCCGGAGCCTTGAGCCCGCCCTCCCCACCTCCCGCCGACCCGCCGACCACCGGGGAAGGGGTCCGCGGAGCGGAAGCGGGCGGCGCGCTGAAGAACTGATCGAACGAGAACCCGCCCGTCTGCTGCGGCGCCGCGCCCGATGGCGTGGAGGGCGCGGGCGGCGCGGGCGGCGCGGCGTGGGCGGGCGGCTCCACGCTCGGTCCCGAGCTGCGCGGGCTTTCCTCGCCGAACACCGAGTCGAGCGAGATGGTGTCCTCCGCGAGACGCGTGGCCTCGCCCGGCGCGGCGATCTCGGGCCGAGCTTCCGGCTGGTACGGGGCGACGGAGAAGGCGCTGTCGAGCGGCGATTCCGCGACCGCCGCGGGGGGCGGGACCGGCTCGGACACCGGGGCGCGCGGCCGGCCGGTGAGAATCCGCTTCAGGAAGCTCTGCAGCGACTCACCCGTCCCTCTTCCCCCTTCCCTCTTGCCTCCGAAGGTGAGCGCCTCGACCCGCGCGCGCAGCCGCCGATCGCCGGGACGCTGCGCTAGCAGCGCCTGGTACACCCGCAGCGCGTCCTCCTGATGCCCCTGGCGCAGGTACAACTCCGCCATCGTTTCGGTGAGCACCGGTTCGGCCCGGGACAGCGCGGCAGTGTCCGCCGCGCCATCGTCGTCCGACAGGGCGACCGCGGCAGGGGGGGCAGAGGCCGCGGAGGGAGGCGGCGCCTCCGGCATGTCATCAGGCATGATCAGCGGCAGGTCGATCGTCGGCAGCTCGTCTTCCTCCGACCGCAGAACCTCCGGCGGCGGCGCGAACTGCCCGCTCTCGTACTGCGTGTGCGCCAGCCCCTCGACGTTCAGGTTCTGCGGCGTCAGCTGCACGTCTTCCTGAACCTCGAGTCCCTCCGCCCGCGCCGCGTCGTGCGCGACGGAGTCGAAGTCGAGGGTACCGTCGAAGGTCTCGATGTCCCGCGGCGTCCCCTGCGCCCGCAGGTGGGGCGCGGCGGGCGCATTCGACGCGTGCTCGACCTCGAAGTCGGGCTTCGCCATCGGCGCGGTCGGCGCCTCGGCGGCAGGGGCGACCGAAGCCGCCGGCGGGGGCGGAGGCGGAGGCGGAGGCGGAGGCGGGGGCGGGGGCGGGGGCACCAACCGCGCGACCGGCTCGGGCACCGCCACCGCCGGAACCGGCGCAGGGGGCTTGGCGGCCGCCGCCTGGGCGGCCTTCCCCTTGGCCCGCGCCAGCAGCTCCGCGGCGTCGCCATTCATCGGGTCCGCGGCGAGCAGCTGGTTGAGCCAGTCCACCGCTTCGTCGTACCGGCCGCCCCGCGCGGCGATCTCGGCCAGCATCTTGAGGCCGAGCACGTTTTCCGGATCGAGGGTGAGGACCTTGCGGAAGACGTCCGAGGCGCCCTTGTCGTTTTTCTGGTCGATGAGGCAGCGGCCGTACACGATGTGGGCGCTGACGTAATCGGGGTGCAGACCCAGGCCCGACTTGCACAGCTCGACGGCCCTATCTAGTTCTCCCGCTTTACGATAGGCGTCCGCCAGGGGCGCGAAATTCCGGCCCTTGGGGTTTTCGGCCCAGCGCTTTTCGAGCTTTTCTATTTCGCTGGTGTAGACCACGGCCTAAGTGATTGGGAGAATTGAACGAAGATAGTGTTCGCTCAGGTGCGCTGTCAATCGGAATGACACCCCCGTCGCTTGAGTTTTCCCGTTGTGGTTTTTAGACTTATGCCCCTTCTCCTCGTCTCTCACCCGGAGTCTAGCTCGCCATGATGCGCGCGATGCGCGAAATCACCAAGCCCGTCTTCTGGATCGTGGCGATCTCTTTCATCGGCTGGCTCGCCTATGGGCAGGTGACGGAGTTCATCGCGGGAGGTCGGGACGTCGTGCTCAAGGTGGACGGCGAGGTCGTCCGGTCCCAGCCGTTCCAGCTGCAATACCAGGCGGCGCTCGAGCACTACCGGCGCCAGCAGGGCGGCGGCCGGCTGACGCGGGAGGACGAGCAGCAGGTGCAGGACCAGGTCGCCAACCAGTTCATCCAGACGATCCTGCTCACGCACGCCTACCGCCGTCTCGGCATCACCGTGTCCGACGACGAGATCGTTCAGGCGGCGCTCAACTCGCCGCCGCCCCAGGTCGTCGAGCAGGTGCTGCAAGATCCGACGTTCCAGACCAACGGGCAGTTCGACATCACCAAGTGGCAGCGCTACCTCCAGAGCGCCGGCCCCGAGTTCCGGGCCCAGATCGAGGCGCTGTACCGCGAGTACCTCCCGCAGCAGAAGTTGCAGGAGTACCTGACGGCGGACATCTACGTCTCCGACGCGAAGCTGTGGCGCGGGTGGCGCGACCAGCACGAGGCGGTGACAGTGGCGATGCTCGCGCTGCGGGCCGAGGACATCCCCGACTCGCTCGCGCCGCTGTCCGACGCGGAGATCGAGCGGTACTACGCGGCGCACAAGGACGACTTCAAGCGGCCGGCGACCGCCTGGCTCAGCTTCGTCGCGGAGCCGCGCGTCCCCGACGCGGCCGACACGGCGGCGGCCCTGGCGCACGCCCGCGCGCTGCGCGCGGAGATCGCGGGCGGCAAGGCGAAGTTCGAGGACGTGGCGCGGAAGGAGTCGGCGGACTCGGGGAGCGGCGCCCAGGGCGGCGATCTCGGCTGGGTGAAGCGGGACGCGTCGGGCTTCACTCCGGCGTTCGCCGCCGCGATGCGGCGCCTCGCTCCGGGGGAGCTGAGCCAGCCGGTGCCGACGGAATTCGGCTATCACGTGATCCGCGTCGACGCGGTCAAGGGCGACTCGCTGCGGGTCCGGCACCTCCTCGTGCGGATCGCCCTGCAGGGGCAGCACCTCGACGACGTGGATGCCCGTACCGATACGCTGGACCGCATCGCGGCGGAGCAGACCGACGGCAGCCGCCTCGACAGCGCGGCGCACCGGCTCGGCCTCCCGCTGGCGCACGCGCCGAAGCTGCTGCACGGTGACCGGCTCACGCTCGGCAAGTACGTCATCCCCGACGTGAGCGTGTGGGCGTTCGAGGCGCGGCCGGGCGAGACGAGCCCGGTGATCGAGGGCGCGCGGGCGAGCTACGTGTTCCGGCTCGACTCGCTCCAGCCGGCAGGGGTGCCGCCGCTGGCGGAGATCCGCAGCCGGGTGATCGAGGCCGCGCGCTTCGAGAAGAAGAAGGAGATCGCCCGCCAGCGCGCGGAGCAGGCGGCCGCGGCGCTGCGCGAAGCGCCCGACCTGCTCGCCGCCGGCCGCGCGCGCGGCTTCCCGGTCCGGAAGGCGGGGCCGTTCAGCCGCATCTCGCCGCCCCCCGAGCTCGCGCGCGAGCCGGTCGTGGTGGGCGCCGCCTTCGGGCTCAAGCCCGGGGAAAAGACCGGGCTGCTCGCCGGGGAGACCGGGTGCTTCCTGCTCCAGGGGATCGCGCGCACACCCGCCGACTCAGCCGCCTGGCTCAAGCAGCGGGACGAGCAGCGTGAGGCGCTGCTCCGGCCGGTCGCTCAGGCGCGCATTCAGCAATTCGTCGCCGCGCTGCGCGCGCAGGCGAAAGTCGTGGACCGTCGGAAAGAGCTGTACCGCCCGACGGGGGCGTCGAGCGGAGACTAATCGATCAGGCGGGCGGCCGGCTTGCCGTCCGGGCGCGCCGGCGGGTTGGAAGCTGGGGGCCGGGCGTCCATGGCGGCGTCGCGCGCTTCGTTGAGCGCGCGCCGGAACTCGCGCATCCCCTTCCCCACGGCGCGCCCGGCTTCGGGCAGCCGGTTCGCGCCGAACACCAGCAGCACGATCACCAGCAGGATGAGGAGCTCGCCGCCGCTCAGGTTGCCGAGCACGGGACCCGCCCTCGGGCTAGTCGCTGAGGCGCTTGGGGTCGCCGCCGGTCGGGATCGAGCCGGAGGCCGCCGGCGGCTGCACGCTGCGCGGCGGGGCCGCCGGCTCGTCCGACGTGGCGTCCTTGAGGCTTCGCTTGAACTCCTTGATCCCCTGGCCCAACGACGAGCCGATCTCCGGGATGCGCTTCGCGCCGAACACCAGCACCAGCACGAGCAGCAGGATCAGGATGTGGCTGAACGACAGGTCCCCGAACATACGCGCCTCGCTTCAGAAGATCGACCGGGCGAAGTAGTACGCGATGGCGACGCCCACGAGCGCCAGCAGCGACACGTCGAACCCGATCGGCCCGAGCGTGATGGACACGACCAGCAGGTCGAGGTGCACCGGACCGAGCGTGGGCGTCACGGCCCAGGTGAAGATGTCCTTCGCCGGTCCCTGCGGCAAAAACCGCCGCAGCAGGGAGTGCACGAAGCCGCCGAGCACGAAACCGGTGGCGAGCACTCCGAAGTAAAATAGCGGCCTGCGCGGGCCCTGCGCCACGGCTTAGCTGCGCCGCTCCACGGCGTACGCGATGCTGTCTCGCAGAGCGTCCCGCGCGGGCGAGGCCGGCAGGATCTCGAGCTCCGCCTCCGCCTGCTGTGCCAGCTCGAGCGCGCGGCGGCGCGCGTAGTCCAGGCCCCCGGCCACGGCCACCCGCCGGATCACCTCCACCACCAGCCCGTCCGCCGGCTCCGGCGTGGCCAGCAGCTCCGCCACGAGGCGGCGGTCCTCCGGACCCATCGCGCCGAGCGCCGCGATGAGCGGCAGCGTCATCTTGTGCTCCTTCAGGTCGAGTCCCGACGGCTTGCCGGTGACCGCCTCGGGCTCCGTGTAGTCGAGCAGGTCGTCCGCGATCTGGAACGCCATGCCGAGCCGCAGCCCGAAGCGGGCCAGCGCCGCGCGGTAGGCGGCCGGCGCGCGGAGGGCCCCGACCTCGCACGCCCCCCCGAGGAGCGACGCCGTCTTGGCGCGGATCAGCTGATCGTACTGCGCCTCGCCATAGGCGAGCTTGTCGTGCGCTTCGAGCTGCTCCATCTCGCCGATGGTCATCTCGTTCGTCACCCGCGCGAACACGCGCAGCGGCTCGAGGTCGTCGAGGCGGACCAGCTCGATGATGGCCCGGGAGTAGAGGTAGTCGCCCATGATGACGGCGACCTGATGGGAAAACAGCGCGTTGACCGTCGGCATGCCGCGGCGCAGCACGGAGTGGTCCACCGAGTCGTCGTGCACCAGCGTGGCGAGATGGATCAGCTCCACCACCGCCGCCAGCGTCACGGCCCGGGGGTCCACCGCCCCCGCCCCTCCCCCAGCGGCCTGGTGGGAGAGCAGGAGCAGCGTCGGGCGGAACAGCTTGCCCTTCATCCGCAGCAGGTGGTCGTTCACCTCGGCGATGATCGGGAAGTCGGCCGCGATGATGCGCCGCAGCTCCCCCGCCACGCGCTCGAGCTCCGTCGCCACGGAACGCTGGATGTCCCGGAGCGCGACCGGCGCGACCTGCTGGCTCACGTCACTTCGCACGGGCCAGCGCCTTGGCGCGCGCGCCCACGTCCATGAACCGGATGTCCACCGCAAACACCCGCCCGTACAGCTCGCGCGCCTCGATTTTCTTGCCCTGCTGCTCCAGCGCCCGACCCAGCCAGTAGAGGATGCCGAGCCGCTCCTGGTCGCTCGCGGCGGACAGCTCCAGCGCGCGCCGCAGGATGGATTCGGCCACCACGAAGGCGCCTTTCTCGATGAAGCACATGCCGAGCGCCTCCGAGCTCTTCAGTTTGTCCTCGGGCGCGCGCAGCGCCTTCTGCAGTTCGGCGATCGCCTCGTCCAGGAGACCCATCTCCTTGAAGGCGACGCCGAGATCGTAGTGGGACTGGAAGTCGGCCTCGTCGATGTTCTCGTCGATCCCCTGCTTGAAGCGCGCCAGCATCTCCTGGAAGTCGCGCTCCTCGTCGCCGGTCGGCTCTTCGTCGGCTACCTTCATCCGCGTGTTGCGCTCGGGCGGCTGTTCTTCGAGGATCATCGCACCCAGGTCCACGAACTCGGTCTCGGCGGCCGCCGCGTCGTCGCGCACCTTCAGCTTCGCGTCCTTCGGGGCGGTCTTCCCCTCCACGTCCCCCCCCGCGCCGCGCGCGGCCCTGGCCGCCGCCGGCCGTGCGGGCACCGGGGACGAAACGGGCGCGAGCATCGCGAGCGCGGCTTTGGCCCGCTCGTTCCGCGGGTCGTGCTCCGCCACGCGCCGGTAGACGGCGTGCGCCTTGTCGGGCAGATCGCTCCGCAGCAGTGTGTCGGCCAGCTCGAGGTAGGCGTCGATCAGCTTGGCCTTGTCGCCCGACTTGAACGCGAACTCGACCTGCTTCTGGCGGTGCCGCACGCTGTTCGGGTCGAGCCGCAGGATCTCGTCCACCAGATCCTGCGCGTGCGCCAGGTTGCCGCGGTTCTCGAACCCCGTGGTGGCGAGGTCCAGCTCCTCGATGCCGCGCTCGCGCTCCCCTTCCTCGATCAACGCTTCTCCCAGGGCCTGGTGCGCTTCCGGGTCGTCGGGGTCGTCCGCGACTCGCATCTCCAGCTCCTCGACGGTCGACTTGGCGGGCGTCGCGTCGATGTTGGAGAACACGAGCGACCCGCTCTCGTCCCCCTGGCTCATCACGTTGTCCGCGCCGAGATCGATCGCCCCCGACCGCCGGCCCCCGCCGGGGTGCCGCGACTCGTCGATCGCGAGCGGCTGGTCGTCCACGTCGTGGCCCCCCCCGCCTGCCGCTGCCTCCGTCTCGAAATCCGGCTCGAGCTCGAGCGGCGGCACTTCGACCACCGTCTTCCGCTTGGGCGGAGCGGCATGCGGATCAGGGCGCCTGGGGACGACGGGCTTCACCCTGGGCGGCGGCGCCTTGGGTGGCTCGAACTTCGGCGCCCTGGGAACGGTTACACGCGGCGGCGAGCCCGCACCGGAACGTGCGGCGGGCGCCACCGTCGGCGTCTCGATCTCGATTTCGCCGTCGAGCAGCGGCTCGAGCTCCCCGTCGGGCGCCGCGTCGGCCTCGGCCGGAACCGTCGGCTCGAGCTCCGCCATCGGCGCCACGTCGTCCGCGGTCACTTCCTCCCGCACCGAGGGCACGTCGCCCGCGTCGAGTCGCACGTCACCGAAGTCGGTGCTCGTGATCTCGAGGCCCTCGAGCATCCCCGCCGCGTTCGTCGGCTCGAGCCCCTCGACCAGGCTCGTGGTTTCGATCTCGAGCGACGTGTCGGGCTCCGCTGTCACCGGCTCGATCAAACTCTCCGCCACCGGCTTGGGCTCGGGCCGGCGCGGCGGGGGTGGAGCGGCCGCGGGCTTCGCCGGCGGCGCAGCCCGCGCCCCCGGCGGCGCCTTCGAGGCCGCCGGCTCGTCCAGATCGAGGAAGACCAGGCTCGAGGTCTTGTGCCGGCCCGACTTGGTGAGGTCCTCCTTCGGCTCGGGTTTCGAGGACGGTTGCCCCGTCCCCGCGCTCGAGCGACGCTCCGGAGCTCCGTACATGCGGAGATGCTCCTCGAGCATCTGCCGCAGATGCGCGCTCTCGGGCGAGATGTCCGTGAACTCCTTCAGCGCCGAGAACGCCTGCTGGATCTTCCCGGCCTTCTGCATCCGCTCCGCGTACTCGACGAAGTTCTGCTTCGCTTCGGCCATGAACCCCTTGGCCGCGTACAGCTTCGCCAGCTTCAGGTAGGTCGTCTGCCGCCCGGGCGCGTTGCGCAGTACCTTGTTGCACATCGCGATGGCGTTGTTGTGGAAGCCGAGCTCGGCGTACTTGTCGACGGCCTTGTCATAGTAGTCGGCTGCCTTGGCGGGCTCTTTGACCTTGAGGTAGAGATCGCCGACGCGATTGAAGATGGAAAGGTCGGGGTTGTCCTCGGCCGCCTCCTCCTGTTCCTTCAGGATCTCGAGCCACGCCTCGATGGCCCCCTTGGGGTCTTTGGTCTCAAGGCCCCGGGCCTTGTCTTTTTGCTTCTCAAGCTTCGACATGGAACCCTAAAGATACCGGGGCCAAGCGGAGGGGACAAGCGGAACCTCCTGTCCAGACGGTGGTTACGAGGTTCGCGCCCATCCAGTATGCCGCTTCCCGCCAGTCTGACACGCCGCACGCCACCAGGTCCGCCCGGAAACCGGGAGCGATCTGCCCGCGGTCGCTCGCCAGCCCCAGCGCCGCGGCGCCGTTCACGGTCACGGCGGCAAGGGCCTCGGCGTGCCGCAGCCCGAGTTGGGACACGGCCAGCGCCATCACGAGCGGCAGTCCGACCGTCGGCGACGTGCCCGGGTTGAAGTCGGTCGCGAGCGCGACGGCCGCTCCAGCCTCGATCAGCCGGCGCGCCGGTGCCTGGCGGCGGGACCCGAGAAACACCATCGTGGCGGGCAGCAGCACCGCGACGGTGTCGCTCGCCGCGAGCGCGCGCACCCCCGCTTCGGAGATGCCTGCGAGGTGGTCCGCGGAGAGGGCGCCGAGCCCCGCCGCGAGCTCCGCGCCGCCCGAGCCCTCGAGCTCGTCGGCGTGCACCTTCAGGCCCAAGCCGTGCCGCCGCGCGGCGGTGAGCACCGTTCGCGCCTCCGCCACGTCGAACCACCCGGGCTCGCAGAACACATCGCACGCGACGGCGAGGCGCTCCCGCGCAACCGCGGGGATCAGCTCGTCGCACAGCAGCCGCAAGTACTCGGGCCGGCGCTCGCGGAACTCCGGGGGCACTGCGTGCGCGAGGAAGGTGGGGACGAGCGTCGCGGGTTCCGAGGCCGCCAGCTCGCGGATCACCCGCAGCTGCTTGAGCTCGGCCGCCGCATCGAGGCCGTAACCCGACTTCACCTCGACGGTGGTGCTGCCGTGCGCGAGCAGCGCCTGGAGCCGCGACCGCGTCAGGCGCGCGAGCTCCGCCTCGGGCCGCCCGCGCAGGTCCCGGACCGATTGCAGGATGCCGCCGCCGAGCGCGGCGATCGTCTGGTAGTCTTCGCCAACGGCGCGGCGCTCGTGGTCGTCGATCCGCGGCATCCCGAAGACGGCGTGCGTGTGGCAGTCCACGAATCCGGGGTAGAGGACGCCCGGCACTTCTACCACTTCCAAGGCGGAGTGTGGAACGCGGAGTGCGGAATGGGCGTCTCTGGCTTCGCGGCGCGGGCCGACCCAGGCGATGCGCTCTCCCTCGATCAGCACGGCCGCGTCGTGCAGGACTTCGATCTCGGCCAGCTCGCGGCCGCGCCGCGCGCGCGCCGGCCCGCGGCAGGTGACGATCTGGCGGGCGCCGGCGAGGAGCGTGCTCAGTCGGTCGCCTCGCCCATCGGCAGGCGAATCCCGTGCCGGCGCGCCGCCGCGATCGCCTCCGGGTAGCCCGCGTCGGCGTGCCGCGCGACGCCGATCCCGGGATCGTTGGTGAGCACGCGCTCGAGTCGCCGCGCCGCCGCCGGCGTGCCGTCGGCCACGCTCACCTGCCCGGCGTGCAGCGAGTTGCCGATCCCCACTCCGCCGCCGTGATGGAACGACACCCACGCCGCTCCCGACGCGGTGTTCAGCAAGGCGTTGAGGATCGCCCAGTCCGCGATCGCGTCCGAGCCGTCGCGCATCGCCTCCGTTTCGCGGAACGGCGACGCCACGGAGCCGGTGTCGAGGTGATCCCGGCCGATCACGACCGGCGCGCCGATCTCCCCCCGCTTCACGAGATCGTTGAGTGCGCAGCCGAACCGGGCACGCTCCCCCTGCCCCAACCAGCAGATCCGCGCCGGCAGCCCCTGGAACGTCACGCGCTCCTGCGCCAGCCGGATCCAGCGGCGGAGGTGCTCGTTTTCGGGGAACAGCTCCAACACCAGTCGATCGGTGCGGTGCAGGTCTTTCGCCTCCCCCGAAAGCGCCACCCAGCGGAACGGCCCCTTTCCCTCGCAGAACAGCGGTCGGATGTACTCGGGGACGAATCCCGGAATCTCGAACGCGTCCGCGACACCGGCGTCCCGCGCCTGCGCGCGAATGTTGTTGCCGTAGTCGAACGTCACCGCGCCCCCGCGCTGCAGCGCCAGCATCGCCTGCACGTGGAAGGCGATGCTCGCGACCGAGCGCCGCAGGTACTCCTCCGGATCGCGCCGCCGCAGGGCCGCCGCCTGCTCCACCGTCAACCCGGCGGGGACGTAGCCGTTCAGCGGATCGTGCGCCGACGTCTGGTCGGTGAGCACGTCGGGCACCCAGCCGCGGCGCGCGAGCTCCGGCAGCACCTCGGCGCAGTTGCCGATCAGCCCGACCGAGAGCGCCCCGCCGGCCTGCTTCGCCTCCTCGCACCAGCGCAGCGCCTCGTCGAGCGACGCCGTCGAGCGATCGAGGTAGCGCGTCGCGAGCCGGCGCTCGACCCGCGCCGGATCCACCTCGACCGCGAGGCACACGCCCTCGTTCATGGTGGCGGCGAGGGGCTGCGCGCCCCCCATCCCGCCGAGCCCGCCCGTCACCACGATCCGGCCGCGCAGCGAGTCCCCCCCCTCCCCGCCCCAGTGCCGCCGGGCCACCGCGCCGAACGTCTCGTAGGTCCCCTGGAGGATGCCCTGGGTGCCGATGTAGATCCACGAGCCCGCGGTCATCTGGCCGTACATGATCAGGCCCTTCCGCTCGAGCTCGCGGAACACCTCCCACGTCGCCCACCGGCCGACGAGGTTCGCGTTTGCGATGAGCACGCGCGGCGCGTCGGGGTGCGTGGTGAACACGCCCACGGGCTTGCCCGACTGCACGAGCAGGGTCTCGTCGTCGGCCAGCGTGAGGAGCGTGCGGCAGATCGCGTCGAACGACGCCCAGTCGCGCGCCGCCTTTCCCGTGCCGCCGTAAACCACCAGGTCGTCGGGCCGCTCGGCTACGTCGGGGTCGAGGTTGTTCATCAGCATCCGCAAGGCCGCTTCCTGAACCCAACCTTTGCAGGTCCGAGCGGGCCCTCGTGGCGCTCGGACGGTTCGCGGTGCCGTCATGCTCGCGCTGCCTCCGGATCGAACTTCCCCGCCCGAATGCCCGCGGCGATCCGTTCGATGTCTCCCGTGAACGGGCGGTCGCCGTCGAGCGCGGACACCTCGCGGCGCAGCGCCGCGTAGGTCCGGGCCACACCGCGCCCCGGCGCGAGCGGCCTCAAGAACTCCAACCCCTGCGCCCCCGCGAGCAGCTCGATCGCCACGATCCGCGCCGCGTTCTCGAGGATCCGCTCCGCCTTCCACGCCGCGCTCATCCCCATCGGCACGACGTCCTCCTGGTTCCCCTCGGTGGGCACCGACTGCACGCTCGCCGGCGTGGCCAGCACCCGGCAATCGGCGACCAGCGCGGCCGCCGCGATCTGGGGCGTCATGAAGCCCGATTCGATGCCGGGGTCCCGCGCGAGGAAGGCCGGCAGGCCCGACGACAGGTCGGGATTGACGATCCGCTCGAGCCGCCGCTCGGCGAGGCCGGCGAGGGTCGTGAGCGCGATCCCCGCGACGTCCAGCGCCAACGCGATCGGCTGGCCGTGGAAGTTGCCGCCCGAGAGCACCTCGCCGTCGAATACGAGCGGATTGTCGGTGGCGGCGTTCAGCTCGGTCGCGATCAGCCGCTCCGCGAACCCCAGCCCCTCGCCGACGGCGCCCAGCACCTGGGGGGTGCAGCGCAGCGAGTACGCGTCCTGCACGCGCGGATCGTTCTCGCGGTGCGACTCGCGGATCTGCGAGTCGGCGAGCAGCTCGCGCAACAGCGCCGCCGAGCGCTGCTGGAAGGGATGCGGCCGCGCGTCCTGGATGCGCGCGTCGAACGGCTCGGGCGTGCCCCGCACCGCCTCGAGGCTCATCGCGGCGGCGGCGTGCGCCGTGCGCCACAACACCCACGCGTCGTGGACGAGCAGCGCCGCGAGCCCCGTCTGCGCCTGGGTCCCGTTCACGAACGCGAGACCCTCCTTGGCCTCGAGCGTGAGGGGGCGCAGCCCCTTCGCCTTGAGCGCGGCGCCGTCCTCCCCCTCCCCGATCATCGCGAGCGCCAGGTGCGCGAGCGGCGCCAGATCGCCCGACGCCCCCACGCTGCCCTGCGAGGGGACGCGCGGGTGCACCTGCCGGTTGAGCATCTCGACGATCAGTTCGGGGAGCACGGGCCGCACACCGCTCGTCCCGCGCAACAGCACGTTGGCGCGCAGCAGCATCATCGCCCGGACCGTCTCGACGGACAGCGACGCGCCCACGCCCGAAGCGTGACTGCGGATGAGATTGAGCTGCAGCTGGCGCGCCTGGTCGGGCCTGATGCGCACGTGCGCGAGCCTGCCGAACCCCGTGGTCACGCCGTAGATCGTTTCGCCGCGCGCGATCGCGGCTTCCACCGTCCGGCGGGAGGCCCCCACGGCGGCGACGGCCGCCGGCGCGACCGCGACAGGCGCGGCGTGGCGCGCGACCGAGACGACGTCTTCGATCGAAAGAGAACGGCCATCCAGGGTGACGGGGACTGGCATGCGAGAGGAAGCTACGCGCGAGAGGGGTGAGACGCCAAGGTAGACGCCAAGATGCCGAGACGCCAAGTGGATATAAGGTGCGAGGGGCGAGTGGATCACCTCTCCACTCGCCCCTCACCGTCCACTCGGCGTCTCGGCGCCTCGGCGTCTATCTGGCCGCTGCTGCGAGCTTCCCGGTCAGTACGGCCGCTCTTGGAGGCGCCAGCTCCCGGTTCCCCGGATCCGTCTGCACACTCCAGTCGAAGATCACGTACTGGCGGCTCACCGCCGTTACCCGAACCCCACCATAGTGCGTGCCGCTCGCATCCACCATCTTGAAGACATACCCGTATCCCGGTACGGCCTGGATCGTGTCGCGGGTGTAGCCCGTCGCCGGCGCATAGTCGATCGACGTGAGATCGGCGACCGGGGTGTTCTGATACAGCTGGAGCGAGTCATCCGTGAACTCCGGTACGAACCACAGCGTTGAGTCGCCTGGATCCACATACATCCGGAAGTCAATGGTCGGGTCAGTCCCATCCTGCACCAGCCCCAGCTCTCCCGGATCGCCGTACCCGTTGCCATTCACATCATCCCAGAAGCGGAATCCTGACTGCGCGTCGTGCGTGCCGCCAAAGCCCCACACGAGGACATTGCGCGCGTCGGGCCGCGGCGTGTCCAGCCACACCGGGGACCATGCGCTCTCCAGCCCCTCGATGCTGATGGCCGACGTCGCGAAGCAGCGCGACACGCCGTTCCGCAGCTGGGCCGCAAGGAACTCGTGCGAGACCGTGGTCCCTTCGAGCACCCACTGGTTGGTGCACACGCTGTCAACCACGTCGAAGCTGTCGCTGTAGACACGGTACCACACGAACCGCTGTGGGTCGGCGTCGTGCGCGTTGTCGGTCCAGTCGAGAAAGATCGCGCTGTCGAGGGAGATCGAGCTGATGCTGCTGGGCGCCGGGAGCGGCGTGATGGTGATGCTGGTCGTATTGTCGTTGCAGCCGACGCTCAGCAGGACGGCCGCCGCCAGGGCGTATCGCAACGTGGAGCGCATGACATCCTCATGGGGAAACGTTTGATGGGGTGCTAGGCACGTGCCGTGCCCCGAGGTAAGTCGCGGGACGAAAGCCGCTTAAGCGGGAGCCCACGCGCGGCCGTGTCACAACCAGAGGACAGCCGCTCGCTACCGCAGCAGAGTCTGCTGC
>Ga0137369_10002488_pt1 | contig 18941 bp, 21 predicted proteins | sample SagtaG_12_FD_104918 | JGI IMG/M metagenome (GOLD analysis project Ga0137369, IMG submission 104918) | Vadose zone soil microbial communities from Sagehorn Ranch, Mendocino, California, USA - Sage1_L_113_16 metaG | ecosystem: Environmental > Terrestrial > Soil > Vadose zone | place: USA... | reverse complement strand
TGGATGTGCTTGCAGAGGAGTCCTCGTTCTCGGTTGTCCTTGCAAGTGCAGCCCCAATGGGTCTTGCCGCGCTTGACCCGATAGATCCCGCCGCCCTCCTGGCTGCTTGGCACCCGCCACTCCGCCCTGTTGACCTGCTCGATAACGGTGCCGGCGGCCAAGATGGCCAAGGCGCGGGTTTGGCGGGGATCGACGGGGTCGTACTCCATAAGAAGGCTCTTTAGGCTCCTAATACAATAGGTGCCTAATAAGTCTTTAGGACCCTAAGCTAAAAGTACTCCCTCGCTATGTAGTGTGTAGTGAAACTCCAAAGGCAGTTCAACCGGCGCGTGAAGAAAAAGGACTATTCGAAGTGGCTCCTGGTCATCCCGCCAGAGGTCGTGGATAAACTTGGATGGAAGGAGGGAGACGACCTCAGCGCCGAGGTTGAGGGCGCGGCCTTGAAGCTGAAACGTACGCAGAGGTAGCCCACCATGACCGGAGCGCAGGAGCGATCCAAGACTTTCGACATCTGCCAGCCGTTTGCTACATGTACGTTGCCTCTAATGGAAGGGTTTGTAGCGAGCTGAATCTTCTGTGAGCACGATACGATGGTCTGCCAACCTATCTTGATCTGCTGTGGTCTGCCTCTCGTTTGGATGACCATGCAACATGACGGCGTTTGGGATGCAGAATGTGCCTGGTGCGGTCGAGAGTTCTGTTACTCCGAAGCCCGATCTACTCCCTCTACTACAGGTCGATGAGCCCCACGGGACCTTCGTCTTCACAGGCCACAGGATCCACTTCCGTCAGGTGTGACCGTCTTCTTGTTTGTCTCACGATGAGGACCCGACAAAGGAGATCTCCTCTTGCCGGACGGTTCAAGGAATACGAGAACCTTGCGAACGCCGTCTTGTAGAACGGCGCGGACCTTTACGTCGCCCTTGGTCAGGATCAAGCTCGAATTCGTCTGCTCCTCTTCCGGGGGATCCCGTGGCGGCGGAGATGGTAGTGAACCGTGAGCACATTGCAACCGACCCGCCGCGCGATTGCCATCGCACTGCGCCCCCTCTCGACATACTGGTTCTCCAACCAGCCTTTGTCGGCAAGCCGGGCGTATCGAAGGCCGCTCGGTCTCGCCCTCACGCCGAGTTCGCGGAGCCGACTTTGGACCGTCGCGGGAGAGACCGCGAATCGCTTCGCGATTTCGCCTTGAGTAAGTCCGGCTTCGTACAATCTAGCGGCCTGCCTCGGCAATTCCACCCTGCGTCGATCCCCCACCGGTCTACTCCTGCCCGTTTTCCGCACCCAGCGGGCCACCGTCTGAGGTGTTGCGCTTGCTCCAAATTCCCCTGCAATCGCCCTTGCGACCGCACGGCACGAGAGTCCGGATTCATAGAGAGCGATGGCCCGCTGCCTAACCTTTTCGCGGTGCATTACCGTCACGGCGATGTCGGCTCAGGAAGATACATTTAGCGTACGTGTACGACGCGGTCCGTCTCCGCATGATAATCAGGTCGCAGGGGTTACATGGACGCTGGGTGTAGCGACTTTCTAGATGTCGGCCCGCGTTGTGTTTCCTGATTCGGAATCGAGAGCGGTCAGAGAATTCCGTCGTCAAAACCCCGGAGCTGTCCCGGTGAAATGCCGCTGTCGATCCGCGAGTTGCCGCGACTCGTTGATGGTCACCCTTCCAGCGGGGAAAAGAGGGGTGTACCACTACGACTTTCGAACCCGAGGACATCGAATCGAGGTGAAGTCCGGCGTGGGTTACAATCTGGATACGCTCTTCCGAATCGCTGAAGCAGCCGAGAACTGGCCCGAGTTCGTAGTCTTCTGCGATTCCTCCTTTCTGACAGCATGGAAGCGCTATGCAAAGGAGGTGCCCAGGCTGACTGGTGTTCGAGTCAAGTTCGCGCTGTTGGAGCGCGGATAATTCACAAGCCGCTCAACACTCGGTGCTGGTTCAATGCCTCCCGATTCGGGTGGGATTGTCGATCTGCCGGGAGTAGCAACCGACGTCCAGCGAGTTCTTCATACCCGGTCCCTACGAGGGTGGGGGAAATGATCACCGTCATCGTGGACGTGTCAATCGCAATGAGCCCGAGGTCGAAGAGTGTGTGGATGTCTCCTCTAAGGAGGAGTCCATTACTAACGTGGTTCGTCTCTGGACCGCGGTAAGGGATGATGTGCGCTGCTTCAAGAACCGGCTCGACATCGGATCCGGTTATGGCGCATCGTCCTTCATAACTCCGAAGAAGTCGCCTGCGGAAAAGTGGTTGCCCCCTTCGGCGGACGATCGCCGCTAGAGTGCGCTCGCGTGCATCAAGAATGCCCTGGGGATTGAATCCTTCCTGGTCGAAACGCTTTTCCTCGTCGGTGGAGATCGCCTCGATGAGGGCTCCAAGCCCTCGCTCACGTCCCACACCGTCGCGAGAGAAGCCCTCGAGGAAAAAGTAGCCTTCTTCCCAACCCGCGACGAGAGCGACCCCCCAAAAGTGATATGCCTGTCCGAGGCCAGGTTCGTTCTCTCTAAAAACACCTACCGGGACCTCTCGCTCGAGACATCGAAACAGGGCGCGGTTGGGGTACCTTAGATCAGGGCCTGATCGTTTATCTCCCTCCTGAAAGTAAAGGTAGGACCAGGTACCGTCTGCCCGAACCACGGGTTCCCGATCCGAATATGGGCTCCGGAGGCTCTGCCGAACGCTGAGCGCGAACTCAGTCCATCGTGGTTTGTAAATGCCTTTTGCCTTGGTTGCCAACAACGTGCCATCAGGAAGCGGGCCGGGCCAAGGGCCGTCGGTTCCTGTTTTCGCAAAGAACCAGCCTAGGGCCGATTTGTGTCTTCCAGGAAAGTCGCCAATCAGGTCGCTAAGCTGCTTCATAGCTTTTTGGGGCCTTCCTTGCGAGTCGCGCTTCGGAGCATAGTCTTACGAGCGGGCATCCCTGACACCGAGGAGCGCGCGGACGACAATGCGCCGCGGCCAGATCGAGTAAGCCCAGGTTAAATTCGCGTGCCCTCCCTGACGGCAAGAGCCTCTCCGCAAATGCGATCAGCCTCTTGTCGTTGTACGCAGGCCCATCCACTGGAAAGCCCGCAATGCGCCTGAGTAGTCTGCCGCTACTCTCGTCAACCATCGGAACAGGTTCGCCAAACGCTAGGCACGTCACAGCTCGCGCGCTGTATATCCCTAAGCCTGGCAACTCGAACAGCGCTCTCAAATCCCTCGGCAACCGACCACCATGCTCCGTCATGATGACCTGCGCGGCCTTGATGAGTTGGTCGGCCTTCTTCGCCAACCCAAGCGGCCGGAACACCACGCGAAGCTCCGTGGGATTCGCGCTGGCGAGACTCGCTACATCCGGAAACCTGTTAGCGAGTTCCAGGTAGGGCTGGACCACGCGAGTCGCTTGTGTTCGTCGGAGGAGGATTTCCGCCACCATAAGATGGTAGGGGTCCCGGGTTTGCCTCCACGGGAAATCCCGCCCATTGACCGTGGACCAGGAGAGGACACCCTTCTTCACCTTTTCGACCCACGGTTCGGAAAGGATCGGCGGGCGTTTCGATATAGGCGCGGCGCGGGACCGCCTCATATCAATGCCTCCGCATGTACCACCTCGGGTAGGATCCCTCGACTCCAATCATCGAGCCACGTGTCAAGTTCGGACTGCTCGAGAGGGGTCGCGAGAGACACGTCAACCCTGTAACTCGTCTCTGAAACACCTAGTGGCTCAGGGGTCCTGAACTGCGGGAGGTCTGTTGACCTGTACCAACATAGCGACGCCTGGGCAAGGTCGATGTCGAAACACGGTCCTTTTTCAGCGCCTGTCTCCATACCTGCGCGGCGGGTCGCTGCCTCCAACTTCAGGTAATGGTAAGTCCCACCGAGCGCGGTTCTGCACTCGGAAATCAAGTCGCCAAGACTCAACCCTGTCTCGTTCTCCGTGAGAATCAGAGAGGCAACCATGATCTGTTCGTTCCCTAGGGCGAAGATCTGACGGTGCGAGAACCCATGCACACGCCCGCTGCTCATCGTCGTCTTCACCTCCACGTGCTTTCCCGGTACTGTGAAGTCAAACAATTGTGTTAGAGGATTGTGCCAGGAGGGTGCCCAGAAACGGAATCCTCGGACCCTACTCATCATGAAAAGCTCCCCCCACAACCCTTGACGCGTCTCTCTGAGGTTTGGAGCGGGCCTGAGGGCGAAGAGACGGATCATTGAGCGGAAGAATTCCAAGAACTCTGAATAGCCTGGAATAGCTGTGCCCTCCCGACCACTCAAGAAGGCCTCTAGTAGGACCAGAAAGGTGCGGACATCCGCTCCTTCAACTTCGTCGCACATGATCGCGTGAAAGCTCTCTCGTCGCTGGGACCCGTCGGGAAGCGTAAGGACGTAACGTTCGGCTGGGCGCAGAGAAACCTGCGACGTGCGCATCGAAGGACCAACCGGGCCCTCCGTCGCAACGACAAAGAGCGCAGGCCTCCCCGTGGGATCCACGCCTAAATAGACGGCGTCCCCCGACAACAGAGGCTCAGCGATGAATGCGTGCCGGGAGCGACTCGACTGGAGCCGCTGGAAAATCTCAGGTAGGTACATTCGGTTCCGATTCTCCCCGAACAACTAACCTAAGGTCAAACTGCGGATTCGGCGGGAGGTACATAGCCAAGGCTGTGGTCTCTAAATCGGGACTAACGCCAGCCTGTGGTACCCGCAAGAAGTGAACTTGGAACTGCGGTCTGTCTTGATGGAGATTCTCATCCCCCGGATAGTACAACGGATCGGATTCAAGACGCGTGGGCGAGCGCCCCTGCATCGGACTGACGCGAATGGAATCGGCTTTGACGACCTCAGCCTGTCGCTCTCGAGGCTCTCCGCAACTCATATGCAATATGTCAATCGAAGCCAGACGGCCACCAAGTTCAAGTCTCGCAAGATACTCTTCCCAATACTCCTTCTCCCAACTACTCCCGGCAAGGTCCAATTTAGAAAGCAGTTCAGAGATCAAAACTGATGGACTACATCCGCGAACTAGAGTGTGTTCGACGTTCCCGAATTGTTGGGTGTTTCCCGGATGCCCGTTAAAGAATTCACGCGCGATTTCAGTATTATGCTGTCCCCTCGCCGGGTCTTTGACAACCCAACGCTCGGTGTCCCATTCCTTCGTTCCACGGAATTGTTTGTAGTTAGCCACGCTGGGACGAGTGGGCCTCAGTTGCCAACCTGCCACGTCAAGTCGAAACATCCGCGGCCACTCCTTCACCGAAAGCCCTTGACGTTGATTCCGCTGAAGGGCCTCCCAGAAGTCGTCCTCGTGCTGTAGGAGTTCGCTGTAGCGGTCACGGAGATGGGCAGAGAGAAAAATCCTGCACAGACCGAGGTACTGCGCTTTGTATCCAAACCAGCGAGCTCGCTGCTCGAGTGTATCCGCGTTCGTCTCTTGTTGAGCCTCTCGGGTGATGTAGGTCACTGCAAGACCCTCGAGAGTCACCCCCCGCCCGAGCATGTTGCCACCGACAAGGATGTTGTTCCGGAGTCTGAACGGCACGGCTATTGGGTCGCGGCCAAATGGTAGGCTGTTTACCATCCATACTTCTGTCTGCCAGGTTTCGTCTTTTAGGGTTTCTACAACGTGACGCCATTCCGGAGAGGCTGCGACAGTCGAAGCGAGGTCGTCGTAGGCCTGCTTGGCCAGATCCCAGAGATCGCGAGCGGCCGGATCGGCGTCGGGGAGCTTGACCGTCTCCTGCCAGAGTCTAATCAGGTTGCGGATAGCGTTCTGAAGAGCTGCGTGGTCGATGCGTAGATTGCTTGTGTGAACTAACATCGAGTGCCAGTTCCTACTGCCGCCAAGCGTCCGGATTGCCGCGCCCGTGAGGAACGTAACCATAGCTTTGCGAAGGCTTTCGGTGATGTGCTGCGCATGATCTTGCTGGGCTTCCGTCACCGGGATGGTCCGCAAATACTGGTCTGACTTAGCCCCAAAAAACACGGAGCCTCCGCAGTAACCCTCTCCGGGCTCCACGAGTACGGCAAAGTCTGGGGACAGCGCGTCGATGCCGGAGATAAGCAGATTTGCCTGAGGCGTAGCAGTGTAGGCAATGTAGGCGTGAAAAGGCAGGCCCTCGCGGAGATGGAGAATCGCATCATAGGTAGCGGATCTTCTCCCTCTCCGGAATTGAGTATTGAGAGATGCTTCGTCTCCTTCGTCGTCGATTATGAGAGCGGGTGAACTCCTTAGCTCGGGGGAGCCGAAGAGGCGAGTAATGTCCTGAATCCGCCCCCGGTGTTTCAGAACCACGGCAAGAACGTGTCCATTCCCATGGAGGATGCTTCGAATCACCTCCGAATCCAAGGCGGTCGGGTTCTTGAACGGGGTTAGGCTATGCCGCCCAGCGTTGAGGTCGTGGACCAGCCGCGCATATGTCTGCTCGAGAAGTGGGTTTTTTGTGCCGGCAAGCACAATTGTAATGCGAAAGCCGTTGTCGATCGCGAGAGCGACCAGGGCCGTGTAAGACAGTGTCTTTCCGCTTTGTACCTTACCGAGAACTAGCCCAGTCCTCCGCCCCCGCGTTGACCCGGGATCTGGGCATTGGGCCAGAACCTCGGCAGCGGTACCCACTACTTCGTCCCGTTCCGTCTCACTGAGCCTATCGCGATAACGTGCTTCGAGTTGCTGGATTTCGGGGCCGTCGATCCTTACGGACCATCGGTGCGAAGTTTGAGGCAGAGGATCGAGACCGACGGGCCTAGGTTCCACGTTCTTCCTCGAATTCAGATGCATACAGGAGAACCCTGTTCATGAAGTTCCGGAAGTCGCTCGGAGCAACAAGACCTCCTTTGGAGACCTGACGAGCCATTCGTTCAGCCAGCGCAAGAGCAACAACAAACTTCTGAAGCAGTTCCAGGAATCCTCTGTCTCCTAGATGCGCCGCGAAGAATGGGTGGGCCATGTTAAGAAAGATGTCCGTGACATGATCATCAGGATAGCTCACACTCATCCAGTGCGCTTGGCTGATCTGGTCCTGCCAATGAAGCCGAAACACCCAATCCTCCTGACCGACCGGTACTCGATACAACACCGGACCGGAACTCAACGACAGTAACTTCGCCGCGTCCCGGGCTTCCTGTTCGGGAGTCCTCGGCGGCTCCGGTAACGCCATCTCTTGGGCAATTGCAGCTCCTATGCGTTCATCTTCTAGAACAGTCCTGACCCGCTCGGAAGCCAACTCCATTTCGGCCTGCGTGACTCGCTTCTCTGCTTGGCGAAACACCTCAGCTTTTTCCATGTAGTCATGCGACGCAGCCTTTAGCTGCTCGATGAAGTCATCCTCAAGCCCACCTGACCAATCGAAGGCGTCCTTCGCCTGCGTCACTGGCCAGTCATCAAGGTGTAGCTCACCAATTAGCCTCTGAGACCGAAAGGTATTCCCTTGCCCGAAGATTTCCACAGGCTTGTAACCTTCCCCAGGGCCTCCAACCACAACTCGACCGCGGCGCAGGAGCACAAACCCGGCATCGCGTTGGCTTCCAGGGAGTCGGATGCCGATCCAGCCGCGAACCGGAAGATTCCTCGATTCAACATCCCAGGGGGTGTCGAAGTGGACCTCCTTCCGCCAGACGTTCTTCACGCCGTCTACGTCTTCATTGAGAAGAGGCGGCTCGGCAAACATGACGGGTTCGCCGTTCCAGATGATCTCAATCTCCCGCGACCTTAGGTCTTGCCTATAGATGCTTCCCAGTTGATCGCGAATTCGTCCCGCCGTCCTTCCTCGGATCGGCTTGTACAACCCCTCGATCGTTATGAGAGTAAAGTGAGTTTCTGCGGATGTGATTTGAGCATGGACGGGGACGTCTTCAAGGTGCTGCTCTACGAGTTGAGGAACATGGATTCTCACCGAATACTCCTCCTTTGACCCGAGTCGGCTTGTGGTGACCGTCCATGTCGTCCCGAACCAGCAAGCCGCGGTCTTCAGACCCATGCCGAACTCGCATCGACCACTGCGGTTTGGTGGCGGCCTATCAAGAATAATGGCCCGCTCCAATTCTTCAAGATTCATTCCATTAGCATTGTCGCGAACCGTTAGCGTATTGCGTCCGGCGTCATGCGTTACCTCGACTCGGAGTTTTCCCGGGTTCTTCTCCCGCCGGTATGCCGATAGTAATTCACTCCGAAAGTCGTAGTAGTTCTGGGTGGAGTTGTCTACGAATTCCGCGATTGCGTACCATGGGCGATAGCTTAAACGCCTGTATGTTGAATAAACACTGACAGCAGGCCGGATGTTGATTACTTTACGATCTAGTCTCGCTTGCGGCAATGATCCTCCCTACCTCGCCTGCGATCGAGCGCGGTCCAATGGGCCCTGGCGGAGCCTCATACCGAACTCGGTAGTCACAGGCTTTCCGGATGGTCCAAGGAGAGCTTCGGCAACTCTCCTTGCGACCTCGACATTTATCGCGTCGCCCAGAGCCTCGTAAGCTTTGGCCGAACTCGTAGGAAGGTGTTTTAGGTCATCCATGCTCTGGAGTCGCTTGCACTCGTTCGGCGTCATGTAGCGATCCTCCCAGGTTATGATCGGGATTTGTGTTGCCGTCATCGCCACCAGGGAGGGTGCGGTTGTCGGGCGCTTGACCCGTACCCCGGACGCGCGGATTTGCACTACATTTTTTCGGATGGTTCGGACGTCGCCCTGGCAGTTCCACTCGAGTTTCTGAAAACTGGAGGGGAAGGCCATGATTTTTGGTTTCCATCTGTCGATCCAAATTTTGTGCCTCCTATAGAACTCGCGATTTTTCTGTATGAATTCGACTTTCCAATCGGGGAATCGCTTCTGAGGCCGCCGCGCATGCGACGGAAGTTGCAAGAAGACGGCATTCCTGCGGGAGCCATGAAGCCGGCATCCAAAAGACCCTCGATGCTTGGTAAGTTCACGCAGCGGAATGCCGAAAGGGGTCCGGTCGTTGTAGGGGTAGGTGGCACCAAACTCCATCGACCAAACAGGATGAGGAACCTTCTCGGTTTTGGGAATGCGGTTTAGAAAATCCTGCCATACCGAGAGGCAATTCTGAACGTTCTCCGGGACGGGCCTAGCGTCAACTGGGTTCCGATCGAGGACCTCGCTCACCGAAAACGCAGGAGTTGGACTCGACGGCTCCGGCCATGCAAATCCGCTAAGCGACAAACGGCCTCCCACGATGTAGATCCTCTCCCTTATTTGGGGGATGCCGAAGTGGTGAGGGGATAGCTTCTTGAGACTGACGTAGTACCCTTCCCTCCGGAGAAGCCTTTCAATCCTCTCCCAGGTCTTTCCTTTGTCGTGTAGTTGCAGGTTCGGAACGTTTTCGAGGATGACGAAGTTCGGCTTGTGGTATCTGACAATGCGGAGGATCTCTTTGTATAGGAGACCGAGCTCACGGTCTTTCGTCCCTGGCTGCGTCCCTGCCTTCGAAAAAGGGGCGCAGGGGAATCCTGCGCACAGAACGTCATGCTCAGGAATTACGCTCTCGTGCACTCTGCGGATGTCGCCCGCGGGAGCTAGACCGAAGTTCAATTCGTAGAGTTCACGGAGTTCTTTATCGATCTCGGAGGCAAACACACACTGGTGGCCCAGGATTCCCAACGCCAGATTGAATCCGCCGAGACCCGCAAACAAATCCACAAACCGCATTGATCTCCACATCACACCCTGAACGAAGAAGTGGCGGCAGCAGCTAACGAAGCTTTCGCTGCTGGCCTGTCGTCCATTCCGTGGCGAGAATCATGAACCCTGATATAAAACCAATGTCCGAGATGTTCCAGCATGAAACAGAACTTGGCTAGTCGCGCCGGTTTCTTGGGATGATCTGAGTAATCGGCCAGATTGCTAATCATCCCATGTTGCAGGATTTGCACTCCTCCAAGGCCGAGGGTCAGCGACGCGCCCTCGTGGGATGTCCAACCCCCTCGTGAGCCTCGGCTGCGCCTCAACCCGCCGAGCCCTCCGCGGATGATTGGAGAGGCCTTCCCGTGCGTCCACGGGCCATTCCGGATGCAGGGCGCGGTCCTAGATTCGGGCGCAACTCAAACGGGACGTCCCTTTCTCCAGATGACGCGACGGAAAAAGGAACGCGGCCAGAGGACTACAACCGACTTCTTGGCTAGCTCTCGAGCGGTCCTTGTCTTGCCCTCGCGAAGGTAGAGTTGGACTGACTCGACGGCAGTGCCGCGCGGAGGAATTGAACGGCCGAGGAGATCAACTCGTCGACCGATGTAGTTCTTGTTCTTGGGGTCGGGTTTCCGAAGTCGCGTGGTTTGTTCCGTCTGGGCGGAAACGCGGTCAATTTCGGATGCTCCGCAAGGAAAGTCCACACGTCGAAGTCGTACAATCCCTTCTTGCCCTTAACGTAATGATCGGCCCCTCCTTGGCACAAAGCAGCCAACATCGTTCGGCTCGCGTATGGCTTCCAACGCTTCTTGCGTCTGAACAAATCAGAAAGGTCGTCTCGTGCAATTGTCGCGAGTCGACTGAGATCGCTGGGTGAGACGCACAAGGTGGAGCCTCTCAACCATGCCCGCCCCAAGGGCTGGCGCTTTCCATTCTCGACTTCAATTGTCGGGAGATTACGCCTAAGCCCTTGCCGGGAACCCCGGAGCATCGCTCGGTCGCGACGCCTAACGGCGTCGTTTGGCTTGTCGTCGATCATTTGATGGGAGTTTCTCGCGCCCCTTCCGCGTGAGATCGGCGCCATAGCGAGTTGCCAACGCGTCCCAATCGACTTCGATCGCCCATTCGTGCTTCGTTCGTTCGGTCCAATCCCGAAAGGCGCCGCGGACGTAGGCCGCGGCCTTCCGATTCGACCAGCCGTTGACCGCCCTCAAGTGCGCGGTGGCCTCGCGTCGTCGCCCCCGCACGCCCGCAAGACCGATATGTTTCACCTCATGGCATGCAGGGCAGAGGGCGATTAGCCGGACTAACCGCTGAACGTGCGACTTGTCATCGTACATCCAAACCTCGTGCGCCTCAACGGGATGGCGTTTTCCGCGCCCCTCACACACCTCGCAACGGTAGCCTGCGAATCGGTAAACGGGACGCCTAAGCGAGTCCCAGTCACGCCTCGGTAGGATCGACCGCAGGTTCGAGAACCATGCGGTGCCCGGGACCAGCTCGATGGTGAGCTTCGGTGGCTTCCCGCGCCTCGCGATCCGCTTCTTCATGAGCATAGGCACATGTGTAGGGTGGCATAATCTGGTGCTTGAGGGCGGATAGCGAGGCCAATGACCGAGTACTACTTCGACATCGAGACGTGGGATCCGAACGCGACGGGGCGACCCGACCCGAAGGAGGGACAGGTGATCGCGGTGGCGTACCAAGCCATCTCATTCGGGCGGCCCACGGGTTCGCTGGAGACTAGGAAAGCCTGGGAGCGCGGCGGCGAGAAGATAGTACTGAAGCACGTCCTCGACCTCGGGGTCTTTGACTGGGATACGGACGGATTCGCCTTCGTCCCGGTCGGGACGAACCTCGACTTCGACCTCGCGTTCCTCATCGAGCGGATGGCTCTCACTGGCGTTCGCCGGTTCGACGCCGTCGAGGTCCTCGACATCTTCCGTGAGAAGCCCCGAATCGACATCAAGACGACTCTGCTGCTCATGAACGACGGAAGATTCAGGGGCTCTGGTCTCGACTCGTTCACCAAGTTCAAGAAGAGCGGTGGCGAGGTGGTGCTGAAACTCTGGGAGAAGAAGGACTACCGTGCGATCGAGAAATACATTCGGAGCGACGCCGCCGGGTTCTTCGATGTCTACCGAAAGATTTTGCCTGCCCTCTCCGACCTCGGTCGGAAAGTTCGGCCATCCGCAAAGGCGCGATGAGGCGTGTTGCCTAACGCCGCGCCTTCGCCCGCTTCGGGGATCGCCCTCCCTTCCGGGCGGTCGCTTTCCTAGGCTTGGCACGACGGGGGGCCACTGCGTCCGGCGTTCTCCGTTCGACTTCGGCCTGTGTGAAGCGTGCTTGGTCTCGAGGGGAGAGTTTCCCCAGGAACTCCGAGGAATACTGGCCGCGGAGTGTTTCAACGTCCGACTTCCAGTAGCGGTACTTGACACCGTACTCCCGGGCGCGTCCGGCGAGTTCGGACTTCCGTGAGTCGTCCTCGTAGTAGAGGCAGAGGACCCGCTCCGTGTTCGAGCCGACCGGGGTGAGGTTGTACTTCGCCAGGTGAAAACCGTGGCCCCGGATCTCCGCGAGGGCAATCTCCCGGAGGCGGTCCGAATCTTCGGAGAAGAACAGGTACTTGCCCGAGACGGGGCTGCCCGGTTTCTGCATCGACCGGACCCACACCCAGTATCCGTCGAAGAAAAGCCGGACGTCGCCCAGATCCCGAGTCCAAGGAGCGCCGTGTTCCGCCATAGCCCACCCTGCGCGGGAAGGAATCAGCCGCCCGGCCGCGCTGGTTCGCGGACAAGCCCGGTCGGCGTTGTGGAGGGATGCTTGTGGTTCTTACAAGGGAAGGCTGCTTCATGTCCTTTTCGGGTCCAGCAGCTTTGTATCCGGGCAACGTAGTGTCCGCGGCATGAGGGATCGCTTCGTCCTGTTCCTGGGCGCGGGAGCTTCCGCCCCTCTGTCTGTACCGACAAGCTTGGAGTTCGTCCCCGAGTTCCTGAAAAGGTCGCCAGAGTATTCGGAGCTCTGGAACAATCTCGCCTCCGAGGTTAAATCTGCCGGCTATGGTCGCGAGCTTGATCTCGAAGCGACCATGACTCTTCTCGATGCGATTTCATCCGAAGACCCTCTCGGCTATCTTGAGGAAGCCACAGAGCCCGTGCTGTTTTTGTACGGGGGCTCCCAGCTAAGTACCGCCATCGATCGAATCAGCCATTCATACGGAGACCGGGCGACTAACATGTCGAAAGCTCTCAGAAATTTCGTCCGTGAGCGCTGCATGCGCCCCAATTTCCAACTGCTGAATCAGATTTACGATCCGCTGATGACGGACCTCGGTGCACTCTCAAGTCGACTAGGGATGACGACGTCGAGTCACAAGCGTGGACTGACCTACCCTCAATTCGATTGTTTCACAACAAACTACGATCTCGCGTTCGAGAGATACTGCCGAGGTCTGGTCGGGTCACAAATTAGGACAGGTTTCCGAGAGCAGTCAGGCTCCTTGGAGTTCTCGTCGAACCAAGTCCAGGAGACGGGATCGCCGTACCTTGTCCTGCCCCTCCATGGTTCGGTGGCGATGCTTCGCCTGGCAGATGGGCGAGTCGTCAGATCAGAGATCTATTCGCCCGAGTTCGGAATGACGAGTGCTGGAGAGCAAGTTGAGGGCGAGGTAATGATTTATCCGGTCCTTGAAAAGCAGCGAACACGATATCCTTTCCCCGAAATGTTTTCCGCCTTCGCGGAGAGAGTCCGGGAAGCTCCCGCCGTGGTTTTCGTAGGTTTCTCGTTCCGAGACGCCCCGATCTTGGACACGCTTCGAGATTCCAGTCACCATGATCAACTTGTGCTCGTTGTCTCGCAATCGGCGGAAGAAGTAGTTGCTAAGCGGATCGGCAAGACATTGCGCGGCGAACTGATACCGATCTCTGTGCGCCTCGGCGATCCGGACCCTCACCATAAGTTTGCAGCTGTTCGCCCTGTGTCGAAGCGTTGAAGGAACGCTCTCGCCCGAGGAGTGGTCGCGGACCACCACGTCCTAGACGATGAGCGAGAATTCGGTCCCTTGGCTATTCGGTACCTCGCTCACATGAGGCTGGTGCCCGTGTGAGTCGTGAGAGGAACCTTCATCAGAAGATCCGGGGAGATTGGCTCGGCTTTCTCGATATTTCCCGCGCGGCGGAGAGAGAATCCGGGGTCGACGATTGCCTCCCCGAATCTCCCCCGCCACGGTACACTTGGCCTTCTGAGGATCGAATAGTCGGCAGTCGAACCCTTTCCGAGAGTTCCATTTACCGCGGGCGGGGATTATAAGCGCAGATTCATCTGTCGCCTCAAATGGAGCATAGTCGAGCGCCCATCAAGCGGGGGTTACCAGCCCCCTTCAAAGTGTTTCGTCCCTTGTACTTGGCCATCCCGAGGAAGGTGAAAGAGGAATTCCGTTGGCGAAATGACAAGAGAGGGGTTTATGGGATTGAGCTGCGGTTGGACGGAAGGTCATGCATCGATTTCGACTTCTCGGATTGGATTACAGAAGGCGGCACAATTCGACATCTCTTCCCAACCGAATCGATCAGCCCGATACAGATCGACGAATCCCGAGTAGGTATTCAGGGAATTCAGGCGTCTTCGATAATTTCGAACTGGTATGACACAACCTTCACTCCAGGGCTGATAGTCGAGGGGTGGCGGCGGCACGGAGACCTGATTCCGTTTGAGGAAATCGTCCCCCATCTTATCTATCGCGATATCGTCCTCATGCACGATTACCACTACACCTGCATGCTTCCGAGTTGGGACGTGTCTCTGACTCTCCCTGCGTATCTCCTCCTTTGTGAGGACATACCGGGTTTCGAGGCGAGACTCTCGGTCATCACAGAACTCGGAGACCAAGTCAGGAAATCGTTGAAGGGCCTATCCGCCAAGCGATCACGACAGGGGGCCAAATACCAAGACCTACAGCTGTTCCTTGAGAAACTTCACGCGCTGGAGGATGAACTAAGCCTGGCGCTCAACATACGTCGCTCAGGCTATGAAGTACGCTTCGGTGAGCGAGGGGGACCTGATCTATATGTGAACTCCATCCCTTCCGAACAGAAATCTAGGTTCCCAATGACCGATGGAAGCGATATCGAGGTTAAGCTACCAGAGGGCTTCACAATCATCGATGTATACCGGCTGTTTGTCCTGGAGGTCAAGCAAGCGGAGAAAGCACTCAGGAAATCCGGGATTTTCTTCCACAACCTGTCAAGGACCGGCGCAGGAATGGCGTACACAGAGGCCGTGAATCGGGAGAGAGTGAAAGGCCAGTCGTCATCCTTCGGGATCGGAGGGATGCAGGCAGGTCTTCGAATGATGATTCATCTGGCGTTGGCCCTACAAACGGAATGGGGGAAAGTCATATTCCCTTACACTAAGTACGTGGGTCCCGATTCCCGCTATACGATTCCAATCCCGATCCCGCTAACGAAGTATCTGGAAGTGATGGGGCTGGAGCATCAACGACCCCCGATTCGGTCGACGGACAAGATCTGAGTGGTCTATCCAGCGACGCTCGCCATACCGACCGTCCCCAATCGACGATTCCCGGGTCCCGTCCCCGAAGCACGGTTCAACGCTCAAGGGGAATCTCAGTCTCCCTACGCATCCGTCGAAGAGATGGACGCAAACTTGGACGCCATTGCAGTGCACTTCAAGCTCGACAAAGGCCTGCTCACGATGACCCCGGAGGAGGTCTACGGCTTCGTGAGAGTCCTCGATGTTGATGTGCCAAAGAATGGAGAGGCCGGGTAGCCTCCGAAGGCGAAGTCACCTGTGGCGCCGTGCGCGCGCCCAGGTCCGGCGCACAGCGGCTCCGCTAGCCGAATTTCAGGTCGGAGCGAAAGGTAACTCTTTTGGGGGCACCAGTGCTTCTGTTGGGTGTGATACGCCAAGAGGAGGCTGCTCAAGCAGTATCGGCGCTCGAAGAGGTTCTCTTGGGACTCGGCTACTCTTGGATTGTCGAATTCGTCGAAGGACAGGAAAAGGAGCTGAGCGCGCTGTACCTAACTGATCGAGAGGATTCTGGCACCTTCGATTATTTCGATGATTCGCGGAAGTCGCCGATGGTTCCGAAGAGGACGGCACCAGACCTAGGACTGATGAGTCGGATGCGGCCCGAGCTTCGGCGGATGACTTTGCTTTTGCTCGCAATTGACACTTATTGCGTATTGCCTTACTATTGGATACGGACGGCCGAAGACACCCTGGCTCGCGACGATCTGCGAACGACCAATCTGTCGGAACTCGGGTCCGGGTTTCACGACGGAACAGCTGTTGGGACGCTCGAAGGCGCTGTTAGGGCCTTGGCCTCTTTCATCCTCGAGAACGGTGAAGATCCTGCGGCAGCCGAACTGATTCGGTACTGGGTTCTTATGGGAGGGACGGGTCCCGATGCCGCCCAGACTCGCTGACCTGATCGCCGAGATTGCCGCTGCGCTGCGAAGGTCGGCTCCGACATTCCGGTATCCGACATCCATCGGTAGAGCGTATGAAGCATATTGCTTCTCAATCGTTTTCCGCGCCCTGCAGGAGGTGGGCTTCGTAGCCACCCCCCAACAGCTTCGAGGAGGCGTTTTCGTTTTTCCATTGGGGCCGCGGTCGTTGGCAAGCCCGGGCTCTTCCTATTTCCGGTTCGAGAGACCCGGACCCGCCCCTACGCAACTTGAACTCCACTCAAACACGTATTCGACAGGTATCTCCGGACACGAGCATGAGCTGGACGTGGCGGTAATCGACGTCTCAGATGCCAACCAATGCAGATCGAATGGGAGTGATCTCCCCAAGGGCGGGGTTTGGATGGCTATCGAGTGTAAGTGCTACGACTCGAACCTTGGGACGGGAATCGGGAGGAGCTTTCTGGGCCTAGCGAAAGAAATGGGCGGAAGTGGACAAAAGTTCGTCCTCATGACGAGTTATCCTTGGCCGCGTAGGGTAGTCTTCGACATCGTCCGGAGACATGGGCACAGGTACTACAAGGCGAGCCCGCGTCTCCCTGCAATCACGGAGGAAACGAGACACGCACTGCGAGCCGACCTCGCCCATCTGGTCGGGAGGTAGCGCTCGTTGCCCTGCTCAGCGTGCATTGACGTTGACGCTTGGATGGCCGGCTGTCAGCAGGGGCATCGATACGGATTAGTACGTCGGCGTACCAGAGCGGACCCGATGAGGTCCGGACCTAGCTTTGCAGACTCCGCGCGGTGTCAGGCGGACTGCTGACTGTCCATATTGCGGAAAGACCTACAGCCGGTCGGCCCGGTTTTCGCAGCGCGGTATTTTTGGAATGATAGGAGAGGACGACCGGGTTGTCCGCGAGACTGGGAGGGACATAGAACAAGTCGACGCAATAGTTAAGTTACAGGACTTGCCAGTACCCGCGGTCGATAGGAGGCTGGCGCTTGTCGGAGTCCGCGTCGATCTGGATCTTCAATCCACATCCTCGAACCTATCAGGACGTGAAGTCTAACCTCCAAAAGTACACGGCCATTATTTTGGTGTTCTCGGGATTGGCCGTCTATGTTTTCGTCTTACCTGAGAGCCACCGTCAATTCCTTGAGACTCTCTCCGGAAGAATTCCCTCATTCCCTTTGATCGGCCTTGGAATCTTCGGCGCAGTCTTTTGGTTGCTAGGCTGGATACTCATTTGCGGCTTCGAAATCCACGACAAGTTCTACGATCGACATGTCACAAAGTGGCGCCGCTACTACGATCTTGATTTTATCCTGCCGGCCTTGGTCCGGCCCTTCGCGCAGAAACTTGACAAAAGATTCTTTGACGAGGCGGGAGACCACAAATATGAGTTCATGAAACCCTTCTACCATTTCGTTGGAGATGTTGATCCAAAGATTGGCAAGAACTTCATCGTGCGATTCTACGAATCGATTACCAAGTATTGGATCACACAAATAAACGAGATTCTCCTGTTTTTCCTCTTGCTCCTGACGTTTGCGTATTACTTCGTCTACAGGAGCTTTGCGCTCCCCCTTGAGGACATTGTCATCGCGGAGATTGTCATCGTGGCGCTGTTGGTAACAAACAGAGCTTTCGTCCTCACGGCGAGAAGGGCTGTGCGGCTGAAGACTGCCGACGAAATAGAAGAGATTCTTGTGAAATTTCCGAACGAACTTGAGGAACAGTTGAAGGGGCTTCATGCAAAGTTCAACCTCAAGTACGAATAGGGTTCGGGTCAACTCCGCTTACTCTTCTCAAGCGAGTACCGCGCTGCCAAATCCTCTATTGTTGAAGGCAATTGAATACATTAGGCGGAGTCGCTTCGGCACACAGTTCGGGAAATTGACGGTAGCTGACCAAGGCTGCGGAAAGTTGAGGCATTTGAGAATTCTGAGACGTCATTTCCCGACGATCTACCTGGTCGACACCAACTTTCAACTGGACCGCAGGCAGAGGCTGTTCGGGTTTGATAACATTACTATCAGGGAATATGTCGCCCGACTCGATCCTCGAGGGAGGAATTTGAAGGCGCTATCCAACCTCGAGTTCGAATCGACCAAACTCGAACTTGACGTCGTCATCAACGCGTGTGTTCTAGATGTCGAACTGCCTCGCGCAAGGCAAGCCATGTTTCGGGCAGCTCACAGCAACCTGAAGAGATCCGGGCTTTTCGTCGTGATAGTCCCTAGGAATGACCGGAGTATTCTCGTCAGATGTCTCCCTTCAAACAAGTATCTAGACGGCTATGTATTCAAGCACCATGGCACCGCAACATTTTACAGGAATTTCCACGACGCGCGCGAGCTGACGAATGGACTCGCGCAGCATGGCTTCGATCTCGTCGCGGACCTGTCGGCATACCGCCAGATCTGTCTCATCTCGAGCGAGCGGTAGTCAATCGTGTTGGCGGTTAGGTCCCTGTTGAGATAGCCCATGCTTTTGAGGATCCTCGCACACAACGAATGCCCTGGCTCAGTCCTTGCGGGGGTCTTGCCGACAGTCGGCTCTCCGACGGTCATCGAATTAGTTTCCAGGACCCTCCGTGGTGCGCAATGTTCTTCGACATGCCCGCTCCTCGCGGAACGGATGGACGCGATTAACGAGTTCCGCGTGCGAACGGCAGCATTCATGTCGGATTGGCGCTCGATTGACGTCCGAATCGTGGCCTTTGTCTGGAGGGACAAGTGGGTGGCTGAGGGCTTGCGGGCGGTCCTGCTCCACGACGATCCATCGGAATTTCCGGCCGAGACGGATTTGCCGAGAGGGAACGGGCTGATGGTTGTGAATGAGGTATGGGCCGCCGGGCGGCTCGACGATCTCCTGTCGGGAATCG
>Ga0137369_10002460_pt1 | contig 19025 bp, 20 predicted proteins | sample SagtaG_12_FD_104918 | JGI IMG/M metagenome (GOLD analysis project Ga0137369, IMG submission 104918) | Vadose zone soil microbial communities from Sagehorn Ranch, Mendocino, California, USA - Sage1_L_113_16 metaG | ecosystem: Environmental > Terrestrial > Soil > Vadose zone | place: USA... | reverse complement strand
GGCGAGACGCGCTCGTTCACCATCCGCGACGGCCTGCGCCTGCTCGCCGGCCGCGACCAGAGCGCCGTCTACCCGGCGAAGGTCGAGGTGCGCTCGGCGGACGTCGCGCTCGCGGTGCTGCGCGCGCCGATCCTCTTCGTCGCCGAGCACCAGGACGTGCCGCTTCGGGTCACCACGACGTTCGCCCTCGACCGGCCCTGGTCCCTCGATCCCTCCGGCGCCTTCGTCGGACCGGCGATGGAGCGCGCCGTCGACGAGGAGCGGCCGCTGCAGGGACTCGTCGCGGCGCTCGGCCGCATCGACCCGCTCGTGGTCAACCTGGCCGTCTCTCCGCTGCTCGTCGAGCAGCTCGGGCGGATGGCGGACGGGTACACGGTGCGCGAGGGCACGACGCTGCGGTCGGTGGCGAGTGACGAGCCAGCCGCGCGGGGAGCGGCGCGGATGCTCGACGCCCTCGCGGAGCTGGCCCGCCGGCCGGGGACCGAGCTGTTGTCCTTCCCCTACGCCGCCCCGAGCATCCCGGCCCTCGCCGCGGGGATCCTCGCCGCCGACCTGCCCCTGCAGCTCGTTCGTGGCAACCGCGAGCTGGAGCGGGCTCTCGGCACGGCGCCCAACGACCAGCTGATCCGGCCCCCCCGCGGCCTGGTGGACCGCTCGTCGCTCGCCGCGCTGTCGCAGGCCGGGGTCTCGGCGGTGCTGCTCGACGCCGGGCGCGCCGTGGCCCCGCCCCGCGACCTGGGCTTCAGCCCCGTGTCCACGGGCGTGGTCACCGCCGGGAGCGCCGAGCTGGACGGGATCCTGCCGAGCGCGGACGCCACCGCCCTGCTGGGGCGGGCACGCGACGACCCCGTGCTCGGCGCGCAGGTGCTCCTCGGGGAGCTGGCGCAGATCTATTTCGAGGAGCCCGATCAGCTTCGCGGGATCGCGCTCCTGTTCGGCGAGTCCGAGCTCCCCGACCCGGACTTCGCCGAGGCGTTCCTCGAGGGGCTGGCCGACGCTCCGCTCCTGCTCCCCGTGCGCGCCTCCGAGCTGCTCGACGAGCTGCCGCCCGTGGAGGATCTCCCGCTCGTCCCCCGCCCCGGGTCACGGTTCTCCGGCCTGTACGAGAGCCGGATCGGCCTGGCGCGCCGTGACATCGCCAGCCTGCGCGCGGTGATCGACGCGCCGATCGCCCTCCCGGGCCGGCTCGAGACGCGGGTCCTGCTGGCGGAGGGGGCGCAGTTCCTGCACAGCGAGGCGAGCGGGGGCGTCCTCCTCGGCTCGGTCACGTCGCGGGTGAGCACGGAGCTGGCGAAGATCGAGCCGCCGCCGGAGGGCTTCACGGTCACCCTCGCCTCGCGAGGCGGGCAGGTCCCGGTGACGATCCACAACGGCACCGGGTATCCGGTCCGCGTCCGGGTGACCCTGCGCTCGAACGGGCTCGTGTTCCAGGAAGGCGGCAGCCAGGAACGGCGGCTGACCGGCGAGACCGACACCCTGCGCTTCCAGGCCACGGCCCGACGCGGCGGGCGCTTCTCCGTCGACGTCATCCTGACGACGCCCGACGGCTCAGGGCGGCTCTCCACCTCGCGCATCGTCGTCCGCTCGACCGTCTACAACCGCGTCGCGCTGATCCTGACGATCGGGGCGGCCCTGTTCCTCCTGGTGTGGTGGGGCCGCGGCGTCCTCGCCCGGCGCCGGGCGGCCTCCGGTTGAGCGCCCCCGACGACACGTCCTCTTTGGACCCCACCCCACCGTCTTCACCGGGCGGTCCCATCCCCGCGGGCCGACCGGCCGAGGCCTCGGAACGGCGGCTGATCCACCACACGGCGGTCATGTCGATCGGGACCGCGCTCTCGCGGCTGACCGGGTTCCTGCGGGTGGCGATGCTCGCCTTCGCGCTCGGCGTCCAGGAGAGCCGGCTGGCCGACGCCTACAACGTGGCGAACACCACGCCGAACATGATCTACGACCTCGTCCTCGGCGGGATCGTCGCCTCGGTCTTCGTGCCGGTGTTCGTCGAGTGGCTGGAGACGCGGGGAGGGGAAGCGACGCGAGAAGCTGCCCGGGCGGTCCTGTCGATCTCCGTGATCGTGCTCGGGGCGATCGCCCTGGCCGGCATCCTCGGCGCGCGGCTCATCGTCGGCCTGTACACCGCCCGCTTCGAGGGCCCGCAGAGCGAGGCCGCCCGCGCGCTGGCCACCTTCTTCCTGCGCTGGTTCATGCCGCAGATCGTCCTCTACGGAATCGGCGCCGGGGTGCTGACGGCACTGCTGAACGCGCACCGGCGCTTCGCCGCGCCGATGTTCGCCCCGATCCTGAACAACCTGGTCGTCGTCGCGACCTTCGGCCTGTTCGTCCTGCTCCCTGGGCCGGCGGTCCCCACCCCGGACGGGATCACCACGCTGCAGCGCTACGTGCTGGCGATCGGCACCACCGCCGGCGTCCTGGCGATGACGGTGGCGCTCTGGCCGTCCCTGCGTCGGATCGGGTTCCGCTTCCGGTTCACGCCCCACCTGCGCCACCCGGCCGTACGGCGGATCGCGCGCCTGGCCGGATGGTCGCTCGTGTACGTCGCGGTGAACCAGGTGGGCCTGCTCGTCACCGTCGTGCTGGCCGGCACCGAGCGCGGCGCCTACACCGCGTACGCGCTGGCGTTCATCTTCTTCCAGCTGCCGTACGCGATCTTCGCGGTCTCGGTGATGACCGCCCTCCTGCCGCGGATGAGCGAGTCCTGGGTCGAGCGCGACCGCGGCGAGTTCGGCGCCGACCTGGCGCAGGGCATCCGGGCGACCGCGTTCGTCGTGCTCCCGGCCGCCGCCGGGTACGTCGCGGTATCGCAGCCCATCGTGCGACTCCTCCTGCAGCACGGCGTGACCACGCCGCGATCGACGGAGCTCGTGGCCCGGGTCCTGGTGGCCTTTTCCGTCGGGCTGTTCCCGTTCGCCGCGTTCCAGCTGCTGCTCCGGGCGTTCTACGCGATGCAGGACACCCGTACGCCGGCGCTGGTGAACGTCGGCGCGGAAGCCGTCCACCTGGCGGCGAACCTGACGCTGTTCCTCGGGCTCGGCCTGGGGGTCCAGGGCCTCGCCCTCGGCCATGCGGCGGGCTACGTGTTCGCGGCGCTCGTGGCGGCCGTCCTGCTCGCTCGGCGGGTGGGGGGGCTGCGCGCGCGGAGCCTGCTCGCCGGGCTGTGGAAGATCGCGCTCGCCTCCGCGCTGACCGGGCTGGCGGCATGGCTCGCCGCGCGCGGCATCGGGACGTGGCTCGGCACGGGGTCGCTCGTCGCGCAACTGGCGCAGGTCGCGGGGGCGGTCCTCGCCGGGCTTATCATCTTCGCCACCGTGTCGATCGCTCTGCGCGTGGAGGAGTTCGGGCTGGTGAAGCGGTTCGTTCTCGCTCGCCTCGGGCGATGAGGCCGCGCCTGACCGACGACAGCGGCCTGATCCTGAAGTGGTTCGCCCGCCTGCTGATCGTGTTCGCCATCCTCGGCGTCGCGGCCGTCGACGGCATCTCGATCCTCTTCGCGCACTTGCGCGCGGACGACGCGGCGGCCGCCGGCGCGATCGCCTGCGCCGCCAAGTATCGAGACACGGGGAACGCGCAGACGGCGGAGACCGAGGCGCGCGACGCGGTGACGCAGAAGGACGAGACGATCAAGGTCACGACGTTCTTCATCAACCCCCAGACGGGCGAGTGCACCGTGCGAACGCGGGAAGTGGCGACGACGCTCGTCGTCGGGCGCGTCGGATTCCTGAAGAAGTGGGGCATCGCCAAGGCCGAGGAGACCGCCACGCCCCCTACCGCGTGAGCACCGGCGAAGCCCGTGTGCTGAGAACGGGTGGGGGGTGGGGAGGGTCTCCTCCCCACTTGTCCAGATGATCGCGGTCGTCACCGACAGCGCCGCCGACCTGCCCCTGGACCTCGCCGCTCGACACGGGGTGCGCGTCGTCCCGCTCACCGTGGCGTTCGGGACCGAGGCGCTCGACGACGGGACCGGCCTGCCGCCCGAGACGTTCTGGGATCGGATCGCCGCCGGCGCCGGCGTCCCGACCACCGCCTCACCGCCGCCCGAGGCCCTGGCCCGCGCGTACCGCGCGGCCGCCGAGGAGGGTGCCGAGGGCGTGGTGTCCATCCACCTGTCGCGCGCGCTGTCGCGCACCGTCGAGACCGCGGCCGCGGCCGGGAGGGACGCCCCGATCCCCGTCGAGGTGATCGACTCGGCTTCGGTCTCCCTGGGCCAGGGGCTCGTCGTGCTCGCGGCGGCCGCGGCGGGCGCCGGCGGTTCCGTGGGGGAGGCATCCGCCGCAGCTCGCCGGGCCGTGGCCGGGATCGAGGTGTTCGCCGTGCTCGAGACGGTCGACTTCCTGCGCCGTGGCGGGCGGGTTGGAGCGGCGAAGGCGGCCCTTTCCGACCTGCTGCGCATCCGCCCGGTGCTGACGCTCGCCGGCGGCCAGACGTCGCTCGTCGCCCGTGCCCGCACCCGTTCGCGGGCGATCGCCGAGGTGTTGGAGCGGACGCGCGGGCCGGCCGAGGCGGCCGGCGTGCTCCACTCCCGGGCGCCGGAGGTCGAGGACGTGGCCCGCGCGGTCCGCGAGGCCTGCGGGGTCGAGCCGATCGTCTCGCTGATCGGCGCCGTCACCGGCTCGCACCTCGGGCCCGGCGCCATCGGCGTCGTCGTGCTCCGCCCCTCCTCCCCATAGACTCGGCGACATGGAGACGCGGCCCGCCGGCGAGCGCCTCGCCGGCCGCTACGTCCTCGAGGAGCCGATCGCCGCGGGCGGCATGGCCACCGTCTGGCGGGCGCGGGACGAGGTGCTCGCCCGCCCGGTGGCCGTCAAGATCCTCCGCGAGGACCTGGCCGAGAGCGAGGCCTTCCGCGAGCGATTCCACCGCGAGGCGGTCGCCGCCGCGCGGCTCTCCCACCCCCGCATCGTCGCCGTGTACGACACCGGCGGTACGGGCGACACGTCGTTCATCGTCATGGAGCTGTTCGACGGGACGAGCCTCGCCGACGTCCTGCGGAACGGCCCGCTCAAGCCGCGGCGGGCCGCCCAGATCGTGGTGGCCGCCCTCGAGGGCCTCGGGTACGCGCACGGGGAAGGCCTGGTCCACCGCGACGTCAAGCCGGCGAACATCCTGGTCGCCGGCGACGGCCGGGTGAAGGTCACCGACTTCGGCGTGGCGAAGGCGGCCTTCGACGACCACGACCTGACCTCGACCGGCAAGGTGCTCGGCACTGTCCGCTACCTCTCGCCCGAGCAGGTCGAGGGCGGGACGGCCGACGCCCGGAGCGACGTCTACGCCGCCGGGGTCGTCCTGTACGAGGCGCTCACCGGGCGTCCGCCGTTCCAGGCCGAGAACGACCTGGCCACGGCCATGCTCCGATTGCGGCAGGACCCGATGCCGCCAGGTGCGGTCCGTGCCGGGATCCCGCGGGCGCTCGAGGCGGTCACGATGCGCGCGCTGGCGCGCCGGCCGGAGGACCGCTACGCGAGCGCCGAGGAGATGCGGCTCGATCTGGTGCGCGCCCTGGGCCCGGGCGGCCATCCGGTCACCACCGAGATCCGGCCCTCCGCGCCGCCTCCCCCGCGGGGCGTCGAGCACGACCGCGAGCCCGGGATGTTCCGCACGTGGATGCTGGTGCCGCTGATCGCGGTGCTCGTGGCCGCCGCACTGATCGTCGTCGGCCTGGTGCTCGGCCGGCTCGAGATCGGCGGCCCGCTCGGAGTTCGTCCCGCCGAGAACGCCGGCAACGGGAACGGGACGGTGTCCATCCGGCCCGCCACGATCGTCGACTTCGATCCTCCGCCGGGCGACCTGCACGAGAACACCCAGGACGTGCCGCTCGTGGCCGACGGCGACCCGGCCACGGTGTGGAGGACCGAGGGCTACAACAGCGCCGACCTCGGCCGCCTGAAGCCCGGCGTCGGGCTGCTCTTCGACCTCGGCGCGCAGCGCTCGGTCTCCCGTGTGGTCGTCACGAGTCCCCTGCCCGGCTGGACGTTCGAGATCCGGGCCGCCGACGTTCAGGGGGCGGTGCTGCAGGGCTCGCCGAAGGCCTCGCTGACCGCCGGGGACAAGGTTCAGGCGGACGCCGAGTTCGAGGCGCGATACGTCCTGATCTGGATCACACGGCTGGCGCCCTCGGAGGACCGCTTCCGGGCCGAGATCTCGGAGGTCCGCTTCCTCGGCCCCGAGGCGTGAGCGTGGAGAACGGGCCGTCCGACGAGGAGCTCGTCCGGCGCTACCGGGCGGGGGACGGCGGGGCGTTCACCGACCTGGTCCGTCGCCACGAGCCCCGCGTCTACAACCTCGCGCTGCGCATGCTCGGCCGGGCCGAGGACGCCCGCGATGCGGCGCAGGACACGTTCCTGACCGTGCTGCGCAAGCTCGACGGCTTCCGCGGCGACGCGCGGTTCACCACGTGGCTCTACCGCGTCACCTCGAACACCTGCTACGACCTGCTGCGCAAGCGTCGGCGCGAGGGACCGGCCACCGACGAGCTGCCAGAGACGGCCGCCCCGGACGACCCCGAGTCCGCCGCCATCGCCCGGGCCGACGTCGCGCGCGCGATCGGGAAGGTCCCCGAGGAGTTCCGCCTGGTGCTCCTGCTGCACGACGTGGAGGACCTCGGCCACGCAGAGATCGCCTCGATCGTCGGCGTGCCGATCGGGACGGTGAAGTCGCGGCTGCACCGCGGGCGGGTCGCGCTCGGCCGCCTGCTGTCGGACGTGTCCGGCCGGGACGAGGCCGGGGGAACCCCGGTCCGGCGGGCGCCGTCGAAGCACGGAGAGGACCGATGACGGAGCGGACCGGGCATCCCGACGAGCTGCTGGCGGGGTACGTGGACGGCGACCTGGCGGGCGACGAGCGCGAGGCCGTCGAGACGCACCTCGCCGGCTGCGCGACCTGCCGCGAGGAGGTGGCGCTGGCGCGGCGCGCCGTGGCGGCGCTCGAGGCGCTCGAGCCGGCCCCCTCCCCGCTCGGGCTCGGCACCCCCGCCATCCTCGGGGCGCGCACCACCCCCCGCCGCGGCGTCCTTCGCCCGCGCTGGGCGGCGGCACTCGCCGCCGCGGCCGTCGTCGTGGTGGCCGCGGCCGTCGGCGGCCGCTTCCTGATCCAAGGCGCGGGCGGCGGGGCCGGGGGCGGGGCCCAGCGTGCGGCTCCCCGGGCACCCGCGGGCGTTCCGTCGCCGGAGGCTGGCGACGCACGCCTGCAGATCCCGCCGGTCGTGCAGTCCGACCAGGACTACAGCGGCGACGACCTCCAGGCCCTGGCCCGCCGCCTTGCCGGCAGGGACGCGCTCGAGGTTCCGAGCACGACCTCGGGGACCTTCGGCCCCGCCACGTCGGACTCGCTGACCGCGGAGGCCGTCGCCTGCCTGTCCCGGGCCGGGCTCTCGGCCGGGGCCGGCGACGTGGCGCTCTACGTCGAGGCCGCCCGCTACCGGGGCGACCCGGCCTTCATCGTCGCGTTCCGGCGCGGCAACGACGGCGGCGTGATGATCTGGGCGGTCGGCCGCGCCGACTGCCGGGTCCGTTACACCGCCATCCAGCGCCCGTAGCGACCCGCCGCCCGCGCCGGAATAGCGTCCCGTCGGTCCGCGTTTGGCCCTGTGGGAGAATCCCTGTGGTGGACGAACGGAACGTGATCATCCTCGGGTCGGGCCCAGCCGGCCTGACCGCCGCCCTGTACGCCGCCCGCGCCAACCTCCGTCCCCTGATGCTGAAGGGCATCGACGCCGGCGGCCAGCTGATGCTGACCACCGAGGTCGAGAACTACCCCGGGTTCGCCGACGGGATCATGGGGCCCGAGCTGATGGAGGCCATGGAGAAGCAGGCCGCCCGGTTCGAGGCCGAGCTGCTCCACCAGGCGGCCACCCGGGTCGACCTCTCGGAGCGCCCGTTCGGGGTATGGGCCGGGGACGAGGAGTGGCGCGCGCGGAGCCTGATCGTCGCCACCGGCGCCACCGCCCGGATGCTCGGGCTGGAGACCGAGCGCCGCTTGCTCGGCCACGGCGTCTCGACGTGCGCCACGTGCGACGGGTTCTTCTTCCGCGGCCAGGAGCTGATCGTCGTCGGCGGGGGCGACTCGGCTCTCGAGGAAGCCATCTTCTTGACGCGGTTCGCCACGAAGGTCACGGTCGTCCACCGCCGCGACGAGCTCCGCGCCTCGAAGATCATGCAGGACCGCGCCTTCGGCAACGAGAAGATCACCTTCGTCTGGGATTCGGTGATCGAGGAGGTGCTCGGGAACGGGCAGGTCGCCGGCGCGCGCGTGCGCAACCTGAAGACCGGCGCGACCAGCGACATCGCGGCCGGCGGCCTGTTCGTCGCCATCGGACACATCCCGAACACCGCGCTGTTCGAGGGGCAGCTCGAGCTGTCGAACGGGTACGTCGTCGTCCAGGAGCCGACCACCCGGACGAGCGTCGAGGGCGCGTTCGCCGCCGGCGACGTCGTCGACCACGTCTACCGGCAGGCCGTCACCGCCGCCGGGATGGGCTGCAAGGCCGCCATCGACGCCGAGCGCTTCCTGGAATCCCTCGGCCACTGAGCGTCGTGCGCCGGATCAGCGCGGCGGCCCCGGCGATCGTGGCCGCGCTGGCCTTCGTCCCGGCCACCTCCCCCGCCGCCGCGCAGATCCCCCTCATCCCGCCGCCGGCCTACTACCGGCCGGCGCTCTCCGGCGGGATGGCGTTCCCGGTGGCGCGCTCGAACTTCTTCTCATGGATCGAGTTCGGCGACGATTGGCACGCGCCCCGGTTCCGGCTGGTGGACGGCGTGTGGCGCCTGGTCGGCCGGCACGAAGGCATCGACATCGGGGCGGAGAAGGGGACGCCGGTGCTGTCCATCACCAGCGGCACCGTGGAGCGCGTCGGGTGGACGTTCTACTCGGGGACGCGCGTGGGCGTCCGCGGCGCCGACGGCCGCTACTACTTCTACGCCCACCTGTCGGCGGTGGAGGCCGGGATCGCGCCGGGAGCTCCGGTCGGCGCCGGCGAGGTGCTCGGCCGCGTCGGCAACACCGGCTACGGCGACCCCGGCACCGAGGACCAGTTCCCACCGCACCTGCACGTCGGCATCGAGGACGGCGACCGGTGGGTGACACCCTACCCGCTGCTGGTTCGGCTGTACGCCGCCGCCGTGGAGGCCGGCCGCCGCGACGACGCGCGCCTCCGACGGATCGCCGGCAGCGGCGACCGGGCGCGCTGGGATGCCGTTCGCGCCCGCCTGTACATGGGAATATCGCTCCCGTAGGCCGGCGTTCAACGGTTCGGAGCGTTGACCACGGTGCCTCATGCGAGACGCCCGGCGCTCGTGAGAACCACAGGAGACGAACGTGAGTGAGATCGTGAGGGAGGTCGGGGACGGCGACTTCCAGGAGATCGTCCTGTCGTCGGAGACCCCGGTCCTGGTGGATTTCTGGGCCGACTGGTGCGTACCGTGCCACATGGTGTCGCCGGTGGTCGAGGAGATCGCCCGCGAACGGAGTGAGGACATCAAGGTCGCCAAGCTGAACGTGGACGACAACCCGGCCACGACCCAGAAGTTCCACGTGATGTCGATCCCGACGCTGATCGTGTTCAAGGGCGGCGAGGAGATGGCCAGGGTGATCGGCGCGAGGGGCAAGGAAGCGATCCTCGCCGAGATCGAACCGATCCTGGCCTGAGCCGGAGGACGCTCCGCGGGCGGCCGTTCCGGCCGCCTGCGAGACTTGTCTCCATGAGAGCGCTTCGCCCGGGCGGCGAGGGGGACGCGGTGCGCGACGTGCAGTCGCGCCTCGCGGCGCTCGGCTACCGCATCGATCCCGAGGAGGCTGGTCGGTTCGGGCCGGCCACCGAGCGGGTCGTCCGGGAGTTCCAGCAGCGCCGCGGCTTGGTCGTCGACGGGATCGTCGGCGTCGGCACGTGGTCGGCGCTCGTCGAGGCCGGGTACGCGCTCGGGGACCGCACCCTCTACCTGCACCAGCCCTTCCTGCGCGGGGACGACGTGCGCGCGCTCCAGTCGCGGCTGAACGCCATGGGGTTCGATCCCGGACGGGAGGACGGCATCTTCGGCGAGCGGACCGACCGTGCCCTGCGGGAGTTCCAGCGCAATGTCGGCCTCCCGGCGGACGGCATCGTCGGGCTCACCACGGTGGAGGCGGTCGGCCGGCTGCGTCCCGTCGGCGAGGGTCCGGGGAAGGCGGCTGTGCGCGAGAGCGAGGCGCTGCGCGGCGCGCGGGCCGGACTCGACGGGGCGCTGATCGGCGTCGACCCCGGCCACGGCCCGGACGAGCCGGGCGGCGTCGGCCCGACCGGCCTGACGGAGGCCGACGCCACCGCGCTGCTCGGGGAGGCCCTGGCCGGAGAGCTCCGCCGCCGGGGGGGCCGCCCGGTGGTCCTGCGCCGTACGGGCGACGACCCCTCGATCCGCGAACGGGCCGTACGGGCGAACGAGGACGCGCTGGAGGTCGTGGTCTCGATCCACTGCAACACGCATCCCTCCCCCGACGCGGAGGGCGCCTCCTGCTACTACTTCGGCACGGAGGGCTCGATCTCGCGGACCGGCGAGCGCCTCGCCGAGTACATCCAGGAGGAGCTCGTCGGTCGGACCGGCGTCGTCGACGGGCGCGTCCACGCCAAGGCGTTCCCGATGCTCGTCGAGACCCGCATGCCCGCCGTGCAGGTGGAGCCGTGCTTCATCACCAACCCCCGCGAGGAGGCGCTGCTGCGCGAGGAGGCGTTCCGGCGGGACGTGGCCATCGCCATCGCCGAGGGCGTCCGCCGGTACTTCTCTGCCGGGGAGGACGCCGAAGCGCGGACCGGGTAGGCCGGGTTCAGGCCAGTCCGGGCGCCGGCGCGGGTGCGGCCAGCGGGATGGCGGCGGCGGCGCGCTCGCGCCTCGGGTCGAGCGTGGCCCGCAGGTCGAGGCGCATCAGCGGGAAGCGCGGATCATCGCGCACCACGCCGAAGCCGTTCGCGCCGAGGAACGGCGCCGGCAGGATGAAGCCGCCGACCCAGTCCCGGTCGCCGAGCGCCTCGAGCGCCCGGTACCGCCGGTCGACCAGGTCGCGCGCCACCGCCTGGACCAGGTGCGTGCCCAGGCCCTCGCGCCGACGCTCGGCGATGACGTAGCAGTACGAGAGGTACACCGCGTCGGGCGAGACGACCGCCGAGGGGAAGCTGCCCAGCCGCGGGAACAGCGAGGGCGGCGCGTACTGCGCGAACCCCTCCGATCGATCGCCGTCGACCGCGAGCTTCCCGCACCGTCCCCACTCGAGGAGCGTCATCGAGAACCACTCCTCCTTGTGGAAGCGCGCGTCGGGGCCGTCCACGTCCTGCGCCAGCTCCCAGTAGCAGGACTGCAGGCAGTCCGGGGGGATGCGGACGACGTCGTCGAGCGTGACGTCGAGGATGCGCCGGCCCACCGCCGCCTCCGAGCCTCAGCGGCTCACGGGAGGTCCGACCGCCGGCCGAAGACCAGCCCGAGCACCAGGCCCAGGACCGCCCCGAGCAGCAGCGCCCGGAGCGCGCGGCCCACTTCCTCACGGTTCGGCACGTTCTGTAGCGTACGCCACGGCGAGCGACCCTCCGAAACGGCGGCGAAGCCCTGCTGTACGATTCCCCGCCCATGGCCACGTCCGACCTCGAGGTCTTCGCCGACCTGTTCGCCGCGCGCGTGAAGGGCATGTCGGCCTCGGAGGTGCGCGCGCTCTTCGCGGTGGCCTCACGGCCGGAGGTGGTGTCGCTCGCCGGGGGGATGCCCTACGTCCAGGCGCTCTCGACCGAGGCGGTGCTCGCGGCGATCCGGACCGTCATCGAGGAGCGCGGCGCCGTCGCCCTGCAGTACGGCAGCGGGCAGGGCCACCCGGGCCTCCGCGAGCAGCTGGCGATGATCATGGCCGCCGAGGGTATCGAGGCCGATCCTGACCACCTGGTGGTCACCGACGGCGCGCAACAGGGACTCGACCTGGTGGCGAAGCTGTTCATCGACCCCGGGGACACGATCGTGGTCGAGGCGCCGGCCTACGTCGGTGCGCTCTCGGCCTTCAGCGCGTACGAGCCGGCGTACTTCCAGGTCCCCCTGGACGACGACGGCATGCAGGTCGAGGTCCTCGCCACGGCGCTGGCGGGGGGCCTGCGCCCGAAGTTCGTCTACACCGTGCCGAACTTCAACAACCCGGCAGGTGTGACGCTATCATACGAGCGCCGGCGGCGGTTGGCCGACCTCTGCCGCCACCACGGCGTGCCCATCCTGGAGGACAACCCCTACGGCATGCTCCGGTTCGACGGTGACCCGGTCCCGGCACTACGGACCCTCGACCCCGGGAACGTGATCTACCTCGGCACGGTCTCGAAGGTGTTCGCGCCGGGTGTACGGATCGGATGGATCCTGGCCCGCCCCGACATCCTCGAGCAGCTCATCCTGCAAAAGGAGGCCGCCAACCTCTGCTCCAGCCAGCTGACGCAGCTGGTCACCGAGGAGTACTTCGCGCACCAGGACTGGCGCGGCGGCCTGACGGCGCTGGTCGAGGCCTACCGCGGCCGGCGCGACGCGATGCTCGACGCGCTCGAGCAGCACTTCCCGCGCGGGTCGACCTGGACGCACCCGCGCGGCGGCTTCTACGTGTGGGCGACGGTCCCGCCGCCCCTCGACACGCAGGCCCTGCTGCCGAAGGCCATCGAGCGCCGCGTGGCCTACGTCCCGGGCACCGCGTTCTACCCGGGCGACGACGGCCGGGACCGGATGCGGCTGTCGTTCTGCTACCCGACCGCGGAGGACATCCGCATCGGCGTGGAGCGGATCGGCGCGCTGCTGCGCGACGAGGCCTAGCGCGCCGGCCGACCCCGCCCGGCGCGCCCTTCGAGTCGGGGCCCTAGGGCTCGGGGGCGATACCCGGGCCGGAGCCGACGATCTCGGAGACGATCCGCTCGAGGTCCTCCGGACCGGAGAACGCGATGACGATCCTGCCCCGGCGCTTCCCGGGCTGTACCCGAACCTTCGTCGCGAGCTGCTCGGACAGGATCTCCTCGACCTCGGCCATCCCGGGGTCGGGCTCGGCCTTCGCCGCACTCGTGCCGGACACCGCGGGGTGCTCGGCGTAGGAGCGCACCAGCTCCTCGACCTGCCGGACGGACAGGCCTTCGGCCGCCGCGCGCAAGGCGAGCGACGACTGCGCCTCCGCGTCGGGGAGCGCCAGCAGCGCCCGAGCGTGTCCGGCCGTCAGCGACCCATCGGCCACCATGCGCTGCACGTCGCCGGGCAGGTGCAGCAGCCGGATCGTGTTCGCGATGTGCGCCCGCGAGTACCCGAGCCGCTCCGCCAGCGTCTCCTGGCTGACGCCGAGGTCCTCGAGCAGCTCCTGGAACGCCGCGGCCAGCTCGAGCGGTCCGAGGTCCTCCCGATGGATGTTCTCGATCAGCGCCTCGCGCAGGCTCTCGGCCTGGTCGGTTTCGCGGACGACGGCCGGCACCGTGGTGAGCCCCGCCATCCGCGCGGCACGCAGGCGCCGCTCCCCCGCCACCAGCTCGTAGCCGCCGTCGCGCAGCCGGACGACGATCGGCTGCAACACCCCGACCTCCTGGATCGAGCGCGCCAGCGCCGCCAGGGCCTCCTCGTCGAAACCCTCACGCGGCTGTCGAGGGTTCGGGGCGACCGCGTGCACCGGGACCTCCAGGAGCCCGCTCTCCTCGGTCGCCCCAGGGATGAGCGCCGACAGGCCGCGCCCCAGCCCTCCACGCTTCGCCGTCACGCCGCGCCTCCTTCCCTGGGTGAGTGCTCCTCGTCGTCGCCCCTGCGCCCGAACAGCCGGCGGCGGCGGTGCCGGCTACGGAACGGCCGCTCCCCGTCGCGGCGGTGGGCCTGCTGGTCCTCGGGCGTGCGCTCCGGCACGATCACGGCCGGCATGGAATCCTCGGGCGGGAGATCGCCGAGCTCCCCCTCGCCGGCCAGGACCTCGCGCGCCAGGCCTCGATAGGCCGCCGCCCCCTTGGACGAGGGGTCGTAGGTGGTGATCGGCTGCCCGTAGCCGGGGGCCTCGGACAGGCGCACGGTGCGTGGTATGATATTATCATACACGCGCCCGCCGAAGTACTTCCGGACCTCGGCGACGACCTGTTCGGCCAGCTTGGTCCGGGAGTCGAACATCGTCAGCACGATGCCCGCGAGTACGAGGTTCGGGTTCACGTTCTGCTGCACCAGGCGCACGTTCCGCAGCAGCTGTCCGAGTCCCTCGAGCGCGTAGTACTCACACTGGATCGGGACGATCAGCTCGTCGGCGGCGGCGAGGGCGTTCACCGTCAGCAGGCCGAGCGACGGCGGGCAGTCGAGGATGACGATGTCGTACGCGGCGACGATCGGGTCGAGGGCCTTGGACAGGCGCATCTCCCGGGAGAACTGGCTGACCAGCTCGATCTCCGCGCCGGCCAGATCGATGGTCGACGGCAGCGCCGACAGGTTCTCGATCGCGGTGTCCACCACCGCGTCCTCCGCCGGGACGCCCTGGGTCAGGACCTGGTAGGTGCTGACCTCCCGCGCGGCCACGTCGATCCCGAGCCCGGTGGACGCGTTCCCCTGAGGGTCGAGGTCCACCACCAGGACCCGCTGCCCGAGCTCCGCGAGGGCGGCGCCGAGGTTGACCGCCGTCGTGCTCTTCCCGACGCCACCCTTCTGGTTGGCGATCGCGATCACGCGTGAAGCCTTGACCTGAGGTCGAAAGTCCTCCTCGTCGAACTCCGCCTTCTCGCCGGATGCCGCCCCCGCCGCTTCCGGCAGATCGTCTGCACCCGCGGTGGTCGGCGCCGGCACCTGCTCGGCGGGAGTCGCCGGGGACGGAGGCAGTGGAGCGCCCGGGGCGACCGGGGGCCCGCCGACTGGATCGCCGACCAAGGGGTGGCCGGCGAAGGGCTCGCGGACGGCCGGGTGGCCCGTGGCCCGCTCGGCGGCGGCGGGCTCGGCGGTTGCGGGCTCGTCCGCCTGCTCGAGCGCCCTGCCCGCAGGGTCTGCCTCGGACCAGGCCGCATCCCGACCGTCCGGTCGGGCGGAACCGCCCGCAGCGGACGGGCCCGTCGAGGGATGGGGACCGTCGGGACGGTCGCCGGCGTTGTCGCCGGAGGAGACGGCGGCGGGGTACTGGATGGCTCGGTCCTCCCGGACCTGTTCGGGGAAGTCAGGGACGCTCAATGATAACGAGTGCGCCGCCGCGATCAAGCACGTCCGGGATCACGTCGACCGATCCGTGCACGCCGCGGCCGGACAGATCAGCTTCGGGGTCCGTCATCCGAGCTCCAGCGAAGAAGACCAGGCGCCCACCCGGCTTCAGCCGCGGGCGTGCCAGCTCCCATGCCCTGCCCAGCGGGGCGAAGGCGCGCGAGGTTGCCAGGTCGGCCGGGACGGCCATGTCCTCGACCCGGGAACGCTCCACCCGGACGTTCAGCCCCAGCTCGTCTGCCACCAGCTCGAGGAAAGCGGCACGCCAGTGCCTGGACTCGACCAGGACCCACGTGGTCCATGGGCAGGCCACCGCGAGCGGCACGCCGGGAAGTCCCCCGCCGGAGCCGAAGTCGTAGGCGATGCGATCCTCCGGCCGGACGAACGGCGTCGCCCGCAACGAGTCCAGGACGTGGCGCTCGAGGATCCTGTCCCGGTCGCCGCGGGCGACGGCTCCGATCTCGATCCCGCGCCCGGCGAGGCGGTCGGCAAAGCCGAGCAGCGCCCCGACCTGCGCGTCGGTCAGTGCCAGGCCCAGCGTGGAAGCTGCCTCGGCGACCAGGTCCCGCCGTTTCACGTGAAACGGAGCGCAGCGTTGGACTCGCCAGGGAGTCCCGTCACGAGCACTGGCGCATGTTTCACGTGAAACGGTGGGTGGTCACCCGCTGCGGCGGATCACGACGCGGCGCTCGGGATCCTCCCCCTCGCTGGCGGTCTCCAGTCCCCCGCCCAGCTTCGCCACCGCGTCGTGGACCACCTTGCGCTCCCAGGCGTTCATGGGCTCCAGCGCCTCCGGCCGGCCCGAGCGCTTGACGCGGTGGGCCACGTTCGCCGCGCGCTCGGCGATCTGGGAGCGGCGGCGCTTGCGGTAGTCCTCGACGTCCACCATGACCCGGCAACGCTGCTCGGTCTCGCGGTTGACGACGCCCCGAACGAGCTCCTGAACCGCGTCGAGCGTGGCCCCGTGCTTGCCGATCAGGATCCCCATCTCGTCCTCGTCCTCGAGGGCCCAGACGTCGACGTACATCACCCCGTCCACCAGGTTGGTCTCGACGTCGGCGTCGAGCTCCATCATGTCGAAGAGCTCCTCCAGGAAGTCGGCCGCGATGTCGGCCTGCTCCTCCAGCTCCTCCTCGGTCAGCTCCGGGAGAGCCGCGCGGCGGGCACGCACGCGGACGATCGCGTCCTGCTGCTTCAGGCCGAGGAAGCCGCTGCGGGGCTCCTGGAGGATCTCGATCTCGGCCTCCTGCTCGGTGACGCCGAGCTCGGAAAGGGCCGCCTCGAGCGCCTCCTCAACGCTTGCGGCGCTTCTTTCGACTTCCACTTCGACTCCGGGTCACGCCGGGGCTGGACCGGCGCGATAGCTCGCCAGGTGGGAGGGGAGTGGGTGAGGGGGGCTGCTTCGGCCGGCCTGGGGCCGCCTTCGGGGCGGGCCTTCCCGCGGGCTTGCCGGACGGCCCGCCGGGCTTCCCGTCGCCACGGCCGTCCGCCCGCCCGTCTCGACGCGCGGGGAGCGGGGCGCCGCCCTCGCGAGCGCGCATCCGCAGCATCACGGTCTGCTGCCCGACCTGCCAGAAGTTCGTCGTCACCCAGTACAGCAGCACGCCGGCCGGGATCTGCAGCGAGATGAACCCCAGGAACACCGGCATGATCCGGCCCATCAGCCGCATCTGCGGGTTGCTCTGCCCGGACATCGCCTGCATCTGGCGCTGCTGGTACCAGGTGGTCAGCACCATCAGCGCGACCATGACGAAGAACGGGATGGCGGCGGGCCAGGTGGTGCCGCAGTTCAGGACCTTGGCCCCGCCCTGGACGATGGCGAAGCTCCCCTTGCCCGCCTGCAGCGGCGCGCAGGAGAGGTTCATCCCCAGGAAGCCGGCCTTGCCGTTCTGGATGGCGGTAGCGAGCGAGCTGCCCACCGGGAGGTGGGCGATCGAGGGGAGGATCTGCCCGGTGAACCGCCCGGCGAACTTGGCGGCGGCCAGCTTGGGATCGCCCCTCAGGACCGAGTACAGGGCGATGAACACCGGGAACTGCAGCAGCAGTGGGAGGCACCCACCGAGCGGATTGACCCGGTGCTCCCGGTACAGCTTCATCATCTCTTCGTTGAGCTTCTGGCGGTCGCCCTTGTACTTCTTCTGCAGCTCCTTCACCAGGGGCTGGACCCGCTGCATCTCCTGCATCGATCGGGTCTGCTTGATCGTCAGCGGCAGCAGGATGACCCGTACCAACAGCGTCAGCAGAACGATGGCGAGGCCGTAGTTCGCCACGATCTCGTACAGGAACGACAGCACGCTCCCGAACGCGGACAGGATCGACTGCCACCAGGCGACGGCGATCACGAAGAGCCGGCCTTCTGTATGACGTCATCATACTGAGGTGTTCCCCGGCGGGCCGATCCGCCCCGCGCACGGACCGGGTCGAGGCCGCCCGCGGTGAGCGGCGAGCAACGCAGGACGCGCCAGGCGGCCAGCGCCGACCCCTTCACCGCGCCGTGAACGCGGACCGCCTCCTCCGCGTAGGCCGAGCACGAGGGGTGGAAGCGGCACCGCGAGCCGAGGAACGGGGAGATCAGTGCGCGGTAGGTCCCGATCAGCGCCAGCAGCGTGACGCGGGCCGGCCACCCCGCGACCCACAGGGCCCGGCGAAGGAACAGGGCGGCGTGGCTCACCGCAGCATCCCGGCGCGCGCGAGGAGGTCCTGGGTTTCGGCGATCACGTCCTGGGCCTTGGCTTCACGGATGGCCGCTCGGGCCACGAGCACGATGTCATGTCCTTCCCGTACCCTCGGCCCGGCGACCCGCCACGCCTCACGCAGCAGCCGCCGGGCGCGGTTGCGGGTGACCGCCCCGCCCACGCGGCGACCGGCGACGAAGCCGGCGCGCGAAGGCCCCTCCGAGAGCGCCACGTACAGTACCACCAGGGTCCCGTGGGTGGCGGTACCGACGCCGAGCACGCGGCGGTAGTCCGCCGAGCTTCGCAGGGTCGCTGGCAACAGGTGCGGTGGTGGCGCCTAGGCCGACAGCCGGGTCCGTCCCTTGGCCCGGCGCCGCGCCAGGATGGCGCGGCCGGCTCGCGTGCGCATCCGCACGCGGAACCCGTGCTTCTTGTGACGTCTGCGGTTGTTCGGCTGGAAGGTGCGCTTCACGTGGCGATCCCTCGGCGATGACGATCGGGCGGTCAGTATAGGGGCTGGATAGGGGCTGGACGGCTGCGCTCCCAAGTGGCGCCGGCAACGGCGGAGTGGGGAAAAACGTTCGCCAAAACGCGAGAAGGGCGGTCGAGGGGGGTGGGGGCCGGTGCTACACTGCGCCGAGTTCCTTCCCCAGGCCCGGCCGCTTCGCAGGACGTTCCCCCGCCGCGCGAAACGAGTCCACAACTGTGGAAAGTGCCTGTGGAAAAGCAGTCCTCAAGCACGTCTGAACGTTCCGCAACCGGGGTCTGGTCCCGTGCGCTCGACCTGGCCCGCCAGGAGCTCTCCGACAGCTCGTTCGAGATGTGGTTCTCCGATCTGGAGCCGGAGCGGCTCGATGCCGACGCGCTGGTGCTGCTCGCCCCGAGCGCCTACGTGAAGTCCTGGCTGTCCTCGCACTACGGCGAGCTGCTGTCCACCGTCGTGGCCCGCGCGGCCGGCGAGCCGCTGCGCGTCGACCTCGACGTGGCCACAGCCGGGCGGCGCACCGGCGGCGCGCCGGCGGATGCACCCGCGTCGGCCGACCAGGCGGCCGAGGAGCCCGGACCGGCACGGGGCGAGACGGAACTCGGGACCCCGTTCGCCACCCGCTACACGTTCGACTCCTTCGTCCCCGGCCCGAGCAACAAGTTCGCGCACGCGGCGGCGATGGCGGTC
>Ga0137369_10002457_pt1 | contig 19030 bp, 20 predicted proteins | sample SagtaG_12_FD_104918 | JGI IMG/M metagenome (GOLD analysis project Ga0137369, IMG submission 104918) | Vadose zone soil microbial communities from Sagehorn Ranch, Mendocino, California, USA - Sage1_L_113_16 metaG | ecosystem: Environmental > Terrestrial > Soil > Vadose zone | place: USA... | reverse complement strand
TCTGATGCACATCCTCGCGGCGCTCGACCGGCCGACCTCTGGTTATGTGACGCTCGCCGGGACACGGCTCGGCGAGTTGAGCGACACCGAGATCACGAAGCTTCGGCGCGCCCACATCGGCTTCGTCTTCCAGTTCTTCAACCTGCTCCCGATGCTGACGGCGGAGGAGAACATCCTCTTGCCGCTCTCGATCGCCGGCCGCAAGCCCGACCGCGCCGAGTTCGAAGAGCTGCTGAGCCGCGTCGGCCTGAAGGACCGGCGCAGCCATCGCCCGGCCGAGCTCTCCGGCGGGCAGCAGCAGCGCGTCGCGGTCGCACGCGCCCTGGTCAGCAAGCCGACTGTCGTCTTCGCCGACGAGCCGACGGGAAACCTCGACTCGAAGACGAGCGACGAGATCCTGTCGCTCCTGCACGAGGCCGTCGACAACTACGGGCAGACCATGGTCATGGTCACGCACGAGGCGAGCGCGGCGACGATCGCGGATCGCGTCCTCTTCCTCGACGACGGCACCATCGTTCGCGATCTCGGAGCCGGGACCGAGGAACAGATCCTCGAGACGATCAAGGAAGTCACGCTCCATTGATCAGGGTCGCGCTGCGCGGGCTCGCGGGGCGGAAGCTCCGCGCGGTCCTGACCTCGTTCGCGATCGTCCTGGGGGTGGCGATGGTCAGCGGCACCTTCGTCCTCACGGACACGATCGACCGCGCCTTCAACAACATCTTCACCGAGTCGTACGCCAACACCGACGCCGTCGTCAGCGGCAAGGCGGCCGACATCAACTTCGAGGGCGACTCCGCAGTGGCGCCTTCGATTCCCGATTCGTATCTCGACTCGGTGCGGCAGCTGCCCGGGGTCGAGTCGGCTGCGGGCTCGGTCGTGGACGACTCGGCGACCAAGATCCTCGACAACAAGGGCAAGGCGATCAACACGAACGGGGCGCCTTCCTTTGGCTTCGGCATCGATCCTGCGGAGCCCCGGTTCAACCCGCTGAAGCTCACTGCCGGCCGCTGGCCGTTGCGGGCTGGAGAAACCGTGATCGACGTGGCGACCGCGGACGATCAGAAGTACAGGGTTGGAGACACGATCAAGATTGCGACGCTGAAGCCGGTCCGCTCGTTCAAGGTCGTCGGGACCGCCCAGTACGGAAGCGTCCGCTCGCTCGGCTCGGCCACGTTTGCCGTCTTCACGATCCCGGAGGCGCAGACGCTGCTGGATCGCAAGGGCCAGCTGGACGCGATTTCCGTGGCCGCGAAGAGCGGCGTCTCGCAACAGGAGCTCGTCGATCAGATCAAGAGCGTGCTTCCTCCCGACAAGGCCGAGGTGCGGACCGCGAAGCAGCAGGTTCGGGAGGACAAGAAGCAGGTCTCCTTCACGAAGTTCATCAGGTACCTCCTGCTCGCCTTTGCGGGGATCGCGCTCTTCGTCGGCGCCTTCGTCATCTTCAACACGCTCTCGATCACGATCGCCCAGCGCATCCGGGAGCTCGCGACTCTGCGCACGATCGGTGCTTCACGCAGACAGCTGCTCGGCTCCGTCGGCCTGGAGGCCCTGGTCATCGGAGCCCTGGCTTCCCTTCTCGGCCTCTTCCTCGGCATCGGCCTCGCGTGGGGGCTCGAGCAGCTCTTCAAGGCGGCGAACCTCGATCTGCCCACCGTGAGCCTCGTCATTCAGGCGCGGACGATCTACCTCGCGCTCCTCATCGGTGTCGTCGTGACCCTCGTTGCCGGTCTCGCACCGGCGATTCGTGCGACCAAGGTGCCTCCGATCGCGGCCGTGCGGGAGGGGGCGACGCTACCGCCCGGACGGCTTGCCCCGTACGTGCCCTACATCGCCCTCCTGGTCGTCGCGGCGGCGATCGCTCTCCTCGCCTACGGGATGTTCGCCGGCGACCTCGGGATCTTCCTGAGACTGATCTCCCTGGCCGTCGGGTGTCTTGCGCTCTTCGTCGGCGTCGCGCTCGTGTCTCCGCGGCTCGTGCCTCCGCTGGCCCGGTTCGTCCGTCCGATGGCGAAATGGGCGATGCTCGGAGCCGGCGTGCTGGTCTTCCCCGTGCGGTGGGGAGTCTGGCTCACGAGGCGAGCGCTGTTTCGGCCGAGGCTTCGCGCTTGGGAGCGGGCGGCTGCGTTCCTCGGCGGTGTCGTGCTGCTCTTCGCCGTAGGCCCTGGGCTCCTCGTCGCGGCCGCGTTCCTGCTGGGAGGCCTCGGCTCCATCATCAGGTGGATCGGCCTCGTCGCCGTCGGAGGGCTCGAGCTTGTGCTGGTCGGGTGGCTCCTGCTCATGATCGGGAAGCGGCTCTTCGGGCAGGGTTATCCGAGCGACGCGCCCGACCTCGGTTTCGATCCGGCAACCGACCGGCTCTCAGGTGAGAACTCGCGCCGAAACCCGGGCCGGACTGCGGCGACTGCCGCGGCGCTCATGATCGGGCTCGCGCTCGTCACGTTCATCGCCGTGCTCGCGAACGGCATGAAGCAGTCGAATCGCGGCGCGATCGAGCGGCAGGTGAAGTCGGATTACATGATCACGTCGCAGAGCGGGTTCGAGGCCTTCTCGCCTGCTGCCGGCCAGGAGATTGCGCACGATCCGGAGGCGGCGGTCGTGTCCGACGTCCGCCAGGGGCTGGCAAAGGTCTCCGGCTCGGGGCAGCAGTTGACGGGGATCGACCCACGAACGATCAACCAGGTGTACGACTTCGACTGGAAGAAGGGCTCGGACGCAACCGCCGCGAGCCTCGGCGAGGACGGAATCATTCTCGACCAGAAGTTCGCCAGGGACAAGAAGCTGCACGTCGGCGACGACGTCCAGGTGCTGACAGCGAGCAATGAGAACCCGACCTTCGAGGTGAAGGGGATCTACAAGGCGCCGCCGTTCTATCCGCTGCTCGGGGTCGCCAGCATCTCGAAGTCCCGGTTCGACCAGATCTACGAGCGCCCGAAGACGCTCTACACGTTCGTGAACGTGAGGGGCGAGCCGAACGAGGCGACGGAGCGATCGCTGAAGGCGGCCGTAGCGAACTTCCCCGACGCCAAGCTGCAGACCCGCGAGGCCTGGATCAAGGCCCAGGACAAGGACTTCAACAGTTTCCTGATCATGCTCTACGTCTTGCTGGCCCTGGCTGTGATCGTCAGCCTCTTCGGCATGGTGAACACGCTCGTGCTCAGCGTGTTCGAGCGGACGCGCGAGCTGGGGATGCTGCGGGCGGTAGGCATGACCCGCAATCAGGTGGCACGGATGGTGCGGCAGGAGAGCGTGATCACGGCGCTGATCGGAGCGGCGCTGGGTCTGCCCCTCGGGATCTTCCTGGCCGCGCTCGTCACCCGGGCGCTTTCCCAGTACGACGTGGAGTTTCACCCGCCGTGGAGGAATCTCGTCGCATTTGCGATCGTGGCGATGATCGTCGGAGTCATCGCGGCCGTCGCCCCAGCGCGGCGCGCAAGCCGGCTCAATGTCCTGCAGGCACTTCAGTACGAGTAGCGAAGGCGCGGGCGCATACTTCCCGGTGTGAGTGAACGCGAGGAGCTGCAGGCGGCGCTCGGCGCGAGGAGTGAGCTCGGCGCCGACTTCGAGCCGCAGATCATCGATTCGTTCCTCGAGCGGATCGAGAAGCGGATCGACGAGCGCAGGGCGAGGCCGGTCGCCCGCCACGAGCGCGAGCACCACGCGATCACGCCGCTCGTGTTGGGGTCGCTCGGGATCTCGATTCCGCTGATGGCCATCGCCGGCGCAGCCGGGGGCCTCTGGGGCGTCGCGATGGTCTGCGCCGCGATCGTCCTGGTCAACTTCTTCGTCGCCAGACGCTAGCGAGCCACGGAGCCCGCTCGCCGCGAAAATTGAAGCCAGAGAGCCCCACCCTTGGGTGGGGAGCAGGGTCCACCCGCCACCCGCGGTGAGCGTAACGCGGATTCGCGCCCCGGACTGTGCCGGCTTCGAGTCAAATATCGTCACGGGATGCTCTGGGCGATCTCCGGTGGCGCGGGCTTTCTCGGGCTTCATCTGGCGCGGCGGCTGCTCGCCGACGGACACGCCGTGCGGTCGCTCGATCTCGTTCCGCTCGACGAGCCCGAGCTCGAGCTCGCAGTGGAGGAGCTCCGCGGAGACGTCAGAGACCCGGCGGCGGCCGGCCGCTTCGCCGAGGGCGCCGACGTACTCGTCCACGCCGCGGCTGCCCTGCCGATCCGCGGCTCCGGTGGCGAGATCCGATCCGTCAACGTCGATGGCACAGCAACGGTGCTCGCTGCAGCGCGCGAGGCCGGCGTCGGGCGAGCGATCCTCGTCTCCTCGACCGCGGTCTACGGCATTCCGGAGACCCATCCCATCGACGAGGGCTCCCCGCTGCGCGGGGTCGGCGACTACGGCCGCTCGAAGATCGAAGCCGAACACGTCGCGCAAGGCTTCACGGCCCGGGGGCTCGCCATCGTCGTCCTGCGCCCGAAGACCTTCATCGGCCCCGAGCGCCTCGGCGTCTTCGAGATCCTCTTCGACTGGATCCGCGAGGGGCGTCGCATCCCGGTCCTCGGCGACGGTTCGAACCGCTACCAGCTGCTCGCCGTCGAGGATCTCGTCGAAGCCGTGCTGCGGAGTGCCGAGGCCGACGTCCCCGGCGAGACCCTCAACGTCGGCGCGACCGAGTTCGGCACCGTCCGCTCGGATCTCGAAGCGCTGATCGCCCACGCGGGCTCGTCGAGCCGCCTCCGGCCGGTCCCCGCCCGCCCGGCCGAGCTCGGCCTGCGAGCGCTCGAGCTCGCCCGACTCTCGCCGCTCGCCGAGTGGCACTACAAGACCGCTCACCGCGACTCCTACGTGGACGTCTCGAAGGCGGAGCGCCTGCTCGGCTGGCAGCCGCGCTACTCGAACATCGAGGCGCTGACGCGCACCTACGACTGGTATCTCGAGAATCGCCACCACCTCGCCGGGGCCGGCCTGACGCACCGGGTGCCCTGGAACCAGCGGGCTCTCGGTCTGCTGCGCCGCATAAGCTGAACCGATGGAGCTAGTGGCCTACCGCGAGCGTTTCCCGATGCTCGCGGAGACGACATACCTGATCAGCCACTCGCTCGGCCCGATGCCCGCCGAGGCGGAGAACCGTGTCGCCGACTATGCGCGGACCTGGAGGACGCGAGGAATCCGGGCGTGGGAAGAAGGCTGGTGGGAGCTGCCGCTCACCGTCGGAGACCAAGTCGGCGGCCTGATCGGCGCTCCTCCCGGCTCCACCGTCATGCACCAGAACGTGACGATTGCGGAGGCCGTCGTGCTCTCCTGCTTCGCCCTGGACGGAGAGCGCCGGCGGATCGTCTACGAGGAGGGCAACTTCCCATCGGTTCGCTACCTGATGCAGGCGCAGCGGGCTCGCGGCGCCGAGATTGTCGTCTGTCCGGACGAGGAGGCGATCGTGGAGGCGATCGACGAGCGGACGCTGCTCGTCCCGATCAGCCACGTTCTCTTCAGGACGGGCCAGATCCAGGACGTCGAGCCGATCATCGCCCGGGCGCACGAGGTCGGTGCCCATGTCGTGCTCGACGCCTACCAGTCCGTCGGCACTGTCCCCCTCGACGTCGCCGCGCTGGAAGTCGACTTCGCCGTCGGCGGCAGCGTCAAATGGCTCTGCGGGGGTCCCGGCGCCGCGTGGCTCTACGTGCGGCCGGATCTCGCCGAGCGGCTCGAGCCGACCCTCGTCGGCTGGCAGGCGCACGCGCGTCCGTTCGCGTTCGAGCCGGAGCTCGAGTACGCCGCCGGTGCGGCGCGCTTCCTCACCGGCACCCCCAATGTTCCCGCGCTCCATGCCGCGACGGCCGGGTACGAGATCGTCGGTGAGGCCGGCATCGAGCGCATCCGCGCCAATTCGCTCCGGCAAACGGATCTCTTCATCGGCCTCCTCGACGAGGCCGGGTTCGACGTGGTGAGCCCGCGCGAGCCCGAGCGCCGCGGTGGATCGGTCGTCGTCCGCGTGCCCGACTTCCCGGCCGTCCACGCCGAGCTCGACGCGCGGGACATCCTCTGCGACTTTCGCCCTGACGCGGGCCTCAGGTTCGGGCCGCACTTCTTCACGACCGACGAGGAGCTCCGGCTCACCGTCGAGGCGCTGAAGGAGATCGTAGGCCGGCGCTCGAGCGTCTCTGCGCCGGCCTAGCCCGTCTCGTTCGGATCCTCGCGGCGAGCTCCTGGTTGCAGCGTGGCGGTACTCAGGCGTAGGTTGTCTCCAAACGTCTCCCGAAGGAGGACACATGCCGACGTACTGCGCACTGACGGTGAGAAAGCTCAAGCCCGGCACCTACGAGGACTGGCGACAGGCGTGGGGGTCAGAAGAGGACATTCCGGCGGGCGCGGAGGCCTACATCGTCCGCAACCTCAAGGACCCGAACGAGATCGTCGCCTTCGGCCTCGTCGAGGGCGACATGGACAAGATCAAGGAGATGATCAACGAGGACGAAGAGCAAGCCCGCCAGGAGGCCATGGCTCCGTACATCGAGTCGATCGGGGCCGACGGCATCTACGAAGTCATCGAGCACATCGGCGCGCGGACGGGGGCAACGACCTCGTAGCGACTACGTGGAGAGGAGCTCGAGCAGGCGCCCGGCATACCCGGGTGCGCTCGGCTCCTCTTCGTGCTTTAGGTAGCAGTAGACCTCGATGCCCTGGTCGAGGAGCGGGCGGATCCTGTCCGCCCACGAGGCGAGAGCCTTGTCGTCGTAGGGAGGATCGCGCAGGCGCAGGTAGCGGAACGGCGCCTCCGCCTCGAGCGTGCCGACGCGCACCGCATTCCGGGGCAGCTCGCCCTCGATGCCGTCCCACGACTCGTGCCGGAAGTCGAAGGCAAGCTGGAGCTCCGGGTCGAAGGAGCCGAGGATCAGAGTCAGCAGCCCCTCGTCGCGGGCAGAGGGGACGAGCACGCGGATCGGCCCCAGCCGGTCCCCGAGCCTTCGCACCCGCTCCTCGAACGTGGCGAGCGCGCCCGCGCGGTAGGCGTTGAGCTTGACGGCGAAGCGGAAGCCGCGCGGCGTCTGCTCGGCCCAGCGCCGGAACTGTTCCTCGGCCGGGAGCCGGTAGCCGGTGGAGTTCAGCTCGACGCTCTCGAAGCGGTGCGAGTAGTGGCGGAGGAAGTCCGGAGGCTTGAGCTCGGCGGGGTAGAAGCCGGGTCTCCAGGACGGATAGGACCAGCCGGAAGTGCCGACATAGAGCCCCGGTACACTCGCCTTCGTGGCCGTCACGCCCGAAGTCCTAGCGGAGAACGTCGTCCCGGTCCTCGGTCACGGCTTCCTGGCGCTGGACGGAGCGCTCGCCTCCGACCTCGCAGTCGTCAACGGAGCGCGCGTCTCCTTCAACCAGGCCTCGGACGAGATGAGCGAGCGCGACGAGGGGCTGATCCGTTTCCTGATGCGGGAAAGACACGGGTCACCCTTCGAGCATGGCTACTTCAGGTTCGTCGTCAAGGCTCCGCTCTTCGTCGTCCGCGAGCACCATCGTCACAGGGCCGGCCATTCATACAACGAGTGGAGTGGGCGTTATTCGAAGATGGAGCCGGAGTTCTACGTCCCGGACTTCGTGCGCACCCAGGTCGGCAAGCCCGGCTCCTACAGCTTCGAGCCGGTCGAGGACGACGTGCGCGAGAACGCGCGCCGGGAGATCGAGGAGAACGCGGTGCGCGCCTTCCAGGCCTACGAACGCATGCTCGAGCAGGGTGTGGCGAAGGAGGTCGCCCGCGCGGTCCTGCCGCTCTCGACCTACACGAAGTACTACTGGAGCTGCAACCCGCGCAGCCTCATGCACTTCTGCTCCCTGCGGAACCACGAGGCCGCGCAATACGAGATCCGTCAGTACGCAGCGGCGGCCGAGTCTTTCCTGGAGAAGCAGATGCCGCTGACCCACGCGGCCTTCGTCGCCAACGGACGCGTCGCTCCGTAGCCTCTACTAGGCCAGCTTCGCGCTCAGGAGCGGGCGGACCTTGTGGTCGGCATGCCGGTACTCCGAGAGGCGAAGTCCGTCGAAGTCGCCGACCTCGTAGCCGACCGTGAAGCGAACCGTCGTCAGCGGCCCGCTCCCCACCTTGAACGTTCCGCACTGGGCGATCGGCTTGCCCTTCTTCGTCATGAAGAGGATGTAGTAGCTGCCCGGCTTCGTCCGCGGGAGACGCTGCGCTCTGACGAGCATCCGCCGGTTTCCGTTCGCGTCGGGCGGGGCGAACTGCACGACGACTCGCATCTCCCCGGCGCCGCGGAGCACGATGCTGGGCGCCGCTCCGAAGTCGTCGTCGGTGCGCTCCTGGCCGACAACGTAACCGCCGACGAACGCAACGAGGGCGATCGCAGCGGCGAGCGCGAAGGCGGCGCCGAGGCGCCGGTGCGGCAGCCAGGAGGGGGACGACGCGGCAGGACCCGGCACGTCGGCGAGCGAGGGCGGGAGCTCAGGCGGCGGGCCGGCCGCCACGAGGAGCTCGTGCACCCGCGTGAGCCGCTCCTGCTCCTCGGCAGGCACATCGTCTCCGACGAGGTCGCGGAACTCCGGAGGGCCCGTCACGAGAGCTCACCTTCGAGTATGTCCGCGAGGCGCGCGAGCGCGCTCCTCGTCCTCGTCTTGACCGTTCCGAGCGGCATCCCGAGAAACTCGGCGATCTCACTCTGCGAGAGCCCGCTCCAGTAGGCGAGCTCGATCAGCCGGCGTTCCTGCTCGGGAAGCTCGGCGAGTGCGCGGTGTACGCGCCACGCGATCCAGCTCGCCTCGGCGCGGTCGGGGGGCCCGGCTTCCTCGGACGGTTCGTCCGCCGGTTCCGCGGGCGGCTCGCCGAGGGCGCGCCTGCGATCGACGATCGCGTTCCGGGCGACCGCATACAGCCAGGGCGCTCCGGGCCCTCGCTCGCGCCGGTAGCTGCCGGCCGAGCGCCAGATCGAGGTGAACGTCTCCTGGACGGCGTCCTCGGCGCGGCCGCGATCGCCGAGCCGGCGCAGGGCGAGGGCAAAGACTGGGCGTGCGTACCTGCGGTAGAGGAGCTCGAAGGCGCCGGAGTCGCCCTCGCCCACGCGCGTGATCAACTCGGCGTCGGTCTCGGTGTCGAAAGCCACAGCCTGGATGGTGGCGAGTCGAGCCGTGGACGGCAAGCTCGTGCGAACTGAGAGCGCGGCAACAGTCATCGGGGTTCCAGGGATTTCTACGGTTTCGTGGGCGGCGCGGATTGCAGGAGCCGGCCGCCGTCGACGACGAGGCTCGTGCCGGTGACGAAGTCCGCTCCCACGAGGAAGAGCACCGCGCCGCCGACGTCGTCGGGCGAGCCGACCCGTCCGAGCAGCGTCTCGGCCGCGCGCCTCTCTTCCTGCCCGGGCTCGACGGCGACCGGACCCGGGGCCACGCCGCACACGCGTACCTCGGGTGCGAGCGCGCGCGCGAGGACCCGAGTCAGTATCGCCTGGGCCGCTTTGGCGGCGCAGTGTGCGGCGAACGAGTGCCACGGCTGGTAGGCGGCTACGTCCTCGATCATGACGACGACGCCGCGGCTCTCTCGCAGATGAGGCGCTGCGGCCTGGGTCACGAAGAAGCTGCCCTTCGCCGTGGCGCCGAAGGCCGCGTCCCAGTCGGCCTCCGTCACCTCCTCCACCGGCTTCGGCGCGAAGCCCTCGGCCGCGGCGTTGACTAGGAGGTCGAGGCCCCCGAGCTCCTCGACGGCCCGCTCGACGAGAGCCTCGGCATCCCTGGCGCGAGTGAGATCGCCGTCGGCCCGTCCGGCTGCGAGGACCGACCAGCCTTCCGCGCGCAGGCGCTCGGCCACAGCTGAGCCGATGCGCCCGGTTCCGCCCGTGACGAGCGCTCTCATCGCACGAGGAGTGTAGGGATGGTCGGAGAACGCCGATTTGGGGAATAACCGCCCGAGGAAAGTGAGGTCTCTGATGAAGAAGCTGCTGCTGCTTGCGGTCGCCGTCCCTGTCTTCGCGTTGACGCCGGCCCTCGCGGCGACGAAGGGAGTGGACATCACGCGTGCCGGGTTCACGCCGAGCAAGGTCACGATCAACTTTGGCGACACGGTCACGTGGACGAACAAGGACACAAACCCCCATCAGGTGCTCGCCGACCAGGCGAAGTTCCCGACCTCGCCGGTGCTCCAGGCGAACCAGACCTACTCGTACACGTTCATGAAGTCGGGGAACTTCGGCTACCGCGACGCCCTCGCCACGAACCACCGCGGCACCGTCACCGTCCGCACGGGTGTCTCGCTGGGGGCCGCGCCGTCGTCGGTGAGGTACGACTCGACAACGACGCTCTCGGGAGTCGTCTCGAACGCGGCGTCGGGCGAGGTCGTGACGGTCGATGCGCAGGCATGCGGCCAGACCACCTTCACGAGGATCGCCGCGGTCACGAGCGCCGCCAACGGCGCGTGGACCTACGCTGCCAAGCCGACGCTGGACACCCTCTTCCAGGCGAACTGGAAGTCGGCGAAGAGCATGCCGGTGAGAGTCGTCGTGCGACCGAGGGTCGTGCTCAAGAAGACCGGACGGGGACGGTTCTCGGCCACAGTCTCCGCGGCGCAGTCGCTCGTCGGCAATTACGTTGTCTTCCAGAGGCACACGCGCAGCGGGTGGAGGGTCGTGAAGCGCGTCACCCTGCGCACCGCGACCGGGACAACGCCTCCGACGATCAACTCGAGCGCACGCTTCCGCGCGCGTGTCCGGCGTGGGACGAAGCTGCGCTTGGTCATGCCGCAGCCCGGCACGTGTTACGCCCCGGCCACGAGCAACACCATCAGGGCCTAAACGCCTAGAAAAGGGGGCCGCAGCGCTGCAGCCCCCTTTTCGCACAGAATCCTTACAGCGCTGGAGCAACTTTTCCGCGGTAGGCCCGTTTCACTCAGTAGCCGTCAACAACTGGGGGGTTACCGCCAATGAAGAAAGCTCTAGCGATCGTCACTGCGGCGTTTTCCCTGGCAACCGCCGGGTTCGCCCTGTCGGCCCTGACGGCGACGAAGACCGTCAGCATCAAGAGCACAGGCTTCGTCCCCAAGACGGTCACCGTTGCCGGCATTGACACCGTCCGGTGGAAGAACGTCGACACCGTGAACCATCAGGTTGTCGCCAACAGCGGCGCGTTCGCGTCCGGGATCATCGCGCCGAACCACGTCTACGCCAAGGTCATCAGCACTCCGGGCACCTATCCGTATCACGACGGGTTGCACCCGACGCTGAAGGGCACGGTCAAGGTGATCGGGCCGGCGCCGGCGGTCTCGATCGGCGCTTCCGTCGGCATCGCGACCTTCGGCAACCAGATCCATGTCGGCGGCGCAGTCTCGCCGGCGGCCGTGGGGAACACGGTCTCGATCTACGCTCAGCCGACCGGCCAGGCCTCGTTCGTGAAGCTGGCGGACGTTCAGACGACGACGAACGGCGTCTGGGATTACGTGACCATGCCGGAGATCCTCACCTCGTACAAGGCGACGTGGAAGGGGCACACGAGCGCGATCATCATGGTCGCGGTCGCCCCGAAGCTCACGCTGAGGCGCGTCAGCGGCTGGTTCGTGGCTCGTGCCCTGCCGGCGAAGTTCGGAGGCCACTGGGTGTACGTCCAGCGCCAGAACGGCTTCGGCCAGTGGGTGAGCCTGAAGAAGGTGACGTTCAACCGGCAGTCGGCCAGGCGCTTCAAGCTACCGGGCTTGCGCCGCGGCCGCCATCGGCTCCGCATCTTCATGACGACGAACCAGGCCGGGCCGGGCTACATCTTCAGCAACTCGTCGACGCTCGTCTTCAGAAAGCGCTAGTTCGGCTTCGCTTCGCTTGCCTTCACGGGGGAACCCCTGGTTCCCCCGTGTTGCCCCCTCCTTGCGGGCGGAGGCGGTGTTCGGGCGTTTCAGGAGCCGCCGCAGGTGGTCGCTCTTCAGGCGCGCGCGGTGAGCCTCCCGCCGGGCGGAGCCCGGCTCCGGCGGCGGTTTGGTGTGGTCTCCGAGGAGGCGTTAAGTCGTTGCGGCCTTCACCCTTCCGATGGCCTTTTCGTAGCGTTCGGCCACCGCGGGCCAGTTGACCACGTTCCACCAGGCCTCGAGGTAGTCCGGGCGGCGGTTTTGGTACTTGAGGTAGTACGCGTGCTCCCAGACGTCGATGCCGAGGAGGGGCTCGTCGGATTGCATGATCGGAGAGTCCTGGTTCGCGGTCGAGTAGAGGGCGAGGCCGGTGCCGTCGTGGACGAGCCACGTCCAGCCCGAGCCGAAGCGGTCGACGCCTCCCTGATTGATCGCCTTCTTCAGCTCCTCGAGCGAGCCGAAGGTGTCGTTGATCGCATCGGCGAGCTCGCCTTCGGGCTCGCCGCCCCCGTCCGGGCCCATGATCTCCCAGAAGAGCGAGTGGTTCGCGTGGCCGCCCGCGTTGTTGCGGACCGCGTTGCGCTTGTCCTCGGGAAGCGTTTCCAGGATCGTCAGGACGTGCTCGACCGACTCGTGCGCCGCGTCGGTGCTCTCGAGCGCGGCATTCGCCTTGTCGACGTATGCCTGGTGATGCTTGTCGTGGTGGAGACGCATCGTCTCCTCGTCGATGTGCGGCTCCAGCGCGTCGTACGGGTAGGGCAGTGGCGGAACCTCGAAGGCCATCTGCGACTCCTTTCTCTAGCCTGATTGCTGAGGCTACACCCGCCGAGTATGCTCGCCGCGCCCACGTCCGGAAGGAGCCCGATGCCCACCCTCGTTTTCAACGCCGAAGAGATCGCCCCGCGGGAGCTGAAGCCCGAGCTCTACGAGCTGGAGGGCATCTCGCGCGAAGCGGTCGAGGCGCACTACAAACTGTACGAAGGCTACGTCGCCAAGCGGAACGAGATCCTCGCCAAGCTCGCCGACGTCGATCTCTCAGCCGGGAATCAGGTCTACTCGGAGGTGCGGGCGCTCAAGGTCGAGCTCAGCTTCGCGATCGGTGGGGTCAAGAACCACGAGATCTACTTCGAGCACCTCGGCGGGGAGGGAGGCGATCCGAGTGGGCCGATCGCCGATCTGATCGAGCGCGACTTCGGCTCGGCGGACGACTGGCGCGAAGACCTGAAGGCGACCGGAATGGGCGGTCGCGGCTGGGCCTGGACGGCATACGACTGGGACGAGGGCCGTCTCTACAACTACATCGGCGACGCCCAGAACACGTATCCGATCTGGAACGCGACGCCTTTGGTGGCTCTTGACGTCTATGAGCATGCCTATTTCCTCGACTACCGCACCGACCGCGCGGCCTACATCGGTGCGTTCTTCGACAACCTCGACTGGGGGACCGTGAACGACTGGGTGTCCAAGTACGCGATCCCCCTGAGATAGGTAGCCCCATCGAGACGCTGGCCTTCATCGTCGCCGGCTACCTGACCGGCAGCCTCCCGTTCGGATACTGGGTCGTCCGGGCCACTCGCGGCGTCGACATCCGCACGATCGGCAGCGGCAACATCGGCGCAACGAACGTCTGGCGGAGCTTCGGGGCCCGGTACGGCCTACCCGTGATCCTGCTCGACATCGCGAAGGGGCTCGTCCCCGCGCTCGTCGCGACGCTCGCCGCCGGCCATGTCGCGGGTGCCCTTGCCGGTGGCGCCGCGATGCTCGGCCACTGGCGGCCGCTCTTCCTCGGTTTCGCCCGCGGCGGGAAGATGGTCGCGACCTGCGCCGGAGCGCTGCTGGGGCTCGCGCCGCTCGTCGGGCTCGCCGGGGCCGGGGTCTGGATCCTCGTCTTCGCGCTCACGCGCTACGCCTCGGTCTCGTCGATCGTGGCCGCCGCCTCGCTGCCCCTCACGGCGCTCGTGCTCGGCGAGCCGTGGCCCGTGCTCGTCTTCTCGGGCCTCGCGGCGCTCGGAGTCCTCCTTCTGCATCGCGCGAACCTGGCCCGGCTCCGCGCAGGAACCGAGACGAGGGTTCAGTTGCGCCGCAAGCGCGAGCCGGCGAGTGCCTAGGAGCTAGCCAGCCACTCGCGCAGCTCGGTGTGGCGCTCGAGCGGCCCGCCGTGCTCGAGCTCGCGCCGCAGCTCGCCGACCGTGCCGAAGCGCTCAGCCAGCACGTCGTGCGTGTGGATCGTCTCCAGGTTCACCTGCCGCGAGAAGACGAAGTCGCCCTCGTCGAGCGCCGGGTACGCGTCGAGGACGCCTTTCAGCGCCAGGCGAACCGAGTCCTCGACGAAGCGTGGCTGAAGGTGCGCGTGCTCGACCACGAAGAGCTCGTCGGGCCGCTTGAGGAGCTCGTAGACCGGGGCGCTCATCGAGCCCTCGACGATGCCGACCAGCTCTTCGGCGTTGACGTTCGCCTGCGTCCCGACGTAGAGCGTCCCGCGCCCGCGCTGGTTGTGGGTCGCCAGAGGCACGAGCTCGAGGATGCGATCGACGTCGCCGTCGTCGAAGCCGGCCTCCAGCAGGCGCTCGCTCGCCCGGCCGCGGACGAGGCCTTGCGCGCACGGGCAGGCGTTGATGCCCGCAGCCTCGACGCCGACGGCTCGCCGCGTCGCGCTTGCCGAAGCGGCCGCGATCCCGATCAGGCTCACCATCTCCTGCGTCGGGAGGCCGGTAACCGGCGTAGTCCGCTTGATGGGATACTGCGCCACGATTCGGACCTCGGCCCGGAGCGACTGCTGGCGCTCGACGATGTGCGCCGCGATGTGCTCGGCGAGGACCTCGACGAGGAACGCCTCTCCGATCACGACCTCCTCGATCGCCTCCTCGAAGAGCTCCGGGAAGCGCGACATGTGGACGCCCTTCTGCCGCGGGTCGAGGTCGACCGTGCACTCGATGTCCGCCGCGATCTGCTTCTCGTGTCCCCCGTAGCTGATCCGGATCGCCTTGCTCGCGCCTGTGACCCCGGCGCGGGAGAGTCCGAGCGGGACCTCGGGCAGCGAAGCCTGGAGGTCGTGCTCGAGGAGCCGCGAAGCGTCGTCCGTCGTAGCCATACTCTCCGTCCAACCGTACCAAGGGGGTTCGTGGCACCAGAAGAAAGCTTTGCCCGATTCGTATCGCTCGCCTGTCACGACCTGCGGACGCCGCTCGCAACGGTGTCGGGCTTCGCGCACACGCTCGACCGGATGCAGCTGGGCGAGCCTACCGAGCGGTACGTGGGGATGATGCTGGCGGGGGCCGAGCAGATGGCGGAGCTGCTCGACGACCTCGGCCTCGCGGCGCGCATCGAGGCCGGCCGCTACGAGCCGAGCCTGGAGGAGGCGGACTCGCTGGAGCTGGCGCGGGCGGCGGCGGGCCGACTCGGGGAGAAGGCATCGGCCGCGGGTACCGGAGCCGAGGTGCGCCTCCCTCGCGAGTCGGTCGAGCGGGCCCTGGCGGGGCTCGCGCTCTGCGCCTTGCGCCACGGTGCGGTCGAGCACGTCGAGCTCGTCGCCGAGGGCTCGACGGTCACGATCTCGCCGGTCAACGCGGACGCCGCGCCGGTCGTGTTCTCCGAGGAGCTGAAGGATCTCGGCGCCGCCACCGCGCGGCGGCTCGTCGAAGCGCTCGGGGGCTCGCTCACGCTCGAGGGCGAGCGCTTGCTCGTCCGTCTATCGGGCTAGGAACGGCCGCGGCAACGAGCCAGCGCGTCGGCGTAGAAGCCGAGGATCTTCGAGGCGTGATTCTCGAAGTAGGAGATGTTGTGCTCTCCACGCCAGAGATGGAAGCGCACCCCCGGGAGCAGATGAGCCAGCTCGGTGTCGGCGCTGCGGAAGGGATCCTCCGTGCCGACGTCGATCCAGAGACGTGCTCGACCATAGAGGCGCGGGTTCGCGCGAGCGGCCCCCATGACGTCGTGACGAGCGAAGTCCTCGGCGTCCTCGAACGCCCCTTGCGGCGTCTCGCCGCCGGTGCGCCACATCGCTGCCGAGTGGCCGCCCACGGCGCAGAACCGGTGGAACCGCGCGAGGTCGAAGGCGCCGAACCCGCCCATCGAGAAGCCGCCGATCGCGACCCGCGAGCGGTCGGTGTGATAGCGGCGAGCGGCCGCGGGAATCAGCTCGCGCAAGACATAAGCGCCCCAGCGGCCGTCGGCCCGGTCGTGGTAGTACGAATGCTCGCCGCCGTTCACGAAGACGATCACGGGCGCCCGTGCGCCGAGCCGCTTCAAGGCGCGCCGGAGCGAGCCCTTGACCATCGAGTCCGGCGAGCTCCCGCGGCCGTGCAGCAAGAGGAGCAGCGGCCGTCCGCGGCTCGATCCCGGAGGAAGGAGGACGGCCTGCCGCAGCGACTGGCCGACGAAGCGACTCTTGACGGTGAAGTGCGAGGCGCCGTTCCCGCAGCCTGCGCAGGCGACCGCGAGGAGGAAGAGAGCCGCGAGCCGCCTCACTCCAGCAGTCGCGAAAGTCGCCTGTCCCTGATCACGTCTGCCAGTGTGGCACGCGCGGACGCAGCTTCCCGCGTACACCCTTTCCCCCGGGGCCGCTGTCCGATGCGTTGGCTACCCTGGCAACATGACCGCTGTCGAGACAGAGAACCGTGAGCTCATCGCCCTCTCACTGCACGAGCTCGAGGATGAGATCGCGACCCTCGCCTCGCACATCTACGCCGGCACCTGCCGCTGGCTCGAGCTCGTAGGAGAGCTCGACCGCCGGGGCGGGTTCGTAGGCTGTTCCTGCGCCGAGTGGCTCGCCTGGCGCTGCGGCTTGAGCCCGCGCGCGGCGCGGGAGCACGTGCGGATCGCGCGGCGCTTGTGCGAACTGCCGCGCATCCACGCGGCCTTTGCCCGCGGCGAGCTCTCGTACGCGAAGGTGCGGGCGCTGAGCCGTGTTGCCGAGGAACGAAGCGAGGAGGAGCTGCTGCTCCTCGCACGGCACATGACCGCGTCCCAGCTCGAGCGCGCTGTTCGCGCCTACAGGCGGCTGGCGACCGAGGAGGCCAACGCACTCGAGGACGCGGCCTACGTCGGCTACTGCTGGGACGAAGACGGAGCGCTCATCGTGAGAGCCCGGCTTGCACCCGAGCAGGGGGCTCTGTTCGTGCGCGCGCTCGAGTCGGCCCGGGACGCGCTCCAAGAGCGGGCGTGGTCGGAGGAGCGCGGCTCCGCGGAGCCGCGGCAGCCTGCGCGACGAGCGACGAATGCCGAGGCGCTGGCAGCGATGGCGGACATGGCCGTAGCGAGCGAGACGCAGGGTCGGTCAGGAGGTGAGCGCTACCAGGTGGTTGTCCATGTCGACGAAGCCGCGCTCGCTGGCAGCCGCGAAGGGGCCGTCGCCCTCGAGGACGGGCCGGCCCTCGCCGAGGAGACGGCTCGACGGCTCGACGGCTCGCCTGCGACGCCTGACAAACCTCGCGAATCTCGTCCTCCTCTGCGGCCGCCACCACCGCTTCCTGCACGAGGGCGCCTATTCGCTCGAAGTGCTTGCGGACGGCGGCGCGGTCTTTCGGGATCCCTGGGGAGGTCCGATTCCCAATGTCCCGCGGCCGCCGCCCGGCAATTCGCATGGCCTGCTCGAGGGCAACCGCTCGTTCGCAATCGACGCCGGCACGTGCAAGGGCGGAGACGGCGACCGGATGGATCTCGGCCTCGCAGTGGACGCCCTCCTCACCGCAGCAAGCGCGAAAGCCGCCGGTCCTTGAGCACCCGGCCTCCGGTCTGGCAGTCGGGGCAGTAGTAGATCGTGTGCTCCTCGAAGTCGACCTGGGCGATCGGTGTCCCGCAGACGTGGCACGGCTCGCCGAGCTTCTTGTGCACGCGGTAGGTTCGCTTGTCGTCCGCGCCCTGCTCCCGCAGCTCGAGACCGCGCTCGAGCTCCGAGTGGATCGCCTCGCTCAGACGCTCCACCTCCTCCGGCTTCAGCTCCTTCGAGAGCGCGTAGGGAGAGAGCCGGGACGCGTGGAGGATCTCGTTCGCCCACGCCCTTCCGATCCCCGCGATCACACGCTGGTCGCGCAAGAGCGAGTGCAGCCGCCGCGACTTGCAGGCGAGGATCTCGCCGAGCTCCTTCGCGTCGAGCTCGTTCGCCTCCGGGCCCAGGTGCGCGAGCTCGGCCTCCGCCTGCTCGGGCGTGAGGAGCCAGACGCCCGCGCGCTTCTTCTTCCCCGCCTCGGTCAGCACGAGCTCGGCTCCGCCCTGGAAGCGGAGGCGAAACGCAGGTGTCTTCGGCCCCTTCTCGCCGGCGGGCACGTAGCGCAGCCGTCCCGCCGTCATCAGGTGGACGAGGAGAACGAGGTCGCCGTCCTCGGTCGGGAAGAGGAGGCGCTTCGCGCGTCGCTCCGCACCGGCCAGACGGCGTCCTTCCAGAGCCGTCAGAGGCGGGTCGATCGTCTTCAGTGTGGCGATGTGGGCGGGCCCTGCCTTCTCGATCGGGAAAGCGGAGACGGGGCCGTCGAGGGCACGCCTCCACGCCTCCATCTCCGGCAGCTCGGGCACTAGTCTCTCCTCATGGCTGAGCCGATCAGGGTAACCGCGCGGCGCGGGGGCACGGTCGAATCTGCACACCGCGTGCATGCCGTGGCCGTGCGCAACGGCGAGGTGGTCGCCGAGGCCGGCGACCCGACTCTCGTCACATTCATGCGCTCCGCCGCGAAGCCGATCCAGGCGCTGCCGCTCGCTCGTGCGCGCGAGGACCTCGACGCCCGCGACCTCGCCATCGCCTCTGCGTCGCATCTCGCCGACGAGGCGCAGCTGGCAGCTGTGCGGGGGCTCCTCGAGAACGCACCGGCGACCGAGGACGATCTCGAGTGCGGACCGTTCGAAGGCTCCAAGCTCAAGCACAACTGCTCCGGGAAGCACGCGGGGATGCTCGCCCTCTGCCACGCCGAGGGCTGGCCGCACGAGGGCTACCGTCTCGCCGACCACCCCTGTCAGACCGAACTGGTCGCGGAGGTGGCAAGCCTCGCCGGGACCCGCGAGTTCCCAACCGCAGTCGACGGCTGCGGCGTCGTCACCTTCGCGCTCCCGCTCGAAACGATGGCGCGCGTGTTCGCGACCTTCGAGCAAGCCGCCGCCGGTCGAGCCGTGGCTGATGCGATGCGTGCCCACCCGGAGCTGATCCGCGGGCCGACCGGCCTGGACACGAATCTCATGCAGGCGCTGCCAGGCTGGATTGCGAAGGGCGGGGCCGAGGGACTGCTCTGCGCCGCCTCACCGGACGGCCTCGGTCTCGCGCTCAAGGTCGAGGAC
>Ga0137369_10002449_pt1 | contig 19041 bp, 8 predicted proteins | sample SagtaG_12_FD_104918 | JGI IMG/M metagenome (GOLD analysis project Ga0137369, IMG submission 104918) | Vadose zone soil microbial communities from Sagehorn Ranch, Mendocino, California, USA - Sage1_L_113_16 metaG | ecosystem: Environmental > Terrestrial > Soil > Vadose zone | place: USA... | reverse complement strand
GAGCAACGTGTTGGGATCGGGCTCCGGCTGCCCGACCGCGGCGCGGGTGGCGGGCATTCCCAGCGGGAGCCTGCAGGAGCTGGGCACGAGACCGCTGTACACGCCGTGTTCGGGCAACGCCGAAGTGTACGTGGTGACGCCTGGGCCGGATACCGCAGCGGTCGCGAAGGTCGTTGAGGTCCAGAACTGGCGTACCGACGACGGTGCTCCGGTTCAGATCTGGTCAGTCAACCCCGACCCGAACAACAGCAACCAGCGCTGGCGCGCCCGCTGTCGAAGCGACGGTACGTGGCAGCTGGTCAACGTCAACAGCGGTAAGTGCATGCGCGAGCCGGCCGCCGGAGACGGCGTGAACGTCGTGCAGGGCGCCTGCGGCAGCGGCCGTGACCAACGCTGGTGGCACGACTACCGGGGCGTCGACGGGTACGGCCGGGACTATTGGGTGCTCGTCAACGACCAGGACCTGCGTTGCCTGGATATCGAAGGACTCAACTACAGCAACGGCGTGCCGGTTCAGGTGTGGACCTGTTACGGCGGCTGGAACCAGCTGTTCTGGTTCCAGTCCTGATCATGTTCTGGCCCTGATCGTGTTCTTCCAGTCCTGATCGCTTTGCCGGCCGCGCGGCCAGATCACCACACTGCTACCCGGCCGCGCCAGTGCGGCGCTAGTACCGCGCCAGTGGGCGCCACTACGGTCAGAGCCCATTGATGTGCGCAGTGTCGATGTGCGCATCGTCGATTCGGGCACTGGGGGAGACCATGAGCGCCGGGCGTAGCGGTCGAGGCCGTCGTTGCGGTTGGTTGTCACGTCGCGCGGGTAGGTTGCGCCGCAACGCGGCCGTGTGGGTCGTGATGGCGATGGTCTTGAGCCTGGTCGGAGGCGGTGTGTCGCGGCCGGGGTCGCCTTCGGGTGGGTCGGGAAAACCGGCGCCGGCCGACGCTAGCAAGGACGCCAAGGGCGCCAAGGCGGCGCCGCTGCAAGTGGGCGAGGTGGCGGACCTGCGTACGGCGACGTCGAGGACGAAGCGCGACGCCACCGGCAGGCTGACTACCACGGTCTACGCGGAGCCGGTCAACTACCGCGACACGAGCGGCCGGTGGGTGCCGATCGACACCCGCCTGTCGGCCACCGGGGATGGCTGGGCGAACACCACCAACTCGTTCCAGACGCGGTTCCGGCGCGCGCTGTCCGAGGGCTTTCTGCGCCTGGACGTGGCGGGGCAGCCGTACACGCTGTCCATGACGGGCGCGGCGGCCGCGCCGGCGACGGTGGACGGTGCCCGGGTGTCCTACACCGGGGTCGGTCCCGGTGTGGACCTGCGGTACGAGCTGTCAGCGGTCGGGGTGAAGGAGACGCTGGTCCTGGCCGACGCGGCGGCGCCGACGAGCTACCGGTTCAGCCTGGCGACGCCGGCCGGCGTGACGGCGGTGCAGCGCGCGGACGGTTCGGTGGAGCTGCGACGCGCCGGCACCGAGAGGCAGGTGATGGTGCTGCCGGCCCCGACGGTGGCGGATGCTCCAGCCCGGGACAAGACGATGAGCGTGCCGCAGCGGGGGCCGGCCGGGCTGGCCGTGTCGCCGGTGCGGCCGGGGCTGTTGGCCCTGGACCTGTCGGTGGATGCCGGCTGGCTGCGGTCACCGCTGCGCCGGTTCCCGGTGCTGCTGGACCCGACGTTCATCATTCAGCCCGATGTGAAAGATGCGACGTTCTTCGGCACCTGCCCGACCTGCGCGGGTGCGCAGTGGCCCGAGCTGTACATGGGCACCGACTCCTCGACCAGCTACCGGGCCGCGGTGCAGTTCAACCTGTCCGGCATACCGGCGGGCCGCGTGGATTCCGCGCAGCTGGGGTTGACCGCCGCCTGGTACCTGGCCGGCACCGACCCGCACCAGATCAACGTGCACCGGATCACCGGGGCGTGGACGCCGACCGGGGCTATGCCGAGTTTCGACTCCACCGTGCTGTCCAGCTTCACCGCCCAGCCGTACACCGGCTATGAGATGAAGTTCGACGTGTCGAACACGGTCAAGGCGTGGCTGGCCGGTACGCTTGCCAACAACGGGTTCCTGGCCAAGCGCGGCTCGGAGACGCTGGGCAAGGGCGGGCCGATCGCGCCGGGTCGGTTGTCTGACATGGCGCTGACGATGAAGCCGTTCCTGAGCATCAGCTACACCACGGATGCGCCCACGTTGTTCCAGCCGGACACGCTGCACTCCAACGGCGCGGACCTGTCCTGGACCCGGTACACAGGTGCGCTGAGCGGCGCCCCGTTCGCCAAGTACGAGGTGCACCGCTCCAAGACGGCGAACTTCACGCCGTCGTCGACCACGCTGCTGATGTCCACGACCGACATCTCCACCACCATGTACCGGGACACCACCGCGGCGCCGGGGGGCGTGTTCTACTACAAGGTGGTGGCCAACTCCAGCGCCTCACAACAGGTGCAGGTCACCCTGCCGGCGGATGGGCAGGCCACCAAGTACCTGCAGCCGGATGCGGCCGCCGCCAAGGACACCAAGCTGTTCTACCAGTACTTCGCCGGCGGCAATATCCAATGCGGCACGTACGGCACCGAAACCTGGATGCGGGTGGGCAGCGACGACGCGAGCACCACGATGTGGCGGTCGCTGATGAGGTTCGACCTCAAAGACATCCCGGCCGGGTCGTCGATCACGTCGGCCGCCATGTCGTTGTGGAAGCACGCGTCGAACGCGGCGGCCACGGTCAACGCGTACCGGGTGACCCGGGACTGGGTGGAGGGCACCTATGGGTGCTTCAACGGGGCGACCTGGTACACCGCGGCGAACGGGGTGAACTGGACCGCGAACGGCGGTGACTACGACGCGACGCTGGTGGCCAGCCGATCGGTGCCGGCGGGTGAGACGGAGGTGTGGCACGACTTCGACGTCAAGAGCGCGGTACAGGCGTGGGTGAGCGGGGACAAGCCGAACCTGGGGCTGCTGCTGCGGGTGGGCGACGAGAGCCGGACGGTGAAGAACGACATCGACTACGTCGCCTCCGACGCCATCGACTCGCTCAACGACATCGCGCACCACCCGAAGCTGGCGGTCACCTACACGGACAACAGCCACGCGGTGGGGCCGAGCGTGTCGATCGCGTCACCGGCGGCAAACGCGTTCGTGCGCGGCACCACATCGGTGACGGCGGCGGCCTCCGACGACCGGCGGGTGGACAAGCTTGAGCTGTACGTCGACACCGCGACAACGCCCGTGTTGACGCTGACTGGCACGGCCCGCACGTTCTCGTGGAACACCGGCGCAGTGGCCAACGGCACGCACACGCTGACCGTCAAGGCCTATGACGACGCCGGCAACACCAAGACCTCGGCCGGGGTCCAGGTCCGGGTGGCCAACTACACGGCGCCGACAACGGCGGTCACCGCGCCGGCCAACAACGCCACCGGGCTGAAGGGGACGGTGTCGGTCACCACGTCCAACACGGTCGCAAGTGGACTGTCGATCAGCCGGGTCGAGCTGTACCTGGACGGCGCGCTGTACAACACGTCGACGGTATCGCCGTACACGTTCGCCTGGAACACGTTGGACCCGGCGATGCCGGCCTACGACGGGGTCAGCCACACGCTGGCCAGCAAGGTGTACGACTCCACCGGGCAGGTGGCCGGCTCCACGACGGTGACCGTGAGCACCGCCAACACCGCGGGAACGATGTACCGGGCCGGCTTCACTTCCAGCCCGGTGCCGCAGGCGATGGCCTACACCCCCGGCGGCGCCCAGCTGGTCTACCCCGTCGACGTCACGGTGACCAACACCAGCGCGGTGGCGTGGAGCCCCAGCACAACGTTCCTGCGCTACCAGTGGTACAGCCCCAACCCGTTGGATCCGGTCATCGACAGCGGCAACATCGCCGCGCTCGGACTAGCGGCCGGCACCAGCACCAGCACGCCGATCCGGGTCAACGTCACCCCACCGGCGCTGCCGGACGGCGTCGACTCCGCCCAGTACCAGCTGCGCTTCGACGTGGTCAACACCGCCACCGTGCCGGCCACCGCGTTCGCGGGCAAGGGCAACAAGCCGCTGGACAACCCGGTCGTCATCAACAAGGTGCTGTCGACCAAGCTCGGCATCGAACAGTACTACGGGTACGTCAGCACGCCGGTCGGCGCCGGCATGACCAACGTGGTCAACGTGGCCAACGGCAACTCGATGCTGACGCTGACCCCGCTGTCCAACCCGGGCCGGGGCTTGGACACGGTGGTGCGGCTGACCTACAACAGCCTGGAGCAGAAGTCGGAGTCGCCGGTCGGCACCAACTTCTCGCTGTCGATCTCCAGCCTGGCCCGGCTGGGCAACCCGCTGGACATCCACCCCAACAACGCCGACACCATCGCCGGCCGGTCCAACAAGTTCGTCACGTTCGTCGACGGCGACGGCACGCTGCACCGCTTCGACGGGATCACCGCCGACGGCGTCACCTACTGGACCGAGCCGGCCGGGGTGCACCTGTACCTGCGTTCGCTGACCACCGACACCACCAACCCGCGGTACTGGGCGTTGAGCCGCCCGGACCGGGTCACGTTCTACTTCAACGCCGAGGGCTACCCCACGTTCGTCACCGACCGCAACGGCAACACCATCTCGTTCACGCTGACCCCGGTGCAGCCCGGCGACGATCCGGGCGGCCCGAAGTTCCACGTCACCAAGGTGACCGACGCGGCCGGCCAGGGTGCCACCCCGGCACTCAACCGCGCCTTCGACATCACGTACTTCACCAAGGCCACCGCCCGCAAGCCGCAGATCCGCGGCAAGATCTCACGGATCACCGACCACCTGGGCCACGCCATCGACTTCGCCTACTTCGACGACGGGAACCTGCAGTCGATCACCGAGAAGGGTGGCAGCAACGCAGACGGCACCACCCTGGCCGACCGCAGCTGGGTCTTCGCCTACACCACCCCGGACGGCTCCGGGCCGGCGACCAACCCGAACAGCCAGTCCAGCCTGATCTACAGCGTGCGCGACCCGGTGGGCAACCTGACCCGGTTCGCCTACAACGGCCCCGGCACCGCGCAGAACCGGTGGAAGCTGGCCAGCGTCACCGACCGGGCCAACAACACCACCATTTTCGGCTATGACATCTCCAGCCGGGTCACCACCGTCGCGGCGCCCACCCCGACCGCGGAGACAGCGCGGACCACCAAGTACAACTACGACAGCGACGGCAAGCCGGTCCTGATCACCGACCCGCTGGGCCAGCCGACCAAGCTGGACTGGAACGGCGACTTCAAGGTCATCAAGGTCACCGAGCCGAACCTGAGCACCCAGCGGTTCGCCTACAACGACAACGGCTACCTCACCGACGTCTACGACCAGCTCGACCATCACACCGTGCTGACCTACGAGAACCTGCCGGCCGACGCGAACGACACCTCGGCGCGCTGGAAGGTGGGCCGCACGATCCCGCACCTGAGCCAGCTGGCCAGCAAACAGGACCCGGTCGAGGTGGCCGCCGGCAGCGGTACCGAGTGGACGTTCGGCTACGACACCGCGGGCAACATGACCACCGTCACCGAGCCGCTGTACCCGACCAATCCGGCTCGCTACACCTACAACGCCAACGGCACGGTGGCCACCAGCGCCGACTTCAAGGGCAACGTCACCAGGTTCACCGTCTATGACCCCAACGGCTTCCCCACCACGGTGGTCGACGCCGCTGACAACCCGGCCGCACCGACGCATCCGCTCAAGATGGAGTTCGACGCCGGTGGGCGGCTGTTGTGGGTACAAGATCCCAACCACGCCGGTTTCACCAGTGGCGACCCCCGTCATTTCCGCACCTACTTCAGCTACGACAGCTTCAACCGCTTGGGCCGGCAGTCGACCCCGAAGTCGACCAGCCGCGAGCTTGGCCAGCTGATCTGGAGCGACATCTTCTACGACGCCAACAACAACACCGTCAATGTGATCGCGCCGCACTTCGGCGCGCAAGATTCCGGTGCTGGAGACACCACCACGGTGAGCTACGACGCGATGGACCGGCGCGCGCTCATCACCGGCCCGGACAAGTCCGCCGACCCCGCCGGTGAACGCACCCGCTTCACCTACGACGTCGCCGGCCGGCTCACCACCGTGACGCTGCCCCTGGGCATGAAGGACGGTACGCCGAACAACACGCGTACGATCAACTACGCATACGACGCGCTTGACCGGATCGTCCGGCAGATCCGAAACCACCTGAAGCCCGATTCCAGCATCGAGGCCCTGGTCGAACACTCCTGCTACGACAACACCGGCAACCTCGTCTCGACAACCGCGCCAAAGGCGGCACTGGCGACTGTGACGTGTCCCGCCTCGCACACGACCCCGTTCACGACCGTCTACGGCTACGACCTGGCCCACCGGCGGACGAGCGTCTCCGATCCGCTCGACCACAGGACCGCGTTCGGCTACGACGCGAACAGTAACCGCACCAGCGTCACCGACGCGGCCGGCAACCCGACTACCTACAAGTATGACGCGCTGGACCGGCTCACCCGTACCGAGCAGCGGTTCCTGGCCGGCACCAGTCCACGCAACGTCGTTACCGTTGTCGAGTACGACGAGAACAGCAACCGTACCCGCCTCATCAGCCCCCGCGGGTACGATGCATCACCGGACAAGACCACCTTCAGCAAGTACGTGACCAAGTTCAACTACGACGCGCTCAACCGGCTGACGAGGGTCGACCTGCCCACCGACAGCACGTACCCGACGGCGTACTACATCCATCGCGGGTACGACGCCAACGGCAACATGACCGTCACTACGCTGCCGGACAGCCATTCCATCCTGGCCGACGTGCCCGCCAGCGCGAAGACTGCTGTCGAGTACTTCGACCCGGGCTGGATCGCGGCCAGCAACGATCCGGCCAACCCGAAGGTGCATTTCGACTACAACGCCCGCGGCCAGCAGACGCTGCGCACCCCGGAGGATCGCGGCGGCAGCCTGGATACCAGCAAGCGGATCCAGTGGACTTACTTCACCGACGGCCTGCTGCGCCAGCGCTCCGACCAGAAGGGCCAGCAGGTCACGTACACCTACGACGCCGACAACCAGCTGCTGTCCAGCCGCGACGGCAGCGGCCTGACCAATCCGGCGGAGACCTTCGTCGACCTCACCAACGCCTACGACGACCTGGGCCGCCTTACCCGTACCGACCACAAGAAGCAAACCGAGACCACCTGGACATTCAGCTCCTTCGCGTACGAGGCAAACAGCAACATCACCGATCTCGAACAGAACGGTAAGGAAAGCGCGCCCGGCGGCACCGTCACGCAGGCCGGCCGTAAGCAGCACACCGATTACGACCAAGCCAACTGGATCACCACACAGCTTGACTTCGGCACCAGTAGCGGCGCCAGCGACGACCAGCGCATCACCAACAACTTCGACCCGGTCGGCCGGCAGATCCTGCGGCGCATCGAACAAAACAACGGCTCCGGCACCTGGAACACCAAGCAGACCACAACCTGGGACTACTTCGCCAACGGCCTGCTCAAGCAGCTGCGCACCACCAACGGCGCCGGCACGGTTACCGAGTCACACACCGTCGACTACCTCGACCCGGCCGGAGTCTTCGTCAACGGCAACCGCACCAAGGACACATACAGCCTGCGGCCGGGCGGCAGCAACACCTCACCCTGCTACCCCGGTACGTGCACCGCGACCTACACATACGATCCGCGCGACCGGCTCGTCAACACCAACGACGGCCACGGAAAGACCACCGCCTATACACTCGACGGCTCCGGCAACATCCTCACCGAGGCGGCCAACGGCACCACCACGAAGACCTACACCTACACCGGCAACCAACTCCAGCAGCTGACCAGCGGCGGCGCCACAGCCAAGTACTGGTATGACGACGTCGGTCGGCTCGCCTGCGTGACCACTGCCGCGGGCTCCTCCGCCGACTGCGCGCCACCCCTACAGCCGTCAGGCAACCTGCTCGCCGACTACAGCTACGACTACCTCGACCGGCTCAGCACCTACCGCGCCTTCGCCGCCGGTACGAAGACCGACAGCGCCGAGTACACCCACGACGCGCTCGACCGCGTCGTCAGCCAGACCGAGACACACCCAGCCTTCCCCACCACCCCACGCACCACCACCTTCAGCTACCTCGGCCTGACCACCCAGCAGACCCGGGAGGTCCAGACCAACTCCACCGGCACCCTGGCCATCAAGGACTACAGCTACGACCCCGCCGGCCGGCGGCTGTCCATGATCAACACGCCGTTCAGCGGCGGCACCCCGCAGACGCCGACCACCTACACCTACGGCTACGACACGCACAGCTCGGCGTCACAGCTCCTCGACCCCGCCGGCAACACCAAGGCAAGCTACGGTTACCGCCCCTACGGTGAGACCGATACCGACCTGAGCAAGGGCGACACAGACAACGTCACCCCGTTCAACCCCTTCCGCTACAGCGCCAAGCGGTTCGACACCGGATCCAAGACCTACGACATGGGAGCGCGCCGGTTCGGCCCGGACACGTCCCGGTTCCTGAACCAGGATCTGTTCCACGGCGCCCTGGACAACCTCGCCCTGTCCCGGGACCCGCTAACCGCCAACCGCTACGCCCTCGCCGCCGGCAGCCCCATCAGCTACGCGGAATGGGACGGCCACATGGTCATCGCCGACGGCGGCGGCAGCAGCGGGACCACAAGTGGCGGCACCAGCCAGTGCTATGACGCAAAAGACTGCATGGCCACCTCAAGCTCGGCCAACGCAGCCGAGTCCCGCCAGAGCCAGACCGACGGCCCGCCGTCATACTGCGCTACCCGAGAGTGCGCAATGGCAGGCCCACAGCCGACCCGGCCGACATTCACGCGCGAGAATCCGAAGGACAAGCCGGCGACGAGAAAGCCCCCGCAGCTCCCCGCGCTGCAGTCGTGCATCGACCGACCAAGGCCGGACTACTGCGTCATCGACGTGGACGCGAACGCCGATCTGAAGGACATCATTGGAATGCTGCCGGCGCCGGCCCCCGTAAGACCGAACTGGGCTCTGGGAGGCGCCTCGGAGCAACCTGCTCAATGCAAGCCGGCCCTTACCGGACTAGGCCCCTCGGTGTGCATCCGGTCGAACACCGAGTCCCGAAAGTCCCCGACGTTGACCCCTGGCCCGCAAGTGCCGTTCGGCGAGACGGAGAGCACCGGCGTCGGCGGAGGAGTGAGCACCGGCCTCGTCATCACCCGTACCGGCAAGGTGTACTCCTACCTTGGCGCTTCGTTTGGTTCGTCCGGTACTACGGTTGCAGTACGAGCCGGCTACATCATTTCGCAGCACACGAACGACGATGTGTCGAACTTCCCCGGTGGCCCGGCCGACTCGGTGTCTGCCACTCGCGCCGGACTTTCCTTCGGCAGCGCGCGAAGTGTCCAGAGTGGACTGACAGCGGTCGAGGTGGGAATCGGCTACGGTGACGGCTCCGCGTATGCGCACACAGTAGGCACGCTCGTTTACGACTACGACCGTAATCTCTGGTGAATCGACAGGAGGAGGTGCCGGATGGTCACGCCGCGACCGCGACCACGTCACGTTCCCGCACTCGTCGTAGCAGCCGTACTGGCGACGCTTGCCGCGCTCGTGCCGGCGACAGCGTCGCATGCGGCGGTCGCCCCGAACGGTACGTACTCGAACTGGACGTGGCCGGCCACCAGCACCGGCTACTACAACTTCGACGAGCGGTTGACGATCATCGGGCACAGCCCCGGTACCCACTATTTCTGGGCGCACCAGATGCATTTCGTCGGCGGCGACGGCGGCTACCTCGGGCTGCAGGTCGGTTCGTACCCGAACAACACGAAGATTGCGTTGTTCTCGCTATGGAGTGCCAACGGGGCCGAGGGTGCGAACTGTGGCCCGTTCCTCGAGGGTAGCCCTGGGTACACCTGCCGGATCGACCCATTCAACTGGGTCACCGGCCGGACGTACCGGTTGCGGGTCTGGGCCTACGGCGAGGACGCGCTCGGCGAGTGGTGGGGTGCCTGGGTACAGGACACGACGACCGGAGTGGACAGTTACGTGGGCAAGATCCGGGTGCCGACGAGCTGGAGCTGGCTGTACCCCTGGTCGGTGTCGTGGACCGAGTACTTCGGCACCCAGCCGGAAACCTGCAACAAGCTGCCGTGGGCGAAGGCGCAGTTCGACTTCCCCACAGCCAACGCCGGCACGGTCCAGATCGCGTCGCACACGCACACCATCGGCTCCGGCGACTGCCCCAAGTACAGCCGGATCTACGAGGTCCCGGGCGCCGACGTGCAGGAGATGGGCCGCGCGCCCGGGAGGTGAGCCGCCGACCGTCACTTGCCGAGTAGCGCGGCGATCTGGCGCTGGCGGACGGCCTGCGCCTTGAGCGCCCCGAAGCCGCGCTCGTGCGCGATGCTCGCCGCCCGCGACAGGTACTGCTCGGCCTCGGCTCGGCGCCCCATCTCACCGGCGAGCGTGCCGAGCCCGAGCAGCGCCTCGACTGTCACGTACGGCGCGTGCGCGGCCTGCGCGAGATCCAGGGCCCGCCGGTAGCTGCGTCCCGCGGCCAGGTGTTGCCCGACGGCGTGTTCAGCGACGCCGAGGGTACACAGAACGGTCGCCTCGACGCTCCGGTCACCGGTCCTGGCGATGATGTCCAAGGACTCGCGCGCAATGTCCAAGGCCTCGTCGAGCCGGCCGGTCTGGTGGTACAGGTCGGCGCGGCCGCGCAGCGCAAGCGCCACTCCGACCCGGTTGCCGACCCGGCGGTACAGCGTGAGCGCGCTCGCCAGGTGGCACTCGGCATCGGTGGTGTTCCCGAAACGCTGGCACACCCAGGCCAGCCCGGTCAGCGCATGCGCCTCGCCGCTGTCGGTGCCGGCACGGCGATACCCTTCAAGTGCCTTACTGTAGTGCTCGACCGCCTGCCCCAGCAGTCCCATCTGCACGTACGCTTCCGCGAGGTTGTCGTGGCAGTTGCCTTCCATGGCTGGGTCGGCCGCGATGCGGCGCAACGCAAGGGCGGCCCGCAGATGCTCGGTCGACTGCTCGAGGTTGCCGAGCTCGATGTGCACCACGCCCAGCAACGCGAGCGTCGCGGCCTCGCCGGACCGCCAGCCGGCCTGACGGCAGCGGGACAGCGCGGCGGTCAGGCTCGCCAGCGCATCGGTGAACCTCGCGGTGCAGACCTGCACGTGGGCAACTGCGCGGTGCGCGGCCGCCATGGCCAACTGGTCGCCGGCCGCCCGCGCGGCATCGAGGCCGGCCCGGGCGATGGTGCTAAAGCCGATCACATCGCGGCGGAGGTCAAAGTATCCCCGCAATGCGTCGGCCAGCCACCAGGCGTAGCGATGGGGTCCGTGCTGGGCGCAGTGGACGGTCGCGGCCGCCAGGTTCGACCGTTCGGCATCGAGCCACGCCAGCGCACCTTCCTGGTCGGAAAACAGGGCGGCCGCCTCGACGGGCGACCCGACCGGCGGCGGGTTCGGGCGCGCCCTGGCCGGTAACCGCTCGAACTGCGGGTAGAGCCGGCGGGCCGCCTCGTCGACGCCGGCCAGATACCAGCGCATCAACCGTCCGAACGCGGCGGCGCGCTCGACCGCCGGCTCGTCGTTTGCGACCTTGCCGGCGGCGTACGCCCGTACCAGGTCGTGGCATCGAAACCGCTGGACAGCATGCTCCTCGACCAGGTGCGCGCCAGCGAGATCGTCGAGCAGGGCCGCGGCGTCGCCGACCCGCACGCCGAGCAGCGCGGCCGCCGCCGGTGGCGTGACGTCCGGGCCGGGTACCATCCCGAGCAGGCGGAACAGCCGGCGCGCGCGCGTCTCCAGGGCCTGGTACGACAGGTCGAAGGTACGCCGCACCAAAGCCTCGTGGGCATCCAGCGCGTCGAGCGCGTCGAGGCTCGAACGGCCGTTGAGGTCGGCGGCGTGATCCGCAATCGTCCTAATTGGACGGTCGATGAGCAGCGCGGCGGCGGTGCGCAACGCCAGCGGAAGGTGGCCGCAGAGCCGCGCGAGATCGGCCGCGGCGACTGGCTCGCGGGCCACCCGATCCCGGCCGAGCATCTGCTCGATCAACTGCCGGGACTCCGCCGGTGTCAAGACGCCCAGCGGCAGCACAGCCGCGCCGTTCCTGGCGACCAGGGTCGAGAGCCGGTTGCGGCTGGTGACGACGACGAGGCTGCCCGGGTCACCCGGCAGCAAGGGACGAACCTGTTCCCCGCTCGCCGCGTTGTCCAGCACCACGAGTACCCGCCAGCCGGCGAGCAACGAGCGGTACAGGGCCGCGGCTTCGGCGAGGTCGGTCGGGACCCGTTCCGGCGCGACGTGCAGCGCGCGCAGGAGCTGGGCAACCGCGTCCAGCGGACGCAGTGGCGGGTCCGTCGAGTACCCCCGCAGGTCGAGGTACAGCTGGCCGTGCGGGAAGGCGCCGATCATCTGGTGCGCCCAGTGCACCGCGAGCGCCGTTTTGCCCACGCCAGCAACGCCGGTGATCGCAATGACCGGTGCAGGGATGCGGTCGGCCTTCCGGCTGCGCGCCAGGATCTCGGCTAGGTGGGCCAGCTGATCGACCCGGCCTACGAACCCTGGTACGTCGGCCGGCAGCTGCGCCGGCGGCCTGGCCTTTCCCCCGGGTGGGGCGGCGTCGTTGGCTGGGGCGACGTGGTTGGTCGGGAGGGCCGGTATCGCCCGGTCACGGCCCAGCAGCTCTAGGTGGAGCTGCTGGAGATCCGCCGCTGGCTCCACGCCCAGCTCTGCGACGAGGACCTGCCGCATGGTCCGGTAGGCGTCAAGCGCCTCGGCTCGACGGCCAGAGCGCTGCAGCGCGCGCATCAGTTGGCCGTGGACGCGCTCATGCAATGGGTGCGCGGCAACCAGGGTACGCAGCTCGCCAACCAGCTCGGCATGGCGACCGAGCGCCAGATCGGCGTCCACGCGCGCCTCCAGCGCGCTGAGCCGCTGCTCGTTGAGCCGGGGAACGACCTCACTGCGCAATCGCTCGCCAACGTCGGCAAGCGCCGGTCCGCGCCACAGTTCCAATCCCTCGCGCAGCACATTGGCCGCCGCCTCGGCCCGGCCCTCGGCGAGCGCTGCTCGACCGTGCGACGTGAGTGCGCCGAACCGCAACACATCCAGCGTCTGGGCGGTTGCGCCGATCATGTAGCCTGGTCGGCGCGCCTCGACCACCCGCCAGTCGCCACGCTTTCCGTCGTGCCCCGGTTCGAGCACCTGGCGCAGCCGGAGCACGAGCGACTGCAGCGTGTTGCGCGCGGTCGCGGGGGGATGTGCGTCCCACAGGTAGTCGATCAGCTGGTCGGTGTCGACAACCTCGTTGGCGTGCACCAGCAGTGCCGCCAGCAGCGTGCGCTGCCGTGCGGCGCCGATCGGCACCCGTGCACCATCCCGCAGCACCTCCAGCGGGCCAAGGAGGTAGTAGTCCAAACGCGGCACGTCGTTTCCCCAGGACGAGTACGTTCCGCGCGCACGGTCCGATCCATGAACCGCGCGTGTACGGCATTCAGTACGCTGCGCAGTCTCCGCATGACAACGTAGTAGAAGCGGCCCTCGATGCAAAGCAGCAGGTGGCGGGCTGGCTACGGAAAGTGCGGTTGCAGGAGTGGGCAACGACAAGATCAGGTCAGTTGCGCGAGCTCGTCGGCGTCAGCGGGTGAGCTGCGCACCGTTAGCCGGCCGCCGCGACCTGCGCAATGAGCCTGATCCACGAGCGCTCGATCGCGAGGCGCAATCGTGGGCCCCAGGATCTCGACCACCCGGAGGCGTGGGCCTTCGAACGGTGCGGCAGATTCGACTCTGGCCGCCCCGGCGGGACAGATCCGGCGGGCGCCTTCCCAGTCACTCAGCTGCCTTTGCCGTCCCAGCTGACGGCCGTTGGCACCAGAATCCTGCGGGCACTGCCGCGCTTTCGTGACCAGGGCCGGCCGTTCGCGGCGTTCGCTTACGGAATCGCCGCGCACAAGGTCGCCGACGCACAGCGGCACGGCGCGACCCAACCCTGACCCCGGTCGATGCCTTGCATGACCGGCTCGGATCCGGCCCCCGGCGAGCAGAGCCAGCCATTCGGTGGTACGGCGGAACGCGAGGTAGAGCAGGCGCAGCGACATGAGCAATGAGCCTGCCCGACGGGCGTGCGTGCCGCTGCTCAACCACGATCGGGCGGCTTTGGGCACCCCACACGTCAGTCTGGGCGTCGGTCGAGATAGCCATTCGACCGGAACCGCCCTCGACCACGAGCGTCCGGATTCCCCTTCGCGTCAGCGTGGGGTGTACATGATCGGCAGTCCGGTCAGGCTGCGAATGTTGGGTGTTATCCGGTAGGACAGTTCGCTGGCTGGGATCGCGAGTTGGATGTCGTCGCAGCGTTCGAGCAGCGACGCGAAGGCGATCTGACTCTCCAGTCTGGCCAGTGGAGCTCCGAGGCAGTAGTGGATGCCGCGGGCGAACGCGATGTGGTTGGCGTCCCCGCGCCGGACGTCGAACACGTCCGGCTGGCTGAACCGGCGGGGATCATGGTTGGCCCCGGCCCACGAGACGACCACCGCGTCGTTCTTGCTGATCTCCACCCCGCCGAGGGTCAGATCCTCGGTGGCGTACCGCAGCAGCGAAGCGGTGGCGGTGGGGTCGTATCGCAGCATCTCCTCCACCGCCGACGGGATCAACGACGGATCCCCGCGCAGCGCCGCCATCTGGTCCGGGTGCTGGATGAGCGCTAGCAGGCCGTTGGGAATGAAGCTCGCCGTCGTCTCGAACCCGGCCATGAGCAACAGGAACGCCATCGCCTGCAGCTCAGCCTCGCTGAGCCGGTCACCGCCCTCGTCGCGGACCGCGATGAGTTCGCTGAGCAGGTCGTCCGCCCGTGCCTCGCCCTTGGCCGCGACCAGGTCGGCGATATACCTGGCCATCCAGGCCATCGCCTCGGGCAGCCGCGCCTGGTCGGCCGGATCGGTGGACAGGAACAGGTGCGCGTAGGCGGTGAACTCCTCGCGGTCCGCGACCGGCGAGCCGAGCAGCATCATGATGGTCACGGCGGCCAGCGGTGTGGAGTACTCATGCAGGACATCCATCCGGCCGCGGGGCACGACCGCGTCGAGCAGTTCGTCCGCGATGCCCTGCACCATGGGGCGTAACGTCTGCACCCGGCGCGGCGTGAACGCCTTGGCCACCAACCGGCGCAACCGCGTGTGCGCAGGCGGATCGAGGAACACGAGGGTCCGGCCCAGACCGATCATGTCGGACGCGCTGACCCAGGGCACCGCGCGGACCTCGTCCGTGGCGTTCCCCTTGTCCGCGGAGAACCGCGGATCCGAGTAGACCGTCTCGGCGTCCGCGAAACGGGTCACCAACCAGGCCGGTACCTCGTGGTAGAGCACCCGGCGGACCGGCTCCTCCTCGCGCAGCCGGGTGAGCGTGGCGTACGGATCGTCGATGAAACCGGAGTCGGACGACAGGTCAAGCCGGTCCTCGGACATACCCACACGCTCCCGCGGGGGTTCGGCGCTGTCAATCGGCTGGTTCGCAACCCGGCCGGGCGCTGTCCCCAGCCGGAGACCGAGCCGCCGCAGTAGAGCACGAGATCGGGGTCGGTGAGCAGGACGTCGAGTTGCGCGGCTTCGGTCTCGGTGAGCAGTCCGGCGCCGATCAACCCGGCGCGCATCTGGTCGAGGGTCAGCTTGCGCATCGCGACCGTCACCAGGTCGCCGGCGGCCTGCCGCTGCCAGGCCTGCGATGACGCCTGGTCTTGGAAGTCCTCGGTGGACATCCGGCCGTAGAACGCGAACTGCGGGCCGGCGGTATCCGCCGTGGCGGTATGGCGCGACCGCCTCCGGGTCGGTCGTTGCTGACGGTCCACCCAACTGGCAAGCGGGTCGTTCTCACTCCGGCCTGACACGGCGGCGCAGAACGCGACCGGCCCGGTCGGTATTGACGTTGTCGGCATGGCGTCGACCTTGGCGGTCGCCGCCCGGCTGGCCAACCCGGTCACCCGAAGGGTGATCGGCCGGACAGCGCGACGACTTCAGCGATGACCGACCGCGGCAGCTGAACAAAGGTCGGGCCACAGTGTCAGCGGCGGACAAGCCCTGATCGACGTCGAAGCGCACCGACCGCGGCAGATCCGCGTATTCGGGCTCACCCCGGCCGTCGTCTGTTGCTTGCCGCATGTCGCGCGCGTGCGCTGCTGGGGTCCGCGCCACTCTTCTCTCGACCTGCCGTTCGACGACTACGAGCTGTCGACTTCAGGGACGCACCGGCCCGGGCCGCGCGTCTGATTGACAACTCTGCGCGCCGAGCCCACGCCTTTGGAGTGATCTGCCTCACGCGTGTCACAACGATCGACCACGCGGTGTCTTGAGGCCGAACTCCCTTGAAACGAAGGAGACACCATGACTGGGAACACCGATGTGGTCGTGATCGGCGGCGGATACGCCGGCGTCATGGCGGCCAATCGCCTGACGCAGCGCGACGACGTGACAGTGACCCTGATCAACCCGCGCCCGACCTTCGTCGAGCGGCTCCGCGAGGGAGGGCGGGGCTATGTATACCCCCGTGGGGTAGGAGCAGGACCGGGTTGAAAAGGGCGCGGCGATGGAGATGCGGGGACCGGAGAAGTGGTTGCTATCGAGTCCGGCCTGGGCGGCGTTCACTTCGCGGGTCGTCGTCCCGCGGCTGTGGGCCGATGCGGATCTGCCGGACCGGGCGGAGGTGCTGCAGGTCGGTTGCGGCGCCGGCGGTGAGACCGAGGGACTGGCCGGGCGGTTTGCGCACTGGGGGATCACGGCGACCGACTACGACCCGGACATGGTGGTCCGGGCGGGCCAGCGGCTCGCCTTCCTCGGCGAGCGGGTGCGGGTCGAGCGCGTGGACGCCACCGACCTGCCTACCCGGACGGTGCGTTCGAACTCGCCGTGGCGGTCCATGTCTGGCACCACGTCGGTGACTGGCGAGCGGCCACCGCCGAGGCATACCGCGTGCTGCGGCCGGGTGGCGGGCTGCTGCTGGCCGACTTCGTCGTCCCGGCCCGGATGGCGCGCAGGTTTCCCCGGTTGGCGCAGCCGGGCACCTACACCGTGGCCCAAGTACGCGCGGCGCTGTCGGCGTGCGGCTTCGCGCCGGACCTGCGGACCGGCTGGGGTGGCCTGTGGTACCGGGCGTTGGCTCGCCGCTGACGACCAACGCCTCGATCCTCCCGCACCCGGGCAACGGCCGCCTCCGCGCGTTGCGGTTGTGGCTCAGGAGGATGACGCGCCGGGACACCTGCCGGCGCCCATGCTGACGACAACTCGCCATGCGGGTCCGTCTGATTGGGGCACCCGCAGAGGGAGGCAGCGGGGGGCGTCGATCAGGATGCTGCCGCTGAACTGGGTTCTCTTGTATGTGCATGCCTCGAACGTGACGCTCGGCACGCCGTCCTGAATCGTCCAGATTCCGCCGGTCGGGGGGTGCGACCCGGGTTGAAGCTCGCGTGGCTGAGCGCTTCGTCGCCGATGGCGAGGGTGACGGTCGTGCCCGGCTCGATGATGACGAGCGCCTTGACCACGTAGGGCCCGCCGCCCCTGCGGGGGTTGAAGCTGGGCGGCGTGGCGGCGAGCAATAGGGATGGTCAGCGGCCCGGCGATCACCGCGTCGAGCTGCCAATCCGGTCCGAGCTCACTGGCGACGCTGCCTTGGCAACGAAGCACACGAGTGTCCGGGCTGCGGACGTTCGATGGCCGTTCGGTGGCGGGGGTGGATGCGGACGGGGCAGGCCGACGCGAGGTGGTCCCGGTACATCCGGCCAGGGTGAGGCACACGAGGGCGGTAACCAGCATGCTCGGTGACTGCCAGCGGTACCTACGGAAGGTCATCGCCGCCTCCGGCTTCCCGGTGCTCCTCGCCGAGCATAGGCCGCGACGACTGCCACGGCCGGTGAGGAGGCGCGGGCTCGCCACCGAACCCACCGGTTAGGGCGTCGCGTCAAGGATGAGGGTCAGTCCGCCGGCGCCGTGCTGTTCGCGTCCGTCGTTGGTGACGTGGTGGTTGATGTGGCAGTGCAGGATCCACTTGCCTGGCTCGCGTGCCTGCCACAGCACGTCGTACCGCTCGCCGGGGCGACGTTGATGGTGTCTTTGCCGAGCTGCCCGCCGGATGGTACAGGCTGCCCGTCGGTCTGCAGGATCTGGAAGGGACCGCCGTGGATGTGCATAGGGTGGATGAAGCCGTTACTGGCGCCGATGAACCGGACGAAGAGGCGTTGTCCGACCCGCAGGTGCACGGTTTCGGTGGCCGGGTATGCCTTGCCGTTGATGGTGAAGAAGTTCGGCATAGCACCCTCCATGGGCATGGCCGGGAAGGTATAGCCGTCGCGGACCAGCCACTCCTGCAGCTGTACCACCAGCTCCTGGTCGTAGGCCGGTGCGGCGGCCCGGTTGCCCGGATCCATGATCAGTGCGCCGTACTGGCCGAGCGCCTGCTGCCGGTCGGCATTGTTGTGGCTGTGGCAGAAGAACGTGCCGGCCTGGCGGGCGGCGGGCCAAGGACAAACCCCACGGTCGAGCGGACTGTCCACTATGTAGGTCGAACTTCTGGGCTGGGGAACAGTTCCTGGACCTGGCCGACGCGCAGGCCCGCGCCCAGGCGTGGTGCGCCCAGGTAGCCGGGGCAGCGTATCCAGGGCACTATCGAGGCCCGCCCCGGCGCAGGTGTTCGCCGAGCGCGAAGCCCGGCTACTGCTGCCGGCGCCGGTACCGTATGACATTCCGGTGTTCGCCACCGGCAAGGTCCACCGCGACTTCCACTTGGAGGTGGGCACGGCCGCCGCGCCGGTGCCCTCGCGAACCGGGTGAAAGAAGCCTCAGCAACTTCGATCTTTCCAGTTCGGAGGGCATCAACCGGTAGGCAGCTACTCCTTTAGGCGGACTCGAAAGAGATCCGATCCGATGCTGCGCCTTGGGTGTGGTTACCGACTCCGACATAGCATGGGTCGACGGTGCAGTCCACTCGGCCCCAATGCTCGCCGGCGACCACGAACCCGTCGAAGACGCGGCGCACG
>Ga0137369_10002431_pt1 | contig 19091 bp, 8 predicted proteins | sample SagtaG_12_FD_104918 | JGI IMG/M metagenome (GOLD analysis project Ga0137369, IMG submission 104918) | Vadose zone soil microbial communities from Sagehorn Ranch, Mendocino, California, USA - Sage1_L_113_16 metaG | ecosystem: Environmental > Terrestrial > Soil > Vadose zone | place: USA... | reverse complement strand
CGCCGGTTTCTTTCCCGCCTCGTGGGCGGAGAGCAGTTCCAGTACTGAGCGCCCCCGCGCCTGCTCGAGGACTGAGAACAATCGACCGGCGCTCTGGCCTTGCGACCCCTCCAAATGGACTCGCGCGAGAAACACGCTGTCCATGCTGCCGATGACCCGACTGCGGACCCAAGGACTACTCGCGTTCGTGAGGAGCCCTTCTAACTGGTCGGCTGCCTCGCCTAGTAAATCCCGAGCTTCCGCGTACCTACGCTGCGAGACTCGAACTTCGGCGAGTTCAGCGAGCAACCGCGGAAGCAGCAGGCGTTCGCCCATGTTGCGCGCCACGTCTATCCCTGTTCTCAGGGTGCTCTCTGACTCGGACAAACGGCCGCTTTCGCGTTGAATGCGACCCGCCTCAAGGGCGATCTCTGCGAGGATTCTGTTCCCGCCTGCTTTGCTGGCAAGATCTGTCGCTTGGGCCAGCAGTTCCAGCGCGTGGGGCGTGTTCTTCTCCTGATACGCGATGAGGCCTTGCTGCAGCGTCACTTCCGCCTGGTAGCCAAATGCCCCCTCCCTCTGAGCGACCGTCAGCGCCTCGGTAAGAACACGTTTCGCGTCGTCTGAACGACCGAGCCTCGCCAATGCGTTGCCCTTACCGAGATACGTCATCACCGGGAACTGCAGCTCCCGCACGGTCGACGCGATCTTGAGCGCCCGGTCATAGAAGTCCAGCGCTTGCTCAGAACGGTCAAGTTGAACGTAGCCGTGCCCGAAGAGGGTCAGCCAACGGACCAAGGATGCGACATCACCGTTCGATTCCGCCACCTTCATCGCCTGTCCGAGCCTGATGACGGCGTTGTTGATGTCACCCGACAGGAAGGCGACGAGGCCGAGTTCTCCACGCGCTCGATTTGCCCATGCTGCTTCGCCCAGCTTTTCAGCTAATGCGAGCGCCTCGTTCCAGGATTGTTCAGACAGCGAGGGGTCGAGGTCCTCGTCTGTCTCGCCCTTGATAATCAGCGTGCGGAGCCGCAGCCGATCGTCGGCGAGCACGAGCGGATCCTCGAGATAGTTCGCGAGGCGCTCGGAGACTTCTGGAACGGGAAGACGTGGCAGCTGTCCGCGGAGTGCATTGATCTGCGCGTACAGCGCATTCCGTTTATCACCGCGCGCGGCGAACTCGCGCTCCGCGGCGGTATACAGCGGTTCAGCCTTCGTCCAGGCCTTCAGCCATGCGAGGCGTTCGGCTTCGACGAGTTGTTGTTCAGGGGCAGAGGTGTTCTGGGCGAACGCGGGATGACACAGGAATGCCGTTAGTGCGACGACACCGACGCGCCGGACCAAGTCAATCGGGTCCCACGACATGATGCACGTCCTTCGACTCCGCAGGGCGCGAGACAGATCTACAACCCGCGGCGAGCGGATTCAAGACCCAACATTGTGATCGCGGAACTGCAGAGCTCGACGGTGCGCGACAACCCTTAGCACAAGCCGAAGAAACGCGCATGCCCAACGCTGTTCTGTCGTTGGTTTGCCTGTAGGCCCCCGAAGGTCAGATCGTCATCGTGACCTGGTCTGTCACGGTCCGTCTGTATGATCGCTAGTTCATCCTTCGGACCGCGGACTCAGCGAACAGGTGTGAGGAAAGTCTCGACAGGAACCGCACCCGAGCTAACCGGTGAGATAAGGTAGTGATGCACTTCGGCCAACGACAAACCCGCGGCGGATCCGGAAGCCCGACTGTTCGTGCTAAATTGTTATTTCGCAATGGCTTGCGCGGCGCTGGCAAAACCGTCAGTGCATTCGTCGGATCGCGGCCGCCGGCAACTTCAGTATGAGCAAACTTGAAGACCTCCGTCCCAACGCGGCTCTCCGCGGGATCCTCCCCGACGCCATCGTTACCGTCGTCAACACCCAATGGTTCGGATCCGAGGCACTGGAACTTACCTACAAGGCGCCGACAGGCCGCGTCGCGAACGAATTGCTTTATCGCCACGACGAAGCCCGGATCGAGGTCGTTGAACAAGGGCGACCGTGGAGTTTTGACGGCGAGGGTGCCCTATTCCGATTAGTCTCTGAGGCTCACCGGATCCGCCTCGCGCATCTGTTCGATCCACTCCTGGCCGTCCACACATCGCTGATCGACCCATTACCCCATCAGATCACCGCGGTCTACGAGTCCATGCTCCCCAGGCAGCCACTCAGGTTCTTGCTGGCGGATGACCCTGGCGCCGGCAAAACGATCATGGCCGGCCTGCTCATCAAGGAACTGATTGCGCGAGGCGACTTGCAACGCTGTCTGGTGGTCTGCCCGGGCAGCCTTGCCGAACAATGGCAGGACGAGCTGTACCGCCGCTTCAACTTGCCCTTTGAGATTCTTACGAACGATAAGCTCGAGGCAGCGCGTACTGGCAACTGGTTTTTCGAGACGAATTTGGTGATCGCGCGGCTGGACAAGCTGTCGCGAGACGAGGACGTCCAAGCTAAGCTCGCGGTGCCTGATTGTCGCTGGGACCTCGTCGTGTGCGACGAGGCGCACAAGATGGCGGCAACCTTCTTTGGAGGCGAGATCAAGTACACGAAGCGGTACAAGTTGGGTCAGTTGCTGTCCACCCTGACGCGGCATTTCCTGCTGATGACGGCGACCCCGCACAACGGAAAGGAGCAGGACTTTCAGCTTTTCATGGCCCTGCTCGACGGTGATCGCTTCGAGGGACGGTTCCGCGACGGTGTTCATGTCGCCGACGTGTCTGATCTGATGCGGCGTATGGTCAAGGAGAGCCTGCTCACGTTTGACGCAACGCCTCTCTTTCCCGAGCGCATCGCACACACAGTCCCGTACCAGCTATCCAATCAAGAGGCCCAGCTTTACAAGTCGGTCACTGACTACGTGCGCGAAGAGTTCAATCGCGCCGAAGCGATGCAGAACGACAAGCGTGTCGGAACCGTTGGATTCGCGTTGACCGTCCTGCAACGGCGCCTTGCGTCATCGCCGGAGGCGATCTATCAGTCACTACGTCGCCGCCGCGAACGCTTGGAGAAGCGGCTGCGCGAAGAGGAAATGCTCCAACGCGGAGCCATTGCGGTTCTCGACGTGACGGCCACAATGCCCGCGATCACAGAGGAAGACATCGAAGACATTGAGGACTCCCCTGATGCGGAACAGGAACAACTCGTCGAGGAGGTCGTCGACCAGGCGACGGCCGCCCGAACGATCGTCGAGCTCAAAGCCGAGATCGAGACACTGAAGCGCCTCGAGTCTCTCGCACTTACGGTTCGTCGGAGCGGCGAAGATCGAAAGTGGCGCGAACTGGCGAGCCTGCTCAATGAGATCTTCACGTCGTCTGTCCAGGCTGGCGGGTTGCATCTAGTCCACGCCAGTTCGGAAGCCGCGGCTCCGGCGCCCTCCCCCACTCAAAAGCTGGTTATTTTCACGGAGCATCGGGACACGCTCAACTATCTGCAACAGCGAATCACGACGTTGCTGGGCCGACAAGAAGCGGTGGTCATCATCCACGGCGGCATAGGACGTGAGGAGAGAACCAAAGCCCAAGAAGCCTTCAAGCACGACCCGCAGGTGCAAGTGCTCGTCGCGACGGACGCCGCCGGCGAGGGTATCAACCTGCAGCGGGCACACTTGATGGTGAACTACGACCTCCCTTGGAACCCGAACCGGATCGAGCAGCGATTCGGCCGAATCCACCGCATCGGGCAAACCGAGGTCTGCCACCTCTGGAATCTGATTGCCGACGGCACGCGCGAAGGCGAAGTGTACCGAACGCTCCTGGAGAAGTTGGACGAAGCCCGGAAGGCCCTCGGCGGCCAGGTTTTCGACGTGCTTGGCAAACTGCAGTTCGAGGGACGCCCGTTGCGAGAGTTGCTGATCGAAGCGATTCGCTACGGCGAACAGCCCGAGGTCCGCGGGCGCCTTACCCAAGTCGTGGCCAACGCGTTCGACCGCGCGCAGTTGCAAGATCTGCTCGAAGAGCGCGCGCTGGCGCACGACTCCATGGACGCCAGCCGTGTGCATCGCATTCGTGAAGACATGGAGCGGGCCGAGGCCCGGCGGCTCCAGCCGCACTACATCGAGTCGTTTTTCCTGGAAGCCTTTCACCGTCTTGGGGGAACCGCCAAACAGCGCGAGCCGAGGCGTTACGAGGTGACCCACGTCCCAGCACCGGTGCGGAACCGTGACCGCCTCATCGGCGTCGGCGAGCCGGTGATGCCACGGTATGAGCGCATCGCCTTCGAGAAGGCGCTCGTAGCCCCCCAAGGACAGTCGCTCGCCGCCTACGTGTTCCCCGGCCACCCGCTCCTCGATGCGACGATAGATCTGACGCTTGAACGTCACCGCGACCTACTGCGCCGTGGCGCAGTTCTCGTCGACGAGCGCGACGCAGGGCACTCGCCGCGAGTCGTCTTCTACTTGGAGCATGCCCTTCAAGACGGCAGCGTCACGCGACTCGGCGAACGACGGGTCGTTTCCAAACGCATGCTCTACGTTGAGCTCGATGCCACGGGCCAGGCGCGGCACCTGCACTACGCTCCGTATTTGGACTTTCGGCCACTCCAAGCTGGCGAACCGGGGATCGCCGCAATCATGGAGCGTCCTGAGTGCGGATGGATCACGCGGGAGCTGGAATCCCAAGCTCAGGCCCACGCGATCGCCAGTGTTGTACCGGAGCACATCAGTGAGGTCCGGACGCGCACGGTGGAGCGCATCGATAAAACCGAGGCGGCCGTGAAGGACCGGCTCACGAAGGAGATTAACTATTGGGACCATCGCGCCGAGGACCTTCGACTACAAGAGCGCGCCGGGAGGCCGAACGCCAAACTAAATTCTGATGAAGCGCGGAAGCGAGCCGACTCGCTCCAGGGACGGCTTGAGAAGCGGCTGGAACAACTTCGACTCGAGCGCCAGCTTTCGCCCTTACCGCCCGTGGCCCTCGGTGGCTTCCTCGTAGTGCCGATGGGCCTCCTTGCTGCGATGGCGGGGCGTCCCACGATGGCCGTTACCCCGGACACGCAGGCATCGGCGGCACGTGCCCGTGCGGTGATCATGGACGTCGAGCGCCGACTCGGTTTCGAGCCCATCGACCGCGAGACTGAAAAGCTCGGCTACGACGTGGAGAGCCGCGTGCCGGGCACGGGCCGCCTTCGGTTCATCGAGGTGAAGGGCCGTGTGACTGACGCAGCGACGTTGACGGTGACGAGGAACGAAATCTTATACTCGCTCAACAAGCCGGATGACTTCATCCTCGGCATCGTTGAGTTTCTCGACGCCGACTCGCACCGCGTTCACTACCTCCGTCGTCCGTTCCAACGGGAACCGGATTTCGGCGTAACCAGCGTGAACTACGATTTCGCCGAGTTGCTCATCCGGGCTGCGGAGCCTTCATGAGCGTTCTGCGGCCGCAACCGCCGTTTGTCTGGCCGGAGCCTCGCGCGATCGAGAAGATGGCGACCTACGAACACCGGCCGCCTTTCGGCGAGTTGGCTTTGGAGTCGCATTCTCTCTTCGGAATTGTGTCAGCCCTCACCACGCCTGGAGTCGATACCATCGGCGCTTGGCTGGAACAAAGTCCTGGTCTCAGAGCTTCGCTCATCGTTACGCTCTATCCCACTTGCGCAACGCGCCAGGCGGATCTCGCTCGCCTCCTTGAGCTCGTCGGGCGCACATCGGATCGGCTGTCCGTTCACCTGCGCCCGCTTGAGCGGATCACCGATCGCGCGACGAACGCTCTTTGCTTCCTAACTCCTGCATCGGAGGCGGTCCACGTCGTCACCGGCCCAAGCGAAGATCTAGGGCTTGAGGCAAGGCACGACGGACACATCAATTTTGTCTTTCGAGCCGATCCTGCGCTGGTTGAGGCCTTCAGACGCTACTTCGACTGGCTCTGGGTCAATTCGCGGGCCATCACCGCGAAGGGGCTAACACTGATTCCTCAACTTGTCCTTCCAGAAGGCACCGAAGAGGGAGCAGCGCTGTGGCGGGCATACGTCAACGAATGCGTCGGTTCTCCGCCTCTCGAAGATGCCGAGCAGACAATCGCTCACATCGATCCACTCACGGGTGACGTGACGATCACGTCTGAAGATGGCAACGAAGTCACTTCCCCGACCGAAGCGCTCGGCCTCGCGAAGTTGGATCAGCTGGCCGAGCAGGTGGCGCGCATCTATTCAAAAGGAGCAATGGTCAGCATCGATAAACTGAGTCGCATCCCCCCTCTTGATGCACCGCTCAACCCGAGTCTCTTTGGCGACGTCTCTGAGCTTCGCAAGGGAAACGTCACTCGCACAGTCAACATGCGGGTCTCGGTGATCGACAAAAAGACGCTCAAGGACATCGATAAACGTCGCCAAGGCGTGCGCAGGTTGCTCACAACATTCAGCTTCGGCCTTGCAGACAATATCCGCTGGATGCCCGCCACGGCACGCGACTTGTTCGAGTCGGAGTTGACACGCTGCAATAAGGAAGGTCAGAAGCTGATTTCGGATCTGTTGAACGGGAACGTGGACGCATTCATCAAGGCAAATCGCCAGGTGTTGGTTGCCGACATCAACGCAATGTATACCGAACTCGGGAGACCTGGACAGGTGACGGAGGATGTCATCGCCCAGGTGGTTGAAGACTTGAAAGAGCGATTGACCAAAGCACAGTCCGCGAACTTCATGCCCAAGCTTTCCTACTCGATGGTCAGCTTCGTGCGCACAGACAATGCCTACGTGTCCCCGTGGGGACAGGCCTTCTCGCTTCTTGTGGATATCGCTACGTTCCCCCGCAAGGCCCTCACGGACGCCTTCTTTTTTCGCGGATTGAATGTAGGTGAGGACGATCTAATCGAGGCGATGAACGTCGCGGATGATGCGTTATGCCGCGATCTTCGAGTCCGCGGCATCAAGGATCGATGCAAAGCGGAACTCGCTCTGCTATCGCGAATCGAGAAGGCCCCTATGGAGGCTCGGGACCGATGCGAACTTGTTTCGCGGATCCTCAGCGGCGCGTCGATTGATTCGATCGATGACGCCGTCAAGGAGAAGGAAGCGGCGTGACAAAAAAACTCATCGAGGTCGCGCTCCCGCTCGACGCCATCAATAGCGCCTCCGCGCTGGAGAAGGGGAATCCATTTCTGAAGGGACACCCACGCAATCTGCATCAGTGGTGGGCAAGACGGCCGCTGGCAGCGGCGCGAGCCGTGATCTTCGCGCAGATGGTGGACGACCCTTCCGCGCATCCGGATCTCTTCCCGACCGAGAAGAAGCAGGAGAAGGAGCGGCAGCGCCTATTCCGGATCATTGAGGACCTGGTGCGCTGGGAAAACAGCACCAACGAGACCGTGTTGCAGCACGCGCGCGATGAAATCTGGCAGAGCTGGCGCCGTGCCTGTGCCGAGAATGCTGACCATCCGCGCGCTAGAGTGTTGTTCGACCGGCAGAGACTGCCCGGCTTCCACGATCCCTTCGCAGGCGGCGGGGCGCTGCCACTTGAGGCGCAGAGACTTGGGCTGGAATCCTACGCTAGCGACCTGAACCCGGTGGCCGTGCTGATCAACAAGGCGATGATCGAGATTCCGCCCAAGTTCGCCGGCAAGCCGCCGGTGAATCCCAACACGCGAAGCAACGCGGAACTCTTTCAGAAAGCGTGGAAGGGAGCGGCGGGGATCGCCGATGACGTTCGCTACTACTCAACGTGGATGCGAGACGAGGCTCAGAAGCGCATCGGCAGTTTCTACCCCAAAGTAGAAGTCACGTCAAACATGGCGGACTCACGACCGGATCTAAGGCGCTACGTCGGCCAGACTCTGACGGTCATCGCTTGGCTCTGGGCGCGCACCGTGAAGAGCCCGAACCCGGCCTTCGCACAGGTACATGTGCCACTCGCATCCACTTTCATGCTGTCGACAAAGACAGGCAAGGAAGCATACATCGAGCCGGTGCTCAACGTCGCCGGTTACTGCTTCACCGTGAGGGTTGGCAAACCTAGGGAGGCAGATGCGGCGAAGCGCGGCACCAAATCTGGGAGCAGCGGCAGCAGCTTCCTTTGCCTGATGTCCGGAACGCCAATTCCATTCGAGTATCTGCGGCAGGAGGCGAAGGCTGGTCGCATGGGCACTCGGCTGATGGCCATCGTCGCTGAGGGCGAGCGCGGACGAGTGTATCTCTCGCCCACTCCGGAAGCGGAAGCCATTGCTCTGAGTGCCCGGCCACAGGATGTGCCCGATACAGATCTTCCCAAAAAGGCGCTCGGCTTTCGCATCCAAGAGTATGGAATGACGCAGTGGCGCGATCTCTTCACGCTTCGACAGCTCTTGGCACTTACCACGTTCTCCGACCTATTGAGTGAGGTGCGCGAGCTGGTGAGGCGCGACGCATTGGCCGCAGGTATGTCAGACGACTCTGCGGGCCTCGACGCCGGTGGTTCCGAGGCTATGGCCTATGCCGATGCGATCACGCTTTTGGAGGCCTTGTCGGTCGACAAATTCGCCGACTACAACAACACAATTTGCACATGGAATCCGACGAATCAGAACATCGGCCACCTCTTCACGAAGCAAGTGATTCCGATGGCCTGGGATTTCCCTGAGACTTCACCTTTAACGGGCGGGCTCTCTTTGGATTCCATTTCTGAAGGTGTTGCTAAGGCAATCGAGCTGCTTCCAGCGAGCACTTCAGGTACTGCATTCCAGCAAGACTGTTCGACCCTAACCGTTGCGGAGAGCCCGCCAGTCATTTCGACCGATCCTCCTTACTACGACAACATCGGCTACGCCGACCTATCGGACTTCTTCTACGTCTGGCTGCGCCGGAGCTTGAGGCCTGTGTTCCCTGGCCTCTTCGCGACGCTCGCTACGCCCAAGGCGGAAGAGCTCGTGGCCACGCCTGACCGTCATGGCGGCAAGGCTGGCGCCGAGATCTTTTTCCTCGACGGTATGACACAAGCCATGCACCGTTTGGCCGAGCGAGCGCACCCGGCTTTCCCAGTCACCATCTATTACGCCTTCAAACAGTCGGAGAGTGATGCCGAGGGCAGTACTGCTAGCACCGGTTGGGAGACTTTTCTCGACGCGGTGATCCGCGCGGGCTTCGCCATTGGCGGCACGTGGCCCATGCGGACCGAGCGCGCAGCGCGGAGTCGAGGCATTGATTCTAACGCTCTCGCGTCCAGTATCATTTTGGTCTGCCGCCCGCGTTTGGCCAACGCGTCTTCCGCAACACGTCGCGATTTCGTCACTGCTCTCAAGGGTGAGCTTCCGGTGGCACTCGCCCATCTCCAACGCGGCAACATCGCGCCTGTGGATCTGGCGCAGGCAGCCATCGGTCCAGGCATGGCGGTTTATACCCAGTATACAAAAGTACTCGACGCCGAGGGCAAGCCGCTCTTGGTGCGCGAGGCGCTGGCCCTTATCAATCAGACCCTCGACGAGGCGCTGGCCGAGCAAGAGGGCGACTTCGACGCCGACAGCCGCTGGGCGCTGGCGTGGTTCGAACATTCCGGCTTCGCCGACGGTGAGTACGGGGTGGCCGAGACGCTCTCGAAGGCCAAGAACACCAGCGTGGCGGGCATGTTGGAAGCTGGGATCCTCGCGTCCAGTCGCGGTAAGGTGCGGTTGCTGCGGCCCGACGAACTACCGATCGACTGGGATCCTGAGGACGATCGACACACGAACGCCTGGGAGATGCTCCATCACCTGATTCGCGTCCTCGAACACGCAGGAGAAGCCGCTGCGGCGCAGCTGGTCTCGAAGTACAAATCGCAGGCGCAAGTGGTTCGCGAACTCGCGTATCGCCTCTACACCCTCTGCGAACGGAAGAAGAGGACGCAGGAGGCCATCTCTTACAACGCTCTGGTTCAGAGCTGGCCGGAAATCACGCGACTCGCCCAAGAGCGTGTCGTCACGGGTCAGCAGCAAGCTGCGCTGTTCGGAGAGGAATAGCCAGCTGCGGCTAGTACTAGAGTCTCTTATGAGTAGACATGAAGAAGCTTATTGAGGTGGCGCTCCCGCTGGACGCTATCAACAGGGCATCAGCGCGCGAGAAATCGATCCGGCATGGGCACCCCAGCACTCTGCACTTGTGGTGGGCGCGTCGGCCACTGGCCGCAGCGCGAGCGGTGATCTTTGCCCAGATGGTGGACGATCCGTCGGCGCACCCCGACCTCTTTCCGACTGAGAAGAAACAGGAAAAGGAGCGTCAGCGGTTGTTCCGCATCATAGAGGATTTGGTGTTGTGGGAGAACACGACCAACGATGAAGTCCTGCAGCAGGCACAGGGCGAAATCTGGCGAAGCTGGCGCTACACGTGCGCCGAGAACGCCGACCATCCCCGCGCCAAGGAATTGTTCGATCGGCACAAGCTGCCTGCCTTTCACGACCCATTTGCTGGCGGGGGATCCATTCCGCTTGAAGCGCAGCGGCTCGGTTTGGAGGCGCATACCTCTGACTTGAATCCTGTGGCGGTGCTCATCAATAAGGCGATGATCGAAATCCCGCCGAAGTTTGCCGGTCGCGCGCCCGTCAACCCCAACTCGCAACGACAGAAAGCGCAGATGGACAGAAGTTGGCGCAGCGCCCAGGGTCTCGCAGAGGACGTGCGGTACTACGGCCAATGGATGCGCGAAGAGGCGGAGAGACGCATCGGCCACCTTTACCCGAACATCGAGGTCACGACGGAGCTCGCGAACGACCGGCCCGATCTGAAGTCCTCTGTCGGCAACAAACTCACTGTGATCGCTTGGATCTGGGCGCGCACCGTCAAGAGCCCGAACCCGGCCTTCGCGGGCGTGGAAGTACCACTCGCCTCCACCTTCATGCTCTCCACCAAGCCAGGCAAGGAAGCTTACGTTGAGCCCCTAATCGAGCATGGGGGCTACCGATTCAGGGTTGAGGTGGGCAAGCCGAAGGACGAGAAGCGCGCAACAAGCGGCACCAAGCTCGGACGCGGTTCGAATTTTCAGTGCGTCATGTCCGGGGCGCCCATCTCGGGCGACTACATCAAAGCCGAGGGAAAAGCGGGACGCATGGGCGCGCGGATGATGGCGGTCGTTGCTGAGGGCGAGAGTGGGCGGCATTACTTGTCGCCTACTGAGGCTATGAAGGCCGTCGCGGATCTGGCACAACCGGAATGGAAACCCGAAGGCGACGTGCCTGCGCGTTTGACCGGTGGCACCTGCGTTCCTTACGGGCTTCAGCGTTGGAGTGACCTCTTTACCCCCCGTCAGCTCGTCGCGCTTACGACATTTTCAGATCTGGTACAAGAAGTGCGCAATGAGGCGAAGCGCGACGCGATGGCGGCGGGTCTGCCAGACGATTGCAAGCCCCTCGCCGCCGGAGGTACGAACGCCCCCGCCTACGCCGATGCGGTCGGCGCTATGTTGGCCTTCACGATCTCGCGCCTTGCTGACCGTTGCTCGACTATTTGTTCATGGGACCTCCGCGACGGACAGGGACGCAAGCCAGGAATCCGAAACGTGTTCTCACGGCAAGCTATTCCGATGACCTGGGACTATGCTGAGGCTAATCCCTTATCAGAGATCGCTGCGAGCGTTGCCAGCGCGATAGGAAGAGTTTCGGATGTACTAGAGCGCCTACCCGTGGCTGGCGCTGGATTCGCTTCGCTCGCCGACGCAGCATCGCAAACCACCAGTGCGGGCAAGGTCGTCTCGACCGACCCGCCTTATTACGACAACATCTGCTACGCCGATCTGTCGGACTTTTTCTATGTCTGGCTGCGACGTTCGTTAAAGCCCGTATTACCTGACCTTTTTTCAACGCTTGTCGTTCCCAAAGCCGAGGAGCTGATCGCGTCACCTTACCGACATGGCAGCAAGGAGAAGGCGGAAGCATTCTTCCTCGACGGCATGACTCAGGCGATGCACCGCCTAGCGGAGCAAGCGCATCCGGCCTTTCCTGTCACGATCTACTACGCCTTCAAACAGTCCGAGAGCGACGGTGACGATGGCACCTCCAGTACCGGTTGGGACACCTTCCTAGATGCGGTAATCCGCGCCGGTTTCGCTATTAGCGGTACATGGCCCATGAGGACCGAACTGAGTAACCGAATGATCGGTTCGGGCGCCAACGCACTCGCATCCAGCATCGTCCTGGTCTGTCGCCAGCGCGCAGTTGACGCCCCGACGGCCACACGCCGTGAGTTCATCACAGCCCTTAAGTTGGAGCTGCCCGCGGCGCTCATCGACCTGCAGCGCGGCAACATCGCGCCGGTGGACCTCGCTCAGGCGGCCATCGGTCCGGGTATGGGGATCTACACTCGGTACGCGAAGGTGCTGGGCGCCGAGGGCACACCACTCTCAGTGCGAGAGGCACTGGCGCTCATCAACCAAACCCTGGACGAGGCACTAGCCCTCCAGGAGGGCGATTTCGACGCCGACAGCCGGTGGGCGTTGGCTTGGTTCGAGCAGTCGGGATTCGACGCAGGCGAGTACGGCGTGGCCGAGACGCTCTCCAAGGCAAAAAACACCAGCGTCGCGGGAATGGTAGAGGCGGGTATTCTGGCATCGAGTCGGGGCAAAGTGCGACTGCTGCCGCCCGACGAACTGCCCGTGGATTGGGATCCTGAAGACGACCGGCACACGAACGCTTGGGAAATGCTGCATCACCTAATTCGCGTCCTTGAGCACTCGGGAGAGGCGGCTGCCGCCCAACTAGTTGCGAAATATAGATCACAGGCGGAAGTGGTACGGGAACTCGCATATCGCCTCTACACTCTCTGCGAACGGAAGAAGCGAGCGCAGGAGGCCATCTCCTACAACGCCCTCGTCCAAAGCTGGCCCGAAATCATGCGGCTTGCCCTTGAAAGCGATGCCAAGGGCGAGCACCAAGCTGTGCTCTTCGACCAGGAATAACTAATGGCCATCAGCAATCACGAGCGTGTCGGCAAGGCCCTCGACCTCGTCAAGGATGGACTGCAGCCCTTCGTTGAGCGCGAGATGAAATCTCAGCATGCACAGCTGTGGATTGAAGAGGCTCGGGGCGCCGTCAGCGAATCCCAATCACATTTGTTCAAGCGAGCGGGAGAACCGCAGTGGGACGCCGCTTCGCTCTTGGCGGTGATGTGGAACCAGTGGCAACTGGTGTTCCGTAAGACGCTTGGCCAAGCCGAACGGACTCTCGTCAGTGAGCTCCGGGATGTGCGCAATCGCTGGGCTCATCAGAACCCGTTCTCGAGCGACGACTCATATCGGGCGCTGGATTCGTCGCACCGGCTGCTGCTCGCGGTTTCGGCGCCGCAGGCCGACGAGCTCGACAAGATGAAAATGGAGCTGCTCCGCGTACGCTTCGACGAGCAGGTGCGCACGGAGAAGCGTCGCACCGCCGGCACCGCCATCGAAAGCCAGGCGACCGGCACACTCAAGCCGTGGCGCGAAGTCGTGACGCCGCACAAGGACGTTGCGAGCGGCCGGTACCAGCAGGCGGAATTCGCCGCGGATCTTTGGCAGGTCCACATCGGTGAAGGAACGGACGAGTACCGGAAACCAGAAGAGTTCTTCCGCCGAACTTACCTCACGCACAGTTTGAAGCAGATGCTCGTTGGCGCCGTCCAACGACTCTCCGGTCAGCAAGGCGATCCGGTCGTTCAGCTGCAGACGAACTTCGGCGGCGGTAAGACGCACTCGATGCTCGCCCTGTACCACCTATTCTCCGGCGTCGCTCCGGGTGACCTGCTGGGCGCCGACGCGATCCTGGCCGACGCTGGCGTCAAAACACTCCCCACGGTGAAACGCGTTGTCCTCGTGGGCAACAAAATCTCTCCGGGAAACCCGATCACGAAGCCAGACGGCACCGTCGTACGAACACTCTGGGGTGAGCTTGCCTGGCAGCTCGGTGGGACGAAGGCTTTCGCGCGTGTGAAAGCAGACGATGAAAAAGCGACGAGCCCAGGAGACGTACTACGCGAGCTGTTTAACGAGTACGGCCCTTGTCTCGTACTCATCGATGAATGGGTAGCGTACGCCCGCCAGCTCCACGACCAGGGCGACCTACCGGCCGGCAGTTTTGAAACCCATTTTACGTTCGCTCAGGCGGTCACTGAGTCGGCGAAGCTCGCGAGGAACTGTCTACTAGTCATCAGCCTGCCGGCGTCGGACACGACGGGCTCGCCTCACGCGCCCGTGAACGACGTAGAGGTCGGGGGAGAGCGTGGACGAGCGGCTCTCGATCGAATCCGGAACGCCGTAGGCCGCGTTGAGGCGTCGTGGCGTCCAGCAAGCGCCGAGGAGGGCTTCGAGATCGTGAGACGAAGGCTCTTCGAACCCATCGTGGATCAGGGACAGTTCGTGGCCCGAGACACAGTCGCACGAGCCTTCTACGACCTGTACCGCACGCAACACCAGGAGTTTCCGCCCGAGTGCCGCGACGCAGACTACGAGAAGCGGATGAAGGCCGCCTACCCGATTCACCCGGAGGTTTTTGACCGTCTCTACAACGACTGGTCGACACTCGTGAAGTTCCAGCGCACGCGCGGCGTGTTGCGCCTAATGGCTGCTGTCATCCACAGCTTGTGGGAGAAGGGCGACCGCAATCCGCTGATCCTGCCGGCCAACATTCCGATCGACGACCCGCGAGTGCAGTTCGAGCTAACCCGCTACTTGTCCGACAACTGGGTCCCGGTAATCGAGAAGGACGTAGACGGCCCAAGTGCGCTGCCTCTACGACTCGACGGCGAGGTCCCGAATCTTGGCAAGTTCGCCGCTTGCCGGCGAGTTGCCCGAACCATCTATTTGGGCTCCGCACCGACCGCGAGTGCCGCAAATCGAGGCATCGAAGACCGGCAGATCAAACTCGGATGCGTGATGCCCGGAGAGTCGCCCGCGATTTTCGGGGACGCGCTCAGGCGTCTGAGCGCCGCCGCGACATACCTCTATCAAGACGCCGCGCGGTACTGGTACTCGACGCAGCCCACCGTCACCAAAATTGCAGAGGACCGTGCCGAGCAGCTGAAACGCGATCCCGATGCAATCGCGCAGGAGCTTGACAAGCGCCTGCGGGCCGACCTCCGCAAGGTCGGCGATTTCAGCCGCATCCATCCCTTACCGCAGTCTGGCCAGGACGTGCCGGACGACCCGGATGCGCGTCTTGTCGTCCTTGGGAGCGACCACCCGTACAGCAAGGACGCCGGCAACGCCGGAGAAGCCGCAGCCAAGGCGATTCTCGAGTCGCGCGGCAATACGCCGCGGTTATACCGGAACGCTCTCGTATTCCTTGCAGTCGACAAGACGAGGCTCCAGGATCTCGACGAGGCGCTCAGACGTTATCTTGCTTGGGAGTCGATCCTCGCCGAGAAGGACACGCTCGATCTGTCGCCACATCAGGTGAAGCAGGCGGAGACGCAGCGAGGCAGCGCGGATGGCGCGGTTACGGCACGGATTCCAGAGGCGTATCAATGGCTGCTCGTTCCCGTCCAGAGTTCTCCGCAGGCTGCCGTTGAATGGCAGGCAGTGCGACTCTCCGGCCAGGACGCGCTCGCAGTCCGCGCCAGCAAGAAGCTGCGCAGTGACGAACTGCTCGTCACCGGCTTCGCACCGACTCGCCTGAGAATGGAACTGGATCGGGTTCCTCTCTGGCGCGGCGACCACGTGGAATTGAAGCAGCTGGTTGATGATTTCGGGAGGTACGCGTACCTGCCACGTCTACGCGACACCACGGTCTTGCTCGACGCCGTTCGCGACGGCCTCGCGCTGCTCCTCTGGACGCAGGACTCGTTCGCATACGCCGACAGCTTCGATGAAGCGACGGGCCGCTACCGCGGACTCCGATGTGGGGAACACGTCAACGTGTCCAAGGACAACCTGGCCGGGCTACTCGTCCGTCCGGAGCGAGCTCACAAGCAGCACGAGGCTGACGCTGCCGCAGCCGCCGCAGCGGCCGGCGGGGCTCCCGCCGGTGGCAGTGGAGAGGCCCCAGTGACGCCCACTCCCGGAAGCGGCGGAACTGCCGACGTGGCTCCAACTGCGGTCAAGCCGAAGCGGTTCCATGGCACGGTCGTCCTCGATTCCACGCGAGTCGGACGAGACGCCAGTCGGGTGGCTGATGAGGTGATCTCTCATCTGACAGGCAACGTCGGCGCGAAAGTCACGGTCACGCTGGAGATCGAGGCCAAGATGCCGGACGGGGCATCCGAACAGGTGGTGCGAACCGTCACAGAAAACGGACGGACGCTGAAGTTCAGCAGCCAGGGATTTGAAAAAGAGTAGTTGTTTGCCGTATTCAAGGACAGATGAGGACCGCGATGAACGGCACACTTGAGCGGCCAGCGCTGTACTATCCGTATATCCACGTCAGGAGCGAGCACTGGCTGAAGGCAACGCTCCTGTGTGTCCCCTGCGTGAAGCGAATCGTACCCGACACATACACTCCCGAAGATCTTCCCCAAATCGCCCCGTACGCCAACATCGTCGGACCGAACGGAGCCTTGCTGCAGGCCGTACCCGCTTTCTCCCCGGCGGCTCATGCCGCACAGCTACGCCTCCTGGAGAAGTTGCGCGCGCATGCAGACCAGGTCCAGCAAAGGTTCCACCGTGACCAGGCTCCAACGCCGGATGAGTACTGGGTTCACGACGCGAAGTTCAGCGATGACTTACTGCATCATCTCATCGAGCATCAACTCGCCTGGCGCAGTCACCACGCCGGTGCGTACGGAAATCGCAACTGGTATGCACTGCACCCGAAGCTAGGGAGTGCCGTCATGACGACGCTAGGTCTCAGCATTGCTCGCGAGCAGCAATACGATGTCGTCACTCCTGCCGGTGAGTTCCACGAGGCCCTGCTCAGTACTGACGAAAACACGCTTTTCGACAACCTCGTTTCGTCTACGGAGTCGCCACTATCTTCGACGGCGCCGCAGGCCCGTCACGATCTCGGTCAGCTCGTGATTACCTTGACTGGTGTGAATCTCCAAGCACTGCGACCTGAGGACATCCCAGAACTTCAGGAGTCGACTCATCTTCGTAAATTCCAACAACTGATCCGAAACACAGCTCAGCATGTTGATCGCGACGAGGGCCCAGAGGTGTACCAGCGCCAGTTGGTCGCGCACGCTGAGGAGATCATTGAGTCGTGGCAAGACGCTCGCAGCCATGTCGGTGCCGATTTAAGAGCGACGCTCTTCGAACAAGGCGTAGTGGCTGCTGCAGAGGCCGCGCGACTACCTTTCGGCGGCTTTCAACCCAGTGATCTCGCGATCGCCGGCGGCGTGGCAGTGGCGCTCTTGATTCGAGACGGCTTGGCAATCAGAAAGCGGCGGTTGAACGCCGATCCGCTCCAGTACCTAACCCAGGTTGCGGACGCCGAGAACCAAGGGCTTTGCTTGACGTTTCCTCTTGGGCTCGAGCGGTGAGAGCGGGCTCTCGAGCCCACGGACGGCCCTCGCTATTCGGTAAGGCTCAGCTTCCCCGCCATTGTCGTGTCCTTGCCAGACTTAGGTCGCGGGGGGGGGCTTCGGGTTCAGACGCCTGGGCCAAATTAACAGTCAGAGTGTAGTACTGAGTCACCTCCCTGTCGATCTTGGAGAAGTACTGGTCAAGAAAATGGCTCGCAGCATACAAAGCAAATTCTGCGTCGCTCCGAGAGAAGTGGTAGCCAGCAATGTCCGCCGCATGGGCGCCTGGCACATTGCCTATGAGGCGGATGGAGTCGGCAATGTGAAGGAGATGTTCTGGGATTGGCTGCGGCTTCTGACGGCGGAAGTCCTGAATCATGTCGTTCAACATGAGCCCGTGACCCTTTGAGTTGACGGGTTCCTTTTTGAGCAAACGTTGATACCCAAACTTCAGGACGGCCTCAAGGGTCCGACGCGACATCGTCACACTGGACCGGTAGTTGGCGATTTCAAGCGACCGTCTGGCTTCGTCAAGAGACTGTTGAATGTTGGCCGGGACGTTGTGAGATGGATCCCAACCCTGCGCACCGGCGAGCATGCCGGAAAAGAGAGCTTTCGTCTCGTCGTCCCCGAGCCATTCTTCAGTAACCTCGAACTCCTCCAGCGTGTGAAATGACGGCGGGCACTCCAAGAAGATGCCTTGGAACAACGTGTGCGCGAAGTCAGCATCGTTTGAAAGGACAACGATGTTGCCGTCGACGTAGGAGTGAACCGACGCGAAGCAATCCTCATCTCGATCGAGCCGACGGATCAGCAGGTGCCTCGGTGGACAGCTCAAAACCGGCCACTGATCGACACTGCAAAACCGGCCACCACGGGCGTGGCGGCCGAGACCAATGGAGTTCTACTTCGTGGCCTCCTCGGTGCGCAAGTCGGTCTGGACTTTGGTGCGCCAGCTCCGCGGTCCGCATTTGAGGACGTGCGCGTGATGGAGCAGCCGATCGAGGAGCGCGGTGACGGCGGCGGTGTCGCCGAGCAGCTTCCCCCAGTCGTCCACCGGTCGGTTTGACGTTAAGACTGTCGACGCGCGCTCGTAGCGGCGCATGATGATTTCCAGCAGATCTTCGGCCGCCGTGTGCGGCAGCTTCCGCATGCCCAGGTCATCGATGATCAGGAGCGGCACGGCCGCGAGATCGGCGAGGTACGCCTTGCGGGTGCCGTCGAGCGTGGCGTCGGCGAGTTCCTCGAGGAGCGTGTGGGCTTCGCGATAGAAGACGCGATAGCCTTGCTGGATCACGGCCCGGCCGATGGCCTGGGCCAGATGACTTTTCCCCGTCCCTGGTGGGCCGAGAAAGAGCGCGTCTTCCCGGTGCGCGATGAAGCGGCCGGTGGCCAGCTCGTGGATCAGCGCCCGGTTCATCTTCTTATTGAAATCGAAATCGAAGGTATCGAGGGAGCGATCCGGATCGCGAAAGCGCGCCAGTTTATGGCGACGCTCGAGCAGGCGGTCTTGGCGTCGCAGCAGCTCGTCGGAGACGAGCATCGACACGAGATCGATGGGCGTGACCTTCTCCGTCTGTGCCTGGCGGAGTCGGGTTTCCAGGACGGCCGCCATGCCGGACAGGCGGAGTTGGCGGAGCGCGCGATCGAGTTCGACGAGATTCATAGCGGGTCTCCTGTTTTGCGATCGATGAGATCGCGATAGAGGGTGAGCTGACGAATGAGCGGGTCGACTTGGCGCAGGGTCAGGGGCACCGGCGGACGGCGGTCGACGT
>Ga0137369_10002423_pt1 | contig 19119 bp, 17 predicted proteins | sample SagtaG_12_FD_104918 | JGI IMG/M metagenome (GOLD analysis project Ga0137369, IMG submission 104918) | Vadose zone soil microbial communities from Sagehorn Ranch, Mendocino, California, USA - Sage1_L_113_16 metaG | ecosystem: Environmental > Terrestrial > Soil > Vadose zone | place: USA... | reverse complement strand
TGGGCGCTAGCAACGTCAAGATCCTGACCATCCCTAATGCGAAGTCCGACATCCCGGGAACGAAGGCCAAGGTGAAGGCGGCGTTCAACGCCGACAAGAGCCTCGACAGCTTTCTCGGGCTCGACCCCGACGTGACGATCCCCTGCCTGTCGTCGGTTCCTAGCAAGACGAAGGTGGGGACGTTCGACGTGGGCGGCTCGATCAAGCAGATCCAGGCCGGCAAGATGCTGTTCGCGATCGACCAGCAGCAGTACCTGCAGGGTTACCTGCCGGTCGCTTTCGCCGTCCTCTTCGTGACGAACCTCAACACGGTCGGCAACGGTGCGCCGGTGCTCACCGGCCCCGGCATCATCAACAAGGCGAATGCGGCGAAGGTCGCTGCACTCGCAAAGAAGGGCACTCGCTAGCTGATAGGGGCAGCCCTCGCGGGCTGCCCCTATCTAACTGAAGACCGAAATGGCCGAGACCGCCGCCCCGACCGTCGCCCCGGACGAACGCCTCGTCCGGGTCGGGCCGCTCGCCCGGCTGCTCACACGCCCCGATATCGGAGCGTTCCTCGGTGCGGTCGCAGTCTTCCTCGCGTTCGGATACTTCGCCCGGTCGGTGAACTGGATCGGCGATCCCGGGATCGCGGCCGGCTGGACCGACCAGGCGGCGCAGTACGGGATCGTCGCCGTTCCGGTCGCCCTGCTGATGATCGGCGGCGAGTTCGACCTCTCCGCGGGTGTGATGATCGGGAGCTCGGGCCTGCTGCTCGGCTATCTCACGACGTTCCAGGACATGAATGTCTGGCCTGCGATGGTGCTCGTCCTGTTGTTCGGCCTCGTGATCGGGTTCATCAATGGTCTCGCCGTGGTCAAAACGAAGTTGCCGAGCTTCATCGTGACACTCGCGACCTTCTTCGTCTTACAAGGCGTCAATGCGGCCGGAACGCTGAAGCTGACGGGCCAGACTGCGATTCAGGACATCGACACGGCCAGCGGGTTCAACTCGGCTCGGAGGTTCTTCGCGGGCGACCTGACGCACTACGACTTCAAGGTCAAGGTGCTCTGGTGGATCGGGATCACGCTCATCGGGGCGTGGCTGCTGGCGAAGACTCGCTTCGGCAACTGGATCTATAGCGCCGGCGGAGAGCCCAACGCGGCGCGCAACGTCGGCGTGCCGGTCGCGCGCACGAAGATCACGCTGTTCATGATGACCTCCGGCGTCGCCGCGCTGATGGGCATCATCGAGGCTCTCGAGCTGCGCTCGATGCAGGCGAAAGAAGGCATCGGCCTCGAATTCATCTTCATCATCTGCGCTGTCGTCGGCGGCTGCCTCTTGACCGGTGGCTTCGGCTCGGTGATCGGCACCTTCTTCGGCGCTGCCATGCTCGGCATGGTCCAGCTCGGGATCATCGACGCGCAGTGGGACAGCAACTGGACCTTCACCTTCCAGGGCGGGATCCTCTTCGCCGCGGTGATGCTCAACACGTTGATACGAAGTCGCGCACAGAAAGCGAGATGACGGTGGCGCACCTCCTCGAAGCCGACCACCTCTCCAAGTACTACGGCAACATCGTGGCGCTGAACGACATCTCGGTACACGCAAATGCGGGCGAGGTCACTTGCATCCTCGGAGACAATGGTGCAGGGAAGTCCAGCTTCATCAAGATCCTCTCCGGGGTTCACCAGGCAGACGAGGGCCGGCTGCTCGTCGAGGGGGAGGAAGTGCACTTCGCCTCGCCGCGCGATGCGCGCGCGGCCGGAATCGCGACTGTCTATCAAGACCTCGCGATGGTGCCGCTGATGTCGATCTGGCGGAACTTCTTCCTCGGGGCCGAGCCGCGAAAGGGCTTCGGGCCTGTCCAGTGGTTCGACGCGGGCAAGGCCAAGGGCATCGTGCGCCGGGAGCTGAGGGAGATGGGCATCGACATCCGCGATCCTGACCAGCCGGTCGGCACGCTCTCGGGCGGAGAGCGCCAGTCGGTAGCGATCGCCCGCGCGGTCTACTTCGGCGCGCGTGTGCTCATCCTCGACGAGCCGACGTCGGCACTCGGCGTGAAGCAGGCGGGCGTCGTCCTCAAGTACATCTTGCAGGCACGAGAACGAGACGTCGCCGTCATCTTCATCACGCACAACCCGCACCACGCGTATCCCGTCGGCGATCGCTTCGTGATCCTGAACCGCGGCCAGAGCCTCGGCACGTTCGAGAAGTCGGAGATCGACCGGCAGGAGCTCGTGCGCCTGATGGCCGGCGGCAAGGAGCTCGCCGAGCTCGAGCACGAGCTCGAGGCGATCAAGCTCGAGGTCTGAGTTGAAACGCAAGATCGCCCCTGGCAGGATCGGACGAATGCGTTCCCTCGCCCGTTTCGTTCTCCTCACTCTCGTCTGGGTGCTTGTCGTCACGCTCCCGGCAGCTGCCGCACGTGCACCGACCTTCACCGCTCCAGTGCGCCTCGGCTTCCAGAACGGCGACGACTGGGAGCCGGCCGTTGCTGCCGATCGCTCCGATCACGTCTATGCCGCCTGGTCGCATTACGTCGGCTTTGGGGGCGCCGACACCGGCGATCCGGATCCCAGCTGCCCGACGTGTGCGAGCCCGCACACGGTCCTGCAGGTCTCGAGCGACGGTGGGACGACGTGATCGTCCCCCCGGGCACTGTCGCCGTCGACGCAACGGCAGGATGATCCGCAGGTCGTCGTCGACGCCGCGGACGGCCGGACGATCTATGCCGCATTCATGCAGGACAATAAGTCGAGCGAGTACGTTGCGCGCTCGGACGATTTCGGACAGACGTGGCGCGCAGTGCTGGTCGAGCCTCTTCAGCGCGGCACCGACAAGGACATCCTCGCCGCCCGTGGCGGGCACGTTTACCTCGTCTACCACACGCAGCAAAAGATCTTTGTTTCCGTGTCGCACAACGGCGGCGAGACCTGGGAGACGCACAACCTCGTCGGCACGACGAACTCGGAGCTCGGCGTCTCCCTCCCGAGCGGCGGCGCGATCGACTCGAAAGGGAACGCCTACTTCGCGTGGAACGGCGCCAACAACCCCGGCCAGGCGAAAGGAACGAAGAACCTCTTTGTCACGCGCTCGACCGACGGCGGAGTGACCTGGACGACGTCCCTCGTCGACGTCTCGCAGCCGAGCTTCCGGTGCGGCTGCCCGGGCTGGGACTACTGGGGCTCACAGATGGCGCTCGGCATCGATGCGAAAGATCGGATCTACGTGCTCTGGGACGCAGCGCACTCGAGCTCTGGAATCCAGCGCCTGTACTTCTCCCGCTCGGTTGACGGCGCTGCGAGCTGGAGCCCTGCGGCAGACGTCTCGGTTGCGCCCAACGGATCGAACCATCTGTTCCCGGCCATCGCCGCACGCGATGACGGCGACGTGCGCATCGCCTGGATGGACGATCGGAACGGGTTCGACACCGGCTCCGAGGATCCGAACGGACGGTGGAACGTCTACTACCGCTCGTCGGCGGACGGAGGGACGTCGTGGTAGCGGAGGCGAAGCTCTCGCAATTCGTCGCCGGCTATTCATACAAGTACGCGACCCCGAAGGACGGTTTCGGGGAGCCTTACGGCGACTACTTCGAGCTGGACATCGACGGCGCCGGCCAGACGCACGCGATCTGGGGCGAAGGCCCGAGCTACGTCGGCCCCGGCAACGTCTGGTACGCGCGCGGTTCGTAGTTCCAGCGACTGGCCTCTAGTTGACGCTGGGTTCCACTGCGTCAGCAGTGAGCGCCTGCGTCGCCGCGGCCGCGGAGGCAGGACGGCCGAAGTGGAAACCCTGTGCACCGTGGCAGCCGAGCTCCCGCACGATGCCCTGCTGAGCAACGCGCTCGATCCCTTCGGCCACGAGTTGAAGCCCGAGCGCCTTACCCAGGCCGACGATTCCCTCGAGGAGCGCGAGATCCGCTGCGCCACTGTCGATCTTGGCGGTGAAGCTGCGGTCGATCTTCACGATGTCGACGGGAAGCCGCTGGAGATAAGCGAGCGACGCGTAGCCCGTCCCGAAGTCGTCGAGCGCGAGCTTGACACCTCGGTCCTTCAGCATTGCGAGCTGCTGCTCGGCGCGCTCACCGCTCGCGACGAGCACGCTCTCTCTCAAGTCGAGCGTCAGCAGGTGGGGCGGCAGGTCAGCACGCTGCAGGGCATTGTCGACGTGGTCGAGGAACTCCGGGTGCTGGAGCTGCCGCGCCGAGACGTTGACGGCGATCTCGAGATCGCGGCCGAGCAGCTCGCGCACGCGCGAGCCGTAGAAGCACGCCTCGAGCATGACCCAGCGGCCGATCTGCACGATTAGCCCTGACTCCTCTGCGAGCGGGATGAAGTCGAGCGGCGCCACTTCCCCGAGCGTCGGGTGCTGCCACCGCAGCAGCGCCTCGAGCCCCACGACCTCGAAGGGATCGAGATTGACGACCGGCTGGTAGGCAAGCGTGAACTGCTTTTCCGCAATTGCCTCCCGTAGCTCGGCGATCCGCTTGAAACGGTTCAAGGCGGCCTGGTCGAGCGCGTCGTCGTAGAACGCGTAGTCCGCGTCCCCGTTCGACTTTGCGCGGTACATCGCCGCATCGGCCTGCTTCAGGAGCTCGGTGCCGGTGCTGCCGAGCGCGATGCCGATGCTCGCAGTCAGTGACAGGTGTCGCCCCGAGACATCGATCGGAGCAGTGATCTGCTCGAGCAGGCGCTCCGCGACGATGGCCGGCTCCGCCGGCTCGCGGACGGACGTCAGGAGGACGCCGAATTCGTCACCGCCGAGCCGCGCCACCGAATCGCCGGCCCGGATCACAGTCTTGAGCCGCGCACCCAGGATCGCAAGCACTTCGTCACCGACGCTGTGGCCGTACTGGTCGTTGATCTGCTTGAACTGGTCGAGGTCGATGAAGACCACCGCGGTACCCGGCTCGTTTTCGTTGCGGATCGAGACCGCGTGCTCGAGCTGCTCGTGGAAGAAGGCCCGGTTGGCAAGCCCCGTGAGCGGATCGAAGAGCGCCTGTAGCCGTAGCTGCTCCTGCAGCTCTCGCTCGGGGGTGATGTCGAGCAGGTAGCCCTGCAGGTAGAGCGGCTCGCCGTCGTCCCCGAGGACAACGACGCCGTCGTCGCGGACCCAGACCACGGCCTCGTCGCGTGCGATGAGGCGGTACTCGAGACTCAGCGGCTCGTGCGTCCGGTGGGTACGGACGTGCGCGGCGAGCACGCGGTCGCGGTCATCGGGATGCAGGGTGCGAATGAAGAGGTCGGGATCATCCCGCCACTCTTCGACCGTGTAGCCGAGCAGCGGCTCGATCCCGCCACTCGTGAAGATGTTGGAGCTGCCCTCGTCCAAAGCGTCGACGTAGACGACGAGCGGCAACTGCTCGACGAGCGTGCGGTAACGCCGTTCGATCTCTCGAGCCTCGTTCTCCACCGCGGCTGCGGTGGCTACGCGATCGACGCCGCAGTCCACCAGACCGAAATCGGGCCAAATGGGCTACGAGCCGTCACCCCAAAGGGTGATTCGCGCGGGACAGCGGACTGCCAATCGTGATGTCCACGCCCACCCCGGACTGGAGGCACAGACGGCTCAGCCGGACGAGAGTGCCATCCAGCGGAGCGTGGCCATGAGGCTCACGATCGGCAGGAGGGCGAGCGGGAGAGCGAGTGCCATTGGAAACATCACTTCGCCTCCGTCCCGAAAATCACGCCGTAGAGCGCGAGGAGCAACGCCGCGGGGACGATGCCTGAGATCAAGAGTCGCTTCTTCATAACGCCCAGTCTCGAGCACTGGACGAGTCGCGTCTGTACGGCTCGCACCCCTCGCTTCGGCGGCCTGCAGGCGTATCGGTCCGTACGCCAATAGCGCTCGAACGCTAGTGGGACATCGTCCCCTTGACGTTGCCGACGTTCAGGAGACCGACCTGGCCGAGGTCGACGCTCGCGAAGGAATGGTTGACGAACGGGTAGAGCCCCGGCTGGTCGATCTTGACGTCGAACACGCCGCCGCCGCCGGCTGGAACCACCGCCGTCTGCACGTTCCGCTGAAACTGGGTCATGCCGGCGTTGACCCAAGCCCGGTTCAGGATCGTGCCGACGACGTGGAAGGCCGTATCGAAGCTCGGCCCGGCGTCGACGACCCAGAAACGCACGGTGTCACCGGGGTCTGCGGTCAACGGATGCGTCACATACTGGCCCGCATAGCCGTTCCAGCTGACCCAGTCCGGCTCCTGCCGCTGCGCCTTCGCCATGGCCAAACCCGCCGGCTTCGGGAATCCCGGTGAGCTCAGGTACCACTCGCTCGCAACAAGGACGTAGTTCTTGTCCGCAGGCGGAAGCGGTTTGCGTGGTTCGACGATGATTGCTCCGTACATGCCGTTGGCAATGTGTGCAAGCACCGGCTTCGTTCCGCAGTGGAACATGAAAGCACCGGCGTCGTTCGCGACAAACGAGTAGTGGATCGAGCCGCCCGGCTGCACGTCTTTGAATGCGACGTTCGGCGCGATGCGCGCGGCATGGAAGTCGACGGAGTGTGGAATCACGCCCTTGTTCGTAAGCGTCAACTCGACCTTCTGGCCCTGGCGCACGTGGATGAACGGCGCCGGCGCCCCACCGCTGAAAGCCCAGGCGTTGTACTTCACGCCGGGCGCGATCTCGATGGTCTTGTCGACGAGGACGAGCTTGACGTGAGCCACGGGCCCCGAAGGAGCGGGCGGCAGCGTCGCGTCCATCGCAACATGCTTCTTCGCGACTACGTCCGCGTTGCTCGGGGCTTGCCCGGCGAAGCTCTGCAAGCCACCGCCGCCGGACGTATCCATCCCTGCCACTGCAGAGCCACTGGACACCGCGGCCGCCGCCTTGTTGGCGTCGTTACGGGCGTCGTGAGCCGAGAAACCCATCCAAACGGCGACGAAGCCGAGGACGGGCACCAGCAACCCGAGCACTAGAGCCAGGGCAGCCCAGTAACCACCGTTGTCACTCCCACGCTGATGGCGAACCTTCGGGGGAGGGCTGTGGTCCTCTCCAGAGGTTCGCGTGGTTCCGTTGATTCCCTGGCGCTCGCGTGTGGCTGGCATGGCTGACGCTCTCCTTAATGGTTGTGCACCCACCGTAGGGAGCACCACCCAAGGGAGCATCAGTGATGATTCGCCGATCGGTTGCGGGTTTCCACGGAGCATGGAGTGGGCGATCAACGGTTCGGACGACGCTGCTCGCGCGGGGTCGGTAGCGGGCATGCTTCACACCGAGCAACTCGACCGGCTCGCGGGCTAAATGGCTTCTTCCTCCATGCGGGCGAGCCGGGTGTAGTAATCCGGAAACTCGTTCAGGTGTGCGAGTGCGATCTTGCCTGTGACCACTGGATCATCGCCGGTGACGTTCGTGGCCCCGTCCTGAAGCCCGTGCTCCAACTCCACGTCCATTCCCATGCGGAACTGCTCGACATCGAACGGCGCCTTCTCCCAGTCGATGCCGATCTGCTCGCCGACACGGCGTGCCTCGTCTTTGGTGAAGCTCGCCCGCTCGGTCATTAGTCGGTCATCCTCAGGGCGACTGCCGGACGGATTCGCGTCGCCGAAAGTGCCGGCGCGACCGTCGCAAGCAGCGATGCTCCTACGGTGGCCGCGAGCAAGATGCTGAGTTGCGCGATTGGGACCGCGAACTGAAGGTCGCCCATTGCGTCAGAGCGAGTGACGATCGTGTAGAGCGTCAGCAGCGCCAGCAGCACGCCGATCACCGTACCCTGCAGCGCGACGTATCCCGCCTCGATCGCGAAACTTCGGCCGACGGATTGCGCGGGAAAACCCAGCGCCCGGAGCGTTCCGATCTGGCGGCGCCGCTCGCGGACAGCCCGCACCATCACGACCGCGATCCCTGCGATTCCGACCAGCAGACCCATGGCGAGATATCCCTGGAAGAGCTCGAAGATCTGACGCGTCATTGTGAACGCTTCGTCCATGAGGGCAGCGATCGAGAAAGCCTCCGTGCCGTTGCTGATGAACTGGGTCTGGAGATGCGACGCGAACGCGTCAGCGTTCGTTCCGGGTGCAAGCGTTAAGTAGGTGCGGCTGGCGACCAGGCGATCGCCGAACAGCAGATGCGCACTGTCCCAGCCGTAGAGCATGCCGTTCGCGATCAAGCCGTCACTTGTGCTGAGCGCGGCCACTGTCACTTCATGCGAGGCTCCAGAGATCGGATCCTTGACGGTCAACTGGTCGCCGATCCTGACGTTGAATCCCGGCGGCCCGCCCGTCTGGAGGAACATCGGGTCGGCGATGATCAGGTCGGGATCGCTGAGAACCGCCGTCCAGGCCACGCGGTCGCTGACGTACCGCCCTCGATCCTCGAGCTTCGGGGGATGCATCCGGATGAGGCTTTCGTCGAACGCAGTAAGCGGCCAGGAATGCTCGTCGGCCGAGCCTTGAAGGGCAAAGCTGGCGTCGACCTGCGAGAGCGGCGCGATCATCCTGACGCCGGGAGTTCGCGAGAGATCGGCGATGTTGATGGGATTCGCAGCGCTCGACTTCACGTACACCTGGGCGCCCCCGGAAACATCCGCGCTGGCGGTGGTTACCTGACGGTCGATCATGTAGGAGATCGCGGTGATGAACGTCAGGATGAAGACGACGAGCGCGTACATCGAGACGGTCAGGCCGGTTCGGGAAGGCCGCGCAAGCGGATAGGCGAGCCCGAGCCGCAGCGAAAGCGCTCGACCCCCGAACCGACGTAGGCCTCTGCCAACTCGATCCAGTTGAAGGGTCGCAAGTGAGACGCCACCAGCGGTCATCACAATGCCCTGCGCGACGTACATCATGATCGAGGCGCCCTCGGCGGACTTCGGGAACACCGCGAACACGACCGCGCCCCAGAGCACGACGAGAGCAGCAATCACAGAGAACGAGGTCCGCGCGCGTATGAGGCGACCGAGCGCCGGAGCGAGACCGGCGAGCAGCAACGTCGGGCCCAGGAGCAACCCAAACGGCTCGTTCGACGGCATCGCACCGATCGTCCAGACTGCACCGAGGAGTGCGGCAGCAGCTCCGACGAACAACCAGCGGCGCTTCCGCCGAGCAGGCGGTTCGGCTATGTCGCGGATCGCGCGGATGATGTTCAGACGGCTCACGCGAACGCTCATCGTCACGATTGTCAAGATCGCGACCGCGAACGAGACCATGAAGGCCTGCCCGAGGCTCGCAGCCTTGAGCGTGAAGTAGAGGTCGAACCGGTTGTGCTCCGAACTGAACGCGCTCTGCGAAAGTGACACGAGAACCCGCCCGAGTCCGATTCCGACAAACGTGCCCAGCAACGAGGCCGCGAGCGCATAGAGAAAGCCCTCGGTGGCGAAAGCTCCGACGAGCGCACTGCGCCTCATTCCGACTGCACGCGCCATCCCGAGCTCCGACTTTCGCTCGGCAGCGAGCATCACGAACAGGTTGACCAACAGCAACAGACCGGCGAGGACGCCGAAGCTACCCATCGCCGTGAACATCTGTGTGAACCCCTTGCCCACCTGGTCGGCCACCTCGAGTACCTGCTGCTTGATCGGCGTGACCTCTGGATCCAGACCGCTCGCGGCCTGCCGAATCGCACTTTCGACCTCGTCGGTGAGCGGTGCCCCACTCTCGACGCCCCCGCGGTTGGAGACAGCCACGATCCAGACCGGTGGCGCGCCAGTCTGCACCCCTCCTCGCAGCAGTGTGCCGAACGTTGCCGGTGAGACGAGCACGTTCCGCGCCTCCTGCTGGTCGCCCGACGCGAAGCCGGCGACGCCGATGCGAGGCACGATGCGATCGACGGTCAGCGTCCGCGCCCTCCCGTAGGTATAGACGTCGATCTGCGCTCCGGGCCCGATATTGAGACCTTGCGCAAGGTCTGTCGTGATGGCGGCGTGGCCGGCCCCGGGCGTCACGCCCCGGATGCCGGTGGAAGCGGGATCGCCGCCGAAGGCGCGAGCGGACTCGAAATCGACTGCAACGACCTGGGAGTTCGGCACGCTCCGGAGCGTTTCCCCGCGGCCGGCCGTGGTAGCAGCGTCGAGTGTTGCAAGCTGCAGGACACCGTCGACCTTGGAAGACGGCAGCGAGCGAAGCCGGCCGGAGAGCGAGCGCCATTCCGGGGCATCCTGCGCAAGGACGAGCTCGTCGATCGGCCCGAGATGCTGCCGCGCCCCCTGTCGGATCGACGAGTCCATCGTGTCACCCACCACTGCGGAGCCCGTGATGATCGCCGCGCCCAGCAAAGAACCGAGCACGACGAGCAAGGCTTCGCGCGGGCGCCTCACGGCGTTCCGCAAGGCGAGGCGACGCAGGATCGGGCGTCTGGCGAGGATGAAGAGGAACGGGAGCGAGATCAGAAGCGAGATGAGAGCTGCAACCTTCAACTCAACACCAGCTCCCGCGCCTTCTCGTCTCGCTTCCGGCCGTTTGCGCCGAGTTGCTCGTCACCCACGAGGCGGCCGTCGCGCACGGTGATCAGCCTGTCGGAATGGGCCGCAACCGTCGGATCGTGCGTGACGAGGATGATGCTGAGACCCTCGGCGTGGAGCTCACCGAGCAGCTCCATGACTGCCGCGGCCATCTCCGAGTCGAGGTTGCCCGTGGGCTCGTCGGCCCAGACGATGCGCGGCTTTCCGGCCAGCGCCCGCGCGACGGCGACGCGTTGCTGCTCGCCACCGGAAAGCTCCATCGGCCGGCGGTCGAGCCTGTGACCGAGTCCCACTCTGGTGAGTGTCTCGCGCGCGCGAATGTGAGCGTCATGCTCGCGTACACCGGCTAGGAGCAGCGGTAGCTCGACGTTTTCCGTTGCTGTGAAGACCGGGATCAGATTGAAGGCCTGGAAGATGAAGCCCATCTCCTTGGCGCGGTGCTTCGTGCGCGCCTTGTCGGAGAGCTCGTGGATGCTGAGGTCGTCGACCAGCACCCGGCCGCCGTCGATCTCGTCGAGGCCGGAAACGCAATTGAGAAGTGTCGTCTTCCCGGATCCGGACGGCCCCATCACGGCGACGAACTCACCCTGTGGTACGACCAGGTCGAGCCCGTGCAGTGCGACGACCGAGTCCGCTCCGGACCGGTACACCTTCCGTACGCCTTCGGCGACGAGGATTGGTTTGCGTTGGGTTTCATTGGTGCTCATCGTCCGTCCTCCCAGTGAAGCCTCGAAGTGATCCCGACCACGCCGGGAACTCGGTCGACGAAAGCCTCGATCAGGCGCGCCTGCTCTTTGTTTTCGACCTTGCCGGTGAGGGTGACGATGCCTTTCCGGACCGCGACGTCATAGGTGCTGCGCCGCAGCCAATACGAGCGGACGAGTGGGTCGGCATCGATCTCCTCGCGAATCTGCTCGTCGGGCCGCGCGAATGCGCGGACAAGGTCGTGACGCGTGACGATTCCGACCAGTTGGCCATGATCGACGACCGGGAGCCGCGAGACCCCCTCGTCTAGCATCACGGTCGCTGCGTCGGAGACGCTCCGCGCAGGCCCGATGGTGAACGGCGGCGCGGTCATCGCCTCGCGCGCGGTCCGCGCATCGATCTTGAGCGTGAGGTCGCCCTCGTCCATCAGCCAGGCGAGCACGCCTCGGCTCAGGCCGTCCGACGGCCGCTCCTTGAAGAGGATGTCTCGCTCGGAGACGACGCCGACGACCCGCCCGCCTTCGACCACGGGAACACCCGAGATGCGCATCTCTACGAGCAGCGCGGCGAGATCCCTGAGGTCGGTGTCAGGCGCGACGGTCGTGACGTCTTGGGTCATGACGTCTCTGACTCTCATCTCGCGCTCCTTTCGCGCTCGAATGCGCTTTGACCCTGCACTCTGACCCTCTGGAAAAGCGGCAACATCGGGGTCGCGACCGAACGGGAGTGTGGTCTTCTACGGATCTCGATCCGCACGGAGACTCAGCGGAGGGCCGGCACAGATCTCGCGCGGCCCTCCACGTTCCTACCTCACTCCCAGCCCGAGGCGGCCGCTGTGTCGCTCGGCCGTAGGGCCCTCCGGTCTTCGGATACGCGCGCCCGAGGTTCGCGAACACGAGTGCGAGCAGCATCGCGCCGATGCCCGTGAAGACAAGCGCAACGATCGAGGCCGGCCCGGCCTCACCGGAGAGGACGGCCGGCAGCGTGAAGATCCCGGAGCCGACCATGTTGCCGACGACCAGTGCGGTCGCCATCCAGAGGCCGATCGAGCGCTTGAGGCGAGGCTTCGCCCTCGGCGCCCTCGGCACCGTGTCGGTCAGCGCCGACATGATTCCTCCTTCCTCAGACGCCGGAGGCGTCCGGGTTCACCGCAATCCGGTGCTCGATCGGCACCTTCCGCGGGGTCTTACGCCCACCGTTAGTGCGTGGCGCGTGCAGCTCCAACGCACCGTGCGTGTAGGCGGCGGTGACGCGATCCGTGTCGACGTCGGCCGGGAGCTGAAAACGCTCCTCGAGCCGCTCGTGCAAGCGGAACGGGCCGTCCTCGATCGCGGTCTCCGTCTGGTCGCCGTGCACTGTCACGAAGCGACCGGCGATCTCGACCTCGAGCTCCTCCTGCGCGAAGCCCGGAACGGCGAGATGCACGACGTACTCGTTCGCCGATTGTTCAACGCTCGCCTCGGGCGGCAGGACCGGAGCGAGGCCCATCGTGCGCATGGCAGTCATGGCACTCCTCCTTTGTTGCCGTCTCGATCCTCGCCCGGTAGACCGCAATTCGCATCGGTGGTGCTGCCGATCCCCGATTCGGGGGAACTACGGACGAAGGCGGCGTAGTGTCAGAGTCCCGTTGGACTAGCTGGTTCCGACACCGGCCTTTGCGGCGACCCTCGCCGGAACGGCCAGCACCGGGCACGGTGCCACGTGCAGAAGCCGCTGCGTGACGCTGCCGAGCAACATGCCGGCAACGCGGCCGTGACCCCGAGTTCCCACGACGATCAAATCAGCGTCGGCCTCTTTGGCGACGTCCGCGATGAGATCCGCGGGGTCAGTGTTGAGCCCGCTGACGACATGGAAACTCGCGTTGACGCCCGACCCGACGAGATCGTTGACCTTCGAGGCGAGCTCGCTCTGCAGGTCCGCCTCGTCCGCGAGCAAAGGGGCGCCCCCGGCGCGACCGCCGAGCCGCTCGTTCGCATGCACCACAAGGAGCCTCCCGTTGGCTTCGGCCGTCAGTTCGAGGGCCGTCGGAAGGGCACGGTCCGCGTCCTCGGATCCGTCCGTTGCCCAGATAATCGTCTTGAACATGACGATCTCCTTTCTCGTTGCTTTCCTTTCCGGTCTCAGTCTCCGGCGGGTGCCCGCCCGTGCCATCGGTGGCGGGACCGATCCTGGGTACGGCGTTCTACGGAGCCGCCTTAACCGTCGCTCAGGCAACTGAAGCGACAAGGCGGCGGGCAACTGCCGATCCCGCCGCCCGTAGCTGGAACCTCATCCGTCAGGCGAGTGTTTTGCCTGCCGCACGCGGCGCCCGCGGCCGCGGCCACGTAAGCCGTGGTTCGATCGCGACGACGCCTGGGACGCGTTGAGCGAAATGGATGATCTGCTGAGCCACTCCTTCATTGTCGACACGCCCCCAGAGGGTGACGCAACCATCGTCGACCTTTACCTTCACCCGGGTCGGGTTGACCCAGAGCGTCTTGAGGATGACCTCCTCGCGGATCTCACGCTCGATCAGTTCGTCCTTACGGGTGAAGGCGCGAACGAGATCCGCTCGGGTGACGATTCCGACGAGCTGCTCCGCGTCAACCACCGGGAGCCGGTCGATGCTCAGCTCAAGCATCAACTCGGCGGCCTCGGCCACCAGCTTTCCGGACCCGATCGTGACGGCCGGCGAGGTCATCGCGTCGCCGACGGTGCGTGCTGAGAGCTTCGCTGCAGGCGGGTCCTCACCGTAATGGACGACCCAGTCCACAAGTCCTTGGCGCTCTGGCGCACTTCGCTCCTTGAAGAGGATGTCGGTCTCTGAGATCACACCCACGACGCGCTCGCCCTCGACGACAGGCATGCCGGAGATTCCGTACTCGAGCAAATGGGTGGCGGCGAGTCGCAGGGGCATGTCACGCGGTGCAGTGAAGACCTTCGTCGTCATGACATCGCTGACTTTCATCGGTTTCTCCTTTCGCTTTGGTTCGAGTCTGTCCCGGCCTCAGAGAACCGCCATCGGAGAGCCCACGGACCGGCGATGCGGCTTTTCCGCAGTGCGTCAGTGCGCGCGGCCCGGGACGAAGCGGTCATCCGTGGCGGCAAGCCCAGCGATCGCGATCGCACTGCCTGCGAGCGTGATGCCTACGATTCCGAAGGTCCGCGCCGAGAGCGCGAAGAACTCCCGCGCCCAGGGGAAGAGCAGAACCAGGACATAGAGCGAGCCCATCAGCACACAGAGCATCGTGACGGCGACGCCGCGGCGCCCCGCGGACGCCTCGAGGGCGAGCACCAGGTAGAGCCACACGACGAGCAGCACCGTGGCGGCTACTGTTCGGGACTCTCGGAGCGGCAAATCCGCGACGTTGAGTGCGAAGAAGTAGCTCGCCACAACAACGAGCCCCGCCGCAGTGCCGCCGGAATGCTAAAACGCACGGTTTCGCGCAGAAAGCCTCTGGGCTCGTATGGCCCGCTACTCGCAGCGAGAGCTAGGAAGAAAGCGGGAATGCCGATGGTCAACGACGCGACAAGCGTCAAGTGACGCGGAAGCAAAGGATAGGCCGTCGGCGTCAACCCGATCGAAAGAATGAGGAAGGTCGCGAACGCGGACTTTGTCAAGAACAGCTTCGCGACACGCTGCAGGTTGCGAAGCACCTTTCGTCCCTCCCGCCGCCCGCGCCCGCAATGCGACCGCCTCGACGATCTGCGGCGAGCGCTCCAGCATCTCCGCCCGCACATCGACGACGAGCGGCAGCGGCGCGTATCCGAGCCCCGTGTAAGGAGCGTCCCACACGGTCATGACGAGCAAAGGTGCATGGGTTTCAGTGGCCAGCTCGATTGCTCGCTGCACGGCCCGCTCTGCGCTGGCAGAGCCGTCCGTAGCCAGGACTATGGGCCTCATTTGGCACCTCCTTCTTCTCTCAAAGGCTCGCGCGGGCTGCGCATCCGGGCGTCGGCTGAACCGCGCTGCGGCTTTACCGCAGCGGCGTCGCTACCAGCTCTTCAGCCGCGCAATCGGGGGCGGGGCGCCGATTCGCGCGCGCGCGTCGACGACGACGCAGCCGTCAGGGCGGGCGATCACGGGATTCAGGTCGAGCTCCGCCACTTCGGGCAGATCGTCGGCAAGACGCGCGACCCGTAAGACGACGTCGGCGATCGCCCGGGCATCAGCAGGTGGAGCACCACGGAAGCCCCGCACGAGCAGTCCGGCCTTTCCGCTCTGCACGAGCTCGTCCGCGTCGGTGTCGGTCAAGGGCGCCAGTCGGAATCCGGCGTCTCCGATCAGCTCGGCCATCGTGCCGCCCGGGCCGAGGGCGACCAGCGGCCCGAACACGGGATCCTGGAATGCCCCCACCAACATCTCGGCACCACCACGCAAGAACGGCTGCACGAGCACCGGTAGCCCAATCCGAGTTGCCGCCGCGCTCACCGCGCCAGGATCACGCAGGTCGAGTGCGACTCCTCCCTGTTCAGTCTTGTGCACACCGGCGGCGGCCGTCTTCACGACGACGGGATACCCGAGCTCGTCCGCAGCGGCAAGGGTCTCCTCGAGCGTGGCCGCGACTCGCTCCGCAACGACCGGAAGCCCGTACGCCGCCAGCAACCGCCGAACCTCGCCTGGAGCGAGCCACCGCTCCCCGGCTTCGTCCACGACCACTCGCGCGGCCGCGAGGTCGATGCCGTCGAGTGTGGGCACACGTCCTTGCGGACGCCGTAACCACTCGGCGCGCTCGGCGGCACGCCCAAGCGCACGCGCGGCAGACTCCGGATAATCGAACGCAGCGACGGGCGCCGAGAGCAGCTGCGGAGGAGTCCCCGTTTGACTGATCACACAGGCAAGCACCGGCTTGCCTTCGGTTGCCTCGGCCTCGGCAGCCCGAGCGATCGCTGCGGCCACCTCGTCCGCTCCGGCCACGACGGGTGGGACGAACAGAACGATGACCGCGTCGACACCGGGGTCGCGCAGAAGCGCGGGCAGGACGCTCTCGTAGGTCATGCCTACCGCCGAGCCGAGCATGTCCACCGGGTTGCTCACGCTGGCTTCCGAAGGCAAGACCGCGCGCAGCGCGGCGACGGTCTCGTCCGCGAGCGGCGAGAGCGAGAGGCCGGCTGCCTCGCACGCGTCGGCGCACAGAATGCCCAAACCGCCGGCGTTGGTAAGCACCGCGACCCGGCGACCGCGTGGCAGGGGCTGCCCATCGAGCAGGGCGGTCACGTCGAGCAGCTCCTCGAGGGTGTCGACCCGAATGACGCCCGCCTGGTGAAACAGCGCATCTACGGCGGCCTCGGAGCCGGCGAGCGCGGCGGTGTGCGAGCTCGCAGCCCTCGCGCCGGCGGCGGTCCGCCCTGCCTTCATCGCGACGATCGGCTTCGTCCGCGCGACGCGCCGCGCGACGCGCGCAAACTTGCGCGGGTTGCCGAAGGACTCGAGATACAACAGCACGACGTCGGTGTTCGGGTCCTCTTCCCAGTACTCGAGCAGGTCGTTCGAGGAGACATCCGCTTTGTTGCCGATGGACACGAAGGCGGAGAGCCCCAGGCTCTTTTCGGCCGCCCGCTCCAGCAGGGCGAGTCCGAGCGCGCCACTCTGCGACGAAAAACCGATCTTGCCGGGTGGAAGCGAACGCGGGCCGAACGTGGCATTCAGTCGAACGTCGGCCACAGCGATGCCGAGACAGTTCGGACCGAGCAGTCGGGCTCCATGAGAGCGAACCAGCTCGAGCAGTAGATCCTGGCGCGCTTCACCTTCGGGACCGATCTCGGCAAAGCCTGCAGAGATAACGCATAGAGCTCGGACGCCTGAGGCGAGCGCCTCTTCCGCCGCCTCGAGCACCCTACCGCCGGGCAGGCACACCACTGCGAGATCGACAACCTCTCCGATCTCGGCGATGCTCCGGTAAGCATGAACACCTGCGACTGGCTCGCCCGACCGGTTGACCGGATAGGCGACACCGCGAAACTCACCGCGTAGCACGTTGCGGAAGAGCTCACCGCCGATCGAACCGGCACGCGATGACGCGCCGACGACGGCGACCGTGGCGGGCTTGAAGAACGGATCAAGCGAAGCGGCGACTGCAATGTGGTCTCGTTCGTCGATGCGCGTGCGCAGGGCCTCGGTCGCATCGAGCTTCAGCCGCACTTCGGAGATACCCGATTCGAAGACGCGGCTCTGCTCGAAACCTGCGTCCCTGAAGACCCCGAGCATCTTTGTGTTGTCGCCCACCACTTCGGCGAGGAACTCCTCGATGCCGACGCCGGCGGCAAGCGAGGCGAGACGCTCGAGCAATCGCGTCGCTATGCCGCGCCCCTGGAACTCGTCGGCCACCGCAAAGGCAACTTCGGCGGTGTGCGCATCGCGCAGGCGCACATAGCTCGCCAGCGCGACGACGAGATCGTCCTTCGTGCCGATGAGCGCGCCCCGTTCGCCCCAGTCAGGTTCGAGCACGGGGTCGACGAGACGCTTGTCCACGCTCGGATGCCCGTGGAAGCGGAGATAGAGGCTCCGGTCGGAGAGCCCGCGGAAGAAGTCGAGCAGCGAATCGGCATCCGCCGCTCCGGGCGGACGGAATCGCATCGTCGAGCCGTCGCGGAGGACGACGTCCGCCACGGCCGGTGTAGCTGCATCCATGAGAGGAGAGGTTGCCACTCTGGCCAAGCTTCGGCCAGCCGGAGCGTCATAACACCCGGCCGCGGCCGCAGCCCGATTGCGGATTGACCGCAACGCTATCCGGCCCCGCCCCGATGCCGACGACTCGCGCCGGGAGGATTCTCTGGTCAGCTTCGAAGAAAGGAGGCTGCCGTGGACGACTCAGACAGCATCGATCGCGTCCTCATCGCCACGGACGGCTCACCAGGATCGCTGGTGGCCGCAGAGGAAGGCGTCCGGCTCGCCAAGAAACTCGGCGCTGGCGTCACCTTCGTCGCGGTCGCACACCCGCCACTGCCCATACTGGGCGATCCGTACTACCAACGCGCGCTGAGTGAGAATCTTGGCGCGATGCGGACAGCGCTCGCCAAGACGACTCCCTATGCCGAGGAACGGCACGTGACGTATGACACCGAGTTGCTCGAGGGATCGCCCGCAGAGGCTGTCCTGGAGATCGCAAGGAGCCGCGACGTCGATCTGATCGTCGTCGGCTCTCGCGGGCTCGGGGCGGTCAAGGGCGCCCTGCTCGGCAGCGTCTCGTTGGAGATCGTCCATCACGCGGACCGCCCCGTGCTTGTGGCGAGGTCGATCGACCACGAGAGGCTGGGTCAGTCAAGCCGGTTCGCAGTCTGAGGCGAGAAGATTTCGCGCAGCGCGCGCCGCGACCAGCTCTTCACGTGCGCGCACGACAAGAATGCGCACCGGTGACCTGTCCTTCGCGACGTCGCAGTCGGGCGCGGCGTTCTCATTCTTCTCGATGTCGAGGTCGACACCGAGGAAACCAAGACGAGCTGACAGCCGCTGTCGCACGAGCGCCGACCCCTCACCGATCCCCGCCGTGAACGCAAGGGCATCGAGCCCTCCGGCCGACGCAGCCATGGCCGCCACGGCGGCTGCGAGGCGATGCACCATGACCTCGACGGCTAGGTCGGCCGCGGCATCGCCGGAGCCCGCGCGGCGTTCGACGTCGATCATCCCGCCGTCGTCCCCGGCGAGCCCTTTGACGCCGGAGTCGAAGTTGAGCGCGTGATCGAGCGAGTCGACGTCGTGATATCCCTCGCGGAGCACGTACAGGAGTGCACCAGGATCGATCGATCCCGAGCGCGTCGTCATCGGGACACCTTCGAGCGGCGTGAAGCCCATCGTCGTATCCACAGACCGACCCGCGAGGACGGCGGTGACAGAGGATCCGCCTCCGAGATGGCAGACGACCAGACGGTCGACCGCGTGGCCCAAGAGCTCGGGGACACGTCGTGCGCACCATTCGACCGAGAGGCCCTGAAACCCGTACCGGCGAATGCCCCATTGCTCGCGCCAGGCCGGCGGCACTGCGTACTCGGCGGCTTCGGCCGGGATCGTTCGATGAAACGACGTGTCGAAGACCGCCACGTGCGGGACAT
>Ga0137369_10002414_pt1 | contig 19148 bp, 18 predicted proteins | sample SagtaG_12_FD_104918 | JGI IMG/M metagenome (GOLD analysis project Ga0137369, IMG submission 104918) | Vadose zone soil microbial communities from Sagehorn Ranch, Mendocino, California, USA - Sage1_L_113_16 metaG | ecosystem: Environmental > Terrestrial > Soil > Vadose zone | place: USA... | reverse complement strand
CTGTGCTGGGTAGAGTGTATAGGTGAGGTTCGTCCGGGACTTGCGCGCGCCGCTGCCGGTCCCCCCTGCTGCGTTGCCTGGCGGTCTCCAGCAGCAGCACCGGGAAGCGCTCGACCAGGCCTCGCCCGCCGCCGAGCAGCGCGTCCATGGTCTCGACGAAGTCGGCCGACGGTGTCACGTCGCCGTTCTCCACCCTGCCGATGTGGGAGCGCGACCAGCGCCCGCCGCTCAGGTCGGCCAGCTCCTGCTGGGTGAGGCCAGCCCTGATCCGAAGGTTGTAGAGCTCGTCACCGAGCTGGCGGACCGCCGAGCTGGCCGGATCGACGGACCGAGGCTCCCAACGCCGCGCCACTGCCCAGTCACCCCCAATGCCGCTGACTGGAAGCATCGTTTCTAGTTGGCCGCATGCGTCAAAGGTGTTTTCCTGATTAGAACGCATATTGCGTTCGCTGGACCACCTTAGCTGACAAGGGTATACCTTATGGACTGAATATCTCAGGACAGTCGATCATGACTGTCAGCACACAGCTCGTCACAGCCGTGAAACGAGCCGGCGATCGCGATGCAGACGCGGTCAGGGCCTTCAAAAGGGGGACCCATCATGCTTCGCACCAGCGCCGAAGCCGGCCAGGAGGCGATTGGGATGAGCGGTCGCGAGGAGCACGGCCACCACAGCGGCCGGACGCCCGCTCGCGTCCGGCGCGAGGGACAGTGGCCAGAACGGCTGCTTCGGACCTCAGAGGTCGCCGAGCTGTTCAGCGTCAGCTCGAGGACTGTCAGGGAGTGGGCAAGGCGCGGGCTGCTGCCGACGATCCGCACGCCTGGAGGGCAGCACCGCTTCCCCGAGCGTTCGGTGCGGGAGCTGCTCCACCGCGTCCGCGGCGTCGACGAGGACCGCTGAGGCCGAGGGCGCTCGCATTGCGGGGGAGCCAGCGGCGGCTCCCCCGCCGTCCCATGTCCCGTGCCGCTCGCGGGGCCACGGCGCTACCCTGCCGCGCCCCGCGCTACTCGCGGACGGGCAGGCCGGCCGCGGCCAGGCCGTGCTTGACCTCGGCGATCGACAGCTGGCCGAAGTGGAAGACGCTGGCCGCGAGGACCGCGTCGGCGCCGGCCTGGCATGCGGCGACGAAGTGGTCCATGCTGCCGGCTCCCCCGCTGGCGATCACCGGCACGTCGACGGCGCTGGTCATCGCCTTGACCAGCGCGAGATCGTAGCCCGTCCGCTGGCCGTCGGCGTCCATGCTGGTGACCAGCAGCTCTCCGGCGCCCCGCCGGGCCGCCTCCTCGGCCCAGGCCAGCGCGTCGCGCCCGGTGGGAGTGCGCCCGCCGTCGACCACCACCTCCCAGCCACGGCCGTCGCCCCTGCGGCGCGCGTCGATCGCCAGGACCATGCACTGCACCCCGTAGGTGTCCGCCCCGTCCGACAGCAGCTCCGGGTCCCGCACCGCCGCCGAGTTCACCGAGACCTTGTCGGCCCCGGCGCGCAGCAGCCGGCCCACGTCCTGGACCGCCCGCACGCCACCGCCGACGGTGAGCGGGATGAAGACCTGCTCCGCGGTGCGGGCGACCACGTCGTCGAGGGTGTCGCGCGCCTCGACCGTCGCGGTGATGTCGAGGAACACCAGCTCGTCGGCGCCCTCGGCGTCGTAGACGGAGGCCAGTTCGACGGGGTCTCCGGCATCAACGAGGTTGACGAACGAGACGCCCTTGACCACCCGCCCGGCGGTCACGTCCAGGCAGGGGATGACCCGCCGCGCCAGGGTCATGGCCGCCACCGGGCCCGCGGCGAGGGAGGCACGGCGAGGGTGGCGAGGGTGGCGAGCGCCTCGGCAACGGTGAAGCGGCCGGCGTAGAGCGCCTTGCCGACGATCACGCCCTCGAGGCCGCGCGCGGCCAGTGGCGCGAGCGCGCGCAGGTCCTCGAGGCTCGAGACCCCACCGGAGGCGATCACCGGCCGCCCGGTGGCGGCCAGCACCGCCTCGAGGCTGGCCAGCGCCGGCCCGCCGAGCATGCCGTCCCTGGCCACCTCGGTGTAGACGAAGCGGCGGCAGCCGGCCCCGTCCAGCCGGGCGAGGGTCTCGAACAGGTCGCCGCCGCTGGCCGTCCAGCCGCGCGCCTGGAGCACCTGCCCGCGGGCGTCGAGGCCGACCGCGACCGCCTCGCCGTGGCGTCGGCATGCCTCCACCACCCACCCGGGCTCCTCCAGCGCGGCCGTTCCGACGACCACCCGTGCCGCCCCGAGGTCGAACAGGGCCTCCAGGTCGGCCGCGGTCCGGACCCCGCCGGATGCCTCGACCCGCACCGGGGACGCCGCCTCGACGATGCGGGCGATCTGCGGTCGGTTGCGCGGGCCGCGCCCGAACGCGGCGTCCAGGTCCACCACGTGGAGCCACTCGGCTCCGTCGGCCACGAACGTCCCGGCCGCCTCGACCGGATCGCCGTAGGCCGTCTCGGTGCCGAGCGCGCCCTGGACCAGCCGCGTGGCCTGGCCGTCGAGGAGGTCGACCGAGGGCAGCAGGGTGAGGGTGGTGACGTCTGTCATGCGCGCCGTGCCTCGTTGACGAAGTTGGCCAGCAGGGCGAGCCCGTTCGCCCCTGACTTCTCCGGATGGAACTGGCTGCCGAACAGGTTGTCGCGCTCGACCGCGGCCGCGAACGGCCCGCCGTAGTCGCAGACCGCCGCGACTGCCGGGCCGGGCGCCTCTGGCGCGTAGGAGTGGACGAAGTAGTAGCGGGTACCGTCGGGCACGCCGGCCAGCAGGCGGCTGCCGGGCCGGACGGTGACCTCGTTCCAGCCGATGTGGGGCACCTTGACGGTGCCGGGCAGGCGCCGCACGGTGCCCGCGATGGCGCCGATGCCGTCGCGCACCGGGCCCTCCTCGCTGCCCTCGAAGACGAGCTGCATGCCGACGCAGATGCCGAGCAGCGGCCGGCCCTTCGCGATCCAGGCCGCCACCGCGCCGGGCCCACCGGCACGCCCCAGCCCCGCCAGGCATGCGCCGTACGCGCCAACGCCGGGCACGACCAGCGCGGCCGTGCCGGCGGCGGCGGCCACCGTCGGCACCGCCCGCACGTCAGCCCCGGCCCGGTCCAGCGCCTTGGTGGCCGAGTGGAGGTTGCCCACCCCGTAGTCCAGCACCGCGACCGGCGGCCGCCTCATGCCAGCCTCCCCTTGGTACTGCCGGAGCCGGCGCGGGGATCGGGCGTGCAGGCGTCGCCGAGCGCGCGGGCGAGCGCCTTGAAGCATGCCTCCAGCGCATGGTGCGGCAGGTCGCCCTGCTCCAGCACGACGTGCACGGTGCAGCGGGCGTGGGCGACCAGCGCCTCGAGCAGGTGGCGGGCCTGACGCGGGTCGAAGTTGCCGAGCTCGCCCGGGGACGCCTGCGCGGCCACCTGCCACACCAGGTACGGACGGCCCGACAGGTCCACGGCGGCGCGAGCCCTGGCCTCGTCGAGGGGCACGGTGGCGTCGCCGAAGCGGCGCACCCCGGACTTGTCGCCGAGCGCCCTGCCCAGCGCCTGGCCGAGGGCGATACCGGTGTCCTCGACGGTGTGGTGCGAGTCCACCTGGAGATCGCCCTTGGCGCGGACCTCCAGGTCGAAGCGGGCGTGCCTGCCGAGCTGGGCGAGCATGTGGTCGAGGAAGGGCACGCCGGTGTCGGCGCTGGCCCGGCCCCGCCCGTCCAGGTCGAGCTCGACAACGACCTCGACCTCGCTGGTGCGCCGCTCCACGCGGGCGCTGCGCGGCGCCTCCATCAGCCGAGCTCCGCGTCGAGGGCCTGCAGGAAGGTGTCGTTCTCCTCCGGCGTCCCGATCGAGACCCGCAGGTGCCGGTCGAGGGTCGGGTAGCCGGAGACGTCGCGCACCAGGACCCCGCGCTCGAGCAGCCCGTGCCACAGCCGACGCGGCGGGACCGCCGTGGAGAAGCAGAGGAAGTTCGCGTCGCTCGGCATGACCTCGACTCCCGGCAGGGCGTCCAGCGCGCCCGCGACCCGCTCACGCTCGCGTTCGGTCACGGCGATGTGGTCCATCAGCTCGCCGACGTGGGCCAGCGCCCGCAGGGCGGCCGCCTGGGTGACGACCGACAGATGGTAGGGCAGGCGCACCAGCCGCAGCCCGTCGACCACGCCGGGGTCGGCGAGCAGGTAGCCCAGCCGCAGCCCGGCCATGCGGAAGGCCTTGGAGAAGGTGCGCGTGACCACCAGGTTCGGGAAGCTGACCAGCAGGTCGGCAGCGTGGGCGCGGCCGAACTCTCCGTATGCCTCGTCCACCACCACCAGCCCGGGCGCGGCGCGGCAGACGGCGGCGACCGTCTCGCGACTGCTCGCCTCGCCGGTCGGGTTGTTCGGCGAGCACCAGAAGGTGAGGTCGGCGCCCGCCTCGGCCACCAGGTCGACGGCCATCTCCGGGGTGATCGGCAGGTCGCGCGGCTGCACCAGGGTGATGGTCCGGGTGCCGGTGGCGCGGGCGATGAGGGAGTGCATCGGGTAGGTGGGCTCGACCACCAGCGCCGAGCGCCCCGGCCCGGCGTACGCCAGCAGGAGCTGCTGGAGCAGCTCGTTGGAGCCGTTGGCCGCCCAGGTGCCCTCGAGCCCGTGGCCCGCGTGCAGGGCGAGCGCCTCGCGCAGCTCGGTCGCCTCGCGGTCCGGGTAGCGGTGCAGCTCGAGCCCGCGGATCGCCTCGGCGATGTCGTCGAGCACCGCCGGCGGCACCGGATAGCTGGTCTCGTTGGTGTTGAGCCGGACGGGCACGTCGAGCTGTGGCGCGCCGTACGGGGTCATGCCCGCCAGGTCGTCGCGCACCCGCACGCGGGACGGCGGGTTGGCGGTGCCGTGCGCGGTCACCGGCCGGCCTCCCGCGCGCCGCCGTCCCGCTCCAGGCGAACGGCGACCGCGCGGCCGTGGGCGGGCAGCTCCTCGGCCCCGGAGAGCGCAGCCACCGCGGGCGCGGCGGCGGCCAGCGCCGCGCGGTCGAACTCTGCCACCTGCATCGGGCGCAGGAAGCTCCAGGTCGACAGGCCGCCCGAGAAGCGGGCGGTGCCAGCGGTCGGCAGGACGTGATTGGTGCCGGCCGCGTAGTCGCCGAGCGCGACCGGTGTCCAGGGGCCGACGAACACGGCGCCGGCGCTGCGCACCTGCCCGGCAAGCCCGGCCGCGTCCTCGACCAGCAGCTCGAGGTGCTCGGGGGCGAACGCCTCGACGACCCGCAGCATCGCGTCGCGGTCGTCGCAGAGCACCACGGCGGACTGGCCGGCGAGAGCGCGCTCGACCAGCTCCCGGCGGGGAGCGGCGGCCACCTCCTCGGCGAGGATCGGCTCGACCGCCTTCCAGAGGTCAGGCTCGTCGGTCACCAGCAGGCAGGCGGCGAGCGGGTCGTGCTCAGCCTGGGCCACCAGGTCGACCGCGACCAAGCCGGGATCGGCGCCGCCATCGGCGACGACCGCGATCTCGGTGGGCCCGGCGAAGCCGTCGGTGCGCACCCGATCGGCGACCTCCTGCTTGGCCAGGGAGACGTAGAGGTTGCCAGGGCCGGTCACCGAGTCGACGGCCGGCACGGTGGCGGTGCCGAGCGTCAGCGCGGCCACGGCCTGCGCGCCGCCGAGCAGCCACACCTCCTCGACGCCGAGCAGCGCCGCGGCGGCCAGGACCGAGGGGTGGCCGCGGCCGCCGGGCCCGGGCGGGGTCGCCAGCGCGATGCTCGGCACCCCGGCGGCCTGGGCCGGAACCACGTTCATGACCACGCTGGAGGGGTAGGCGCCGCGGCCGCCCGGCACGTACACCCCGGCGCGGCGCAGCGGCACGAAGCGCTGCACCAGCCGCACGCCGGGGCGGCCGGTCCAGACCAGGTCGGCGGGACGCTGCGCCTCGTGGAAGGCGCGCACGCGCTCGGTCGCGTCGAGCAGGGCGGCGCGCAGTCCGGGGTCCAGCGCCCGCTCGGCGGCGGCGAGCTCCTCGACCGTCGCCCGCCACGTCTCGGGCGGCGCCTGCACCCCGTCGAAGCGACGGGCCGCCGCGGCGACCGCGTGGTCGCCGCGCGCGGCGATGTCCGCCACCAGCGCGCGGACGCTCGCCCGGGCGGCGGTCAGGTTTGCGACCGATGCCCGCGGCAGCAGCTCGGCCGGATCGCGGTCCGAGCCGCGAAGGTCGATGACGGGCAGCATGGGCATTCTCCAGGGTCGCAGCGTGGACACGCGTCCACGCAGGGTCGACATCGGGCCGGGAAGGTCACCCTACCGCAGCGGTGCGGCTGCGGCGAAGGATTTGCACGTACCATGGGTCCGGAAGAGAGCCGAACCTCCGCACGCCAGGGGGTGTCGTGGAGCTCCCGCTGTTCCCGTTGTCGACCGTGCTGTACCCGGGTCTGCCGATCCCGCTGCGCGTGTTCGAAGAGCGCTACCGCCAGATGTTCGACCGCGTCCTCGACGGCGAACGTCGCTTCGGGGTGGTCGCGATCGTGCCTGCCCAGGGGGTCGGTGAGCCGGCCGACTATCAGGCGATCGGCTGCATGGCCGAGGTGCGGGAGGTGCGCCACCACCCGGACGGCCGCCTGGACGTGGTCGCCCGCGGCGAGCACCGCTTCCGTATCGAGGGCGTCACCCAGTCCGCGCCCTACATCGTCGCCGACGTGGCGACCCTGAGCGAGACCGCCGGCGATGCGGCCGAGGAGCGCATGGCGCCGGTCGGCCGGCTGTTCAACCGCTATGTCACCACCCTGCTCGAGATCGTCGGCGAGGACGAGGTCGAGGCGATGGACCTGCCCGACGACCCGGTGGCCGCCTCCTACCTGGTCGCCGGCGTGCTGCAGGTGGACCTTCCCGACAAGCAGCGCCTGCTCGCCAGCACCTCCGCCGCCGAGCGCCTGCGTGCCGAGGTCGGCCTGCTGCGCCGCGAGCTCGCCCTTCTGGAGTGCTCCGGCATCGCCGGCCCCGCCCGCCTCAGCGTGTCGTTCTCGCTGAACTGACCCGGAGCCTCGCGGCGACGCTCCCGCGCGGAGGCCGCTGCGCCGACGGCCGCCTACAGGACCACCACCGAGCGCAGCACCTCGCCGCGGTGCATCCTGGTGAAGGCGTCCTCGACCTGGTCGAGAGAGATCGTGTCGGAGACGAAGCGGTCCAGGTCGTAGCGGCCGCGAAGGTACAGGTCGATCAGGATCGGGAAGTCCCGGCTCGGCAGGCAGTCGCCGTACCACGACGGCTTGAGCGCGCCGCCGCGGCCGAAGAAGTCCAGCATGCGCACGTCGAGGCGCATCTGGGGGTCGGGAACGCCCACCTGGACGAGCGTCCCGGCGTGGTCGCGGGCGTGGAACGCCTGCTTGAACACCTCTGGCCGGCCCACCGCCTCGATGGTCACGTCGGCGCCGAACCCGCCGGTCAGCTCCCGCACCCGCGCGACCACGTCCTCGCTGCTGGCGTCGACCACGTCGGTGGCGCCGAACTGCCTCGCCCACTCCAGCTTCCGCGGGTCCAGGTCGATCGCGATGATCTGGCGGGCGCCGACGAGGGCCGATGCGTGGATGGCCGCGTCCCCGACCCCGCCGCAGCCGAACACCGCCACGGAGTCGCCGCGCTGCACGTTGCCGGTGTGCAGGGCGGCGCCGAAGCCGGCCATGATGCCGCAGCCGACCAGCCCCGCGGCCTCGGGCCGCGCGGCCGGGTCGACCTTGACCGCCTGGCCGGCCGCCACCAGGGTCAGCTCGGCGAAGGCGCCGACGCCGACCGCCGGCGACAGCTCGGTGCCGTCTTCCAGGGTCATCTTCTGGTGGGCGTTGCGGGAGTCGAAGCAGTGCCAGGGCCGACCACGGCGGCAGGAGCGGCACTGCCCGCAGGGGGCACGCCAGGCCAGGATCACGAAGTCCCCCGCCTGGAGCCCGGTCACCTCCGGGCCGACCGCCTCGACCCGGCCCGCGGCCTCGTGACCCAGCAGGAACGGGAAGTCGGGGGTGATGGCGCCCTCGCGGTAGTGCAGGTCGGTGTGGCACACGCCGCACGCCTGCACGCGCACGAGCGCCTCCCCGGGGCCGGGGTCGGGGACGACCACGGTGGTGACCTCGACCGGCGCGCCCTTCGACCGCGACACGACCCCGCGAACCTGATGCGGCATGCCTGCTCCTCTCGCTTGGGCCCGGTGGACCGGCGCAAGATGGAGCCTATCCGGTAGACGGCCCGGCGCGGGCCAGGAACCGACGGGAGGCCGCTGTGGCGGGCACGGATGGCGCGGCGCTGCGGCGGGCGCTGGTCGAGCAGCTGCGCGGCCAGGGCCTGCTGCGCGTGCCCGGGGCGGCGGCGGCGTTCCTGGCCGTGCCCCGCGAGCGCTTCCTGCCGGAGGTGGCCCGGCGGGACGGCCTCGACGCCGTCTACGTCAACGACGCCATCGTCACCAGGCGGGACGCGCGCGGCTCGCCGATCAGCTCCTCGTCGCAGCCCGCGGTCATGGCCGTCATGCTCGACCTGCTCGACCCTCGCCCGGGCCAGCGGGTCCTGGAGGTCGGCGCCGGGACCGGCTACAACGCCGCCGTGCTCATCGCGATCGTCGGCGGGCACGGGCAGGTGACCACGGTGGAGATCGACCCCGAGGTCGCCGAGGCGGCGCGCGCGGCGCTGGCCGCCGGCGGCCATGACGCCGAGGTGATCGTCACCGACGGCCGTGGCGGCTGGCCGCCACGCGCGCCCTACGACCGCATCATCGTCACCGCCAGCGGCAGCGACGTCCCCCGGGCCTGGTACGAGCAGCTCAACGAGGGCGGCATCGTGGTGCTGCCGCTGCTGCCGGCCCCGGGAGCCCAGCAGGGGCAGGTGATCATCGGCCTGCGCCGCGGGCCGGCGGGGCTCGAGCCCGTGGGCGCCGTCTGCGGCGGCTTCATGGAGCTGCGCTCCGACGCCACCGCCGGCAACCGCATCCACTTCTGGATCGGCGCGACCGAGCAGGACGGCGAGGAGGCCCGCGGGCTGCTGCAGCTCTCCGGGGAGAGCATGGCGGGACTCGCCGCGCCCGCGCGCCGCCGGCTGCTCGCTCTTGGACTGGGCGAGCCGCGCCGCCGCCTCCTCCGCGACCCGGTGCCGCTGTGGCCGCTGGCGACGTTCCTCGCCCTGGCCGCGCCGCCTGATCGGCTGCTGCAGCTGCTCACCGAGCGCGAGCACGGGCTCGGGGTGCTGGACCGCCGCGGTTTCGGGCTGGCCGTGGTGGTGGGAGCCGAGGAGAGCGCCACGCACCTGCTCGCCTGGGGCGTGGCCGGGGCGGCCGAGCTGCTGGCGAGCCTGCTCGACGAGTGGCGGGCGCTGGGCCGGCCAGGTCCGGAGCGGCTGCGGGTGGCCGTGCGCTACGGCTCGCGCCGCCCGCACGGGCGCCACTGGCGCACCCTGCGGCGTGGCGATTGCCTGCTCGAGGTCGACTGGGCGCGGTAGCGCGCCTCAGGCGTCACGGGGGTCTGGGTGGTGGAGCCCACGCCGCGGCCGCAGTTGCGCGAAATAGGAGTCGGCCCCGGCGGTGAGGAAGCCGAGCAGGACCGACAACCCCTCGAGGAGCTGCCTGTCCGGCGTCCAGACCCAGGTCTTCCTCGGAGTGACCGTCGCGCCGCGGAGCAGCTTGGGGACGAAGGCCTCGAACCCCAGCCGCAGACGCCCGAGGCCCCGGGCGATGCAGTAGCGGATGGGCTCGTAGAAGGTCAGGCACATGTAGGCCGTGCTCCGCTCGGGAACCGAGTAGTCACAGCCGTAGACGAGCCCGTAGTAGTCGTCTGGGTCGGTGACGTCGATGCCACAGGCGACGATGCGCCCGCCCGCCACCGCGGCGGGCACTCGTATCGCTGCGCCGAGGCACTCCAGCATGCGGGTCCGCAGCTCCACCAGGCCGCCAAGGTCGGGGGTCCCGCCATGCGCCGAGGCCGTCTGCGCCTCCAGCTGGCAGACCCGGCGCAGGTTGTCAGCCAGCGGCACCGCCGTCAGCGTGAGTCCCGAGTCGGCCAGGGCGCGCTCCTCCTTGAGGAACCGCCTGCGCAGGCTCTTCGAGAACGAGGCGATCAGCTCCTCGTAGGTGCCGACCGGCGGCATCTCGATCGCGGACGTCGCCGTGATGCGCGCCGGCCGGAAGCCGCGGTCCGCCAGCGCGGCGCGAAGTTGTCGCGTGCCCCCACCCGATCCAGCACGCCGCAATCCTCGAAGAGCGCGATAGTCTTTCTAGCCGCGAACCGGATACCCAACGTCACCGCGTCCGGGTTGTAGGCCCCGGCCACCACCTCCCGGGCGGCGTCAGGGGAGAACCCGCAGGTCACGAGCGCGTCGAAGGCAGGCCGTGTGGCCGGCTGGAGGGACCTGACCACGAGGTCCGGAAGCAGCTCCGCGGTGAGGTCCCGCAGCCGCGGGTCCAGCCGGCTCCACAGCTCCCTGAAGAACGACGCGAAGAAGGCGTGGTGGCGGCGCTCGTCGGCGGCATGATCGGCCACCAGCTGCCGGACCACCGGCAGGACCCTGGTGTCGTTGGGTATGTCGGCGAAGATCGACGTGATGAGGGTCTCGAACACGACCACCTGTAGCAGTCGCACGAGGCTGAGATGCTCACGGCTGTCGCTGCCCACCGCGTCGAGGTGCCGCAGGAACGGCGTGAAGTCGTAGGGCAGCGCGCGGATCCCGGACAGGGTCTCCACCTGACGTACCACCCGCAGGCTCTCCAGCGAGTGGAAGCCCTCGTCCACGTAGATCTTGTAGGCGGACAGCCTGGCGCTGTCCGGCACCGCGACGCCGGAGGACCCGTCGGCGATCGTCAGCGTCGCCCGGTTGACGACCGACACCTCGAAATTGACGGTGAAGTGCAGCCACTGGTAGAGGTGCTGGGCCGCCAGGTACCGCGGCGTCGCGTCGTCGCTGCCGACGACGGTCGGATGGCCCAGATACGGCACCAGGGGTGCCGGGAAGAACTCCTCGCCTCGACCCGGCCCGGGCGCGCTGCCGGCTCCCCGCCGCACCCACGCTCGCTGGTCCCAGCCGTCGAACGCATGCACGTCAGGCATGGTGGAACAGTCGGTGATCACCACTGAGCCTCGCTCGTGCGTCGATACAGCGTCTGGTCGCTCCAGATGGCCGGGATGCGCCCCCAGTCCATCGCCGAGGCCACGTCGGGAAAGAAGCCGCGACCGTTGCGGTTCGCGCTGGTGTTGCAGAGCACGGGGACACCGCTTCGCCGGTGGTACCCGCGAAGGACCGATGCCAGCACCGGGTCGTCGTCGTCGTCGTCCACGGTCTGCAGGCGCGCCGTGCCGTCCAGGTGCAGCACCGCGGGTATCCGCGACGTCCATGCCTCGCGCACACGGTGGTCGAACAGCATGTACGGGTCCGCTGTGCCGGGATCGAAGACCCGCGGTGCGAATTCCTCGAGGCAGATCGGCGCGACGGGGCGGTAGCTCTCACGGCTCTTGACCCGGTTGAGCAGGTCCTTCATGGCCGGGTCCAGGGCCGGTGCGATGATGCTGCGGCCACCCAGCGCCCGGGGCCCGAGCTCGGCACGCCCGTGCAGCAGCACGACCGGCAGCCCGGTCTCGTGCAGATGGCGGCCCAGCTCGTCCGCCGTGCACGGGGTCGCGGACCAGCCCGGCCGCGGCCGCTCGAGTGGCGTCAGCGCCGGCCCCAGCCGGGAGTGCCACTGAACCGGTCCCAGTGAGGTCGTGGCCATGACGTGCGCGCTGGCCGCGCCGAAGGCCGAGCCCGTGTCATTGGGGAACGGTGGCACCCACACCTCGTTGAACATGGGCTGCGCGCGCAGCGCGCTGTTCCACTTGATATTCAGCGCGCAGCCACCCACGTAGCACAGGTTCCAGGGTCGCCGCCCTTCCACTCCCCGATCCGCTGGACCAGTCGCTCCACGAGCAGGTCCTCGAGGAACTGGTGAAAGCTGGTGAGCACGTCCTCGTCGGTGACGCCCTCCGCGGCGAGCGTCTGTCTCAGCTCGCGAAAGAACGCGTGCAGGAAGCGCAGCGACGGCTCCGCGTTGCTGCCCCAGCCGCCGATGCGGCGGCGGAACGTGCTCGCGAGCTCACCCATGGGTCAACTTCAGGCCGCAGATGATCAAGGAATCCCCCTTCTTATGATGGATGGCCATCTCGAGCTATTCAGCACATCCATGGGGTTTCAGGAGAGAATCAGGGTCGTTTGATTTGAGCAGTCGTCAGTCAAGACGATCGTCGCGACTGAGGCTGTGTCGCGCGTCACCTGCCGGAGGTGTCATTGAGCACAGCGCGCCTGGGACGTGGCCTTCTCCGCGCCGCCGGTCAGTTGACCAGGGCGTCGGGGCCGAGCTCCGCCTTGATCTCGGCGTAGAGGCCGTTGCGGGGGTCGACCCGGAACTCGTCGCCGAGCTGCACGACCATGGTCGAGTGGGCGCCGCGGATCTGCAGGCGCACCGGGGACTTGCCGCGGTGGGAGCCGAGGATGCGCTTGAGCTGGCTCACGATGTTGCCGTCGCAGTTGCGCGCCTCCAGCTCGAGCACGACCGGCCGCGCGCCCGGCTCGCTGAGGTTGGGCGGCCGCAGCTCGAGCGCGACCAGCTTGGGGGGCTCGTCGCGGCCGTCGACGCGGGCCTTGACCACCACCACGGTGTCCTGGACCAGCAGGCTCTGGTGCTGCTGGTAGACCCTGGGGAAGAAGATGCACTCCGCCGCGCCGTCCAGGTCCTCCAGCTCGGCGATCACATAGGTCTCGCCGCCCTTGGTGAACTTCTTGATGAGCTTGGCGAGGATGCCGGCGACGGTGACCACGGCACCATCGGAACGCTCGGCGAGCGAGGACAGTGAGGCGTCGGACTCGCGCTCCAGGACGTGCTCCAGCCCGAGCAGGGGATGGTCCGAGACGTACTGGCCGAGCATCTCCTTCTCGAAGGCGAGGCGCTGGGTCTTGTCCCAGTCCTCCGCGCCGATGGACGGCAGCGGCTGGGCGACCGCCTCGTCGGCGCCGTGGACCAGCCCGCCGAACAGGGAGAACTGGCCGGCCGCCTCGGCGCGCTTGCGGGCGAGCACGTCGTCGATGTGCTTGTCGTGGATCTCGAGCAGGCCCTTGCGGGCGTGATCGAACGAGTCGAAGGCGCCCGCTTTGATCAGCGACTCGACCACGCGCTTGTTGAGCACGCCCGCGTCAACCTTGTCACAGAAGTCGAAGAAGTCGGTGAAGCGGCCCTTGGAGCGCCGGGCCGCGGTGATCGCCTCGACCACCTGCTCGCCCACGTTGCGCACGGCCGACAGCCCGTAGCGGATCGCCAGTGGCGTCTCGCCGGCCGCGACCGCCCCACCCCCGCCAGTGGCGGCCGGGGTGAAGTCGGCGTCCGAGTCGTTGATGTCCGGGGGCAGCACGGTGATGCCCATGCGCCGGCAGGTGCCGAGGTACTTGGGCCGCAGGTCCTTGTCGTCCTTGACGCTGGTGAGCAGCGCGGCCATGTATTCGACCGGGTGGTGCGCCTTGAGGTAGGCGGTCTGCCAGGAGATGAGCGCGTAGCCCGCGGCGTGGGCGCGGTTGAACGAGTAGCCGGCGAATGGCTGGATCAGCCGCCACAGGTTCTGGGCGTCGTGCTCGGAGACACCGCGCTGCTTGCAGCCGGCCAGGAAGCGAGGCTCCTCCTTCTTCATGAGGGACTCGATCTTCTTGCCGATCGCCTTGCGGACGATGTCGGCCTCGCCCGCGGAGTAGCCGGCGACCTTCTGCAGCAGGGTGATGATCTGCTCCTGGTAGACCATCACCCCGTAGGTGTCGGCGGTGGTCTCCTCCATCAGCGGCAGGTAGCTGATCCTGCTCGGGTCCTGCTTGCCCTTGATGTAGGTGGGGATCTGCTCCATCGGCCCGGGCCGGTACAGGGCGATGACCGCCACGATGTCCTCGAAGCGGTCCGGCCGGAGCTGCCGGAGGATGCGGCGCACGCCCTCGGACTCCATCTGGAAGACCCCGTCGGAGTCGCCCGACTGGAGCATGCGGAAGGTCCCGGGGTCGTCGGTCGGCAACCTGCCGAGATCCAGCTCGATGCCGCGGGCGCGCAGGTGGCGCAGGGTGTCGTCCAGCACGCTGAGGTTGCGCAGGCCCAGGAAGTCCATCTTGAGCAGCCCGAGCTTGGCGACCCCGTTCATCTCGTACTGGGTGATGACCGCCCCGTCGGCCTCCCGCTTCATGACCGGGACGTGCTCCATCAGCGGGTCCCGCGAGATCACCACCGCGGCGGCGTGCACGCCCCACTGGCGGCGCAGTCCCTCCAGGCCCAGGGCGGTCTCCAGGACCTTCCTGGAGTCCGGGCTGCCATCGCGCGCCTCGCGCAGCTCGGTGGAGAGCTTGAACGCCTCGGCCAGGGGCCACTCCTTGCCGAGCACCGGCGGCGGCATCATCTTCGCCAGGTCGTCGCCGAGCTTGTACGGGAAGCCGAGGACCCGGGCCGAGTCGCGGATCGCCTGCTTGGCCTTGATCGTGGAGAAGGTGACGATCTGGGCGACGTGGTCCTCGCCGTACTTCTCGGTGGCGTAACGGATCATGTCGCCGCGCCGGCGCTCGTCGAAGTCCATGTCGATGTCGGGCATCTCGCGCCGCTCGGGGTTGAGGAAGCGCTCGAACATCAGCCCGTACCCGATCGGGTCGAGGTCGGTGATCCGCAGGCAGTAGGACACGCACGAGCCCGCCGCGCTGCCCCGCCCCGGCCCGACGCGGATGCCGCTGGAGCGGGCGTGGCGGCACAGGTCGGCCACGATCAGGAAATAGCCGGCGAAGCCGAGCTGGTTGATCACCGACAGCTCGTAGTCGATGCGCTCGCCGACGGGCCGCGGCAGCGGGTCGCCGTAGCGCTCGCGTGCGCCATGCTCGACCTCGTGGCGCAGCCAGGACTCGAGGGTGTGATCGTCGGGCACGTCGAAGCGGGGCAGCTTGTTGTTGCCGAACTCGAACTCGACCTCGCAGCGCTCGGCCACCAGCAGGGTGTTGTCGCAGGCGTCGGGGTGGTCGGCGAACAGCGCCCGCATCTCCCGCGGCGACTTGAGGTAGAACTCCTCGCCCTCGAGGCGGAAGCGCTTGGGGTCGGCGATGCTGGCGTTGGTCTGGATGCAGAGCAGGACCTCGTGCGGCCGGGCGTCCGCCCTGCGGGTGTAGTGGAGGTCGTTGGCGGCCAGCAGCGGGATGCCGAGGTCCCTGGCGAGCGGGACGAGCTCGCGGTTGACCCTGCGCTGCTCGGGGATGCCGTGGTCGTGCAGCTCGACGAAGTAGCTGTCGCCGCCGAACAGGTCACGCAGGTCGGCGGCGACGCGCCTGGCGCGGTCGAGGTCGCCCTTGAGGATCGCCTGGTTGACCTCGCCGCCGAGGCAGCCGGTGGTGGCGATGATGCCATCGTGGTAGCGCTCGAACAGCTCCCGGTCCATGCGGGGCTTGTAGAAATAGCCCTCGAGGGAGGCCAGGGAGCAGAGCTTGAGCAGGTTGGCGTAGCCGGTCTGGTTGGCGGCCAGCAGGGTGAGGTGGCTGTAGGGCTCGGCGGTGTCGCGCCGCTGCTTCTCGAAGCGGGAGCCGGGGGCCAGGTATGCCTCGCAGCCGATGATCGGCTTGACCCCGTGCCTCCTGCCCGCCTGGTAGAAGTCGACCGCGCCGAACAGGTAGCCGTGGTCGGTCATGGCCAGGGCCGGCATCCCCATCCGGGCCGCCTCGGCGAACAGGTCGTCGACCCGGGCGGCCCCATCGAGCATGGAGTACTCGGTGTGGACGTGGAGATGAGCGAAGCTGTCCGGCACGCGGTCCCCCGTGTCTGCTTGTCCCTGCGAACCTCGGGCACCACAGTCGTCCACAGGCTGTGGGCAATATTTCCACAGGGTGTGGACAAAATTACACCCGTGTAAGTCCGCATCAGGGTAGCTCCGATCGGCCGCCCGATCAACGACGCGGCGACCGCCAAACCCCTTGTGCCACAAGGGATACGGCATGAAGTCCCAGGTCACGAACCCGGCAGATCCGGGCTTCATGCCAGGCGCGCCAGCGCATTCTCCAGCTCATCCGGGAGCGGCTCGGTCAGCTCGAGCTCGCGGCCGTCGGCGGGGTGGCGGAAGGTCAGGCGCCAGGCGTGCAGGAAGGGGCGCTCCAGGCCCAGGCGGGCGGCGAGGGTGGGGTCGGCGCCGTAGCTGCGGTCCCCCACCACCGGGTGGCGCAGATGGGCCAGGTGCACCCGGATCTGGTGGGTGCGGCCGGTCTCCAGCGTCGCCTCGACCAGGTCGGCCGCCGGGTGGCTCTGGACCACGCGCCAGCGGGTGACCGCGCGGCGGCCGCCCGGCACCACCGCCATGCGCTTGCGGTCCCGCGGGTGGCGGGCGAGCGGCGCGTCCACCGTGCCGCTCGCGGCCAGGTGCCCCTGGGCCAGGGCCAGGTAGCGCCGCTCGATGCGGTGTGCGGCCAGGTCACGGGCGAGCGCCCGGTGCGTGAGGTCGTCCTTGGCCACCAGCAGCAGCCCGGAGGTGTCCTTGTCGAGGCGGTGGACGATCCCCGGCCTGCCGCTGCCGCCGAGCGTCGACAGCCGCGTGCCCTCGCGGCCGAGCAGCGCGTTGACCAGCGTCCCGCTGTGGTGGCCGGCGCCGGGGTGCACCACCAGCCCGGCCGGCTTGGCAACCACCAGCAGGTGCTCGTCCTCGTAGCGGACCCGCAGCGGCACCCGCTCGGGCAGCGGCTCGGCGGCCGGCGCGGGCTCTGGCGCCTCCCAGCGCAGCCGCTCGCCGCCCTCCAGCCGGTGTGACCTGGGCCGCGCGCGGCCGTCGACCAGCACCCGCCCGGCGTCCACCCAGCGGCTCGCCGCCGCGCGGGAGACCCCGGCCAGGTCGGCCAGCACCTGGTCCAGGCGGCGACCGGCCGCGGCCGGCGGCGCGACCGCCTCGCTCACGCGGGGTCCGGGAGACTCAGCGAGCGAGGCCCGCTCTGTTCGGGGCGATCAGCATGGCCGAGCGTGTCAGTCCCCCGGTGTGACGGTCGGTCGCGAGCGCGCCCCCGTGCCGCTGCCACGCTCCGCGCCACCCTCACGCGTCGGCGGGTGCTCGACCCGGCTGAGCAGGAACGCCAGCAGCAGCCCGCCGGTGACGATGCAGGAGTCGGCCAGATTGAAGACCGGCCACCAGCCGACCTTGACGAAGTCCACCACCTCGCCGCGCAGCGGCTGGTCGCCCCGCAGCAGGCGGTCGATCAGGTTGCCGAGGGCGCCGCCGAGCAGCAGGCCGAGCGCGAGCTGGACCGGCAGGCCGCGGGCGCGGCGGCCGGCGTAGAGGATGCCGCCGATCACCGCCACCGCCATCAGCGCGAAGAACAGCGGCGCCCCGGTGAGCAGGGAGAACGCCCCGCCCGAGTTGGTCGCGTAGCGCAGCTCGAGCAGGCTGCCGATGAGCCGCACGGGCGGTCGGCCGGCCAGGTTGCGCACCACCAGGTACTTGCTGACCTGATCGGCGGCGAGCACCACGGCGGCGGTGCCGTAGAGCACGAGCTGGCGGGCGACGGGTGCGGCCATGGTCAGCGCATCCGCGAGCGGCGGCGGGCGTCGGTCAGGCACAGCGTGGTGTAGGGCAGCGCGTCCAGCCGCTCGGCCTCGATCGGCTGGCCGCAGAGCTCGCAGCGGCCGTAGCTGCCCTCGTCGATGCGGGCCAGCGCGGTCTCGATCTTCTCGATCAGGTCGCGGAGGTTGCCGACCAGCGAGAGCTCCCGCTCGCGCTCGAAGGCATACGAGCCGGCGTCGGCGATCTCGTCGCCGAAGCCCCGCTCGCCCGCGGCCTGGAGGCTCGAGACGCTGGCGGCCTCGAGGCCGTCGCGACGGCCGCAGAGCACGGTCAGCTCCCGCTCCAGCCGCTGGCGGAATTTCCGCAGGTCACGGGCGCTGATCCGCTTTCCGGTCGCGGCCAGAGGGGCCGTCGGCGCCCGCGCGGATGACCGGGCTGGGGCGGCGGTCCGGGCGCTTGCTGTCTTCTTGATTGCCATCGGCAGTCCTCCGCGGCCGTCCGTCCCAGCGGGCGGTGGAGCAGCTCACCACGACGGTCGGGGCAGGCGGGCCGATCGGTGCCGCTGCCGCCGCCGCGGCGGCGCTGGGTGCGAGTGTCTGCGCATTGTACCGGCGGGGTTCCCATTCGGGGAGTCGCCCCGGGCTCCCCGGCCTGGCCCGGGATGTCGCTTGCCCGGGCAAGGTACACTCGAGGCAACGAAGGCGACGACGGGAACGAGTAGGGGCAGGCACGGCCGCCAGCGAGCCGGGGACGGTGGAAGCCCGGCGGGCACGGCGCCCTCGAAAATCCTCCCCGAGCCGCTGCCCGAACGACGGGCTCCCCGTCAAGTAGACGCAGCCGGGTCCGCCCGTGACAGCGGGAGGCCATCCACAGGCTCTCGTGGCCGGGTGGCTGGTGAGTGGCCGGTGCCGCAAGGCGCCGGCAAGAGGGGTGGTACCGCGGGGCCCCGAAGGCCTCGTCCCTTCGCGAAGCGAGTCGACGGTGATGGCTGCACGCGAAGGAGAACGCTGAGATGGGCCAGTTCCCGGAGGTCGATCCGAGCCTCGACCTCCCATCCCTCGACGCGAGGGTCCTCGAGCTGTGGCGCGAGCGCAAGGTCTTCGAGCGCTCGCTGGAGCAGCGCATCGGCGCCCCGACGTTCGTGTTCTACGAGGGACCCCCGACCGCCAACGGCCGCCCGGGCGTCCACCACGTCGAGGCGCGCGTCTTCAAGGACCTGTTCCCGCGCTTCAAGACCATGCGGGGCTACCGGGTCGAGCGCAAGGGCGGCTGGGACTGTCATGGCCTGCCGGTGGAGATCGAGGTCGAGAAGGAGCTCGGGCTCCGCAGCAAGCCCGAGGTCGAGGCGTTCGGCGTGGAGGCCTTCAACGCCCGCTGCCGCGAGTCGGTCGAGCGCTACGTGGGCGCCTTCGAGGAGCTGACCGAGCGGATCGGCTTCTGGATCGACACCAGCCAGGCATACCGGACGATGGACGCCTCCTACGTGGAGTCGGTCTGGTGGGCCCTGGCCGAGCTGCATGCCCGTGGGCTGCTGGTGGAGGACTACAAGGTCGTGCCCTACTGCCCCCGCTGCGAGACGGCCCTGTCCGACGCCGAGGTGGCCATGGGCTACCAGGAGGTCGAGGACCTCACCGCCTACGTGGTCCTGCCCGCCACCTCGGGGACACTGGCGGCCGAGGACGCCGGCCT
>Ga0137369_10002399_pt1 | contig 19199 bp, 20 predicted proteins | sample SagtaG_12_FD_104918 | JGI IMG/M metagenome (GOLD analysis project Ga0137369, IMG submission 104918) | Vadose zone soil microbial communities from Sagehorn Ranch, Mendocino, California, USA - Sage1_L_113_16 metaG | ecosystem: Environmental > Terrestrial > Soil > Vadose zone | place: USA... | reverse complement strand
GATCCCGGCTGCAGCAAGTTCTTCCGCGATCTTGCGCGGCTCTTTTCCAATCAGTGTAAAGGAAACAGTTGAGACGCGCTCTTCCAATCGCTTCATGTCCGTGATGCCATAGATTTGTGTCCCTGGCACTGATGAGATAGCCTCGATCAATGCGCGGCTGAGTTCGAATTCGTAGGCTCGGGTAAGGGTGAGGGCCTGCTTGAAGGTTAATCTACGGCCTGAGTAGATGTCTTTGAGGCTATCACCCTGTGGACCAGCAAACTCTTTCCCAATCCATTCGAAATATTCAAGTGCACCGAGCAAGCCCGCGATGCCTTCGTGGTTTTGTGTGCCGGTTTCAAATTTATATGGTAAATCATTTGAAGCCGGTCGGACTTTGTATGCCTTTAATTCATTAAGCAAATCATAACGGCCGTATAGCGCTCCCGCGTGAGGCCCGAAAAATTTTGTGTGTGGGCCGCATATAACAAGGCCAGATGAGAACTGAGGAAGATTTGGTTTGTAACTCGCGCGTACAATAGACGATCCAGCAAAGAGCGAGAATATCTAGCCCGTGCATCTAGCTGAGGCATTGCAAAATAGACCTAAGTCGCTGCTGACTTAGCGGAAATCCAAAATAAGCGCAATGCAGGAAAAGTCTGCCCTGCTTCTGACTCTTGATTGTTCTTCCAAAATAACCTTTACAGTATCTTTATAGTCGCTTTACACCCTCTTCAATGGAGACTCCTATACTGGCATCATAAAACAACACACAAACGTGTGAATCGCAACCAATAGGAGATCATCCATGAACAAAACTTTGAGTACGATCCTGATCGTCATCGCAATTCTTATTCTAGCTGGTGGCATCTTTTTCGCCGGGACTATGTATGCGCGGGCAAGTGCATACGATCCTTCAATGATGTTTCGTGCTGGCTGGAATAATAACGGCGCGTACGGCCCTGGCATGATGGGCAATGGGCGTGGTGGTTACGGTATGATGGGAGGGATGATGGGCGGATATGGAGATAATAACGCGAACATCACACTGCTCACAGCTGAGCAGGTGAAGACTGCGGCTGAGAAATATCTAACAAATCTCAATAATGCTGATTTGCAGATCGCCGAAATCATGATCTTCGATAACAATGCTTATGTTGTAGTGAAGGAAGCTAGCACGGGCAATGGTGCATTTGAACTTCTCGTGGATCCTACCTCACAGATTGCCTACCCCGAACATGGCGCCAACATGATGTGGAATCTTAAATATAGCGGACTTAACCACCAGTATATGATGAGCAACCTCGGTGGCATGATGGGCGGCTACAGTGGGATGATGGGTAACATGATGGATGGCTACGACTGGGACAGTACTATTTCTGGTGATATCTCTGCCGAGATGACTGTAAGCTCTGAACAGGCAATTGAATATGCCCAGAAATACCTCGACATGAACATCTCGGGCGCAACCGCTGCCACTGATCCAATCAAGTTCTATGGGTATTACACGCTCGACTTCGAAAAGGATGGCAAGGTAGCTGGCATGTTGAGCGTCAATGGTTACAGTGGACAGGTTTTCTTTCACACTTGGCATGGCACGTTTATTGAGGAATCCGAAATTCAGTAATCAACCTGATGCAAAGGCGGGCGCAGATTCCTGCGCCCGCCTTTGTTGCTTTGATTGTAGAATTAAGCTCATGACAAAGATATTGGTCATAGACGACGAACCCTCGATCACCAATCTGGTCAGCGCGTATCTCAAGCCTGAAGGATATGAGATCTATACAGCTGCAGACGGCAATGCAGGACTCAAAGCCGCGCGTGCGTTCAAGCCTGATCTCATCATCCTTGATGTTATGTTGCCTGGCATGGACGGAATCGAACTGCTCTCACATCTGCGCCGCGAAACGGATGTGTACGTTATCATGCTCACCGCGCGCACCGAAGAGACTGATAAAATCGTCGGCTTATCGGTCGGTGCGGATGATTACATGACGAAACCATTCAGTCCGCGGGAGTTGGTGGCGCGCGTTAAGGCGGCGCTGCGGCGTCTCAAAACGGGAGCAGGCTCTGCTTTGGAAAGAGGCGTGTTGTCATTCAAGCATATCAACATTGATATTGGCGCGCGTACCGTCACCGTGGATGATGTTCCTGTCGAACTTACAGCCATCGAATTCAATCTCTTATATGCCCTGGCCGAGAATCGCGGACGCGTGTTGACCCGAGAACAACTGCTTGAAAAAGTTTGGGGTGGTGAATACTTCGGTGAAATGCGTGTGGTAGACGTTCATCTGGGCCATGTCCGTCAGAAGCTAGGTCGTGATGATTTGATCGCCACCGTGCGCGGCGTGGGTTATCGCTTTGAAGATGAACCTGCGTAATTGTGAGGAGCTATGAGTGATTACTTCCGCCAGCATTTGGGTGCAAAAATCTTATTATCTTATCTTGCAATCATCGTAGTTGGCGTAGCGGTCCTGGTCCTCGCCAGTCAGTTTGTTCTGCCAACAACTTTCAATCGTCATATGGCCGGGATGGGCATGGGATATGGCGGTATGATGGGGATGAATGGCAACGGCGCGATGTCACAACTTTATGTTGATTACCGCGCCAGCTTCAACGAAGCGCTGACCTACGCAGCTTTGGCTGCAACAGTTGTGGCTGTGGCACTCAGCTTGTTTCTCAGCCGGAGTGTGATTGCGCCGGTGCACGCCATGTCTCTTGCCACACAGCGCATTGCCGACGGCCGTTATGAGGAACGTGTGCAAGTAATCGGTTCGGATGAACTCGCCCAACTTGGCATGCGATTCAATCAAATGGCGGAAAAACTGGGTCAAATCGAAGCCATGCGGCGGCGTCTAATCGGGGATGTAAGTCATGAACTCCGCACACCGCTTACAGCCATCAAGGGTTCGATGGAAGGATTGATGGATGGAGTCCTGCCTGCTACTCAAGAAACCTACGAACAAATTCATACTGAAGCAGATAGATTGAATCGGCTCGTAGACGACCTGCAGGAGCTCAGTCGCGTCGAAGCCCATGCCTACGAGTTGAATATTCATCCTTTGGATGTTTCTTCCCTTGTACGGACAATAGTCAAGCGACTTTCATCCCAATTTGAAACCAAACGCATCTCTCTGGACCTCGAACTGGCTCCCCATCTTCCACCGGTTCTCGCAGACGAAGACCGCGCCGTGCAGGTGTTAACCAACCTCACGGGGAATGCATTGCAATATACTCCTGAAGGGGGGAGAATCATGATTTCCGCGAAGCACGCGAATGACGAAGTCCAAATTTCTGTTCGTGATACTGGGATTGGAATTCCAGCCGAACATCTTTCCCACATCTTCGATCGCTTCTATCGTGTTGATAAATCTCGCTCGCGCCAGGCAGGTGGTGGGAGTGGCATCGGCCTGACGATCGCGCGCGCCCTTGTTGAAGCACATGGTGGACGCATCTGGGCTGAATCAGAAGGCGAGCGGCAGGGAAGTAATTTCACTTTTACTTTGCCTATTAGCAAATAGAAACAGCGGTGGGCCTCAGAGGCGCACCGCCGTTTGGATTTTCCTTTATTGTTATGGTCCCCAATTTGATGTCACGTGAACAATCAATTCAGGCGTCTGGGGATCGTTCGTCTTTAGATGTACGGCATAATCATGCGGTCCATCCATGCCAGGATGCATCATGAAGACACTAGATTGAAAAGTTGTGCTTTCTCCAGGTTTGATTGCCATCGAACCGATGGTCAAATCAGGAGGTCAGCATCCCTCCAAAACTTCGACATAAGGTTTCTCCTTAAATCGCAATGTTTCATCACCTGTGTTCGTCACTTTAATTGCAAAGGACTTATTGTTGCCAAACTTGACATAACCATAATCAATTGCTGGCTGATCCACCGTGATGACGGGAGTCCCACCGTTATCTCCACTTCCATTAGAGAATACGAAAATTGCGGCCAGGATCAATAGGATCCCGCCAACCACAACAAGCGGCCATGGAAATGTCTTTCTTTGTCTTCGCTTCTTATTCTTTTTGCTCATCAAAACACTCTATCCGTGCACAGTCTGGATTTTTTCAAATAACTTTGTGAATAATAACCTGATGACTGACGGGACTGTAGCGCAAGATGGCGGAGGTTGCGATAGGCCAAATAGCCTATGACAGATGTAATTATAGATTTTTTATCCGAAACCGTCATTAAGAAGAGCGATAATTATGTGCAGGATTCAGGATTAAAACCTATGACTTTCTGGCAACCACAAGAAGAATCATTCCCAACCAGTAATTGCGCACCTCGACCTCTTTGAAAACGCGCTGTATTTCTTTTAGCGTATCATGACTCATATCCACAGCACAAATATGCGGAAGAGGCTGAAGCCACGCGGGTAAGGAATGAATCCCTGCGCGCATTTCCAAAGCGACGAACCGTCCGCTTGGGACAAGTACCCGTTTCACCTCTTCAATGGCGCGCACATATTCAGGGATAATAGTCAACGCGAAGGTAATAATCACCTTGTCAAATGAAGCATCAGGGAAAGGCAACTTAGCCGCATCCGCCTCGCGAACTTCAACGTTTTCCCAACCGTTCGATTCGATCATCTTACGCGCGATGTCGAGCATGGCAGGCGTTAGATCCACACCAATGACCTGGCCGCTCTCACCTACCAGTTGGCGCAGATGGGGGAAGTTCAGCCCAGTGCCGCATGCAAGGTCAAGGACCCGGTCACCCGGCCTCAGGTTCAAGGCGAGGCGGGCAGCCTGCCGTTTAGGCAAAGTCCAGCCATGAGTGGGATTGTAAAATGGCGCCCAGTCAGTAAAAGTCTTGCGAACAGCATCAAGATTCATGTTTATTCTCCGATTGCAAAATCCACATCGGCGATCATGCCAGGTTTGAGTGCCAAATCAGGGTTATCGAGGTTGATCACCACAGCATAGACCAGCCGTGTGCGGTCTTCTTTAGTTTGAACATTTGTGGGTGTGAACTCGGCCTCGTTCGCCATGCGTAACACGGTTCCCTCGAAGATACGATCTGAATAAGCATCGACACGCACCTGCACTACCTGACCGGGCACGATCAAGCCGAACTTCTCTTCGGGCAGATAAACGGTCAGCTCCAGCTGGTCAAGCCGACCAAGTTCGATGAGCGTCGCGCCGGGCAATGCCATCGCTCCGATCTCGGCGCTGCGAGTTAATATCACACCATCAGAAGGCGCGGTCAGCGTCAGCTTTTTAATTTGAACATCCAGCAAGGCCACATTCGCCTGTGCCTGTGCCACCACCTTTTGGCTTTGATCGTAGGCCGCCTGCGCCTGATCCAGCGTGCTTTGCGCGGCCGTCACACTAGGCGACTGGTCACCCGTCTGCAGTCCATGCCAACGATCTAACGCCGCATAAAAGCGTTCCTGTGCCACCGAAACGTCCGCCCGCGCCTGCAGCACATCCGTCGCAGCCGCACTTATCAGCATATCGTCATAGGCTTGCTGCGCACTATCCAATTCATCCTGTGCATTATCATACAGCGTCTCTCCCGCTGCCGAGAGCTGGTCGTCCCCAGTACAGCCATAGACCTGATTCGTCAGCCGCGCATTCGCCAGACGGTAACCATCGTTGGTACCACAATGCGTCGCGTTGTAAAAGCCCACCGGATCATTCGAAGTCACTGAGTTCTGTGCACGTTCATTCACGTCTTTGCTGATCAGGTACGCCAGCCGCGCATTCAACAGTCTCTGCTCTGCCGCGAGAAAATCTGCTTTCTCCAATGACTTTGTCATGTCCTTCAGCCTGGCTATTGCCTCGTCCAGTGCTTTCTTGGCCTCGTCCACCTGTGTCTGCGCAGCCTGCATCTGCTCCACCCGCGTGAAGTACCAGTTTGGCTGGTTAAACTGCTTCTGATCCTCTAAGAACCAGTCCTGCAGCCGCGTCTTCTTATCCTGGGCCAATGCGGTCACGAGTGCGATCTGGTATTGCGCCTGCACCGATTGGTAGGCTGATTGCGCAGTCTGCGCTGCCGATTGAGCCGCGGCCAGGCCGGTTTTAGCTACCTCGCGTTGAGCCGTGAGCAACGAATCATCCAGCCGAACAAGCTGCCGATTTGCCTTCACACGCTGTCCCTCCTCGACCAAGACCTCGACAACCTTTCCGCCGGTCTCGCTTGCCAACTCAGCCTGCCGCGCTTCAATCACCCCTGTGGCTTCTATTGCATTACTGCTTGCGGCGGAAGCTGCGCGCGCTCGTATCCACCAGCCACCTCCGATAAGAACAGCCATAACCAGGACGAGAAGGATTACCAGAATACGGTTTCTGTGTTTCATACTTTTCTCCTTTCTCCCAAAGAAAGAACTAATGCTGCGATCCAGGGGAGATTGAATGTAAGAATTAACCATTTGAAATCTGAAGCAATCAGGAAATTGACTACGGCCATCCAGCCGATAGAACTAAGGACTGCAGCGGCGATGACAAGCCGGGTGCTTATAGAATGTGTACGATATGTTGTTAGTGCAATATGAAGGAGTAAGAGTCCGGTGGCAAACATGAATCCTCCCATCACCCAGAAGACTCTGCGCAGCCAGATGAGCAGGCCGGGCATCACCAATTGAATCTGATCAAGGGTTGTTCCCATAAAGCGTGAATCTTCAGGCAACAATGGTGGACGAATAAAAATGAAATAAAAGCCTAGGCCCATCAAGATAAGTCCGTTGAGAGCCAAGAAAATGGAAGAAGCGTAAGGTTTAGTTTTCATAAAAATCTTGTTACTCAATCATTAGCTATGCCAAACTGCGGTGGAAGCGAAGCAGACCGATCCATAAGATCAGGATCGTAAAACCTGCCAGTGCCAAGACGTGAGGCCATAAAAGTTCTAGCGATAAGCCTTTCAAAAAAATGCCCAGAGATAAAGATAGATAATGCCGCATGGGACTGAGAAACGAAAGCCATTGGAGCCAATTGGGCATGGCTGCGACCGGTGTGATCGTCCCAGAGAGGAACATCATCGGGAAAAGAACGAAGAAAGTCAACAGAAGGGCCTGCATCTGGTTGCGGGCATAGGTTGCAATCCAGATACCAATCCCCACGGTCGCCAGGAAAGCGAGTGTTGACAAGGCGATGAAAAGCGATAGAGTCTTAATAGGATTGCCATGCGGCGCCACGCCAAATACGAAAAAGGAAAGGATTACACCTAATAGCAGTCCGCCCACTGCCAACACGATCATTGGGATGACTTTAGCCAGGATCAGTTCCCAGGGACGGATGGGCGTTACCATGAGTTGCTCCAACGTGCCTGACTCCTTTTCGCGTACGATCGCGGCAGACGCCAGCCGAATGCCCAGCAACACTACCGCCAACGTCACCATGCTGACCATGCCATAATGGATGTAGCGCAATTCAGGCAAATACCACGCCCGCACGTTGTTGACGACTCCGGGAAATCCTCTCAGCGACTCGCCTGAGCGGTTCAGGTGAGTGATTTCGATCTTGGACGAATAACGACGCACGATCTCGTTGATATATCCAAGAGAGAGCAAGGCCGCGCTGGATTGTGTGCCGTCGACCAAGACCTGGATATTAGCGGGCCGTCCTGCTGCCAGATCGCGATCCAAGCCCGAGGGAATGACAATTCCAAGCATTGTCTGTCCTGAATCAAGCAGACGTTCAACTTCAGCTTCATTAGATGGATAGAAATCCAAGTGGAAATTCTGTCCCTGATCGAAGCGTTTAATCAGGGCGCGGCTAGCAGGTGAGTTGTCACGATCCAGCACCGCTGCGGGGATATGCCTGACCTCCATCGTGACAGCCCAACCACAAAGGAGAATTTCGGCGAAGGTGTAAAGAACCAGGATGACGATGGGAATATCACGGAAAGTTTGAATGAATTCCTTGCGGATCAGGGAAAGCAAGCGCGTGGTCATATTTATCCAATCCGTTTCTTGAAGCGCAGGGCAGAAAGCAAGATTAGGCTAGCCGCATAAGCGGCCATGAAACCCATCGCGGGCGCGACACTAGAAATTCCCTGGCCCTTAAGGGCAAGGGCTCGTGAAATATCAATAAAATAGCGTGCCGGGAAAGCGTTTGCATAGGCCTGCATGGGAGTAGGCATGGTGTGGATCGGGAAGATAAATCCGCTGAATAACATGGAAGGCATGATGGTTAGCACGATGGCCAACAGCCCGGCGGTCGCTTGACTTCGTGTAAGTGTGGAAATCAACAGCCCAATTCCTACAGTGCAAAGCACATATAAGACAGATGCGACCAAGAAGATCAGAAGGCTGCCACGGAACGGCACACCAAACCACAGAATTCCACCTGCAAACACGATGATCATCTCAATGAAAGCGATCACGGCGTAAGGGATCAGCTTGCCCATGATGAGCTCTAGCGGGCGGATCGGCGAGACGAACACTTGTTGAATTGACCCCCGTTCTTTCTCACGCACAATGGCTAGAGCAGAAAGCAGAGGCGGCAAGGCGATCAGAATCACACCGAACAGACCTGGAACAATGGCGTTGACGCTTTTCAGTCCTGGGTTATATAGCACACGAGACTGAACCTGCAGAGAAATATACTCGTCGAGCGACTGCCCCGTTTGGCTCTCAATATATTTGGAAATAATTCGGCCATTGTAGGCAGCGTTGATGGCTTCGATGTAGGACTCCGCCACCTGAGCGGAGGGCGTATACGAGCCATCTAGCAAAGTCTGGATTTGAGCCTGCCCTCCATTGCTGAGAGTACGGGCGAACCCAGGTAAGATAACGAGTACCACATCAGCTGTATCGCGGTCGAGCATCTCGCCTGCCTGTTCATAGTTGTTGACCTTACCTACTCCTACTGCTTCAAAGGAGCTGGAGCTAAAAAAGACTTGGATATAATCGCGGCTGGCCGCGCTCTGATCGAAGTCCAGCACCGCCATTTGAATGTTGCGAACGTCTGTGTTGACGCCATAAGCAAACAAGAAAAGCATTACTAACGGCAGTAAAAGAGCAATGCTCAGTGTGTAAGGATCGCGCAGTATTTCGCGGGTTTCCTTGCGGAGGACAGAAAAGGATCTACTGAACATGATTGTTAATCCTGCTCTCTTCCATTTCGATGAAGGTTACAAACAGGTCTTCGAGCGAAAATGGGATTGGAGCAATCTGTCGGGCAGGATAGCCCTCAGACGCAAGTGCAGATTGGATGTCCCGCGTGAGGCGCTTTGCATCATCCACCAGAGCATGAACCCGCTCGCCGAACAACCCTGCGCCAAGCACACCGTCTATTTCTTGCACACGACGTAGCGCGCGCAGGGGTTCGGGGCACGTTATCTCGAGCATTCGACCGGCGCGCATATTGGCTCGCAAATCAGCAGGACTGCCATGTGCGATCAGGCGTCCGTTGTAAATCAGTCCAAGTGTGTTACAGTGCTCAGCCTCATCCATGTAATGTGTGGTAACAAAAACAGTCATGCCGCGCGCAGAGAGGCCGTAGATTAAATCCCAAAAGGTGCGGCGCGAGATGGGATCAACCCCAGACGTTGGTTCATCGAGAAAAAGAACTCTTGGCTCATGCAAGATCGAGCAGCCCAGCGCGAGGCGTTGTTTCCAGCCACCGGAAAGATCGCGCGTCATGGCGCGTTCGCGGCCTGTGAGCCCAGCCATTTCCAGAGCCCAGCGTTTGCGTGCGTCCAGCCGAGAATTACGCAAACCGTACACACCTGCATAAAAATCAAGGTTCTCTTCGACAGTCAAATCGCTATAAAGCGAGAACTTTTGGGACATGTAGCCAATCTCTGGCTTGATGGCGCTTTGTTGAGTTAATATGTCGCGGTCGGCTACTATTCCTGCACCCGAAGTAGGAGGAACTAATCCGCACAACATACGGATGGTGGTTGTCTTGCCACTGCCGTTGGGACCGAGAAAACCAAAAATCTCACCTTCTTTGACGCGAAACGAAACACGATCAACAGCGGTGAAGTCGCCAAATTTTTTGGTCAGATGGGAGACATTGACAGCAATATCAGACGATGGACGACCGCGAAGCGCAGTGAAGGATGAATCATCAATCGTCAACAGCCCACCGTCTGTCGTCTGCTTTTCCAACATGGCAACGAATACGTCTTCCAGGCTAGGAATTGTGTAACGTACATTTGATATTTGAATGTTATGTTTGGATAGATCGTCCTGCAATTCAGGCAAGTCGTTTTTTGCATCTGTGACGAGGAGATGCAATCTTTCACCAAAGACTTGTACATGTGAAGCACGCGGGTGAAGACGTAAGTGGTTCAGCGCCTCGCGTTGAGGCTCAACGAGCAGATCGAGCATCTCGCCGTTCAAACTGGACCTGAGCATAGCGGGCGTATCACAAGCGATGATCTGACCTTTATGTATCAATGCGACGCGATGGAAACGCTCAGCTTCATCCATGTAGGGAGTAGAAACGAAAACACTGATGCCCTGTTCGCGAAAATCATTGAGCAGAAGCCAAAAATCCCGGCGGCTGACCGGATCCACACCGGTGGTAGGTTCGTCAAGAAAAAGAACTTGTGGTGAATAGATCAACGCGCAGGCAAGAGCGAGTTTCTTCTTCATCCCACCAGATAAATTCTCAGTGCGGCGTTCGGCGGCACGGTCGAGATGAGTGAAGCGCAGAAGATCGCTGATGCGTTTCTCACGCTCTTCATGTGGCACGCGATATAGATCAGCGAAGAAGTCGAGATTCTCGCGGACGCTGAGCGAGCCATACAGAGTGAATCCCTCAGACATATAGCCAATACGTCCGCCGAGTCCACTCGGATTCTTGATTACATCTACACCTGCGACGGTTGCTTCTCCGCGCGTAGGAGTCAGGATGCCACACAGCATTTGCATGGTCGTGGTCTTGCCTGCGCCGTCGGGACCGACGAGGCCGAAGATTTCACCGCGCTGGACTTCGAGGTCAATACCGCGCACAGCTTCTAATTTCCTTGCACCGAAGCCATAGGCCTTTGCCAATCCTTGAACAGAAATCATGACATCATTCATATTCATAGAATAGCAGGGATACATATTTGGGACGAGCGCTAATCAGCGCAAACAACATAGGTAAAACTACCTGCCACCTGTCTCAGTAAGAAGTAAACTTTTGAATTGCCTTGTAAGCCGAAATTCAAACTTCAAATTTACATAATTATGCGGCACTCTGTAAAACAAAAAGCCCGGCAAGTAACTGCCGGGCTTAGCCTGAACTCAAATCAACCTATGGGGGCAAAGACGCTGAGCTGTATGCCTTGATGAGAGCAGCTTTGCCAGAGGTGGTTTTTGGAATTTCAGGTCCATACTGCACGCGGATATAGTGTTTGGTTAAATGCTCTGCGTGAATGATGTCATTCATTTGTCCTTTGTTCCTCGGCTTGGCAGAAAACGTCCCGTGCGCTGCATGTATTCTCGATACTCGTCGCCGAATTTTTCAAGCAGCGTTTGCTCTTCGGTTTGGATAATTGAAGGAAGAAAAATACCAAAGAGCAGGCACAGTATCGCGATAAACCCATTCGCAGTGATCAAAACAAAACCCAATGAGATAATGAAGAAGGTTGTGTACATTGGATGGCGCATCCACTGATATGGTCCGGTAGTAATCAAGGCTTGTCGCTCTTGGATGATGCCAGACGCGGCAAAATTCTTACCGAGCGTGCGATGCACCCAGAGCAACAGTAGTATGCTGCCGATACCGACTGCAACGCCAAACCAGCGTAATGCCGAGGGCAGCGGTAGGGCTGCCCTCGCGAGCGAACTGGGTGCGAGGATGTACACAAGCGCCAAGAGGAGAATGAAGGTATAGAGGAACCACGCCAGAAAAGCGCGAGGCGAACCTAACCGGCTAATCGAAAAGCTGCTGCCCGATCGGACGGCAACTAGTGTGTAATAAATGCGTATTACTGTCAGCGCCAAGAGAATGAGACCCGCGCTGATTCGAAAGATGAGCTCGTCGCCCATTTGCAATTCTTTCTCACCGCTCACAATCGTTCACCAACTTGACGTGTGGCGGTGGTCTCGTATGCGCGGTCCGAATAGAAGAGTTTGAGCTTGAATCTATTTTCATTTTGTTACCTCATGTGGCGCGTGATGCGCTTTAATTAAAGGCGCCTTGCCAGAGGCCGTTTTAGGAATTTCAGGTACGTGCTGTACGTGGATATAGGGTACATGTGCGCCTTCTTGAGCTAGCGACTTGCTGATCTGATCCATAAGTGCTTCATCCTTCATTCCGTTACGTGCACCAGTGAGCAATACCACCAAACCGCTATCCGCTTGTTGAATCACTTGCCATCCGCTCACTGGAACGATATCCATGATACGGTTGATTACAAGAGGGCGCACAATCACTTCGCCACCAGAAATGGCGGGCAGGGTAAGGCTGTCCTCCACTCGTCCCTGAATGCCTTCCAATACAGCAAATGGCAACCCACAATTGTGAGACTCGGTGCTCACACGAATACTATCATTTAATTCATAACGAATGAGCGGTTGAGTACGGCTGAAAAGTGTAGTGACAAGTATCTTGGCTCCATATTCTCCTGGCGGTACAGGTCGGTAGTGCTCATCTACGATTTCAGTGACCACCAGGTCTTCAAAGAAATGCATATGTCGACAGGATTGGTGCTCGGCTGCGATACTGGCAGTTTCGGTCGCAACATACTGATTGAATGGCTCGTTACCCCAAGCTTCCTTTACTCGTTTTCTCGTTTGGGATGTTAGGATTTCTGAAGCAGCATATACTACCTTGGGTTTGATATGCAGTCGTTGTGCAATCTGCTCCTCAGCCAAATTCCCCGCCATCGAGGCATAGGCAATCAATACCTCGGGTTGCCACGCATTGAGTTGCTCAACTGTCTTTGATAGCGGTTGGCTGGCGGGCACACGTAGCGAGGGACGCCACCAACTTTTCACAGACGCAGACACTTGCGCTGACATGTGCCAAGGGCTGATCGACGCCACGGTCGCCATTCGCTGCCGCTGTGTCAGGTTAATCCGCACTCCCGACCATTCTTGACTGCGGGCAAAGGAAGCCAGTACATAAGTCCAATCAGTCTGGTCGAAAAGAAAGAATCCCGGGTGGCCGCTACTGCCAGAGGTTGCATTGACCCAGTAACGATTCTTGTAGCGTTGCCCAGCCTCTCCTTGGGCTGCGAAGGCGCGTACCTCTTCCAAATGTAGCGATCGATCTGTCACCAGTTCATCAAAATGTTCCATCATTATGGACTTGGTAAGCACTGGTAGTTCGTGTAGAGGACGTCCCGTCAGACCTTTGTGGAAATTTTGGTAGAAAGGTGATCGCTCGTAAGCGTATTGGCGTAATTGATGTAGCGCTTCAGCCTGATACGACTCCAGCTGCTGGCGCGTCCAACTTTCATGTTTTTGCAACTGTTCCAAGGTATGAAGTAGTTTGAGCATAATCTGTATATTCATGGCCATCTTCCTTTCAATCACTGCCTCAGCTTCAAGATAGCATTGAGTTGTATCAACGACGAGCGCCGATTGGCTGACGACAGATAGGTAAAACTACCTGCTTACCTAAAACCAGGGATTCTAATCTCTGTCGTGATGCCCAGAGATGATGCTTTCTTCATGCGTGATACTACCTCGCGGTGGGAGATTGATTGCCAAAGCCTAATTCACTGCATCTACGTTTGATGACTCAGTACGCTCCTCGTACTGCTTACGCCACCCGTACGGGGTCATGCCCCGCGGCTTGTACACTGCCAGCGTAGTGGCCACGAGCAGCGCCAGCAAGCCGGCGCCGGCGGCGACCACCAATTGGATCTGCACCCCGCGATCTGCGCTGGATAGTGTTCCGTCGGCTGCAACACGCGCCATGTAACTGATAGGCTGCATATGTATCAGCAGGATTATCGTGGAAAGGATGTTAATGACGAGTTTCACCACGATCCAGTAGTGCCGGAATAAGCCCCACGGGGTACCCAACGACAGGACAGGGCCGGTCAGCAGTAATGGGACGAGGCTCAATGGGACGATGACGAATCGGGTAATCAAATCCATTGCCAGATAGGCTGCACGCACCAATTGTGTATCCTGAGAGGTTACACCAGTGATGGCGAGAGCCAGGAAGCCAGCAACCGCACCGAGCCAGCCAACTGTGACAGTGACATGGACAGTGCGTACCAACTTACGCAGGCTAGGTTTCATCGTCATAATTGTTGCACTGAAGGTAACGTGAAGCTGGCAAGGCTACCCAACAATATTTCTCCTGCACCGTGATCAAATCTAAAGCCTGTAAGGTGGACGATCACAACTATCAGTACCAGGACAATGAAAATAATTACGAATACTTTCACCCAGGCTGGTGTGCTGGGAGGTAATCCGCGTCCAGGGACCTTCTGATTTTCTGACATGTTCTTCCTCCAAGTATAATTTTAAGACCTACCAATACATCCTATGGTGTTTCACAGATGAAGTCAATAACTAAGGCACAACAATTGTTCATTTGTGAACAATGTAAGCGATTTGTTTAGAAACACCACCTTGCATATAGAAGATGTCCTGGCTGGTGCTAAGAGGCTCACAAATAACGTAATCGGTTTCAGATTAGTCGAACCTCGTTCATTGAGATCCCCTTGAAATGGCTGGATAAACAGCACGCGCCCGTCGGTCACGTTATCGGGGTACTTCGCGAGAATGCCTCCGCCGCCATAGCCGGACTCCCACTGCCTGTCCGCTCAAGACCACAATGACGATGAGTCCAAGTAGGAGTGTAGAGATGGATGTGACCCGCAACAGTGCACCGTAATAGATCGCGTGCGCGATGACCAGCGCGAACAAAACATAGTTTAGGCGTTGGAGGTTCTTCCAGCGCCTGGCTTTGAGTTTTCGCAGGGCAAAGTCGTTGGAAATAACGAGCAAGCCCACCACGATTACTGTGGCGGCAAGCCCGGTCCAGTTTCCCCAGCCAAAATTATTGGTCAATGGGGTGCTATCGGGCGCAAAGAAGTAGAAAAGGATCCGTTTGACGAGAGGCGCTGGGGGTCCATGCACAAAAAATCCGGCAATGACATGGATCACGCTGACGATGGCCGCCCACATCCCCGTGTCACGGGCCAGATAACTTGAGATGGGAGTTCGCCTGCGGAGCAGGAGGTTAGCCGGCCCAATGAGGAGCGTGAGCCCGAGGAGCCCAAGGGCGATGTAACCGGTGGCGGTGGTAAACCGCGCGGTGAGCAAGCGGTTTTGGGCCCTGTCAGCGTTTGCGGTTTGGTTCCCGTTGTGCTCCATTGGAGGAATTGCACCATCTGCTTGCGCTGGTCCCTGATGGTTCCCACCTTGGTGTATCGCTGGGAGCGTGCCAGCTGCCGGTGGATTCTGGTGGCCGGTTGCTTGCGATGCCTGCGAAGGACCCTGATGACCGCCTGCCTGGAAGAGTGGAAGATTCATCCAAAGGAAAAGAACCACCGCACTTGCCAGGGCAAGTGGTATATGAAAATGTAGAAAGCGATACCGTAGGTCGCCGTTGGTGCCCCCGAGTGGTTGACCATACGGTTGATTAGAAGATCGGATGGCCGGTTGCATGCTCATTGCTTCACTGAAATCTCACTGTTTAATTCGAAATAGGGGACGCCTTGGCAAGTACTGTGAGGCGAACAGACGATAACCAAAAACTTACCTGCCGCAGAGGCGCCTGCGTAGACGCCCTTACCCAGTATTATAGGTAAGAGTAGTCCATAGGACATGACCCATACAAGGTAAAGGAGAAAGGAAAAGGGCTATTTTTTCGAAATGAAGGGGAAAATCTAACTACGCCCCTTGGGGCGTGGCAGCCAGCCACGGGCGACGCCATAGGCAGCTGCCTGGTGTCGGTTGTGGAGGTGGAGTTTGGAGAGAATGCTCTTCATGTGATTCTTGACCGTGTGCTCACTGATTACCAGACGCTCGGCGATCTCGGCGTTGGAGAGGCGCGCTGCCACCAGCTCCAGCACATCCATCTCTCGGGCAGTGAGCTCTTCTCCGGGCACGAAGGGCTCAGTTTGGCCCCGAATCTCTTCCAAGATCCGGGCAGCCATACGACGCGAGATCGCGGCCTCGCCGCGCGCCAGGCCCCGGAGCTGCTCCAGAAGCTCCCGGGACCGCACATTCTTGACTAAGTAGCCTTGCGCCCCTGCCTTGATAGCCTCGAAGAGGGTCTGACCGTCGTCGTGCACCGTCAGCATCACGACAGTGGTGTCAGGCATTTCCATTGTCAGCCGCCGGGTCGCGGTAACACCGTCCTCTCCCGGGAGTTCGATGTCCATCAGCACGATGTCTGGCTCGAGCCCACGCGCCTGAGTCAGGGCGCTCTCGGCGTCCTCGGCCTCTCCAACGACGGTGAAATCGTCCTGGTAGGAGAGGAGCGAGATGAGCCCCTCACGAAAGAGCGCATGGTCGTCAACCAGTAGGAGTCGCAAAGGCTGCATGCCCGTTCTCTCTTCTCGCTCGTAGAATGGGAATCGTCGCAGTAACTTTTGTGCCCGAACCGGGCTGACTATTTACGTGGAAGGTTCCGTCGAGGGCCTCTATCCGCTCTCGCATACTTGTCAGGCCCAAGGGCCGTGCCTTGCCGCTGCTCTGGCTGCCAGGGGTGAAACCCTGGCCATCGTCGGCAATGACTACCCTTAGCTGATCCGGCCCATTGGATGTGAGGGTGACCATGGCCGCCCGCGCCCCGGCGTGCTTGCGAATGTTAGTCAAGGCTTCCTGGATGAACCTGAAGATCTGGAGCGCTGCGGGAGGAGAGAGCTGATCGGCCGCATCATCCGTTCGGAGGCTCGTGGGAATCTGGTGCCGCTCTTCAAACTGATATACGTAATCCTGTAATGCCCGTACCAGGCCCTGTTCCGTCACGTTAGTGCGGAGCCCTGTAATGGACTCTCCGATATCCTTGTAGATTTCGTCGGCAACCCCGTGTAATCGCTCGAGCTCTGCTTCCGCATCCTGTTGTCGGTTGGCCTCTACCAGCTCCTTGATGGTGTCCAGGCGCAAGAGCAGATCCGCGACGAGTTGGGCCACACCATCGTGGAGTTCCCTACTCAACCGCTCCCGTTCCTGCATCACAGCCTTCATCGTCAGAATGTCCTGCTCTCGAGCCAATGCCTCGGCCTGGAGTCTCCCTAGAACCCTGAACAGGGTCTCTGCAAAAATGTAGGTCAGCATCAGGAGCAGGAATGCCACAAGCAGGTTCTCTGCGAGTCTGCTCACTGTGACCGGGTGCCCCAGCAGACCATGACCCACCATGGCCGCAATGGGAGGCGTGAAGATCATGAGCCATTTGAGCAGGAGCAGTCTGCGGTGCGTTATGATCGAACGGTTTATTTGAAGCATGACATTTCTCCAGAATAATTTAAGGCGTTCTATGCACAGACTATCGCGTTTCGCAGAGGAAGTCAATAATCAAAGCGCGGGAAAAGCATAGGCTATCATCACGATGATAGCCTATGCTTTTCTTAAGAGTCAACAGCGAACTAAAGTTGTATATTTTGTAGGGCTGTTTCGATGGCAATCCCCCATTGCCGTCCAATGAGTGCCATGGTTAGTCCCCCAATCAGGCTCAATACGGAAAGGGTGTCGTTGGGAAGATGAGCGCGGACATAATGTACGTTCGTTGATGCTAGGTCGAAGCGCTGGTGCTGGGTATAACCAAAAGGGTCAGGCGGAAAACTTGACTTGTTGTATTCAAAAGCCAGATACTGATCGGTGGCTAACATGCGCGCTGCAGTAAGGATAATCAAAATTGGTGTGAGTAAGATGATGAGCAATTTTAACGTTTTGGTCAATTGACTTGGCATAGTAGCTCTCTTCAATGGGAATAGGTACTTTCGCTTATCAGGGATAGGCACGTGCCAGCCAATCCACCGGATTGACTTGAACGCCACCCACCCACACCTCCCAATGGAGGTGAGGGCCTGTGGTTCGGCCGGTTGCCCCGCCTAGCGCGATCAATTGTCCAGCTTGAACCATTTCGCCGGGTTGGACAAGAATTTCAGAAAGATGATCGTAAGCCGTGTAAACACCCCAGCCATGATCAATGACAACTACTCCACCGCGGACGATCAGGGAATCAGTGTAAACGACTTTGCCCAACGCGACGGCATAAAGTTCTGTTCCGACCTGGCCGCAGAAGTCCAATCCACTATGAAAGAAATCGTAGGTGCTACCGTTGTAAGAGCGGCGGTTTCCGAAGAGCGATGTCCAACAATCTTTGAAATCTTTTGGAACGGGACTAACAAAGAGACCATCCCACATTTTCTCCGGTGTGACGGGCGTGCCCAGCGAGGCCCACAGTTCACTTTCTGGTTGTGTCACTGTTGGATCTAAAGTGGCTGGATCCACATCGAGGCTGGGGTCATAAGGGAAGTTCGCATCCTGGATGAGCACATCCTGCGAAAAGACGAAGCGTTCTCCACCAGGCAATGCACCCTCCAGCGTTAATGGATATAGACCAGGAGGTGTCATGGCATGGATGCCTTGCAGGGCAACGTAGCCATAATCCTGAGGGAAAAAGTTCAATTTACGCTCGGCCAGTGAACCTTGTAATGTAATATCTGCAGGTGCATAGACTTTGATGACAGTCGTCCCGCCCTGGATCATAAGCAGTGGGTCTATCTCGACCTTCGTGATGGCTTCCGGCAAATCGGCCGTCGCGCCCGATTCAGAAGAATCAGCAACGCGAAGCATGTCACCCGGCAAACCTGCCCAGGTGCCTGGCAGGTTATTGTCAAGAGTCAGCAACCAAACGTCTTCGTCGCGTGCCACAGCCATTTCCAGCAAAGACTGACCTGAGGGGAGAGTGGCACGACCTGCACCAGATGAGGTTGGATTTTCTGTTGCTGGAACGATCAGAGTCGCGCCCACATATAGTTCCGCTGGGCTGACCAAGTGATTCAGCTGCGCTAGGGTCTTCGCTGAAAGGCCATACTGACGGCTCAAGCTACCAAGAGTTTCACCATAGGTGACTGTAACCGTATCCAATGCTCCGCTTACACCTTCCAGGCCGGGGATAATGAGACGCGTGCCGATCAGGACTTGTCCAGGGTCGCTGATATTATTCGCTTGCTGCAATTCTTCGAGGCTTACTCCAAAGCGCGCTGCGATCTCCCAGAGCGAATCGCCTTCCTGGACAATATAGTACGGTTTATCCTGTTCCTCATCCTGGGCTGTAACCCGTGAAGAAGAAATCAGCGGAAGGATGATGGCGAGCGCAATGAATAAAAATTTGGATAATCTCATTGTGTCTTG
>Ga0137369_10002379_pt1 | contig 19262 bp, 21 predicted proteins | sample SagtaG_12_FD_104918 | JGI IMG/M metagenome (GOLD analysis project Ga0137369, IMG submission 104918) | Vadose zone soil microbial communities from Sagehorn Ranch, Mendocino, California, USA - Sage1_L_113_16 metaG | ecosystem: Environmental > Terrestrial > Soil > Vadose zone | place: USA... | reverse complement strand
CGACTGCGGGCTCGACTGGCGCGGAGAGCTCGACGGGATCCGGCCGGGCGCGGTCGTGCTCACCCACGCTCATCCGGACCACGCCGCCGGCCTCCGCGACGGCGCGTCTTGCCCCGTGTTCGCGACGGAGGAGACGTGGGGCGCGATCCGCCGCTACCCGATCGCCGAGCCGAGCACGATCGAGCCGCGCCGGCCGTTCCAGGTGCTGGGCATGCGCTTCGTCGCCTTCCCGGTCGAGCACTCGCTCCGCGCGCCGGCAGTCGGCTACCGGATCGAAGCCGGTCGTGCGGCGATCTTCTACGCGCCCGACGTCGTCTCGACCGTCGACGAGCGGGAGGCGCTGCGAGACATCGACCTCTACGTCGGAGACGGCGCCGCGATCACGCGCTCGATCCTCAGGTACCGCGACGGCCAGGCGATTGGCCACGCCTCGATCCGGGCTCAGCTCGACTGGTGCGCCCGCGCCGGAATCTTCCGCGCCGTGTTCACGCACTGCGGCTCGGAGATCGTCAAGGGCGACACCCGTTCCCTCGCCGCGCGGGTCGCCCAGCTCGGCGACGAGCGCGGCATCGAGACGCGGATCGCTCACGACGGGCTCGAGCTCTCCCTGCCGTAGTTGTGTCCTCGCTGCCCGAGTGGGTAACGGAGCTCTATGGCGAGGAAGGACGCACTCGGCACCTTCCGCGAGAAACGTGACTGAGGAGGTCCCGATCGAGGAGGCCCTCGCCGAAGGGCATGCGGAAGTTCTGGCTCGAGGGGGTGCGAAGAGCCATATGTCTGAGCAGGACGATGACCGAGGCGGGCTGAAGGGAGAGTTGCGGACGATCGCGCGGGGCAGAGCGTCGCGCACTCCCTTCGTCGCCTTCCTCGCCGTCAACCTCTTCCTGCTCGTCCTCGCGGGCGTGATCCCTCTGATCGTCCTCGTCGTCGTGTGGCTTCTCTAAGGCCGTGGCGATTCCGAGGAAACGCAAGATCGTCGAGGCGCTGCTCGCGCGGCACGGCCGCACCTTCGCGGCGGAGCTCGGAATCGAACGTCGCGACGGGGACGCCTGTACCCCTCTTCCGCCGCCTCGAGCGCGATCCTGTTCAGCGCGCGGATCGGCCACAGGATCGCGCTCGAGGCGGCGCAATCGCTCTTCGCCGAGGGGTGGACGACGCCGCAGAAGCTCGCAGACGCGACCTGGGCGCAACGCGTGCGCGTCCTCAACCGAGCCGGCTACGCCCGCTACGACGAGAGCACGTCGCGCATGCTCGGCGACACCTGCGCGCTCCTGCTCGAGCGCTACCGTGGCGACCTGCGGAAGCTCCGTGAGGAAGCGGGGCACGACCCGCAGCGGGAGCGCGCGCTGCTGAAGGAGTTCAAGGGTCTCGGCGACGTCGGCGTCGACATCTTCTCCCGCGAAGGTCGCCTGGGAAGAGCTCCGCCCGTTTGCCGACCGTCGCGCGCTCGACGCGGCACGGCAGCTCGGCCTCGGTCGTGACCCGAAGACGCTCGCGCGGCTCGTCGACGGCGGCCCCGGCGAGGTCGCGCGCCTGACGGCGGCGCTCGTCCGAGCCGGGCCCGAGCGCGACGTCGACGCCGTGCTTGCGGAGGCGCGCGGCTGAGCGGTCTGCGAGGCGCTTCCTCGACAACGACCGCCCTCCGTAGAACAGTCGTTGAGCGGCACCACCGGGACGATGTCCAGGATCTTCATCTGCTATCGCCGCAGTGACAGCAGCGCCTACGCGGGCTGGCTGCACGATCTGCTCAGGCAGCACTTCACCAAGGACGAGGTCTTTCGGGATATCGACTCGCTGCAGGGCGGCGAACGCTGGGTCGGGCGCATCGACGAGACGCTCGCGCGGTGCAACGTCGTGATTCCGGTGATCGGGCCCACCTGGCTCGCGAGTGCGCTCGCAGCCGGAGCCGGCAGACGGCTCGAAGCCCCGGACGATCGTGTTCGGCTGGAGTTGGAAGCGGCGATCCGGCGCGGGGTTCCACTGATCCCGGTGCTCGTCGGCGGCGCCACGATGCCGCACCGCGAGGAGCTTCCAGCGTCCCTGCAGCCTCTCGTGGATTGGCAGGCGATGCGATTTTCGGACGAGACCCGCGAACACGACGTCGTCAAGCTCAGGGAGGCGATCTCGAGGACGCTGGAAACCGTACCGGGCGAGCTGCGGCTCGGAACCGTGTTCGCCGGGCACGAGATCGAAGCGCTCGTCGGCAAGGGCGGGATGGGCATCGTCTATCGCGGGGCGCACGTCCAACTCGGCCGGGTCGACGCGATCAAGGTGATCGCTCCTCAGTTCGCCCGCGAGCCGGAGTTCCGGCAGCGTTTCGTCCGGGAGTCCCGGCTCGCGTCGGGGCTGCAGCACGTGAACCTGCTGAGGGTCTACGACGCCGGCGAGGAATCCGGCCTCTTGTACCTGGTCATGCAGCTCGTGCACGGGGAGGATCTCGCCGCCGCGATCCGCAACGACGGTCCACTCGATCCGGCCCGCGCAGCGACGATCATCGGCCGTGCCGCCGCGGCGCTCCAGGCGGCGCACGAGCATGGGCTCGTCCACCGCGACGTGAAGCCGGGCAACATCTTGATCGAGCCGACGGGCGGTGGCGACGAGCTCGTCTTCCTCGGGGACTTCGGCCTCGCCCGAGAGACGACGACTGCGACGGGTCTCAGCACGACCGGCCGCTAGATGGGCACCGCGGACTACGTCTCGCCGGAGCAAGTGATGGGTGAGCCGCTCGACGCACGCGCCGACGTGTACGCGCTCGGCTGCGTGCTCTTCGAGGCGCTCACCGGTCGCGTCCCGTACCCGACGCCCTCCCAAACGGCGAAGCTCGTGGCCCACGCGACGAGGGACGCACCGTCGCTCGAGGAAACGCGGCCCGGCCTCGGCCGCGAGCTCGGCGAGGTCGTCCGGATCGCTTTGGCGCGGGACCGTGACGCGCGATATCCATCGGCGGCAGCCTTCCGAGCGGCGCTCGAAGCCGCCGTCGGATTGGCGCCGCCCGTGCCGGCGCCGACGGTCGTTGCGCCGCCCGCCGAGCCAACGCCTGCGCCGCCGCCGGTGGCCGAGCCAACGCCTGCGCCGAAGCCGGCGGCGGAGCCAACGCCTGCGCCGACGCCGGCGGCCGAGCCAACGCCTGCGCCGCCGCCGCCGCTGCGTGCGCCGCCACCGGAAGTCCGCGACGTGACGCCTCCCCCGGAGCCGGAGCCGGAGCCGGAGCCGGAGCAGAGGGCGCCCGAGCCGAAGCCCGAGCAGCAGCCGAAGGAGTTTGCGCCCGAGCCCGCTCTCGCCCGTCTCGGCGGGACCGTCTTGCGAGGCGTCGGTGTGCCTGCGTTGGCGAGCGGGATCATCGCCCTGATTGGTTGCGCGGCGCCGTGGGCACACGACGACTACGGCGGCCTGATCGGCTACGTACGCTACTTGCGGCTCGGGGTCGCGGCGCTGGTGCTCGGAGCCCTGCTGCTTCTCGCCGTCCCCGTGTTGAGGCGGAGCGTCCTGGCGCTGCGCGCCGCTGTCGGGCTGGCGGCAGCGGCGACCGTGCTGGCCGTCGCCGGGCTCGTCGCAATTCGTGCCGAGGACGGCTACTACGTCACGACGCAGTGGGGCATGTATTTCACCCTCGCCGCCACGGGGTGCTTCCTGCTTTTTCCGGGTTGTTCGCGATTCGACAATCCAGGCGTGAGCGCGTCCCCATTGGCGCGCCTGCCGCGCGGTGAGCGATCTGCCTCACGCGCTAGACGCCGGCGCCAGCTAGCGTCTGGGCGTGGGTGGGGTCTTCGCAAGAGCAGACGCATGAGGCTGCCCGCGACGCTGGTCCGGCAGCGGCTCGCCGTCGATCTCGGTACGGCAAACACGGTGGTCTTCCGCCGTGGGGACGGGATCGTCCTCTTCGAGCCGTCGGTCGTCGCGAGCGACGAGCGGACGGGCAAGGTGCTCGCCGTCGGCGATCAGGCGCGCCAGATGATCGGTCGGACGCCGGCGCACATCACCGCGAGTCGCCCGCTCCGGCACGGTGTGATTGCCGACTTCGAGACGACGGAGCAGATGCTCCGCTACTTCATCGGCAAGGTGGGCGGAGGCCGCAGCCGGCGGAGCGAGGTGATGGTCTGCGTGCCCAGCGGGATCACGCAGGTCGAGCGCAATGCGGTCGTCGAAGCGGCGCATTCGGCGGGCGCGCGGCACGTGTATCTGATCGAGGAGCCGCTGGCAGCGGCGATCGGGGCCGGTCTCCCCGTCGCAGAGGCGGTCGGCTCGTTCGTCGTCGACGTCGGCGGCGGCACCAGTGAGATGGCGGTGACCGCGCTCGGAGGGATGGTGATCTCGCACTCGATCCGCGTCGGCGGCTACGAGCTCGACGAGGCGATCGTGCGAGACGTTCAGCATCGCGAGCGGCTGCTGATCGGGCAGGAGCAGGCCGAAGCCGCGAAGCTGGCGATCGGGACTGCGGTCTCCGGGTCGGAGCAAGCCCCGTCCACGACGGTCGCCGGCCGTGACACGACGACAGGGCTGCTGCGACGAGCGACGATCGACGCCGGCGAGCTCCGAAGCGCGCTTCTGCGGCCGCTCGGCCAGATCGTCGCTGCGGTCAAGGATCTGCTCGAGCGAACGCCGGAGGAGCTGTCGGCCGACATCGCCGATCACGGCCTGACGCTGGTCGGCGGGGGCGCTCTCCTGCGCGGCTTCGACGAGCTCCTGCGGCACGAGACGCGTCTGCCGGTGACGGTCGCCGACTCACCGTTGACAGCCGTTGCGCGCGGCGCAGGACAGGCGCTCGAAGAGCTGGGGACGCTCGACCGACATCGGCGGCACCGGGCAAGCCATCGGCAACCGCGGGCCGTCCGGCGCTGATCGTGACCGGCAGCGAGGGCGTTTCGGGCCGACTCGCCCCGGCAAGACTGTGGGCGGGATGACCGACTTCACCCTCGAGAGCGACGCCTTCCAGCACGCGCAGGCGATCCCGACCCGGCACACGTGCGAAGGCGAGGACCTCTCACCGCCGCTCCGCTGGGGGAACGTGCCGGCCGAGACGCGGTCGCTGGCGCTGCTCGTCGACGACCCGGACGCCCCGGGTCGCGTCTTCACGCACTGGGTCGCGTGGGGGCTCGATCCCGATGCAGGCGGGCTGGCCGAGGGGCAGGCGGCGCCAAGCGAGGGGCGCAACGATTTCGGCACGGTGGGCTACCGCGGGCCCTGCCCGCCGCCCGGACACGGGAGCCATCGCTACCTCTTCCGGCTCTACGCCCTCGACGGTGAGCTCGAGCTCGACTCGGGTACAGGGAAGGCCGAGCTCGAGCAGGCGATCGCGGGACATGTCCTGACGACGGCCGACTTGGTCGGCACGTACCAGCGCTAGCTTTCAGTAGCGGTCGATCTCGATCAGACGCTCGTCGCTGATCCCGAAGTGGTGGGCGATCTCGTGCAGGACAACCCGTCTCACCTGCTCGCGAAGTCGCTCCGGGTCGTGCCCGTAGAGACGGACGAGCGGGCCTCGGAAGATCGTGATCTTGTCGGGCAGCACCGCGCCGTAGTGGCCGCTGCGTCTGGTGAGCGGTACACCCTGATAGAGGCCGAGCAGCCGCTGGCCCGGGGGCGGCTCGTCTTCGACGACGAGCTCGACGTTCGACATCCGCGCCCGCAGGTCCGCGGGCACCGAGTCGAGCGCCGCGGCGGCGTATTCCTCGAAGCGCGCGGCGGAATCGAGAGGACCGGAGTCCACGCTAGCGTCCGAGCCTCGTCCGGCGCCGCACGCCGAGCCTTGCCTGCAAGGCCTTGTCCTCCTGTCCGTCCTTAAGCGCTGCCCAGACGAACAGCGCACCCATGACGACGGCGGGCAGGACGACGACGAGGACGACCACGATCGCGACCGAGATGTTCATATGAGCACCGAGATGTTCATATGAGCACCGAGATGTTCATATGAGCAGAGTTCCCGTCGCCGCGGATCTCACTCTCACGCGGTGACTAGCCGGCTTCCACCTTGAAGACGCGAACGAGGCGGTCGAGCTCTTCCGCGGTGCGGGCCAGCTCCTGCGCCGAGGCTGCGATCTCCTGGGTCGAGGCCGACGTCTGCTCGGTAGACGCCGACACCTCCTCGGTCGAGGCAGACGCCTGCTCGGCGACCCACGCCACCTCCGCGGTCGCCTCGACGATCTGCTGGATCCGCGACCGCATCTCCTCGACCGCCGTGCCGATCGCCTCGAAGGCCTGACGGGCGAACGCGACGGTGGCGACGCCGTCTTCGGTCCGCTCGGCGCCGTCGTCGACCACCTGGACGGCGCGCGCGGTCTCGGACTGGATGTCGAAGACGAGCGTGGCGATGGTCGCGGCGGCGCGCTGCGACTCCTCGGCGAGCTTGCGCACCTCCTCGGCGACGACGGCGAAGCCGCGCCCTTGCTCGCCCGCGCGGGCGGCCTCGATCGCAGCGTTCAAGGCCAGCAGATTCGTCTGGCCGGCAATGCCGGTGATCGTGTCGACGATCCCGCCGATCTGATCCGACTTCGCCGCCAGCTGGGTGATCGTCTCGGTGACCGCGCTCGCCGAATCGCGGACCGCGGTCATCGCCTCGTCGGCGCGCTCGGCGGCCTCGACGCCTTGGCGCGCGAGGTCGGCGGCATGCTCGGCCGTTCGCGACGTGTCCGCGGTCGACGCGCGTGCCTGCTCGACCACGCGCACCTGCCGCTCGGCGCCCTCGGCGACACCGCCGATCGCGCTCGCGATCTCGCCGACCGCGCGGCCGGCCTCTTCCGACGTCGTCGCCATCTGATGCGAGGCCGAGCTCATCGCGCCGGCTGCCTGGGTCGCCTCGCCGACGATCGCGCGCAGGTTCGTGACCATGGTCGAGATTGCGTTGCCGATCGTGTCGCGCTCCGACTGCGGCTCGACCTCGACGGTGAGGTCGCCGCCGGCGATCGTCTCGGCCGCTTCGGCGACCCCCTTCAGGTAGCCGATCATCGACCGGAACGCCGCGGCCGTCTCGCCGAGCTCGTCGCGCGAGCGAAGATCGACGCGCTGGTCGACGTCACCGTCGGCGATCCCGCGCGACGCGACGAGCAGCTGCCCGACCCCGCGCGTGATCCCGCGCGCCATGAAGAATGCGATCGCCAGGCCGGCGACCGCGGCGAGCGCGAGCGGTGCGACCGCGTCCAGGACGACGCTCGGCACCGACTCGTCGACGACGTAGCGCCCGTCGGAGTTGATCGAGCCGATCCTCGACAGTGCCAGAACACCGGCGCCGGACAGCAAGAGCACGATGCCGATGAACCCGCCAAAGAGCTTCATTCGAACGGTGAGCCGCACGTGGTGTTCCTTTCCTGCGAAGGGGTCGGCGCGGAAGCGTCGGTCGCGTAATCGACCGGAATCTCGAAGCCTGTAGGACATTGTCGAACAGCAAGTGGTAGTGGCGAACGATCACCTGGCAAGATCTGTACAGAATCTCGCATGTGTACTACATTGCCGAATATGACTCGACATAGTCGAACACCCGTCGCAGCAGCGCCCAGATACGTGTTCGGCCTGGAGGAGCCGTGCGAGGGAGGGCGGGATCTGCTGGGCGGGAAGGGCACAGGTCTCGCCGAGATGAAGCAGCTCGGTCTGCCGGTGCCCGACGCGTTCACGATCACGACGGACGCCTGCCGTGCCTATCGAGCCGCCGGGGGCCAGCTGCCGGCCGGTCTCGAGGTGGAGCTGGACGAGCAGCTCTCCGCGCTCGAGGCGCGTACCGGGAAGCGCTTCGGGGATTCGCGCGACCCGCTGCTGCTGTCGGTGCGGTCGGGCGCGGCCGTCTCGATGCCGGGGATGATGGACACGATCCTCAACCTCGGCCTCAACGACGAGGCCGTCGGCGGGCTCGCCGAGTCGACGGCGAATCCGCGCTTCGCCTACGACTCGTACCGGCGCCTGATCCAGATGTACGGCGAGGTCGTCGAGGGCATCGCAGCCCGTCACTTCGAGGTCGAGGTCGACCGGCTCGTGCTGGAGGCGGACCTCGTCGCTCTCGTCCACGCGTTCAAGCGGGTCTTCGAGCAGCGCGCCGGCTTCGCCTTTCCACAGGATCCGCGAGACCAGCTCATGCGGGCGGTGCGAGCCGTCTTCGAGTCCTGGGACAACCCGCGCGCGCGTGTCTATAGAGCGCTGAACGGCATCCCGGACGACCTCGGCACGGCGGTTAACGTCGTTCAGATGGTCTTCGGCAACAAGGGTGCGAGCTCGGGAACAGGGGTCGCGTTCACACGTGACCCCTCGACAGGCGCCCGCTGCGCCTATGGAGAGTTCCTGCTCGACGCGCAGGGAGAGGACATCGTCGCGGGCATTCGCACGCCCGAGCCGCTCGAGCGCCTGGCGGTGCGCCTGCCCGCGGCTCACTCGGAGCTCCTCGAGACGATGCGCCGGCTCGAGCTGCACTACCGCGACGTTCAGGACATCGAGTTCACGATCGAGGAGGAGCGGCTCTATCTCCTGCAGACGCGTGCGGCGAAGCGAACCGTTGCAGCGGCGCTGAAGACCGCAGTGGACATGGTCGAGGAGGGGCTGATCTCGCGAGCGGAGGCGGTCGCGCGGGTCGATCCGGCCCAGCTCGATCAGCTCTTGCACCCGATCATCGATCCGGAGGCCGAGGTCGAGCCGGCAGCGATGGGGCTGAACGCCTCGCCCGGCGCGGCGAGCGGTCGCATCGTCTTCCACGCGGTCGACGCCGAGGAGCGCGGCAAGCGAGGAGAGGCGGTGATCCTCGTGCGCACCGAGACGACGCCGGACGACATCCACGGACTGGTCCACGCACGAGGGGTGCTGACGGCGCTCGGCGGCATGACGTCCCACGCGGCCGTGGTGGCGCGGGGGATGGGAACGCCGTGCGTCTCCGCCTGTACGGCGCTCTCGATCGACCTCGAGGCGAAGCTCGCGACGATCGGGGGCTACCGGCTGCGTGAGGGCGACGCGATCACCATCGACGGCTCGAGCGGGCGCGTCATCGTCGGTGAGGCGCCGCTCGTGGCACCCCGCTCGAATCCGGACCTCGAGACTTTGCTCACCTGGGCCGATGACCTACGCCGGCTGCGCGTTCGCGCGAACGCAGACACGCCCGACGACGCGCGCAAGGCGCGCGAGCTGGGCGCCGAGGGGATCGGGCTCTGCCGGACGGAGCACATGTTCATGGCCGAGGAACGGCTGCCCGCGATGCGGGAGATGATCCTGGCCCACGACGAGCAGGAGCGACGCGAGGCCCTCGAGCGCCTGTTACCCATGCAGCAGGCGGACTTCGAGGAAATCCTCGAGGCGATGACCGGCTACCCGGTCACGATTCGTCTGCTCGACCCGCCGCTCCACGAGTTTCTGCCTCCGCTCGAGGAAGTCACCGACCCACGCACGCGCGCGCGGCTCCTGCAGCTGCAGGAGCGGAACCCGATGCTGGGGTTGCGTGGCTGCCGGCTCGGACTCCTCTATCCGGAGATCTACGAGATGCAGGTCCGCGCGATCGTGCGCGCTGCGCGCGCGGTGCGGGAGCGGACCGGCGCGTCAGCCGAGGTGGAGGTGATGCATCCGCTCGTCGGCTTCGGCGAAGAGCTGCGTCGTCTGCGCGAGCTGACGCTCCGTGTCGTCGCCGAGGAGGGCGAGCAGGAGTGCCGGGTCGGAACGATGATCGAGCTCCCACGCGCCTGTGTGTGCGCCGACCAAATCGCTGAGCACGCCGACTTCTGCTCCTTCGGGACGAACGACTTGACCCAGACCACGCTCGGGTTCTCCCGCGACGACGCGGAGGAGAAGTTCCTGGCGCGCTATCTCGAGGACGGGGTGGTCGAGCGAAACCCGTTCCAGGTGCTCGACCGGGATGGAGTGGGAGCGCTCATGCGCATCGCGGTCAGCCTGGGTCGCCAGGCTCGACCAGGGCTCAAGCTGGGCATCTGCGGCGAGCACGGCGGTGACCCGACCTCGGTGCGCTTCTGCCACGAGCTCGGGCTCGACTACGTCTCCTGCTCGCCGTATCGCGTTCCTCTTGCACGCCTTGCCGCGGCTCACGCGGCGCTTGCCGAGACCAGCGTCGCAGCCGTCGACGGCGGCTGAGCTAGCGCGCGAGCGTTTCGCTTCGGTTACGAGCGAGTTACTTGACTTGTTCCGAAGAGCACGTTATGTTGCGAACCGCGTTCAGGATTGTCGAACGCGGTTCTAGGACTCACGAGCCAAGGACCGGCGAACGAGAAGCTCGCCAGTCGCAGAAAGGAAGGTTCGCGTGGAAGAGCATTCGACTGCTCAGCGGGCAGTAGCGGAGTTCATCGGCACCGCTCTGCTCGTGTTCGTCGGCGCCGGCTCCGTGCCGGCGATTCTGTTGCTCGAAGGTGGTTCGAAGGCGCCGTTCTCGGGCGCCGATCTCGGCTTCATCTCGATGGCCTTCGGCCTGATCGTCGTGGCGATGGTCTACACGGTCGGCAAGATCTCCGGCTGTCACATCAACCCTGCCGTCACGTTCGCCCTCGCCGTGACGAAGAAGTTCCCGTGGCGGGAAGTCCCGCTCTACTGGGGCAGCCAGATCGCCGGCGGCATCGCGGGCGGCATGGCGATGTGGGCTGCATTCGGCGGTCGTGCGATCGATCTCGGCTACGGCTTCGGCGTCGTCAACTTCGACCGCTCCGTAACCAGCTGGGGCTCGGCGATGTTCGCTGAGGCGCTGGGTACGGCGATCCTGCTGTTCACGATCATGGGCATCGTCGACTCGCGCTCGCCTGCGGGCTGGGCCGGCCTCGTGATCGGTCTCGTCATCGTTGCGATAATCATCGTCGTCGGCCCGATCACGAACGCTTCGCTGAACCCGGCGAGGGCGATCGGAACGCTCTTCACCGCCGACGTTGCCGGAGGCGTGCACAACTGGACGAAGCAGTTCTTGGCCTACATCCCGGCCAACCTGTTCGGGGCGGCGTTCGCGGTTGTCGTCTACGACTGGCTCGCCAAGCCGCGCACGGTCGAGCGGCCGATCGAGGCAGCCGTCGACCGCGTGCCCGCGGAAGCTCCGGCCAACTAGCCGTTGTCCAACGAGAGAGGAGACACGATGGCAATTGCTGTAAGCGTCAAGAAGTTCCTCAACAACCCCGAGGACGTCGTCAAGGAGTCGCTCCAAGGGGTCGGCGCGGCGCATGCCGACCTGGTCAGCATCGACCTCGAGAACAAGCTCGTCCTTCGTAAGGACGCGCCGGTGTCCGGCAAGGTCGCGCTCATCTCGGGTGGCGGCTCGGGACACGAGCCGCTCCACGGCGGCTTCGTCGGGAAGGGCATGCTCGACGCTGCGTGTGCCGGCGACGTGTTCACCTCGCCCGTGCCCGATCAGATGCTTGCGGCAACGAAGGCGGTCGACGGCGGCGCCGGCGTCATCCACGTCGTCAAGAACTACACCGGCGACGTGATGAACTTCCAGCTCGCGGCGGAGCTTGCCGCCGACGAGGGGATTCAGGTCGAGTCGGTCGTGACGAACGATGACGTGGCCGTCGAGGACTCGACGTGGACGGCGGGTCGGCGTGGCGTCGGCGTCACCGTCCTGCTCGAGAAGATCGCCGGCGCCAAGGCCGAGGCGGGCGGATCGCTCGCCGAGGTTACGGCTATCGCCCGCAAGGTGAACGCCAACGGGCGCAGCTTCGGCGTCGCTCTCACCTCCTGCGCCACCCCGGCGTCGGGCACTCCCACCTTCGACCTCGGTCCGGACGAGATGGAGTTCGGGGTCGGGATCCACGGCGAGCCCGGCCGCCGGCGCGAGAAGCTCAAGTCGGCCGCCGAGATCGTCGAGGAGATGACGGACGCGATCGTCACCGATCTCGCCCCCGCTTCGGGGTCGAACGTGCTCGCGTTCGTGAACGGGCTCGGCGGCACGCCGCTGATCGAGCTCTACCTGATCTACAACGAGCTCACGAAGCAGCTCGCCAAGCACGGCCTCAAGGCGACCAGGAGCCTGGTCGGCAACTACATCACCAGCCTCGAGATGGCTGGGGCGTCGATCACCCTGCTGACGCTCGACGACGAGCTGACCAGCCTCTGGGATGCCCCGGTGCACACCCCGGCGCTGCGCTGGGGGGTGTAACCAAGCAAATGGAAGGAGTGACGAGCGTGAATGCACAGACCGTCCGCCGCTGGATGGATGCCGCCGCCGCGTCGATGCGCGCGCAGCGCGACTATCTGACCCAGCTCGACGCCGCGATCGGGGACGCCGACCACGGTACGAACATGGATCGCGGGTTCACCGCCGTGACCCAGAAGCTGGACGGTCTCGAAGCGACGCCCGGGCGGCTCTTGACCACCGCCGGGTCCACGCTCGTCGCAACCGTCGGGGGTGCGTCCGGTCCGCTGTGGGGCAAAGCCCTGCTGCGGGCCGGCCGCGCCCTCGGCGAGGCCGAGGAGTTTCAGACGAAGGAGCTCGCCGACGCGCTGGAGGCGGCGCTCGCAGGTGTTGTCGAGCTCGGCGCCGCAAAGGAGGGCGACAAGACGATGGTCGACGCCCTGGCGCCGGCGGTGCGTGCGCTGAGGCAGCAGGTGGCTGCGGGAGCTCCGGTCTCCAGAGCCGCCGCTGCCGCGCACGCTGCGTGCGAGCAGGGAATGCGCGCGACCGTGCCCATGCAGGCGAGCAAGGGCCGCGCCTCGTACCTCGGGGAGCGCAGCATCGGCCATCAAGATCCGGGCGCAACGTCGACGGCGCTGATCCTCGGCGCGCTCGCCGCAACGGTCGCGAAAGAATCATGAGCCAGCAGGTGCTCCGCGGTCTCGCTGCTTCGAGCGGGATCGCGGTCGGGAGCGTGCTCGTCGTTCGGGACGTGGAGCCCGAGGCCGCGAACGGCGCTGGCGGCGGCGCGGCAGAGCGCGACCGCGCGCGGGCGGCGCTCGCGCAGGTCGCCGAGGAGCTCGGGCGCTTGACCGAGGCCGCTCTCGCAGGAGGGCGCGGGGAGGAGGCCGAGATCCTGGCCGCCAACCGGCTGATGGCCGAGGACCCGGCGCTCCTCGCGGAGGTGGAGCAGCTCACGGAGAACGCTCCCGCCTCGATCGCAGTCGCGCAGGCGACCGAGCGTCACGCGAGCCTGCTCGCCGCGCTCGAAGATCCCTATCTTGCGGCCCGCGCCGCCGACATCCGCCAGCTGGGCCGGCGAGCGGCGCGCATCCTCCTCGGAGCACCGACGATTCCGCAACCGGAGCAGCCGTCGATCGTGCTCGCACGCGACCTCGGCCCGGCCGACGTCGCCGAGCTCGAGCTCGCGGAGGGCCGGATTCTCGGAATCGCGCTAGCCGAGGGGGCGGCCACGTCGCACGTCGCGATCATGGCGCGGGCGCTCGGCCTGCCGCTCGTGGTCGCGCTCGGTCACGAGCTGCTGCAGGCAGGCGACGCCGAGACCGTCGTCCTGGACGGCGACAATGGCGTCGCGGTCCTGTCGCCGACTTCCATGGTGCGCGAGCGCGCCGAGCGCGCGGTCGAGTCGCAGAGACGAGAACGGCAGGAGCTTGCTGCGACGCGTGGGCTTCCCTCAGTCACAACCGACGGGCACCCGGTGCGCCTGCTCTGCAACGCGGTGACGGCGAGCGAGATCGAGGCTGGGCTGGATGCCGGTGCGGACGGTGTCGGGCTGCTCCGCACCGAGCTGGCGTTCTTGGAGGCGCCACAGTGGCCTTCGCTCGAGGAGCATCTGCAGGTGCTCGAGCCGGCGCTCGCTGTCCTCGACGGTCGTACGGCGACCGTGCGGACGCTCGACTTCGGGGCGGACAAGACGCCGCCGTTCCTGGACGGGATCGAGGAGCGCGGCCTCGCGCTTGCTCTGGCTCAGCCGTCGACGTTCCTCGAGCAGGTTTGCGCCATCCTGCGCGCCGGCCGGGAAACGCAGCTTCGAATCATGGTTCCGCTCGTCGAGAGTGCGAGCCAGTTCGAGACTGCACGCTCGCTGCTCGACGAGGCGCTGTTCGAGGTCGACTGGAGCGGCCCGCCGCCGCAGCTCGGCGCGATGATCGAGACGCCAGAAGCGGCCGAGCAGGCGGGAGAGATCGCCGCCGTCGCTGACTTTCTCTCGATCGGAACGAACGACCTCGTCCAGTACACGCTCGGCCTCGATCGCGAGCTGCCGCTCGCCACCGCGCAGGCGGCGGCCGATCCGGCCGTTCTGGGCCTGATCGTCCGCGTCGCCGATGCGGCGCACGCGCACGGCCGCACGGTCGAGGTCTGCGGCGAGGCTGCCGGTGAGCTGCCGGTCGCCGTCCTGCTGATCGGTGCCGGCATCGACGAGCTGAGCGTCTCGCCCGCGCGCATCGACGCCCTCCGCGGCGTCGTCCGCAGCATCTCCGCTCGCGACGCAGCCGAGGCTGTCAAGTCCGCCTTGGCGGCCAAGTCGGCTGCCGGCGCAGTGGACGTCGCGCGCGAGCTGCTCCGCTCGACGGAAGCTGCAGAAGCCGCAACGAACGTCGACTCCGACCGGAGCCGGCGAGGTTCGGTGGTCTGAGATGCCGCTCGCGGCGGTACAGCTCCCGCCCGGCTCGATCTCGCTGGGCTGCCCGGCGACCGTCCTGCTCGTCGAGCCCGAGCGCGCAGTGCGCATCCTCCTTGCCCGGATCCTCAACGAGTCCGGATACGAGGTGGTCAGCGCCGGCGACGCCGGCGAGGCGCTCGAGCTGCTACGCAGGAACGGAACGGGCGTCGATCTCGTCCTCACCGAGGTCGTCCTGCCGTCGATCAGCGGCGCGAAGCTCGCCACGCAGATCCAGCGCGACTATCCAGGCATCGCGGTGCTCTATATGACCGGCTGGTTCGACGACGTCGTCGAGCGGCACGGCATCGTCGAATCGCACGTGGAGATGCTTCGCAAGCCGTTCGGGCCCCGCGATCTACGGCGCCGGGTGGGCGAAGTCGTGGGTCCGCAGATCAGGCGGCACCGCTCACGGTACGCGGCATAGGACAGCCGGATGAGCTGCCAGGCGAGCGTTCCTACAGAACGCCGACGTGTAGCTCGCAGAGGTGACCGGCGCTCAGGCGAGCTGCGGAATCAGCTCACTGAGGGTGGCGATCGCGTCGGCTGCGTCGTCCCCGGACGCTGTCAGGCCGAGCACAGTGCCGCCCGTCGCTCCGAGGGCGAGCACCTCGAGAATGCTCTTTCCGTTCGCCCGCTTGCCGTTGATCGCGATGACGATGTCGGCGGCGAACCGGCACGCCTCGCGGACGACCACGCCAGCGGGGCGGGCGTGAAGATCGACGCGAGCCGGCAGGACCGCGGAGGTCGTCATCGACTCATAGCTTTGCTGCATTTCGAGCCTCCTCTGCTGCCTTTGCGACGATTTCCGGCGGCGCGCCTGTCGAGGCAGTCACCGCCGCTGCTAGCGCGCCCTCCACGAGCGGCGCGTCCGCGACGAACACTTTCTCGAGCTGTTCGGGCTCGAGCTCCGAAAGCGCAGCACGAACAGCCAGGATCGAGCTGCCGATATCCATGACGACAACCGTGCCGCTTCCGTGCACTGCGTTCTGCAGCGCGCTCATGACACGGCCCCCGTCGGTCCCGAGCGAGCCATCGCTCGCACCGCCGATCGCTTCGATCGACACGTCGGGACCCGCAACCTGGCTCAGAAGCTCGGCCAGACCCTCCGCGATCCTCGCGCTATGCGAGACCAGCAGGATCTGCGTCAGTCCGTTTGGGCTGGCGGATTCCATGCACGGCATTCTACAATGTCGAACGTCATTCGGCAAGGGAAAACGCAAAAGACGATGATCCAATCCGTCGATCGGGCCGCGAGAATCCTCAAAACACTCGCAGGAGGACCTGGGCGTCTCGGCGTGAGCGAGCTCTCGCAACGCCTCGGCCTCGCGAAGGGCACGGTGCACGGACTGCTGCGGACGCTCCACGACCACGGTCTCGTCGAGCAGCACGCCGACACGGACAAGTACCAGCTCGGCCCCCAGCTCCTGCAGCTTTCGAACCGCTACCTCGACCTCAGCGACCTGCGTTCACGCTCACTGGCGTGGTCCGAGCTCCTGGCGACGAAGGCGGGCGAGGCGGTGCGCGTCGGCGCTCAGCACGGCGACGGCATTCTCGTCGTGCATCACGTCTTCCGCCCCGACTCGAGCCTGCAGATCCTCGAAGTCGGTGCGCTTTTGCCGCTCCACGCCACCGCGCTCGGCAAGGCGGTGCTCGCTCATTCCCCTGCCGACGCGTACGCGGGCCTGCTCGAGAACGGTCTCCCGAAGCTCACGGCCAAGACTCTCGCCAAAGCGGCGCTCCGAAAGGATCTCGACGGGATCCGTGAACGCGGGTATGCGATCGAGAAGGAAGAAGCTGTGCTCGGCGAGGCCGGTATCGCCGCCCCGATCTTCGATCGCCTTGGCGAGACGATCGGTGCGATCGGTGTCGCCGGTCCTCGCGAGCAGGTGCTTCGCAGGGGACGCGAGAAGGTCCTCGCAGACGCCGTGGTGCAGGCCGCACGTGGGGTCTCGCGCGACCTCGGCGCGGGGCGCTGGCCCTCCCTCTAGAGCGATCTCGCCGCGGTAGCTGCTGGAGATAGGCCGGCGAGGAGTAGTAGTCTCCGCGAGGTGACACGAGACACGAGTGGGGGGCCGCGAGCGTGAACGCGCAGACCGTCCGACGGTGGCTAGCGGCGGCTTCGGCCTCCATGCGTGAGCAGCGGGACTACCTGACGCAGCTCGATGCCGCGATTGGTGACGCTGACCACGGGACGAACATGGACCGGGGCTTCGCGAGCGTCGTCGCGAAGCTCGAGCAGAGCGATGACGCGATGCCGCCGGGACGGATCCTGATCACCGCCGGATCGACGCTCGTGTCGACGGTCGGCGGCGCCAGCGGGCCGCTGTGGGGCACGGCGCTCCGCCGCGCCGGGCGCACCCTCGGCGAGCAGGAGGAGTTCGACGGCGCCGATCTGCTCGAGGCGCTCGAGGCCGCGCTCACGGGCGTCGTCGAGCTCGGCGCGGCGCGGGAGGGCGACAAGACGATGGTCGACGCGCTCGCGCCTGCCGTTCGAGCACTCGGTGAGCGCCTCTCCTCGGGAGCGAGCGTGAGCCAGGCGCTCAAGGCCGCGAGCGAGGCTGGCGAAGCGGGGATGCGCGCGACGACCCCGATGCAGGCGGCCAAGGGACGCGCGTCCTATCTCGGCGAGCGCAGCATCGGTCACCAGGATCCGGGCGCTACGTCGACGGCGCTCATCCTGTCGGCGCTCGCCGGCGCCGTCGCTTAGCTATAGCCTCGGAACGAGCTCCGCGAGGCTCGCGAGAGCCTCGGCCGCGTCGTCGCCTTCCGCGGAGAGCGTGAGCGTGGCGCCGCCGAGGGCCCCGAGCCGGAGCACCTCGAGGATGCTCTTCGCGTTCGCGTACTTGCCGTTCGCGGCGACCTCGATCGCCGAACGGAACCGCGAGGCCTCGCGGACGAAGACTCCCGCAGGGCGCGCGTGGAGCGCGACATCGGCAGGCAAGGTCACCGTGACCTCGACGTGAGCGTCAGAGCTCGGCGACACCCCGCGCTCCTTGTGCCGGGCCGGTCGCTTGGACGGCGAGCTCGGCCACCGCTTGTGAGATGGTTGCACGGTGCGAGAGGTCGATCACGCCGAGGGGCCGAGTGAGCCGCCGTTGACCGTGGCGGTTATTCTCCATTGTCGAACGATATTCGACAATGAGCGTGTCAAGTGATCCAGTCGGTTGATCGCGCAGCGCGGATCTTGAAGGCGCTGGCGACCGGGCCGGGGCGGCTGGGAGTGAGCGAGCTGTCGGCGCATCTGGGGCTCGCCAAGGGCACGGTTCACGGGCTGCTTCGGACGTTGCACGATCACGGGCTCGTCGAGCAGCACCCAGACTCGGACAAGTACCAGCTCGGCCCGGCGCTTCTGCAGCTCTCGAGCCGGTACCTCGACGTGAACGAGCTTCGCTCCCGCTCGCTGGCCTGGTCGGAGCTGCTCGCGCAACAGGCAGGGGAAGCGGTTCGTGTGGGCGCCCCGCACGCCGGCGGGATGCTCGTCGTGCACCACGTGTTCCGCCCGGACACGAGCCTGCAGATCCTCGAGGTCGGCGCGCAGCTCCCGTTGCACGCGACCGCGCTGGGGAAGGCGGTGCTTGCGTATGTCTCGGACGAGGCCCGGGAGGAGCTGCTGCCGGGCGAGCTGCCGAGGCTGACCGGGCAGACGCTCGTGACGACCCTCGCGCTCGCGAAGGATCTGGACACGGTGCGGTCGCACGGCTACGCGGTCGAGCGCGAAGAGGCAGTCGTCGGCGAGACGGGGATCGCCGCGCCGATCTTCGACCGGCGCGGCGAGACGATCGGCGCAATCGGGATCGCCGGCCCCGGCGAGCGGCTCCTCAAGGGTGGCCGAGAGAGCGGACTCGCCCAGAGCGTCGTCCACGCGGCGCGCGGGATCTCCCGCGACCTCGGCGCCGCACGCTGGCCAGTCCTCTAGATAGCCACTCCTCTAGATAGCCAGTGCTCTAGACCCCCGGGGGACGGGCGGCTGTGATCTGCGTTGCTACCTGGAGTTGATAGACGTCACACGCGCTCGACGACCTCGCCGACCTCGATGCTGTTGATCGTGATCGCGCTGCCCCCCGGCGGGTTTGTCCTGAGCATTTGCGCGGCCGCCTGCGCCGCCTCTTCGGATTCGAAGGTGAGCATCGAAGTGCCGGTGTTCTCGTCGAGCCTGACCCACTGCGCGCCGACGAAGCCCGGCGCCTGCGACAGGCGCGGTATGCCCTCCTCCCTCAGAACCTTCGCTGCCTGCTCGAAGTCGTGAAGCGTGCTCCTAACGACCACCGCGTGCATCGGGTGCCTCCCTTCGGCGCTACGACGTCCGGCCGACCCTACTCGATGCGACACCCCCAGAGACAGCGAGGGGCCGCCACAGCAGCCCCTCGCCGATCTACACGTGTCGTCTAGTCGAGATTCAGCCGCCAGGCGCTGAGCCCGTGCGTGGCGGCGTAGAGGATCCGCTCGCTCGGGACGACCTCGAGGCTCGTGACCTCCACGTTGGGCAGCCCCGGCGCGGAGCTCGTCCACGTCGTGGTGCCGTCGGCGAGGCGCACGACCCCGAAGTCGGTGGCGGCATAGAGGTCACCGGTGACGTCGTCGCGCACGCGATCGTTGACCGGAAGGTCGCCGAAGTCGAACGAGAGGACGCTCAACGTCGACAGCCCGGTCGTCTGGTTCTACTCGACCAAGAAGACGTGGCCCGGCGTCCCCGGAGTGTTGACGCCGTAGCCGCTGTAGGAGACCCACGCGCGGTTCCCGTTGGCCGGGTCGACGTGGATGCTCGAGACGAAGCGGTTCGGGTCGACGGCGGTGTCG
>Ga0137369_10002373_pt1 | contig 19283 bp, 23 predicted proteins | sample SagtaG_12_FD_104918 | JGI IMG/M metagenome (GOLD analysis project Ga0137369, IMG submission 104918) | Vadose zone soil microbial communities from Sagehorn Ranch, Mendocino, California, USA - Sage1_L_113_16 metaG | ecosystem: Environmental > Terrestrial > Soil > Vadose zone | place: USA... | reverse complement strand
CCCGTCGTCGCCGACGGCCCACAGCCAGCGGAACCCGAACGCGACCGGCCCGGGCAGTCCCACGTTCCCGACCACCTCCGCCCGATCCGGGTCCACCTTCGAGACGTATCGCTCCCCGCTCAAGTTCGAGACCCAGACGAAGCCGCCGCCCGCCACGGCCCCAGCGGGGCCTTCACCCATCTCGACGCACACGCAGGGCGGCGGTCCCTGGGTGGGTTCGGCCTCCGCCGCGTCCTCCGTCACGCGGAGCAGATCCCCGCGCCCATCTCGAGCCCGCGTTCCCCACACGTACCCACCGGCGACCACGACATCGGTAACCGTCGAACCCATCGAGACCGACCGGATGCGCCGGCCATCCTCGGGATCCACGAGCGTGACCTGGTTCCCATGGCTCACCCACAGGCCGTCGTGGCCGGCCGCAACCTTGTCGAAGTCAGGGTCGAGTTCTTGGTCGCCAACGAGAGCCACCTCACCCGTGGCGGCGTCGATCCCGTACAGGCCCTTCACAGTGACCACCCACACCCGGCCAAAGGCCACCTCGACGTCGCCGGCGGGCGGAAAGGTCGGGATCGTGGCGGTCACGCGCGGCTGGACGGCGGGTGCGGCTGGTCCGGACCCGAGGAAGGCCCGGGTCAGGGCCCAGATCGAGGCGCCGGTCAGGACGAAGGCCAGGAACGCGGCCAGGGAGCGCCGGCGGAGCTGGCGGCGGCGGACGCGGCGGAGGGTTCGCTGCAGGGCGTCGGGTGCGGGCCGGTAGTCGGCCACGCCGCGCTCGAGCAGTTGCCGGACGTCAGGCATCGGGACCTCCGAACCTCGCGCGGAGCGACTGGCGGGCCCGGTGGAGGCGGCCGCGGACCGAGGCGGCCGCGATGCCGAGCACCGCGCCGGCCTCCTCCGCCTCCAGGCCGAGCCACTCGACGAGCACCAGCGCCTCGCGCTGCGCCGGCGGCAGCGACCGCAGCGCGCGCAGGATCGCGTCGCGGGTCTCGGCCACGTCCTCCGGGGCCGGCTCCGGGCGTGACTCCGTCCGATGGCGCCTGCGAACGCCCTGCCGGCGCAGGCGCTTGCGGTTCAGGTTCAGCGCGGTGCGGTACAGGTAGCCGCTCGGGGACTCCATCGCCGCCACGCGATCCCATCGCTCGAACACCCGGGCCAGCGCCTCCTGCGCCAGGTCCTCGGCCTCGGCCCGCTCGCCGGTGAGCAGCAGCAGCGCCCGCGCCAGGTTCGCGTATTCGCGCTCGAAGAAGTCCTCGAACGCGAGCGGACCGACGGACACCGCCGCGGCCTCCACCTCGGCGGACTCGGCCATCACCGAAGCATGAACCCCCGACCGCGCTGCCACGTTCGGGTCGACGGCCCAGAGGCCGGAGAAGGGCGGATCAGACCTGGCCGGGGGTGGTGGTGTGGCGGGCGAGGTAGGCCGCGGCCTCCGCCCGCCGGGCGACCTCGAGCTTGGAGAGGATGCTCGAGACGTAGTTCTTGACGGTCTTCTCGGCCAGGTGGAGCTCCTCGCCGATCTCGCGATTGGTCCGCCCGTCGGCGACGAGCGCCAGGATGCGCTCCTCCTGCGGCGACAGCCGGGCGAGCTTCTCGTCCCGCATCAGGTGCTTGCCCTTGCGCAGCCGGTCGAGCACGGCGCTGGTCATCGCCGGGTCGAGCAGGCTCTGCCCGGACCCGACCGTGCGGATCGCCCGCACCAGCTCACCGCTTCGCACCTGCTTCAGCACGTAGCCGGAGGCGCCGGCCATGATCGAGGCGAACAGCGCCTCGTCGTCGGCGAACGAGGTCAGCATCAGCACCTGCGTCGCCGGGCGCCGGGCGCGGATCTCTCGCGTCGCCTCGATCCCGCTGCCGTCGGCCAGCCGGACGTCCATCACCACGATGTCGGGGCGGCTGCGCTCGGCCTCGTCGACCGCGTCGCGCACCGTCCCGGCCTCCGCAGTGACCACGATGTCCTCGGTGGCCTCCAGCAGCGAGCGGATCCCGCCGCGGACGACCTCGTGGTCGTCCACCAGCATCACGCGCAGCGGCTGCACGCTCGGCGAGCGCGGCTGGCCGGGCTCTGCGGCCTTCGCCCGGGGGGGCGTCGTGCGCGGATCGGCGCCCCTGCCCTGGGGGCTCCGCTTCGGTGACCCCCCTTTCCCGGCCCTCGATGCTGGGCTCATCGTCTGGATTCTCCCATCAGACCGCCGGATTGCCCGTCGTCGGCGCTCGCGAGCGGTGGCGAAGGTCCCCCCGGAGACGGGACCTGCGCCCCGGGCCGGCGCCCGGGGAACGGGCCACCCTTTCGACAGGACGGGTGGAAGGGGGACACATGAGCAGCGACCGTGACCGGCGGGAAACCGAGGCGGAGCCCACCGTCTTGGTCGTCGCGCAGGATCGCGAGGAGCGGGGGCGCGTGGGAGCCTGGCTGGAGGAAGCCGGGTTCTCGGTGATGATGTGCTCTGGGCCCACGGAGCCCGACTACGTCTGCCTGGCCGGACGAAGCCGCACCTGTCCGATCGCGGAGGAGGCGGACGCGGTGGTGCTCGACCTGTGGCTGGCCGGCGACACGGTGATGCGCGGGATGTCCGGGAACGAGCTGCTGACCTACTACCTGTCGCGCGGCAAGCCCGTGGTCACCCTGTCCCACGGCCGCGAGACGGCGACGCTGCAGGCCGACGATCAGGTCACGCCGATCGCCTACCCGCCGGAGCGGGAGAAGGTGCTCGCGGCCGTGGCCCAGGCGGTGTGGCCGTACGCGCCGCACGTGCCGCCCCTGATCGACAGGAGGGCGAGATGAGCACGATTACCGACGTCCGGGAGCGGATCGAGGCCCGGCTGGGGATCGTCTACGACATCATGGAGCCGGCCGAGCGTTCACTCGTCCCACTCCGCCCGCGGGAGCGATCGCACAGTCTCCCCGCCGGCAGCCCGATCTCGCTGGCGGCCTACGTGATTCGCAAGGCGGAGACTGACCGGATCCCGATCACCGGGAGCGCCGGCACCGTGATCGGCACGGTGACCCTGGCGGCCGTCGAGGACGCCGTGGCCTGCGCGAGCTGGACGCTGCACCACCCGGCCGCCCGGCCGGCTCACTGACGACGACGCCACCCAGAAGGCCGCGTCACTCCGGGGCGAACTTCTCGAAGAACGTCGGGAGCGTCCCGAGGAACCCCAGCAGCACCAGGATGGCCGTGAGCGTGAACATGCCTCCTGGCGACGGATCCTTCCTGCGCAGGGCGATGCCGAGGATGATCCACGCCACCACCCACGCCGCAACGGCGTAGATGGTCTTCCCCGAGAGGGGGCCCACCCGGTCGTTCAGCGCCAGCGCGTCGGCGAACGAGGCGCTCGCCTCCGCGATCGTGGTCAGGATCCCGAGCACCAGCGACCCGATCCCGGCGGCGAGGAGCGCGGCGGCCACCGGGCCGAATGGCCGGGCTCGCTCGACGGCGCGCTCCGCGGTGGACTCGGTTCCCATGTCGGTCATCGTCTCGTCGGACATCGTCAGACCCTCCTCACCGGATCGGGGCTACCTTGTTGATGAAGGCGCCGAAGACGCCCGCGACCCCCGCCGTCGCGAAGGCCGCGATGAAGGTCCACATGAGGGCCCGACGGACCCCCTGGTGCTTGATCAGGTCCCTGCCGTAGTACGAGACGCCGAAGGCCACGGCGGTGGCGAGCATCGGCGCGATCCAGGCGATGTGCTCTTTCCACTCCATCCCGAAGGTGTGCCAGCTCGCCGTGTCCCCCGATGCGTTGGAGGTCAGGAAGTCGCGGGCCGAGCACGTGGCGCTGGGCAGCGTGGCGCCCGCGCAACCGGTCAGATCGTCACCCGCGAGCTTCTCCCGATACCAGGGATAGACGATCCAGGTCCCCGTGATCACCGTCGCCCACGCGACGATCGCCATGGCCCACGTCCCGATCACCAGCCGCCGGGTCCGTTCCACGATCCCTGTCGCCGTGACGAGACCCGGCTTGAGGCTCCACAGCCCGGCCATCCCGCCGCCGAACGCCAGCAGGAAGGCCGCTCCGAGGACCATGCCGTGGATCACCGTCCACGCCTCTCTATCCGTCAGGTTCATCCGGTATCCCCCTCCCGGCCCTCCTCGGTGGGCCTTTCGCCAGATTTCATTCCCTCGGACCCTCCAAAGCAAGCGTCCGAACGGTCCGATTCCGGCGGGCTCTGAGGCCCCCCGCGCCACCCTCACTAGACTGCCGGGCCGTGGGCAGGCGAGGCGACGCCGTCATCCGCACCGAGTCCCTGACGAAGTCCTATGGGCGAGCGCGCGGGATCGTCGACCTCTCGCTCGAGGTCGAACGGGGAGAGGTGTTCGGGTTCCTCGGGCCGAACGGCGCCGGCAAGACCACCACCATCCGCACGATCCTCGACTTCATCCGGCCAACGGCCGGGCGGGCCACCGTGCTCGGACTCGACTCCGTCCGCGACAGCGTGGAGATCCACCGCCGGACGGGGTACCTGCCCGGCGAACTGGCGCTGTGGGAGCGGATGACCGGTCGGGAACTGCTCGAGTACCTGGGCAGCCTGCGCGGCGGCCTCGACCGGGCCGCCGTGGACCGCCTAGACGAGCGGCTGGACGTGGACCTCGACCGCCGGATCGGCGACCTTTCGCACGGCAACCGGACGAAGCTCGGCCTGATCGTCGCCTTCGCGCACCGGCCCGACGTGGTGATCCTGGACGAGCCGACCCAGGGACTCGATCCGCTGGTACAGCAGGAGTTCTACCGGCTGGTGGAGGAGACCCGTGACGACGGCCGGACGGTCTTCCTCTCCTCCCACGTCCTCCCGGAGGTCGAGCGGGTGTGCGACCGCGTCGGGGCGATACGCGAGGGACGCCTGGCCGCCGTGGAGCGCGTGGCGGACCTGGCGGCCCGCGCGGTGCGCCATGTCACGATCCGCTTCGCCGGGCCCGTCCCGCTGGACGCGTTCCGCGCTCTCGATGGCGTCTCGGCCGTGCGCGTCGACGGCGACGCCCTGCGCCTGACGGCCGGGGGCCCGATCGACGCGCTGGTCAAGACGGCGGCGCGCTTCGAGGTGCGCGACCTGGTCAGCGAGAAGCCGAACCTGGAGGAGCTGTTCCTGGCGCTCTACGGACGCCAGGAACCGGCAGAGGCCCCGGCGGAGGCGACGGGGGGAGGCTGAGATGCTCCGCTCGGTCTTCGGGAAGACGCTCTGGGAGGGCCGGCGGGCCCTGGTGTGGTGGTCCCTGGGCATGCTCCTGCTGGCCATGACCGCCCTGGGGTTCTATCCGAGCATCAAGGCGAGCGCCGCGGACCTGCAGAAGCTGATCCAGGGCCTGCCCCAGGGGCTCCGTCACCTCTTCCTCGGCAACGCCCCCGACTTCACCTCGCCGGCTGGCTACCTGAACGGCCGCGTGTTCTCGACGATCGCTCCGATCCTGCTCCTCGTCTACGCCGTCGGCGCCGGCGCCCGCGCTCTCGCCGGCGAGGAGCGCGGCCACACCCTGGACCTGTTGCTCTCGACCCCGCTCCCACGGCGCCGGCTGGCGCTGGAGAAGCTCGCAGCGATGGCGACCGGGCTGTTCGTCTTGGCGCTGGTCCTGTGGGTGGCGCTGGCGGCGCTCGGCCCGGCGTTCGAGCTCGACGTGTCCCCGGGCCGGGTGGCCGCCGCCACCTTCTCGTCGTATCTGTTCGCCTTGGCGCTCGGGGCCGTGGCGCTCGCCGTCGGCGGCGCGACCGGCAGCCGCGGGTCGGCGATCGGGATCCCGACCACGCTTGCCGCGGCCGGGTTCCTGCTCGTCTCGCTCGCGCCGATCTCCAGCAGCCTGCAATGGCTGGAGAAGCTCTCCGTCCTCTACTACGCGAACGGGTCCACGCCGATCCTGAACGGGCTCGACCCGCTGCACGTCATGGTGCTGGTGGCGATCGCCGCGGTGGCGGTGGTAGTGGGGCTCGCCGCGTTCGAGCGCCGCGACCTCTCCGCGTAGTCCGCGCGGTCCCTTCAGCGGCCCAAGCGCTCCATCTCCCGGCGGATGCGCTCCTCGCTCGGCTCCGACCCGAACGTGTCCCAGCCGTGGAAGACCAGGCCGATCAGCCAGCCCGCCATCGGGAACACCGGCCAGAAGTAGCCGGCGCCGGTCACGGCCCAGATCACGACCAGGAACGCGTTCACCATCACGTAGGCCAGCACGTTGGCGGCGAACTCGCGGCGCTTGCGCAGCCGCACCATCGCCCGCTCCCGGAGGTCCGGCACATCCGTGCCGGCGGCGGCGGCCGTTCCCTCGGTCAGGGTCTCGTTCATCCCGATCACTCCCTTCCTTTCCGAACGCTTACACGGGTTCGACCGGCTGGCGCAGGATCGTGCGCAGGCGGTCGGGACGGGTCCGTCGCGGGTCGCCGAGGTAGATCTCGTGGTGGCGCCCGTACGGGCGCAGCCCCTGCTCGGCGATGAACGCGTGCAGCGCCGCGATCGTCGCCGGCTCGTCCGCGTACGGGCCGACGTGCATCACCTGGGCGCACCGCCCCTCGTCGAATGTCTCCAGGCGGACCGCCTCCAGGGCCGGGCACGGGCGCTTGCGGGCCACGCGGTCGCGGGCGGCCTCCACCATGGCCGGGGTCGCGAGCGTCGGCTGGGCGATCATCGCGGTCCAGCGCCAGTCGCCCCGGCGGGCGGGGTCCAGGGCCGGGCCGTCGGCCATCCACCACAGCGCCTCGAGCGGCATGACCGGGACGTCGATGCCCTCGTCACCGCGCACTGCGAACTTCACGGTGTAGGACATCCCGTAGAGCGCCCCGACGGCCTCCCCGAAGGCCTCGCCGTTCGGATCGCCGGTTCCGTCCACCATCAGGAACGTCATCTCGGGGACCGTCACCAGCACGGGCGTCCGCGGCGGCTTCAACAGCTCGCCGAGCGCCTCCCGCGGGTCGATGCGCGTCAACGTCGGCACGTCGTTCACCTCCCGTCCTCGTGCGTGGACCGCCAGTGGCGGGACGAGGACCTCCCCGTCCGCCCCGTCGATCTCCCGCGTCTCGATCGCTTCCAGAAGCCGGCTGCCGCGCGTCATGGCCGAACCCTCCCCGCCCGGCGGATCGGGACGGCCAGCAGGAACACCGCCGCGATCGCCACGATCAGCCCGGCCCCGAGCGCGCCGAGTGCGATCCAGAGCAGGCCGGGCGCCGTGGCGCCCACGTCGGCCTCGATCGCCAGCCCGGCCGACGCGTCGGCGTTCATGACCACGACCGTCCAGCGTCCGGCCTCGCTGGCCCAGGTCAGGGCGCGGATGCCCGTGCCCTGGCTCCGCGCGGCCCAGAAGGACTGCGCGGCCGGCGGCGCCGGAACCGCGTCGCCATCCGTCACTCGCGCCTCGCCCCTCGGGACGTCGACGATCTCTGCCCGGGAGACGCCGGCCAGGTAGCCGGCGACGTCGGCGCTCCGGGCGATGCCGACGAACACCTCCGCCGCCGGGTCGTCGGGCGTCACGCGCACGCGCACCGTGCCGACGACCCTGCGCAGCACCGACACGTCGGCCGGGGCCGCCTGCAGCGCGATGTCGCCGGAGGTCAGCGCGTACGTTTCCGTGGAGAACGCCGCCGCGTCGCTCGTGACGTATCCGGCGCCGTCGCGCAGGGCGAGGTCGGCCCACAGGGCCACGCCGCCGCCGGCGAACAGGCCGAGCGACGCGAGCGCCAGCAGCGCGCCGATCACCACCGCGGTCACCCGCGCACCGGTCCACCCCGAGCGGCCGCCCGGGGCGGGCGGCAGCGCCGGCTCGCCGGCAGGTGCCGGCGGCTTCGGGACCGTCAGCGTCCCCGCCGGCTCGGACCCACCGAGGTCCAGCCGGAACGGCGGGTACTCGTCGGTCATCAGGCCGGCGTACCCGGCCACCCGCAGCGCCCATCGGTTCAGCCCGAGCACCAGGTCGAACAGCGACTGCAGGTAGCGGCCGGTGACCGCGAGGCCGATCAACGCGATCAGGACCAGCAGGCCGAGCAGGCCAGGGCCCGCGGCCCACACCCACTCCCCCGACCGGTACGCCACCACGGCGCCCCCGCCGACGAACAGGCCGACGATCAGGTAGTGGGGGATCGCCAGGAGCCACCACTTCACCAGCACCAGGCCGCGCGACAGGCGGTTCGGGTAGTCGATCCGCAGGTCGGCCGGATAGTCCGGGACCTCGCGAAGCGTGAACGGCGGATAGCGGTCGGTCCCGGCCGCGCCGAACGTGTAGTAGGAGACGCGCCAACTCCAGCGGAGGACCCCGACGTTGAAGTCGAAGATCGCGCGCGGATAGCGCCCGGTGAACAGGATCGCGAAGAACGCGACCACCGACAGGACCACGAACGCGATCCACAGGAACGCCAGCACGACGTAGTGCGGGATCGCCAGGAACCACTTCACCAACCACAGCCAGCGGGACAGCCCGGGGTCGAGCCGGGCCTCCACGTGAACCGGATACGTTGCGACAGACGACACCGTCATCACCTCGCCGCCAACGCTAGAGGCGCCGGCCGGTCGTCCCGAGTGCCTCACGTCCCGCGGTTCGCGGGACCTCCGGACCGTGCCCTGGCCACGTCGGGATGCGACGCTGCGATCCGGCCGAGGAGGGCGGATGCGGACGCGGATGACGATCATGCTGCTCGTGGCGGCCGTGGTCGCCGCCGTCGCCACCGTCGCCGTCGCGCTGGCCGCGTGGCTTGGACTTTGGCCGGGGCTCGCGGTCTGAGGTCGCGCGCGAGCTGCCGGGAGACGGACTGCTCCCGAAGGCCAGGGTCACCACGCGGGCGATCACGATCCGTGCGCGGCCCGAGCACGTCTGGCCGTGGATCGTCCAGCTCGGGTACGGGCGGGCCGGCTGGTACAGCCACGACTGGATCGACAACGACGGTCGGCCGAGCGCCGACCGGATCGTGCCGGAGCTGCAGCAGCTCGAGGTCGGCGACCGGATCCTGCTGGCGCCCGACATGGGCCCGCCGGTGCTCGAGATCGTCCCGAACCGGTTCCTGCTCGCCGGGGACCGCTACGGCGGCACCTTCTGCTTCGCCCTCTTCCCGCACGACGAGGGGACGCGAATGCTCAGCCGGACCCGGACGCACTGGAAGCCGTCGCTCGCCACGCTGTTCTGGATCGCCGTGGTCGACCCCGGCGCCTTCGTCATGGAGCGCCGGATGCTCCTCGGGCTGAAGGCGCGGGCGGAGCGGCGACCGGCGGCGCCGGCCCGGCCTCCCCGGAAGCCGGCGCGCGACTAGCGGGCCGCGACGCTACCGCGCCGCGACCAGGCGGCGAGCCACCATCGGCAGGACGCCTCCGGCGACGTACTGCTCGAGGTCGGCCGGCCCGTCGATCCGGGCCGTCGCGCCGAGGGTCACCGTCGTGCCGTCCTCGCGGACCGCCTCCACCGCGACCCGCTGCCCCGGCTCGATCCCGTCGGCCAGGCCCCGGATCGCGAACAGCTCGCGCCCGGTCAGCCCGAGCGCGTCCACCGACTGGCCCTCCTCGAACTGCAGCGGGAGCACGCCCATGCCAACCAGGTTGCTCCGGTGGATCCGCTCGAAGCTCTCGGCGATCACCGCTCGGACACCGAGCAGGGCCGGGCCCTTGGCCGCCCAGTCGCGGGAAGAGCCCGAGCCGTACTCCCTGCCGGCCAGGACGATCAGCGGCACGCCCTCCTCGACGTAGCGCATCGCGGCGTCGTAGACGAACATCCGCTCGCCGTCGGGGAGGTGCACCGTCCACGGTCCCTCGGTCCCCTCGACCAGCCGGTTGCGCAGCCGGATGTTGGCGAACGTGCCCCGCACCATCACCTCGTGGTTGCCGCGCCGGGCGCCGTAGGAGTTGAAGTCCGAGGGGGCCACGCCGTGCTCCTGCAGGTAGCGCCCGGCCGGTGAGTCGGCCTTGATCGAGCCCGCCGGCGAGATGTGGTCTGTGGTCACCGAGCCCCCGACCACGACCAGGGCCCGCGCGTCATCGATGTCGCCGCCCGCCGCCGGCTCGGAGGCGATCCCGTCGAAGAACGGCGGCTCCCGGACGTACGTGGATCCGGGGTCCCAGCGGAAGATCGGCCCTTCCGGTGAGGGCAGCGCGGCCCAGCGTTCGTCGCCCCCGAAGACGCGGCCGTACTCCTCGTCGAACTGCTCGGCGGACATCGAGGCCCCGACGATCTCGCGGACCTCATCCGCCGTCGGCCAGACGTCGCGCAGGTGGACGGGGCCCCGGTGACCCGTCCCGAGCGGGTCGGACGACAGATCGAGGTCCACCCGGCCGGCCAGCGCGTAGGCGACGCAGAGCGGCGGCGAGGCCAGGTACGACGCTCGGACCTGCGGGTGGATCCGGCCCTCGAAGTTCCGGTTCCCGGAGAGCACCGCGGCGACGACCAGATCGCGCCCGTCCACCTCCGCGGCCACGTCGTCGGGGAGCGGCCCCGAGTTGCCGATGCAGGTCGTGCAGCCGAACCCCACCACGTCGAATCCCAGCTTCTCGAGGTAGGGCGTCAGGCCGGCGCGGTCCAGGTAGTCCGTCACCACGCGTGAGCCGGGTGCCATGGACGTCTTCACCCAGGGCCGACGCTGCAGGCCGGCGTCGACGGCCTTCTTCGCCAGCAACGCCGCGGCCACCATCACGGTCGGGTTCGAGGTGTTCGTGCAGGAGGTGACCGCGGCGATGACCACCGAGCCGTGGCCGAGCGCCCCGGACTCCGCGGCCCCGCCCACCGTGCCGGCGTCGCCGATGCGGTCGGCGAAGCCGTCGGTGAACGACCGGGGCACGTCCCGGAGCGCCACCCGGTCCTGTGGCCGGCGCGGCCCGGCCAGGCTGGCCTCGACCGTGGAGAGGTCCAGCTCGAGCGTCTCGTCGAAGACGGGGTCGGGGTCCGCGTCCGTCCGGAACAGGCCCTGCTCCTTCGTGTAGCGCTCGACCAGGTCCAGCAGCCGGTCGCGGCCGGTGAGCTCCAGGTACCGCAGGGACATGTGGTCCACCGGAAAGAGGGAGGCGGTGGCGCCGTACTCGGGGCACATGTTGGAGATCGTGGCGCGGTCGGCGACCTCGAGGCTCGACAGGCCCGCGCCGAAGAACTCGACGAACCTCCCCACCACGCCCTGCTCCCGGAGCATCTGGGTGATCGTCAGGACCAGGTCGGTCGCCGTGGTCCCGGCCGGCAGCGCGCCGGTCAGCCGCACGCCGACGACGACCGGGCGCGGGATGACCATCGGCTGCCCGAGCATCGCCGCCTCCGCCTCGATCCCGCCGACACCCCACCCCAGCACGCCGAGGCCGTTCACCATCGTGGTGTGCGAGTCCGTCCCGACGAGCGTGTCGGGGAACGCGACGCCGTCCACCAGGCGGACCACGCTGGCCAGGTGCTCGAGGTTGACCTGATGGCAGATGCCGGCCCCCGGCGGTACCACCCGGAAGTGGCGGAACGCCTGCTGCGCCCAGCGCAGCATGGCGTAGCGCTCGCCGTTGCGCCGGTACTCGAAGTCGAGGTTGATCCCGTATGCCTCTCGCGAGGCGAACCGATCGACCTGCACCGAGTGATCGATGATCAGGTCGACCGGGACCTGCGGGTTGACCCGGTCCGGGTCACCGCCCTCCCGGGCCACGGCGGAGCGCATCGCGGCGAGGTCGACCACCGCCGGAACCCCCGTGAAGTCCTGCATCAGCACCCGCCCGGGGGCGAACGGCTGCTCGCGCGGCGCGTCGGGCGCCCCGGCCGCGAGCGCCACGGCGTCCCGCGCGCCATCCGGCCCGCCGGCGCGGACGAGGTTCTCGAGCAGCACCCTGACGGTGTGCGGGAACCGGGCGAGGTCGGCGCCGGCCTCCGATGCGATGCGGTCCAGGCGGTGGATCGCGACGGATCCGTCGGCGAGCGCCAGTGGTTCGGGAGTCGGGCCGGTCACACCTCGGAGGATACGCTCACGCGGCGCAACAACCCCTCGGCCACGCGGTCGACGAAGTCGCGCACCGTCCCCTCGGCCACGCGGTGCAGCAGGGCCCGGTCGGCCACGCCGCCCAGCTTCCCGAGCGGCGGGCGGTAGTTCGCCGAGAGGGAGAGCTGCGTGCGGGCGGGGCCGAGCGGCGCCAGCTCGAGGTCGCCGTCCAGGGCCGGGAACAGGCCGGGGGCGCCGGTCGCCCTCCACGAGAGGGGCAGCACGACCTTCGCGGGGAAGCGGACGGGCTCGCTGAGACGCACCTCGACGCGCTTGTCCATCCGGAAGGCGGTCCCGCCGAAGCCCACCTCGGCCAGCAGTCGCTCGCCGCGGTCGTCGGCCCCGGCGGCGAGGCCCGGGACCCACTCGGCGGGGTCGCGCAGCAGCCCGTCCTCCACCTCTCGGAAGGAGGCGTCGATCTCGGCGACGGCTCTGACGAACATTGTGACCGGATCATCGCGGCCGCAGGCGCACGCACCGAGGGCCGGGCGGCCTCACTCTCCTGGGCCATCCGGCCCGATCTCGGGACCTACAGAGGAAGGTCGAAGGTGATCCGGGTCCCGTCCTCGGGGCTGGAGGCGATGGCCATCCGGCCGCCGAGCGACTCCGCGCGGGCCCGCATGTTGACGAGCCCGCTCCCCCGGCCGGCCGCCTCGTCCGGGTCGAACCCGCCACCGTCGTCGTCGATCTCGAGCACCGCCATCCCGTCGCCACGGCGCAGGGACACCCGGCACGTCGAGGCGTTCGCGTGGCGCCCGACGTTGGAGAGCGCCTCCCGGACCAGCTGGACGACGTCGGCGGCGTGGGCCGAGAGGAGCGACGCGACCTGCGGGTCGATGTCGGTGGCGACGACGAGGCCGGTGCTCTCCTCCGCGTCCTCGGCGATCCGCCGCAGCGCCTGGTCGAGCTGGCGGTCGGCGAGCACCCCCGGCCGCAGGCCGAAGATGTAGTTGCGCAGGTCGCGGATCACGCGGTCGATCTCCTCGACCGACTGGGCCACGCGGCGCTCGACCTGCGGGTCGCCACTCACCGTCGCCGTGGCCTGCAGCCCCATCCCCACCGCGAACAGCGCCTGGATGGCGCCGTCGTGGAGGTCCTTGGCGATGCGCTCGCGGTCGGCGACGATGGCCAGCCGGTGGAGGTCGCGCTGCACCCGCTCGTGCTCGAGCGCGACCGCGGCCTGCGCCGCGAACGTCTCGAGCAGCGCCAGGTCGTCCTCGGCGAAGGTCCGGCCGCGCAGCTCTCGCGCCACCATCAGCGTCCCGTCCACGCCGGCGCGGAGCGGCACGAGCATCGCCGGCCCGAACAGGCCGGCCGCCACCAGCGGCTGGGCCGTGCGGTCGTCGGCCGACGCGTCGATCAGCGTGACCGGCTGGCCGCTCTCCACCACGGCGCCCGAGATGGACCCCTCCGCGGGGAACGGAACGGCGCTGAGGGCCCGGGCATGGGCGCCCACCGCGACGCGCTGCACGAACGTTCCCGGGTCCTCCTCGGACACCGTGGCGAGCGCGGCGAAGTCGCCCTCGACGAGCTCCCGGGCGCGGTCCACGACGAGCTGCAGGACCCTCTCCGCGTCGGCGCCCGAAAGGATCGCGGTCGAGACCTCACGAACCGCCTCCAGCCGCAGCTCGCGCCGCCGGCTCTCCGCGTAGAGGCGCGCGTTCTCCACGGCCACGCCGGCCTGCGTGGCCAGGATCACGAGCGCGTCCTCGTCCTCCTGGCCGAACTCCTCGGCGCCCCGCTTCTCGGTCAGGTAGATGTTGCCGAACACCCGGCCGTAGGCCTTCACCGGGGCGCCGAGGAACGAGCGCATCGGCGGGTGGTTCGGCGGGAACCCGACCGAGCGCGGGTCCTTCGAGATGTCGGGGATGCGATAGGGGCGGGCATCGCTGATCAGCAGGCCGAGCAGTCCCTTGCCCACCGGCGGCGGGCCGATCGCGTGGCGCTGCTCGGAGGTGACGCCGTGGGGGACGAACTCCTGGATCAGCCCGTCGGGCCCGATCACACCGAGTGCGCAATAGCGGGCCCGTGTGATGCCGGCCGCCAGGTCGACGATCCGCTGCAGTACGGCCGGTAGCGAGAGCTCGGAGGAGAGGGCGAGCCCCGCCTCCAGGAGCGCCGCGTTGCGATCCACGGGGACAGTCATCGAGTCAAGCGTAGCGCCGCCGAGGCGGCCGGGGCAGCCGGGGGCGGGCCGGAGGTCCCACGCCGAAGGGGCCCCCCGGCCCTCCGCGCCCTCACGGACGCCCCCTACGGTGGGGTCGCCACGCACGGAGGAGGCTGGGCCATGGGGCGCACGGTCGAGGACGTCATGACGAAGGTCGTGGTGGTCGCGCGCGAGGAGCAACTCGGCCACGCGTTCGATGACATCCACCCGCGCCCCGCGCTCGCCGTCCACGGCGGCACGTTCGTGCCGGACGCTGCGTCCGGCGCCTCGAGGAAGGGGTAGACCGCGATGCTGCGCCACGCGGATCCGCTGTTCACCCGCATCCTGGCGGGCACCGACGGGTCGCCGAACGCCGAGGAGGCGGTCCGGCAGGCGGCGCGGCTCGCCTCGCTCACGGGCGCCGACCTCGAGGTCGTCCACGTCCGTCACGCCCCCGGCCCGCTGTCATCCGGGGACCATGCGGCGGAGACCACCCGCGGCGAGGAGGCCCTCGCCGAGGCCGCGCGCATCGCGGCGAAGGAGTCCGTCCCCGTGGAGACGCGGCTCCTGACCGGAGACGTCGTTCCGCTGCTCGGGCGCGAGGCGCGCGAGCGCTGGGCCGACCTGCTGGTGGTCGGGCCGGACGCCGGCTTCTGGCAGAAGCCCCGCCTGTTCGGGCAGGTCGCCGCGCACGCGCTGCGCGACGCGCACTGCTCGGTCCTGGTGGCTCGGGTGCCGGACGAGGTCCCGGGGGCGAGATTCCCCGCCCAGATCACCTGCGCGGTGGACGGGTCGCAGCCCGCGCTCGAGGCGGCCCGCGCCGCCGCGCACCTGGCCGCGGCGGCGGGCGCGGAGCTCGCCCTGGTCCACGCGGTGGCCGTGTCGAGCGGCGGGGGCGTTGGCTGGACGGCAGCGAGCGACCAGAACGGTTTCGAGCCGCTCGAGCCCGCGGTCACGGTCGCACGAGAGGGGGGCCTGGAGCCGACCCGGGAGATGGCCCTCGGCCGCCCGGAGATCGCCATCGTTACGGCGGCCCAGGACCGGGAGACCGACCTGCTGGTCGTCGGCGCGCGAGGGCTGCACGGCATCCGCCGGGCGGTCCTCGGCAGCGTCAGTGAATGGGTCGCCAGGCACGCGGCGTGCTCCGTGCTGGTGGCCAGGGCCCGCGAGCGCTGAGTCCGGTCTCCCCCTGCGCTCGCGACCCGAACGGTCCCGGCCAAAAGGCCGGGACCGTTCCTTTTACTCGGACCGCCCGGCCTGACCACCCGTTTTGGAGGCGAGGTGGAGAGAACGGGGAGCCCAGAACGACTCCACGATTCCTCCCCGAGTGCACCCAACTGGACAGCGGTCGAACAGATGCCCGCAGGTAGAGGGGCGTGTGCTCCGTCTCAGCGACCGTCACGCGAAGCTTCGTCGCGGGGGTTATCGAAAGGGCCCACGCGGCTGAGCAGCGCAGCTCCAACGCAAGGGCCGCTGAAGCTAGAGCGTCCTAACGGCGAGGTGGTGTTCCCCGGGATTCGTGGAGTTACCAAGGATGTCTGGGATGATCGGAGGTCTCTCTTCAATTACGAGGACAACCCATGGTAGATGCACTGCTGAGCAGACTCGATCGCCTCGGCCCCAATAGCCCACTCATCAAGATGTCGAGGAAGAAGCGCCTCCTTCTCGGGATTGCGGTATCGCTCGAGTCAGCTCTTGCCATCTCGTTGGTCACATACGTCATTGCGCGTGGGGGACATTTCGGCAGCCGTGCGGTTCTCGGCATCGACATCGGGATCTGGTTGTTCGTGACTGCTTTCTTCCTCGGGATGGCCCACGATCCAATGAAGGCTTGGAAGGCGCTGGTCCGAGTCTCACTCGCTCTTCTGGCAGTCGGGTTGATCGGCCTACTCTTCTTCCTTGCGTTTCTGTTCCTTGGCTGACCGCTACCGCTTCGGTGACCGGACATCTGGCGGGATGCGTGCAGCCGTCGCTGGAATCGCGGGCCTGTGAGGCGGAACTCGGCGCTCATCTACCTCTCGGCCATCACTGGGCTCGATCGGCTGGTTCGGTGGGATCGGGTGCCGCGGCCGCTGGGGGTCCTGCTGCTCGCCGCGATCCGGGACCGGCTGCGGCGGGACAACTAGGAGCTGCTGCCGCCTTCGCATCTGGCTCGCCGATGTGGGGAGCTGTTTACGGGGCCTTCTTCGGGCTGGGCAGGTTTCTGGATCCAGCAACGTTCGAGCAGGAGGCTAGCGAGGCATGTCCACAGGACTGATGCGCTCCGCGACGTACTTGGTTCGAACCACCGTCACCTCCGGTCTCCCGAATGAATGACCTCGTGCCTTGTGGGCGGGCGGAGTGGGTTGTGAGGTCCTTCAAGATCATCTTCAAGATCAACCAGACGCAGCCGCTTCCCGGACATCTCCTCTGAGTCCGCTCTCCACCGGGAGGGAGGCGATTGCCGCGCACCAAGCGGCGACGACAGACCGATCTTCGGCCGAAGCACGCTCACCGGACCGGCTAGCCGAGCTCGGTGGCGCAGGTTCCTTCCGGGAGGCGGGCGATCAGGCCCTCGACGAACTCGGTGTAGGCATCGACCGCTCCGTCGGGGTCGTCGGCGTGCTGCGCCGGCAGGTCGCCGGCTTCACGGCGGAGGTCGATCTCCATCTGGGCGGCGATCGCCGACAGGTCCGTGGCGCCGGCTTCGGCGAGGGCGTCCGCGTCGAGGCCGAAGTCGACGGCGCCCTGGCCGAGGAAGCTCCCCAGGGAGGTGGCGACGTCCGGGCCGCTCACCACCGGGTTCTGCAGCCGGGCGAGGTGCAGGCAGAGGTCGTGCGTCGCCTCCTCGAGCGTCGGCCCGGCCTCCTCGGACGCCGTCGGGGACTGCGAGGAGACCGACGGCGACGGGCTCGGCCCTCCGCCGCCATTACCGCCGCATGCGGCGAGCGCCAGGACGGCGGCCAACGCGAGAACGACAAGGGCTCGCATCGTCGCGATCGTACTGCCGCGGTCAGCCCAGGACGTTCGATGGAGCGGGGCGGGAGGCGCGATTCACGGCGTCCAGGCTCGCCCGCGTGTAGTGGCGCAGGGCGCCGGCCGCCCGCTCGCTCAGGCGGTCGCAGACCCAGTCCCAGTGCAGGGAGACCGTCTCCCCCGGCCGCGGGTCCAGGACGAACCCGCGGCCGTCGCGGGAAAGCAGCGCGCGCTCCTCGCGGTCCGGGCCCAGGCGAAGCGTCCCGGCCTCCCAGGCCAGGCCCGGCCCGCGCACGACCGCCGCCTCGCCCTCCACACCGACCACCGTGCCCCAGCGGACGCGGCACCGCTCCAGCACGCGCAGCGGCTCCTCCTGGTAGCCGAGGCGGAGCATCCCGACCCACGGATAGACGCCGAACACGTGGAAGTTGTGGTGCGGCACCGCCCCGGCGAACACGGACTCGACCAGCCGGTCTCGGTCCGCGGCGCGGGTTCCGGGCAGGCCGGTGACGTGAGCGCACAGCCGGTAGGGGTCGACACGCGCCAGCAGGCGGTTGCCGACCCAGTAGGCCCCCACCACCCGGCCGTCCAGCGGGTCCTCGATCCGGTTGGCCTCCGCGATCAGCCGCAGGTAGGGCCACGCCCCCTCGAAGCCGCGCGCCAGCCGCCCCAGCCCTCCGTCGTCCTCGCCGGCCGCCCCGTACTCGAGCAGCAGCGGGGCCTGATCCGGGCCGCAGTAGCCGAGGGAGTTCGGGGGGTACGCGTACCGGGCGAACAGCAGCGCCCCGTCCGGCGGGGTGGAAGCGGTCACCGGCGCACCTCGAGGGGCGACGCGCGCCGCGCGGCGGCCACCACGGTGACCGCGCCGGCCGCGATCAGCAGCAGCCCGACGGCGTCCACCGCCGTGATCGTGACGCCCTGGAACCCCCGGGCCAGGATCGCGGTGATCACGGCACCGAAGACCAGGGCGGCGGCCACGTCGACCGCCTGGGCCCGGGCGAGGGCCGCGAACCAGGTCGAGACGTAGACGCCGAGGATGGCGCCGGTGGCGAGCGCCCAGCCCCACTGCGCCGCGGAGAGCCCCGCCAGGGCGCCGAGCCGTCCCGTGACGAGCAGCCAGAGCAGCAGGACGACCGAGCCGAGCCCCATCCGTGCCGCCCCGACGGCCGGCGCCGAGAACGAGGCCAGCAGGCGCTTGGCCACCACGAACTCGACAGCCCACAGCAGTGTGGCGATTAGGATCAGCGCTTCGCCGGTCCCGACCCGAAACGCGGCGAGGTCCTGCGACAGGAACGCCTGGCCGGCCACGAGCAGCGCGATCGCCCCGACATGGAGAGGGCCGACGCGCTCGTGCAGCAGCGGGACGGCGATCAGCGCGACCCAGATCACCAGGGTCTTCTGGATGAAGGCGGCGTCGACCGACGAAGCCCGGGCCAGGCCCTCGAAGAACAGCACGAACGGGACGCTGCCCCCCACCACGCCCATCGCCACCAGCAGGACGCGTCGGCGGGGGTTCGCCGGGCCGCGCGCCGCCCGCTCGCCGGCCCGCCCGGCGCCCGTGGCGGCGAGCAGGCCGAGCAGCAGCGCCGCGGCGACCACGTTCTTCGCGGTGGTGTAGACCGTGGCGTCGGCGAACCGGCGCACGCCGAACCCGTTGACGAAGACTGCCACCCCGCTGACGCAGGCCGCCGCCAGCGCCAGCCCGATCCCCCACCCCCGCGTGTGCGGCACGCGCACCCGACCGCTCATTCGGCCTCCCCTTCCGCGCTGGTCAGCAAGCTCTCCAGTTCCTTCGCTTCCGCCTCCGTGATCCGCCGTACCGCCAGGCCGGCGCTGGACAGCACCCAGTCGCCCGGGCCCGGCGGATCGCCCTCCAGCACCAGCACCGCCAGCGACACCCGGCGCGGGACCCCGAGGATCTCCACGTCGGCCTCGCGCCCGCCCGGGTCCACGCGCACGATCCGCGCCGGGAGGCTCGTGCACATCAGCGGGCGGCCTCCTCTCCTACCTCGTGCACCAGGTCCTCGGCCACGCGCTCGACCGCCTCGCCGACGCCCGCGGAGAGCCCCTCGCCGGCGGCGAAGTCGGCGCCCTCGATCCCGATCAGGACCAGCCGTCCCGGCAGGCGGTCGAGGGTCCGGGCCAGCTCGACGGCGTCGCCGAGGCCGAGCGCGTGGGAGCTGTCCCGCCGCGGGACCGCCGGGACGCCACCGCCTCCCACCTCGACGCGATGAACGGTGCCGGGCTCGGCGCCGGAGCGGACGGCATCCACGACGAAGGCGAGGTCCGCGCCCTG
>Ga0137369_10002372_pt1 | contig 19283 bp, 19 predicted proteins | sample SagtaG_12_FD_104918 | JGI IMG/M metagenome (GOLD analysis project Ga0137369, IMG submission 104918) | Vadose zone soil microbial communities from Sagehorn Ranch, Mendocino, California, USA - Sage1_L_113_16 metaG | ecosystem: Environmental > Terrestrial > Soil > Vadose zone | place: USA... | reverse complement strand
TAGGGCGGCGCTTTCCACGACTCAGCTGCACTTCGACGGACATGTTCTCGTGCGCCTGTGCCAGCGTCTGTGTTGCCCCAGGTAGGCAAGTGACCCGCAGGATGCCATTTTCGTCCAACCGTATCTTTGCAGTTTGCGTGACGATTTCTTCAGTTTCCATGTCGAGCGCCTCCTTTAACGATCGAGGTCGGTGTCAGATGTGAATAGCTGAGTTGGTGCAAATAGCCACTTGAGCTGCAAAAACCCCCAATCAAGCGGCAGTGTACCATGGCCGGGGCCGCGAACCATGACAGAATAATAGCAACCCGGGGATACTTCTGTACCACTAGCCTTCTGAGTAGATACGACGGTAGACTGATTGATATTTCAGGTTATGGGATGGGTCAAAGAAGCGCGCTGGGAGCATCTCTGAAAAGGCATCAATAGTCATGTGCAGATAGGGAACCTCAAGTCGATCTTGGAGCATGTGGGCGATAGTGGTCTTTCCGGAGCTTGACGCGCCGTTGAGAAAAATGACATGTCCTGTTGGCATCGCGTCGCTCCAAATCTCTCGCTGCTCAAGGATAAGCACGACGGCTTGCACGTAGGCCTGCTCAATCGTAGTCTATGCTATCGCAGGTTCAACAGTCAGTCAACTGACACGAGTGGTGAACAGAGCGGGCTAACGGCCTGCCCATCAGTTGCGCCGCCGCCGCTAGATTGGAACGACGTTCGCGTGCATCCAGATATCAAAATAGCTCCGATCTTGTGGACGCGTAGCGGCGTCAACTGCATGGGTGTGTTAGGGCGCGCGCTGGTGCTTGGCGTGGTTAGGTTTATCGACGATCCCATTCAACATGCAGCGGAAGCCGTCCATCAGTTGCCGCCACGTGTATGGGCTGTCCGGCGTGCAAGGCTTGTCGGACGGCGTGCCACTCGCCAGCCGTGAAACAGACCACAAACCCATCTTCGATTACCTGTCCGCCGGTGGTTTCTTGTTCTGGTACACATGCGACAAAACATCCGCCGATCTGCGCGCCTGACTTTCCGGTGGCGTAATCGCGTTTGGTTCCGTTTGGCCTGGTTCCCAGACCAGACAGCCATCGGCTTCCGTGTCAAGATCGGTCAAAAAGGCGATGGGGATATTTTCAGCGAATTGATTGAGTTGCTCGACAAGGTGGGGGCGAATCGCTGGTGCCAATCGCATCACGAGTTGATCGTGCATGCGCAGAATGCGTACCTGCGGACGATAGATACATGGAAGACGGGTGAGGAGGCTGTCCTGGTGCGTTTGGGCAAACGCAAGCCCTGTCCGGCTTGAATCCGACCAGGGCGGACATGGATAGTATCGGGCTTGCTGCCCAAGCCGCGCCATAACCCGGAGGATTCCGAAGGCTTGAACCGCCGTCTGTTCATCGTCCGTGACCGAAATTGCCATAATAGTGTCGGGTGCCATGGGGATAGTGGCGATGGATTGGGCCGGAATATACGCCAGATGGCGATCCAAGAATTTGCGCGTCCCAAATTGTGTCCAACCGCCCGCTTGCACGATGCGCCCTTGGTGCGCAAGCTGATGGAGCATCGCGAAGAGGTGAAGCGGTTCCTGCGGTGAGGGCATAGGGGACTGTCGGAGCAGGGTCAGACTGACTTCTGGCTGGTGCAGTCGTTGTAAGCCTTCGTGACGTAGGTCCAGCACGCGATGGTGCCGTACTGCGTCGCCAAATCAGGTTGATAGATGCGCACCGCAAGTTGTCCAGGAATGAGTTCAACCCGTGCTGGCGATACCGCATCGGACACGGGCAGGACGGAGGGACGCTGTCGTTTCCACCATGGCATAGCGATATGCTCCTGCTCATACAAACGCGCCACGTGATCATACCACAGTGTTGGTAAAGATGGAGCATTGAAGGTGCGCCCTAACGGAAAAATAGACGAATTCGTTTCGCCCATTGCTCCATCATGCTGCGCTATGGAACCACACCCACGTGCGGTAGATGTCGTCGAAACGGTGGCTGCTGTTACGAATCGCACTCACAATACGCCCGCTTTTTTGAAAGCCTGTGGTGATCAAATTGATGTTGATCATTACAGGTTTTTTGAAAGCCGCTTACACGAGCACCCGCTCACGCTCGCGTAAGCGCGGTTGATGCCGGTGAAAATCAACCTTGGCCGGCGGCAGGGGCGTATTATTCATAATCCGATCGGCGGCCTTTTCCGCTATCATGATCGTTGGCGCATAGATATTGCCATTGGTCACATACGGCATCACTGAGGCATCCACCACCCGCAGGCCATCCAGGCCATGCACCTTCATGCTGATCGGATCGACCACCGACAGCGCGTCGCTGCCCATCTTACACGAGCAGGAGGGGTGGTACGCCGTCTCGCCATCGCGCGCGACCCAGTCGAGGATCTCCTGGTCGCTCTGTACCGCCGGGCCAGGCGAGATCTCGCCGCCATCGAACGCATCAAAGGCCGGCTGGCTCAGAATATGGCGCGCGGCGCGGATCGCCTCAACCCACTCGCGGCGATCCTGGGTGGTCGAAAGATAGTTGAAGCGCAGCGTGGGATACACCGTCGGGTCGGCGGTTCTGATTTTGACCGACCCGCGCGCGTCGGAGTACATCGGCCCCACATGCACCTGGTATCCGTGCCCATTGGTGGGCGAGCTGCCATCGTAGCGGATTGCAAGCGGCAAGAAGTGGAACATCACATTCGGATATTCCACCTCATCGTTGCTGCGAATAAACCCACCAGCTTCAAAATGGTTGGTCGCGGCCGGCCCGGTTCTCCAGAACAGCCACTGAAATCCGATCCAGGGCTTGTTATACCACTGGAGCGCGGGGTACATTGAGACCGGCTGGGTGCAGGCGTGCTGGACATACACTTCCAGGTGATCCTGCAGATGCTCGCCGACCCCCGGCACATCCTGAACCACGCGAATCCCGAGCGCCTTCAGCTCGGCCGCGTTCCCCACGCCGGATAGCTGCAACAGCTGGGGCGAGTTGATCGCGCCGCCGCAGCAGATGATGTCGTTGGCATATACCTTCTGGGCTTTGCCACGGCCGACCACGTATTCGACGCCCACCGCCCGCGTGCCCTCGAAGATGATTTTGCAGACCAGTGCGCGCGTGGTGACATGCAGATTGGGGCGCTGCATCACAGGATGCAAATAGGCGCGTGCCGCGCTCAAGCGCCGGCCGCGATGCACATTCCGATCAAAGGCCGCGAAGCCCTCTTGCCTATAGCCATTCACATCGTCGGTGAGCGGGTAGCCGGCCTGCTGCACCGCTTGAAAAAATGTTTTGAACAGTGGGCCGGCGGCAGCGCCGCGTTCGAGCAGCAGGGGCCCATCCGATCCGCGAAAAGTATCGTCGCCGGCCAGGCTGGTCTCCATGCGCTTGAAATACGGCAGGCAGTGCGCGTAATCCCACTGCCCCATGCCTGGGTCACGGCTCCACTTTTCATAGTCGAGCGGGTTGCCGCGCTGGAAGATCATGCCGTTGATGCTGCTGGAGCCGCCCAACAGCTTGCCGCGACCGTGCGCGATCCGCCGGTTGTGCATATATGGCTCAGGCTCCGACCGGTAGCACCAATCGTAAAATTTGCTGCCGATCGGGTACGTCAAACCAGCCGGCATGTGGATGAATATATCCCACAGATAGTCGGGCCGCCCGGCCTCCAGCACCAGCACCTTATGGCTCGGATCGGCGCTCAGCCGATTCGCCAGGACACAACCGGCCGACCCGCCACCAACGATGATCGTATCGAATTGCTTCATGGCTTTCTCATAGGCCCTATTTGCGGTACTTTACTCTTATTGTTCTTCGTTTTGTCGCTCGCAGAGCGACAAAATGAAGAACAGAATAGCTGCCGTACATCCTGAGCGTGTCGAAGGGCAGGCAAAGCGGCATTTGAATGCACAATCGTGTGACGATTACGGTCGCGTGCTCGGGCGATCCTGATCAGCCTCTATTGGAATCTGGATCTCGGTCACAAACTGTGATGGATCACCGTTGACCTGGTAATGCAGATAGATCTCACGCGTCGGCGTGCGGATCTGATAGCCGTTCGCATCGATCCATTTCAGAATGGCGGTATTTGCCTGGATCAGCGTCTCATCGTACGGGCCGTGGTGTACCACACATGCCATCTGCTCGACGCCGTGCAGCTGCGAGATCTCGACGCGCTCGCTGCCAGGGATACGCGTGGGCAGGAGCATTCCGGCGCGCACCTGGATAGCGTGCTCGTGGGTGCCAAGATCGTAGAATAGCCCGATCCGTGGGCCGATATTCCGCACGCCGCTGTGTGCCAGGTAAGCGTCGATCTCAGCGAACAGCTGAATAAAGATCGGCTCCGACGTGATGTAATCGGATATGACACCGCTCACAGCCGCGAGCCACTGCGGCTCGATCCGCTTGACCACCACCTCGTAGGTATCGAGCGCATCTTCTTGCTCGATCTGCCGCAGGCGTGCCGCGATTCGCGCCAGCTGGGCTTGCTCGGCCGCCACGCGCCGCTCGACCTCGGCGCGCTTCATCGTCAACATGCCGCGCAGCTGCTCGGCCGATAGCTCGCTGCGTAGCACCACGGCGATCTGATCGAGCGAGAAGCCCAGATCCTTGAGCGCCAGAATGCGGTTCAGCCGCGGCAGTTGATCGATCGAGTAGTAACGGTAGTCGGTGCTTGGGTCGACCTGGGCAGGTTTAAGCAGGCCAAGCTTGTCGTACAAGCGCAGCGCGCGTGTCGATACCTGGGCGATGCGTGCGAAGCTGCCGATGCGAATCACGCTCATAGAGAGCTTGCCTTTAGGCGCGGAAACCCAGGAGCAACGCAACATCTTGCGTCTCTTCAGCCCTGGGATGAGCGCTCTGCTTTAGCCCGCTGGGCGCGGTTGCGTTTGATGATCGCATTCTCTCGTTTGCCATGCCCGACTCATCGGTCTCGATTTGGACAATGGATGGTCGGGCGGCGATTCCCTTCGTGTGTGGTGAGCGGCAGCGCGCATTGTTGCCGTTCCGACGCGGCGAAAGCGATTTGGTCTTCGTGCGCGGGTATTGGTATGTGTTTGCTACCTGCGAGATTGAAGCTCCTGCGCCGATTGATGTTGACGATGTGCTGGGCATCGATTTGGGCGTGACGAACATCGCCGTCGATAGTGATGGGGAAGTCCACAGCGGGCGGGCGATCAAGAACGTGCGCTATCGTCACCGGCGCTTGCGCAACAAGCTCCAACGGCACGGCACGTTGGGGAGCCGTCGCCGCTTGCGCATCCTTGCCGGACAAGAAGCCCGATTCGCTAAACACGTCAACCACGTTCTCTCCAAAGGGATTGTTGCGAAGGCCAAACGCACGAAGCGCGCGATTGCCGTCGAAGATTTGACGCATATTCGCGCGCGGGTGAGGGCTCGGCGGTCGCAGCGCGCAACACTCCACTCGTGGAGTTTCGCTCAATTGCAGGCCTTTATCGCCTATAAAGCGTTGGGGTCTGGCATTCTGGTGCATCGGGTTGATCCGCGCAATACCTCACGCACGTGCCCATTCTGCGGGCATAGCGCGAAAGCGAATCGGCAAACGCAATCTTCGTTTGTCTGCATGTCGTGCGGCTTCGCTGGGTTAGCCGACATGATCGCTGCTGAGAACATTCGTGTGCTTGGCAGGGCGCTTGTAAGCGCGCCACACTGCTCGGATGTCGATGGTATCGATAGCGCCAGAGCAAAGCCCAAGCCCTTTAGGTTTGGGTAGCTTACAGTGTAAACCTTAACGCTAGGTCAAAGTCAATGGCTTCAATTGCGTGAAAAACCCTGATTGCGCCTTTGCGTTAAAAAGGCCCGGTTGCGCCCGTGCATTAAAAAGGCGCCCACTCGGCGACGTGCTGCCGCCAAGTGAAGCGCCCCCCGCCACGGTTGAGCCGTGCTACTGCAATCCGCGATTTCTTATCCTCGCCGGACTTCCTCCGGCAAGTCGTACCACTGCACGCGCTCGCCGATCGCCGCGCGCATCTTCCACTTGAGCGACTTGGGCGCATGCTCCAGCGCCGTGCGCAGTTCGCTGAGTCGCTCGATGATCGTCAGCTTCGCAGCGGCCTCCAGGTCGTAGGCATCGCGGAAGTCCTGCACCTTGTGCAGGCTGAGGGTCACGGTCTTCCATAGCCCCCAGTCCTCGGCGCAGATCCGCGTGATGCGCGGCAAGTTGATCGTTTCCCGGTCGGCCTCGCCGAAGGGGTGGTCGAGCAGCAGCGCGCAGATATCGCGCACGTCCTTCTCGTTCATGTGGACGATCTGGAGCTTGGTCAGCAGCAGCTCTGCAAGCGGAATCGTCAGCGCGTCGCTGTCCAGCCGCTCCGCGACCGGCACACGATGGCACATCTCGAAGGCGCCGACGAATACATCGATCTGGCGGCGGTGGCCCTGATCATAGAACAGCAGGCGTGAGTCGCCGTTGAGCAGGTTGAAGCTTTTGTTTGGCTCGTAGCCGAGGCCCGTGAGCAGCGTCTCGACCATGTGGCTGCGGCGGGCCGGAGTCGCGAAGTCGATGTCCGGATAAGCGCGCGCCAGTGCGCGGTGCGTGGCGCTGGGCGAGCGTAATCGCACCGCCAGGCCGCCGAGCAGACGCAGTGTAATCCCCTGCGCCTGCCCGGCCTCAACGATCCGCCGAGCCTCGTCCGTGATGTCGTCGTGGATGTTTGTCATAGATTGCAGATTCGCCCAGAGGGCAACCCGATTGCAGATTGCGGATCGTGACAAACTACAATCTACAATCTACAATCTGAAATTACTCGACCGGAATCTCCTTATAGATCATCCCCAGGTCGATACCGTCGTGGCGCTTGCGGTAGGCGCGCATGCCCAGGTAGATGCCGAGCGCCAGCCCATACATGACCAGCATGAAGATGATCGAGGTCGTGTTCTTGATCCCCTTCTCGTTGATGCTCCAGCCGATTCCGTAAAGCGCGTTGGGGTCGAGCAGCCACTCGTAGAGCAGGAATAGCAGGAACGCGGCGAAGATCACGCCGGCGACGGAGATCAGTGGCACGCCCGCGATCTTGTACTTGGCGATCGGCGAGGCATCGTACAGATCCTTCTTGGTGTACGGTAGGATGATCGCGCTGATTGTCGAGCCAAGGAACGTCACGGCGATCACCAGCGTCGAGGCCAGCGTGATGCTCTGGAACGGGTTGCCGAACAGCGGAACGTTGTAGGCGAACAGCGCCGACACGATCAGCCCAGGCACGACCATCAGCCCCAAAGCCCAGATCGGCGTGCGCGTGCGTGGGTTGATCTGCGCGGCGGCCTCCGGCAGCAGCCGATCGAAGGCGGCGGCGAAGATCACTCGCGTCGAGGAGAGGAAGACCGTCCCGGCCCAGCCGAAGAACCACATGCTCATCGCCAGCATGACCACGAATTGCAGGATCGGGTTGGTCGTCAGGAACATCGCCAGCATTGCCGGGTAGGGCCAGACGTTCAGCGGCGGGGCGTCGGTGCTAAATCCCCAGCGGTAGCTCCAGTACGCGGCGTTGGCGTTGTTGAGGAAGTCCCACGAGATCGTCTTATCGACTAGCAGGAAGAAGACGACTGCCAGCAGAGTGGTGACGATCAGCGCCAGCGCCATGCCCCAGAAGTTCTTTTTGAAGTCATCCGCCCCCTTGACCTCGCCGTAGAGCGTGGCGCCCCAGTTCGGCCAGAGGTTGAAGAATGTCAGGTACGGCATGAGCAGGAAGATCGACACCAGCGAGCCGCCGAACAGCGGCGTGATCGCGCCGGCGGTCTGCCCAGCCTTGATCGTCGCGTCGTAGACGCCGGGGGCCGCGCCGAACATTTGTGAGGCGTTGGCCTCCAGCCCGGCCTTGAATCCCGCGTTGCTGCCGAACAGCAGGAACAAGCACACGACCAGCAGGCCGGCGTTGCCGATCCAGAAGCAGAACTTCTGCACGCGCGCGTAGGTCTTCATACCCAGGGCGATCACAGCGGCAACGAACACGACCGTGAGCACGCAGACGATGAAGTAGGCAGTTGGATCCCAGGCGAACCAGAGCGCCGCGTCCTTCGCGCCGATCACCCCCAGCAGCGGGACGAAAAAGATCTGGCGCAGCATGTCGGCGTATATCGGTGTCCAGAGCCACAGGATGAACCACCATCCAGTGATCGCTAGTACAAAGCCGACCCCGCCGCCGAGGATGCGGCTCTGCCACACATAGTCGCCACCGGCGCGCGGCATCACCGCGATGAGCCCGGCGTAGACTACGCACTCCGCGAGGATGATGACACCGCTGATGATCAGCGCCGGGATCAGCCCGCCCTCGAAGAACCACATCTGGCTGATGATATATAACCCCAACGTAACCAGATTGATTGAGAAGAAGGCGTAGATGAAAGCATCGAACACCGACCAGGATCGCACCAGGCCGGTTGCCTTCCGCAAGAACAGCGTCGACTCGGCCGCGCTCGTGGCGGTTGCCTGTTCTGGGTGACTTCGAGCAGACTCACCAGCGCTCATGGCTGTCTCCTTTCAACGACGAACGACGAACGACGAACGACGAACGACCAATGACGAATGACTGCCTCTTCGCCACCTTGTCACCTTGTCACCTTGTCATCTTGTCATCTTGTCATCCAGTGGTGAGCGTATAGCTGCGGATGCCTTTGCGCTGATCGAGCTCGATCAGCGCTCCCTGGAGCACACCCTGCTCATACAGGCTGCCGGCGTTGATTGCCAAAGTCTTGCCTAGCCGGGCGCTGCCCTTACCCTCGTGGATATGGCCGTGCAACGAGAGCAGCGGCTGGTATTTCATGATTGCGTCGCGCACTGCTGTGCTGCCGACCGGGACAAGCGAGCGGCCGGCGTCCTTGACATTCAGATCGACGTCGATCTCGGGCGCCTCGTCCAGGTTCGAGCGGTAGGGCGGGCAGTGGAAACTGAAGACCATCCGCCGCATGTCGGCGCTCGGCGGGATCATCGCCTCGATCTTCGCGGTCATCTCCGGCTCGGAGCACTCGCGAAAGGTCTTCCACGGCGTCACATTTGACCAACCAGTCGAGATCATCCAGAAGCCATCGCCGAGCTCCACCGCGCGGCCCTCGGCGAGCTGGACATTGCGCGAGCGCCGGATGACGTCGTCAATCTCGAACGAGTCGTCGTTGCCGGGGCAGACGTAGCAACGCCGCCCTGATCCCTCCAGCCGCTCGTCGGCCACTGCAATCCACTGCTCGACCACCTTAAGGATCTGCTGGTGGAAGAATTCATCCACCAGGCCTGGGTTGGCCTCGAAGGCGGCGAGCTGCTCCGGCGTGACACGGAAGGGGTAATACCCACGGCTGCCGACCCGCCGCTCCATGTCGCGAACCTCGTCTTCATTCTTGAGGATGAATTCCTGCTGGAGCAGCGTAGCCTTGAAGGTGCCATCGGGACGCATAGTGATCGGCACCAGCGCCTTGCCGGTCATGTCGCCGCCGAGAATCAGCACGTCGGCACCATAGAACTTGCCGGCGTTGAGAAACTTCTTCCAGCAGATCTCGGAGCCATGGATGTCGGTGGCGAAAAAGAGACGCATAGAACCCCTTCTTGGCGCATTCTCAGACGGGGCGTCGAGATCTCAGCGCAGCACGCGATCGGAGTGTTTGAGATCTGAGAACTAGGTCAACAGGTATTGGATGAGGTGAGAGTATACACCCTTTTCGCATGGCGTCAAGCTCTCTTGGCCCTGCTATTGATGCATTCGCCAACCCCCGCCGACGTACAGGAGCTGCCCAGTGAGCCAGCGCGCCTGCTCGGATGCCAGGAAGACGATCGTGTCGGCCACATCGGCGGGCGTGCCGACGCGGCCGAGCGGCGTGTGCGCGGCGATCTCGGCCTCGCTCGCCGGCGTAATGTAGCCGGTCTGGATCGGGCCGGGCGCGACGATATTGACCGTGATGCCGTATTTGCCCAGCTCGTCCGCGGCCGAGCGGCTGTACGACTCGATCGCGTGCTTGCTGGCGGCGTAGCTGACATTGGCCGTATGGGCGTGAGCGGCGTCGGTGCTGATGTTGATGATCCGGCCGGCGGTGGCCTTGCGAGCGAGGTAGCGCCTGAGATACTCGGCCATCATCAGCGCGACCGCGCGCGCGTTCACCGCGAAGTGCGCGTCGATCTGTGCTGCCGAGACGAGGAACACGCCGCCGCCCTCGTCGGAGATAAGCGCCGGGTCGAATGTTTCGAGCACACAGTAGGTGTGGTTGTTGACCAGCACGTCGACGGGGCCAAGCGCGGCCTCGCAGAAGTCGAACAGGCGCGGGATATTGGCCGGGTCGGCCAGGTCGGCCTCATGCGCCGCTGCGACGCCCCCGCCCGCACGGATCTCGGCGATGAGCGCGTCGGCCGGCTGCTGCTGCATGGCGCGGTAAAGCGCGTCGCCGCTGACGCCGGCCGCGCGCGCCTGCCGCAACTCCGTCTCGCTGTAGCGCGTCGCGTCGCGATAGTAGCCGATGCCGACCCGCGCGCCCTGCGCCGCGAATGCCCGCGCCGCCGCCGCGCCGATGCCATGGTTCGCGCCGGTGATCAGAATGACCTTGTTGTCAAGCCGCGGATCGATCATGGCTCACGCCTGGCGCCGGCCGGCGCAGCCCACCCTGGAGGTGTGTCGCGGCATACGGTGTGGCTCGATTCCGTATCCTGCGACAGAGCTGCGGCACGGCAGGCGATCTGTTGCTTCTGGAGCGTTTTGAGCTGACGTTTGCGTATCACGAGTATATGGTTTTTTCGCGGAAAGTCAAGAAGAGGTTATTGACAGTCATCCTAACCGATGCTACGATAAGTGTTGCATCATACGGTCTATGTCTCATATTATGCAACACATGGACGACCACCAGCAAGGCACGCTGATCCAATCGGTTCAGCGGGCGGCGGCGCTGCTAAAAGTATTTGACAACGGCCCAACCGAGCTGGGCGTCAGCGAGCTGAGCCGCAAAACTCATCTGCACAAGAGCACCGCCTCGCGCCTGCTGGCGACGATGGAGCGTGAGGGGCTACTGGAGCGTGTGCCCGGCACCGAGAAATACCGGCTCGGCTTTATGCTGGTGCGGCTGGCCGGCCAGGTCACACATTTTGGCGACATCCGCGCAACCGCGCGGCCGGCGCTGGTCGATCTGGCCGAGGCCTCGCGCGAGACGGTGCATCTGGCGGCGCTGGATGAGGACGAGGTGATCAACATCGAGCAGATCTCCGGCCCGCATCTGGTGCGCGACACCAACTGGGTCGGCCGGCGCACGCCGTTGCACTGTGTGGCGAACGGCAAGGCGCTGCTGGCCTTCCGCCCGGCCGCCGAGATCACGCGCGTACTGGCGCGGCCGCTGGCGCGCTTCACCGAGCGTACGATCGGCGATCCAGCTGCGCTGCGGGCCGAGCTGGCGCTCATTCGCGAACTCGGCTACGCCCAGGCGCTCGGCGAGGTCGAGGTGGGCCTGAACGCGGTCGCCGCGCCGGTGCGTGATGGCAGCGGCCAGGTGGTCGCGGCGGTCAGCGTCTCTGGGCCGGCCTACCGCGTCACCGCCGATCGGATCGCCGAGCTAGGTGCGCTGACGGTCGTGGCGGCCGGGCGCATCTCGGGGCGGCTGGGGTTTTCGGGGCGAAGATAGCCAGATGGGGAGGTCTGGCGGTGCCGAAGGCCCCACCACTGGCTAATTAAAAGCGGGAGGTACTGATGACCAATACCACCGATCGCCGGCGCGAGCGGCGTGAGCGGCAGGCGGCTGCGACGATAAGCCAGCCCATGCGGCAGATTACGTATGATCTACCGGTGTATGAACTGCTCAGCGCGGATGGGCTGGATCGCCTGCACCATGCCTCGATGCGCATTCTGTCCGAGTTCGGGATCGACTTCTACGACGCCGAGGTGCGCGCGATCCTGAAGGATCACGGCGCCGAGGTGCGCGGCGATACGGTCTTTTTCGATCCGGCGCTGATCGCGAAGTATGTGGCGCTGGCGCCGCACCAGTTCACCCAGCTGGCCCGCAACCCCGAGCACAACGTACAGATCGGCGGCAACCAGGTGGTGTTCGCGCCGGTGTATGGGCCGCCGTTCGTGCAGGATCTCGATGGCGGGCGGCGCGAGGCGACACTGGTCGATTTCGAGAACTTCGTCAAGCTGGCCAACAGCACGCCCTACATCCACCACTCCGGCGGCACAATCGTCGAGCCGACCGATGAGCCGGTCTCGACCCGCCACCTGGATATGCTGTTCAGCCATATCAAGTATGGCGACAAAGCCTTCATGGGCTCGGTGACATCGGGGCCGAACGCGGCCGACAGCGTGGCGGTCGCCGAGATCGTCTTCGGCGCCGATGTGATTCGCGAGAATCCGGCGCTGCTGTCGCTGATCAACGTCAGCAGCCCGCGCCGCTACGATGAACGCATGCTGGCGGCGATCAAGGTCTACGCCCGCGCACGCCAGGCGCTGATCATCACGCCGTTCATCCTGGCCGGCGCGATGGGGCCGACCACGATCGCCGGCACGGTGGCGCAGCTGAATGCCGAGGCGCTGGCCGGCATCGCGCTGTGCCAGATGATCGAGCCGGGCACGCCGGTGATCTATGGCTCGTTTCTCTCGACGATTGATCTCCAGAGCGGCTCGCCGACCTTTGGCACGCCCGAGAGCCAGTTGGGGCTGTATGCCAGCGCGCAGCTAGCGCGCCGCTACGGCCTGCCGTTCCGCGGCGGCGGCATGTTCGCCAGCTCCAAGCTGCCCGACGCTCAGGCCGGCTATGAGTCGGTGATGGTGATGCAGCCCACAATCCTGGCGCGCACCAACTTTGTGCTGCACGCCGCCGGCTGGCTGGAGAATGGCCTGGTGGCCGGCTACGAGAAGTTCGTGCTGGACTGCGAGATTCTGGGCATGCTGCACATCTGGGCCAAGGGGATCGACCTTTCGGATGAGAGCATGGCCTTCGACGCGATCGCCGAGGTGCCGCCCGGCGGCCACTACCTGGGCACCGCGCACACCATGCGCCACTTCCGCGATGCGTTCTACCGCGCCGAGCTGTTCGATTACAATTCGGCCGAGCAGTGGGAGCTGAACGGCGCTGCGGATAGCTACACCCGCGCCAGCCGCAAGGTCAAGCATCTGCTTTCCAGTTATCAGCCGCCGGCGCTCGACCCCAGCCTGGAGGCAGCGCTGCGCGAGTTCATTGTGCGACGGAAAGCCGCGATTGCGCTGGAACCGCACGACTTCTAAAATTGAGAATCGGGTGCCCTCTGGGCGAATGAAAAATTGAGAATGCTCATCACCTAGAACACGCCCTGCTCAATTTTCAATTCCGGCAGGATATTCTATGCAGGCAAATACACAAATGCCGGAGGCCCACCGCGCGCCCGGCAGCGAGTGGCTCAAGAACCACCCAAAGTTTCTGGAAGTCGCCTATGTGATCTCCAAGCGCCTGATCGTGTGGTCATACCCGCTTATGAGGCGGCTCAATCCGCGCGTGGCCGAGCGGGCGCTGGTGCGTAGCGAGGAGCTGGTTAAGGGCTACGTCTTCAACTGCCAGATGTGCGGCCAGTGTATTCTGCACAGTACTGGCATGACCTGCCCGATGACCTGCCCCAAGAACCTGCGCAACTGCCCTTGCGGTGGTGTGCGTGCTAACGTCCACTGTGAGGTCATCCCCGAGCTGCCGTGTGTGTGGGTGCAGGCCTGGGAGCGCAGCCGACATATGCTGATCTATGCCGACCAGATTAACGTGGTGCAGCCGCCGGTCAATCGCGCGCTCCAGAATAGCTCGGCCTGGGCCAACATGGTCAAGGGGCTGGATGTGAAGACTCCCCGCGGCTGGGAGCTGGCCGCTAGTGTAGAGTGCAGAGCGCAGAGCGCCGCTACAGTGCTGGAATGAGTACAATCGCGAAGTCGATAAATAGTGGGGTGAGCGCCGGCGGCCGCCTGGAGCGCGTGCTGCGCTCGGGGCGCTTCGCGGTGACGGCTGAGTTGGATGCGCCCGACAGCGCCGATCCGGCTGATGTCTATAAAAACGCGCTGGTGCTGGCCGAGGTCTGCGACGCGATTAACGCGACCGATGGCGCGGGCGCCAACTGCCACATGAGCAGCATGGGCTGCTGCGCGCTGCTGACCCGCGCCGGCTATGAGCCGATCCTCCAGGTCGGCTGCCGCGATCGCAACCGGATCGCGATTCAGGCCGATCTGCTGGGCGCGGCGGCGATGGGCGTGAAAAATGTGCTCTGCCTGACCGGCGACGATGTGACCGCCGGCGATCAGCCCGAGGCCAAGCGTGTCTTCGACCTCGACTCGATCCAGTTGCTGCACGTCGCACGGATGATGCGCGACCAGGGCGTGTTTCTGAGCGGGCGGAAGATCACCACCCCGCCGCCGCTGTTCCTGGGCGCGGCCGAGAATCCGTTCGCGCCGCCATACGACTGGCGACCGCCGCGGCTGGCGAAAAAGGTCGCGGCCGGCGCACAGTTCATCCAAACTCAGTACTGCTTTGACATTCCATTGTTTGAGCGCTTCATGCGCGGCGTGCGCGACCTGGGCCTGCACGAGAAAGTCTATCTGCTGGTCGGCGTCGGCCCGCTGCGTTCGGCCAAGGCGGCTGAGTTTATGCGCACCCGTGTGCCGGGCGTCTGGATACCTGATGGGCTGGTAGACCGGATGGCGAAGACGCCCAAGCACCAGCAGGCTGAAGAAGGCAAGCGCATCTGCATCGAGATCATTCAGCAGGTGCGCGCGATCGAGGGCGTTCACGGCGTTCACGTCATGGCCTACCGCCAGGAAGAGTCGGTCGCTGAGATCATCCATCGCGCCGGCCTGTTCCCGCGCCGGGCGCGCGCCGCGCTGAACGGAGCGCCGTCGGATCAGGCGCTGGCGCCGGATAGATCATGAATCGAGCATGTGGTGGGGAACTGGGGGCAGCGAAGTCCTCCAGATCCCCTATCGCTGAACTGGAGGACGCCGTGGAAACCATCATCTCATCGGCAACGCGAATAGTAGCTATTGGCCCAGGCCGTCCGTTTGTGATTATCGGCGAGCGAATCAACCCGACCGGCCGCAAGCTGCTGGCCCAGGAGCTCGCCGCTGGTAACTTCGAGCGTGTGCGCCGCGACGCGCTGGCACAGGTCGCCGCCGGCGCGCAGATCCTCGACGTGAACGCGGGCGTGCCGCTAACCGACGAGCCGGCGCTACTTGCCGAAGCGATTCGCATTGTGCAGGAGGTCGTCGATGTGCCGATCTGCATCGACTCCTCGGTGGTGGCGGCGCTGCACGCAGGGCTGGCGGTGGTCAAGGGCAAACCGCTGGTCAACTCCGTGACCGGCGAGGAGGAGCGGCTGGCGGTGGTGCTGCCGATGGTGGCCGAATACAAAGCCGCGGTGATCGCGGTATCCAATGATGAGACCGGCATCTCCTACGACCCGCGCGAGCGCTTCAAGGTCGCCAAGAAGATTGTTGAGCGCGCCGAGTCGTATGGCATTCCGCGCGAAGATGTTATTATAGACCCGCTCGCGATGCCGGCCGGCGCGGTGCCTGGCGCGGCGGCGGCCTTGTTCAACCTGGTGCGGATGATCCGCGAGGAGTTGGGCTGCAATACCACCTGCGGCGCCAGTAATATCTCGTTCGGGTTGCCCGACCGGCCGGCGCTCAATGCCGCGTTTCTGAGCATGGCGATCGGTGCGGGTATGACCAGCGCGATCACCAATGCGCTTGAGCCGGAGATGAAGAAGGCGATCATGGCTGCCAACCTGATGATCGGCCACGATGAGAACTGTATGGCATGGATCACTGCCTATCGCGATAGCGCCGGCGAGACGGTCGCTTCGAGCAGCCGGCAGAGCGCCGCCGACACCGCGCGTTTCGAGCGTGAGGCGCGGCGCGCGGCGCGGCGCGTAGTGGGTTGACGCGTCATTGTTGTGTCCACCGTGGAATATTGCAGGGCGGCAGATAGGATAGGGCGATCCTCATGATCGCCGGCGCCGATGGCTCTGTGTTCTATTGTGGGTAACTCCATAGGTATTTCGGCCCGACATTGTGGCGCAGCTATCATTGTTTTTCATTGGTGCAGGAGAACAACATGGATTTCTCAGAACTATCCGACGACGAACTGTGGCTTCAGATGCAGGACGACCTCTACGATGGCATGAAAGAGGAGATCGCCGATCAGACCAGAGAGGCGCTGAGGCGCGGCTACAGCGCCCCCGACGTGCTGGGCAAGGGCCTGGTAGCCGGTATGGATATCGTCGGCGTGGATTTCCGCGACGGCATTCTGTTCGTGCCGGAAGTGCTGATGGCCGCCAACGCCATGAAGGCCGGCATGGAGATTTTGCGGCCGCTGCTGGCCGAGACCGGCGCAGAGCGGATCGGCACCATGGTGATTGGCACGGTCAAGGGCGATATCCACGACATTGGCAAGAACCTGGTGTCCATGATGATGGAGGGCGCCGGATTCGAGGTGATCAACCTGGGCATCAACAACGATGCCGATAAGTTCATCAGCGCGATCAGGCAGCACCAGCCCGATATCATCGGGATGAGCGCGCTGCTGACCACCACGATGCCGTATATGAAGGTGGTCATCCAGGCGCTGAAGGACGAGGGCTTGCGCGACAGTATCTTCGTGATGGTTGGCGGCGCGCCGGTGACCGAGAGCTTCGCGCGGCAGGTTGGCGCCGATGCCTATGGTCGCGATGCGGCGATCGCCGTCGACCTGGCCAAGGCGTATATGACGCGGCGGCGCGGCGAAGGTGTGGCGCTGCCGGCATAATGCGGGTGATCTATGAGCGCTGCAAGCACGAGTGGGGCTATCGCATTCCCGACGCGCCGGCCGACCAGCGCGAGCTGCGCGCCATGTGCGCGCGCACCCTGGAGTTCGAAAATTATTTCATGAGCGTATTCAAGGAGTTCGTGCTGGGCGAACTTTGTGGCGACGATCTGGAAGCCCGGCAGGATGCCAGCTGGCTTCTTGGTCAAATACCGTATCACGACGAGGCGATCATTCGCGCGTTGCGGAAGATGACTGCTTCGGCCAAACAGGAAAAGTTACTATGAATGTCGCTGACCAGCCACAGATCATTCGATTGTGGCCCGCTGGAGCGCCTGGGTCGGAGGGCTGGACCCAGCAGGAGCAGGAGACGCTCGCGCCTCCGCCGATCGGCATCAGGGTGGTGCGCAACGTCACGCAGCCGACGCTGACGGCGTTTCCGCCGGATCGTGCCGCGGCCACTGGCGCCGCGGTGATCGTCTGCCCCGGCGGCGCGTTCCACTTCCTGGCAATCGAGCACGAGGGCACCGAGGTCGCGCGCTGGCTCAACGCGCGCGGCGTGGCGGCCTTTGTGCTCAGGTATCGCCTGATCGAGACTGCGGTGGACGAAGAAGCTTTCATACAGCAGATGCAGCAGAATCGCGCGGACCGCGACAGGTTCAGGCAGCGCAGGCAAGCGCTGCAGCCGCTGGTGGTCGCCGATGGCCTGCAAGCCGTGAAGCTGGTTCGGCGGCACGCGGCCGAGTGGGGGCTCGCGCCGAACCGAATCGGGATCATGGGCTTCTCGGCCGGCGGCAGCGTCACCACCGGCGTGGCGCTAGAGTACGACGCGGACAGCCGTCCGGATTTCGCGGCGCCGATCTATAGCGCCCCGCGCGACGCTATCAGCGTGCCAGCCAATGCCCCGCCGCTGTTCATCGCCGTCGCGCACGACGATCCGTTTGCCGCAACCTCCAGCGTGCCGCTCTATTCCGCGTGGAGCGCCGCGGGCCGATCGGCCGAGCTGCACATCTATTCCAAGGGCGGGCATGGCTTTGGGATGCACAAGCAGGGGCTGCCGGCCGATCACTGGATCGATCATTTCGGCGATTGGCTGCGGGTGCAGGGTGTCCTTGAGCCGCCGCGCTATGGAAATTGAGCGTATGCCATCAGTTGAGATCGTTCCATACGACGAACATTGGCCGGCCGACTTCGCCGCGATCGGCGCGGATCTGCGGGGCGCGCTGGGCGATCTGGCGCTGCGGATCGACCATATCGGCTCGACATCGGTCCCTGGCCTGGCTGCAAAGGATCGGATCGACGTGCAGCTGACCGTGGCGGATTTCGATCGCTCTGATCTGGTTCAGGCCGCCTTAGAAGAAATAGGCTACACGCTGGCGCCGGGAAACACATGTGATCATCAGCCACCGGGCTGGGCCGGGCCAGATGCGCAGTGGGAAAAGCGCTTCTTCCGGCCGCCGGCCGCTCAGCGCCCGACCAACCTGCATGTGCGCGCCGCCGGCCGTGCCAACCAGCGCTACCCGCTGCTGTTTCGCGATTACCTGCGCGCCCGCCCGCGCAGCGCCGCCGCCTACGCCGAGCTGAAACGTCGCCTGGCCGACAATCTGCGCGACCTGGACAGCTACCCGGATGTGAAGGATCCTGCCTGCGACCTGATCATCGTGGCGGCTGAGGATTGGGCTGCGGCGATTGGGTGGCAGCTGGGGCCTTCGGATGCGTGACAAGATGACAAGGTGACAAGGTGACAAGATGAATCGTTGTGCTGCAATGTCATCTTGTCATCTTGTCAGAATGAACTATGGTTGAAGTGAATACAACCCATCTCGTGATCTTCCAGCCCTCCGGTCGTCAGGCCCAGGTCGCCGATGGCACGACGCTGCTCGATGCGGCGCGGCAGCTGGGCGTGGATGTGGATAGCATCTGCGGCGGCCGGCAGACCTGCGGCAAGTGCAAGGTGCTGCTCGAAACCGGTGCGTTCGCGAAGCATGCGATCGAGTCGGCGGCCGGGCACGCGACAGCGGCCGGCGCCGAGGAGCGCGCTTATTTCGCGCAGCGCGGCTGGGGGGCGCCCAACGGTGCGCGGCTGGCTTGCGCCGCCTGTGTCGCCGGCGATCTGCTGGTGACGGTGCCGCCAGAGAGCCAGTCGCATCGCTCAATCATTCGCAAGAGCGCCAGCGAGCGCGTGATCGCGATCGACCCTGTTCTGCGCCAGATGTTCGTGGAGGTCGAGCCGCACCGGCTGGGCGAGCGCCAGGGCGATTGGGAGCGGCTCCAGGATGCGCTACGCCGCGAGTGGGCGCTCGACGGGCTGCGGATCGACCTTCAGGCGCTGCGGCTGCTTGGCCCGGCGCTCAAGGCCGGCAAGCAGCGCGTGACGGTGGTGGTCTGGAACGACGCCGAGGTGATCGACGTGCGCGCCGGCTACCACGAGGGCCTGTACGGCCTGGCAGTCGATGTCGGCTCGACCACCGTGGCGGCGCATCTGTGCGATCTGCACACCGGTGCGGTGCTGGCGACCGAGGCGATGATGAACCCACAGGTCACCTTCGGCGAAGATCTGATGAGCCGGGT
>Ga0137369_10002371_pt1 | contig 19287 bp, 12 predicted proteins | sample SagtaG_12_FD_104918 | JGI IMG/M metagenome (GOLD analysis project Ga0137369, IMG submission 104918) | Vadose zone soil microbial communities from Sagehorn Ranch, Mendocino, California, USA - Sage1_L_113_16 metaG | ecosystem: Environmental > Terrestrial > Soil > Vadose zone | place: USA... | reverse complement strand
CCTCGTAGAACGGGCTGCGGCCGAAGATGTCGGGCACGACCAGCACGGCAGGCCCCTCCCCGGCCGCCGGCCGGACGAGCAGGGCAGGTAGCTCCTCACCGCCGGCCAGCGGCACCCGCACCTCCTCACGAGAGAGGGGCGGTGCGCTCTCGGCGGGCGCTTCAGCGTGGCACATGAGCGACGTCCCTCCGGCTGGATGACGCCGATCCTTCCCGAATTTCAGGACGGGAGTCTCAACAACTGTGGAAGCGTAGCCTTTCATATTCAGGCCGGCCCAACGGCGTGGTGCGGGAGGGGAGCAGGCATGTTCTGGGAGCAGTTCGAGGCCGCCGCGCCCGCCCTGGCGGCCCGCGCAAGGGAGCTGTTCGAGCGGAGTGGGGTTGCAGTCGTCGGCACCATCCGTAGCGACGGCACGCCGCGGATCAGCTGTGTCGAGCCCTCCATCTTGGACGGCGCTCTCTACCTCGGCATGATGTGGCGCTCACGCAAGGCGCAGGACCTGCTCCGAGACCCCAGGGTGGTGCTGCGCAACGCCGTCTGCACCTCCGCCGGGGACGAGGTCGAGCTGAACCTCCGCGGCCGGGTCGTCGACGTCCGCGACCCGGAGCTGCGCCGGAGGTTCGTGGAGGCCGTGGCCGAGCGCACCCGATGGGAGGAACCCGCCTTCCATTTGTTCTCCCTCGACGTCGAGAGCGCCAGCCTGGTCCGCTACGGCCACGGGCGGCAGTCCGTCCAGCTCTGGCCCCAGGGCACCGAGCTGACCCGACCGTACTAGCAGCACAGCCTGTGACCGTACTAGCAGCACAGCCTGTGGGGGTGGTGGTGGCCGCGGCAGTCGGGCGGATGGCACCCGCAGGCGTCGCCGTCGTCGGTGCAGGGCAGGAGCACGGCGCCGACGCCCGGTAGGGCCCGGGTCCTGGCGCCGGCCAGCAGTGACTCCGCCGCCTGCCCGCCGTTCTCGCCGGTCCTGGACATGCGGGCGGCGATCAGGCCGGCGACCAGCGGGGTCGAGAACGACGTGCCGCTCCAGCGCGCCATGTCGTGGAACGTTCGCTTCTCCCCCTTATGCGGTCGCTCCTGGCAGACGAAGGTCCCTTCCGCGTAGGCATTGACGAGCCCCTCGCCAGGCGCGTAGACGTCGACCCAGCCGCCGTGGTTGCTGAAGGAGGCGAGGCTGCGCCAGTTGGCCGCGAGCGCGCCGACCGACACCGTCCACGGGAAGGCCGCCGGCCAGAACGGCCCGCGGTCGCCGTCGTTACCGGCCGCGGCGACCAGCACAACCCCCTTGTAGTGCCGGAGGCGCCGCTCCCAGAAGGCCTCGAAGCTGAGTAGCGGAAGGTTGGACCGGGTCTTCGTGCCGGCTGAGAGGCTGATGATGTCGGGGGTGCGGTCCAGCGCCTTGTCGAGCGCCTGGACCAGGTCCGCCTCGAGCAGCGCACCCCCTTGCTGGAAGACGCGCTCGACGAACACCTCCGAGGCCGGCGCCATGCAGCGCAGCACGCCGGCGATGAAGGTCCCGTGCCCGGCGTAGGGCGGGATCTTGCGGTCGGCGCCGATCGGGTCCTCGATCCCCTTCACCCCCGCGAGCCACGCGTGCGTGGCTGGCGCCCCAGCCACCAGCCCCGTGTCCACCACGGTCGCGAGCACCCCGGTGCCGTCCTGCCGGCCCGGGCAGACGCCCGGGTCGGGGTCGGTGGCGGCGGTCTCCTCCGGCTCCGTGGCCGGGCAGTAGGTGGCCCCCGGGGTGATGGACACGACGTGGTTGGGGGTTGCCACGCCGACGCCGACGCTCCCGTCGAGCACGGCGAGGACCTGGGGGGTGGTGAGGCCCCGCCGCTCCTCGCCGTCCACCCTCACTCCCTGGTACGTCAGCAGGGTCAGCCCGTTGATGAGGCTGTCGAGCACGACGGGGATCACCAGGAGCGGCAACACCCGGTCGAGGTCGTCGTCGCGGACCAGGATGGCGTCGCGCTGGTACAGGTAGTCGGTGGCATCCCGCTCCCGCCAGTCGGGCGGTTCCACGTCGACGACCTTGGAAGGCCGTGAGTCCCTCAGGCCCTGCACGATCAGGCCGACCTGGGCCTCGAGCTTCGTGGGCTGGCGCCGGGACGGCTCGTTGTCGACAGCCATGGTCTCCCCTCCGTGGGAGGCTACAGACGAGCGGACCCGCAAGGTCTAACATCGATCGCGTGGCTGGGGAAGAAGGCCGACCTGCCCGTGCTCCGCACGCGCCGCTCGAGCTGCTGCCCCTCGCGTTGTCCCGTCCCAGGGAGGCGCTGGCCCAGGCGCGCGCGTTGCTGGCGGCAGGGCCTGGCCCCTTCGACGCCTCGGTCGCCCGCCAGGTCGTGGGGATCGTCCTGCGCGACTTCGGCGACGTGGGTTCGGCCATCCGCGAGCTGCGCACCGCCCTGCGCCTGGCCCGCGCGTCGGGCTCGCGCGACCGCGAGGCGGACGTCCTGGCCACGCTCGGGATCGCACTGGTCTTCGCCGGTCGCACCGCCTCGGGGCTGGCCGCGCTGGACGCCGCGGTGCGGCAGGCCGACGGCGTGCTGGCCGGCCGGGTCCTCGCGCGGCGGGGCGCCATGCTGATGGTGCTCGGGCGGCACCGTGAGGCGCTCGACGACCTGCGCCCCGCGATCACCCTGCTCGGCCGCGCGGGCGATCCAGTCTGGGAGGCACGTACGCTCACCTACCGGGCGCTCGTCCACCTCGCCCTCGGGGCCCTCGAGCGTGCGACCGTCGACGTCGGCCGGGCCGAGCGGTTGTTCGCCGCGGCCGGCCAGGAGCTGGAGTCCGCCGTGGCGAGGCAGAACCGCGGGTTCATCGCCTTCCGCTCGGGCGACCTGCCGGCCGCGCTCGTTCACCTCGACGAGGCGGCTCGGCGCTACGACGCCCTCGGCACGGCAATGCCCGACCTCAGCATCGACAAGTGCGCCGTGCTTCTCGCTGCCGGCCTGCCCCGCGACGCCCTCCAGGAGGCGGATGCGGCCATCCGCGGCCTGGAACGGATCCGCGGGCAGGCCACGAAGCGGGCCGAGTTGCTGCTCACCGCGGCTAGCTCCGCGCTCGCCGCCGCCGACACGCACACGGCCGTCGAGCGGGCGCGGGCGGCCTCCCGCCTGTTCGGCTCCCAGCGGCGGGACTGGTGGCGCGCGCACGCCGGGCTGCTGCTCCTCCAGGCCAGCTACGCCGCCGGCATGGCATCGGGCCGGCTGCTGGGCCAGGCCGAGCGCATGGCCGCCCGCCTGGAGGCGCTCGGCTCCGGAGAGGCGCCCAGCGCGTACCTGCTCGCCGGGCGGACGGCGCTGGCCCTGGCCAGGTTCGCAGACGCCGACCGCCATCTCGCCGCCGCAGCGCGGATGCGGCGTCGCGGGCCTGCCCTGTCGCGCGCCACCGGGTGGCTGGCGACAGCGCTGCGGGCCGAGGCGGCCGGCGACTCGCGCCGCATGCTGGGCGCCTGCCGGCGTGGGCTCGACGTGCTCGACGAGCACCGCCTCACCCTGGGTGCGTCGGAGTTGCGGGCGCTCGCCACGACGCAGGGAGCCGAGCTGGCCGCGCTCGCCCAGCGGCAGGCCGTCCAGGCCGGGTCGGCCCGCCGCCTGCTCGCCTGGAGCGAGCGCTGGCGGGCGACCGCCCTGGCCGTCCCGCCGGTTCGCCCGCCCGACGACCATCAGCTCCAGGCCGACCTCACGGCGGTGCGCCAGGTCACCAGCCGGCTCGAGCAGGCACGGGCCCAGGGGCTGCCGACGGCTGCCATGCAACGGGAGCAGCGGCGGCTGGAGCACGCCATCCGCGCCCGCGTGCTGCGCGCCCGCGGGACCGCCGACGGCCAGGACGGCCACCACTTCGACGTCGGGGCGCTGCTGGAGGAGCTCGGGCCGACCCAGCTGGTCGAGATCGTCGAGGTCGACGGCGGCCTGCACGTCCTGGTCTGCGGGGCCGGGAAGGTGCGCAGGTTCGCTGCGGGTCGTGCCGGCGAGGCCAACCGCGAGGTCGAGCTCGCCCGGTTCGGGCTGCGGCGGCTCGCCCACGGCGGCTCGGCGGACCGGGCCGAGGCGGCACTCGCCCTGCTCGATGTGGCCGGCCGGCGGCTCGAGGAGCTGTTCCTGGGGCCGGCCAGCCGGCGCCTGGGCGACGGCCCCGTGGTCGTCGCCCCGCCCGGCCGGCTCCACGCGGTCCCCTGGGCGCTCCTGCCCGCGCTGCGGGACCGGGTGCTCAGCGTCGCGCCGTCCGCGAACGTCTGGTTGCGCGCGCGGCGGGCGGTGCCGCCCGCGCGCCGCGACGTGGTCCTGGTGGCCGGGCCGGGCCTGGGCACGGGCGGCGCCGAGGTGCCAACCCTGGCCGGGGCGTACCACGGCGCAACCGTGCTCGGGCAGGGCACCGCCACCGCCGCGCGCGTGCTCGACGCCCTCGACGGCGCCTGGCTCGCCCACATCGCCGCGCACGGGACGTTCCGCGCCGAGAGCCCCCTGTTCTCCTCGCTCCGCCTCGACGACGGGCCGCTGACCGTGCACGACCTGGAGCGGCTGCAGCGGGCGCCGTACCGGCTGGTCCTGCCGAGCTGCGACTCCGGGCTGCTGGCACCGGTCGGCGCCGACGAGCTGCTCGGGCTCACCTCGAGCCTGGTGCCGCTCGGCACCGTGGGGATCGTCGCCAGCGTGGTCCCGGTGAACGACCACGCCGTCGTCCCGCTGATGCTGGCCCTGCACGAGCGCCTGCGCAACGGTGCCACCCTGGCCGAGTCGCTGCACGACGCCCGCCTGTCCCTGGACACCGACCCCAACCCCGTCCAGGCCGCCACCGGCTGGAGCTTCGTCGCCCTCGGCGCAGGCTAAGCTGGTAAGCCCGTCCAGACGGAGCCCGGCTCAGGACCTCTCAACACCGTCCAGACCGAGCCGGTGGGCCGTGGCAGCCGCCTCGACCCGGGTGTGCACGCCGAGCTTGGCCAGGATGTTGCTGACGTGGACGCTGGCCGTCTTGGGGCTGATGAACAGGGTGCCGGCGATCTGGCTGTTCGACTGGCCGGTGGCGACCAGGCGGAGCACCTCAAGCTCGCGAGGGGTCAGGCCGGCAGCGACGGGGCTGGGTGCCATGGCCTCGCCGACGTCGAGGCGGGCCCGACGGGCGAGCGCCTCGACCTCGGCCCGCAGCGGTTCGGCGCCGAGCCGCATCGCGGTGGCGTGCGCCGCGCGGGCCGCGGCCAGGGCCTCGTCGCGCTGCCCGACCTCGAGCAGGGCCTCGGCCAGGCGCCAGAGCGAGCGGGCCTCCTCGTACACGTAGCCGTAGGCGAAGGCGTCGGCCGCGGCCGCCCAGCGCCCCGGGTCGGCCCGGCCCTCGAGCCGGGCCCACTCGGCCTCGGCCCGAGCCATCCAGGCCCGTGCCTCCGGGCCGACCTGGCGGCCGGCCTCGAGGGCCTTGGCGAGCGCGGTCCGGGCCCGGTCGAGCAGGTCGGCGCCGGTGGCCCTGGCCTCGGCCAGGACAGGCTCCCCGGCTGCGCCCGAGCGGGCCCTGGCCTGCTCGGCCCGGTCGGCCTCGGCGGCAATCCCCAGGGCGGCCGGCCAGATGACGCTGAGGGCCCACGCCTCGCCGGCGTCGGCCCGCCCAGCGACGGTGGAGCGGGCCAGGGCGCTGGCCCGCTCCGGGTCGGCCTGCCAGCGGGCCAGGTCGGCGCTGTTGCCGCCGGTGAGGAAGGCCACGTAGCTATCGGACTTGGCCAGCGGTTCGAGCCGGGCGAGCCGCTCTTCTGCCCTCGGGCTGCCCCGGCCGACCTCGAAATACAGGGCGGCGGCGGACAGCGGGCCCGCGGCCGGGCTGCGGTCGTCGAGGGCGACCGCCAGCCGCTCGGCCTCGTCCCAGTCGCCGGCCATGTAGTAGGCGATGCAGCGCAGGAGTCGGGCCTCGGCGCCGTACGGGTTCCAGGTCAGGCCGGTGCGGGCGGCCAGATCGACGGCGGCGTCGAGGGCGGCGCAGGCGGCGGCCAGGTCGCCGGCGTCCAGCTCCAGCCGGCCGAGGTGGCACTGGACCCGTAGCTCCAGAGCCCTGGCTCCGGCGGCGGCGGCTCGGCTGCGGGCATCACGGAGCAGGGAGGCCGCCGTGGTCAGGTCGTCGTGGCGTTGCGACAGGAAGGAGAGCGCGATCAAGGCGTAGGTCTCGTCGCCGGCGCTGCCCACCTCCCTGGCCGCAGCGAGCGCCTCGTCGGCCCAGCTCTGGGCCTCCTCGTGGCAGCGCGCGAACACCAGGGCATGGGCGAGCGCGGCGGTGACCCGTGCCCGCAGCGGCGTGAGGGGCTCGGCGGGTACCAGCTCGACCGCCCGGCGGCAGGCGTCCACCGCGGCCTGCCGGTCGTTGACCTCCACCAGGTAGTCACCGAGGCGCTCGTAGGCCACGGCCGCCCGCAGCGGCGCTGCCTCGGTGTCGATGCCGGTCGCGGCCTCCTCGGCCAGGCTGGCCGCGCGCCGGAACTCGCCCGAGTTGCTGGCCGCCTCGGCCGCACGCAGCAGCAGGTCGACCCGGTCGGCGCCGGCCACGGCGTCCGCGTCGGGCACCCGGTCCCACAGCTCGATCGCCTGGGTGAGGTGGCGGTGGGCCTCGGCCGGGGCGGAGACCGCCGTGGCGTCGGCAGCGGCCCGGATCAGGGCGCCGAGCGCGCCGGGCAGGTCGTGGCTGGCCAGGCTGTGCCAGGCCAGCTCGGCGGCCGGCCCGCCGAGGCCCGTGCCGCCCGGCCCGGGCTTGGCCAGCAGGCGCGCGTAGGTGGCGTGGAGCCGTGTCCGCTCCCCCGGCAGCAGGTCGCCGTAGACCGCCTCCTGGAGCAGCGCGTGGCGGAAGCGGTAGCTCTCGGCCAGCGGGTCGGCCACCAGCACCTGCCCGGCGATCGCCTCGCGCAGCCCCTGCTCGAGCTCGGGCTCGGGCCGCCCGGCGGCCGCGGCGAGCAGGTGGTGGTCGACCCGGCGCCCGGCCACCGCGGCCACCTTGAGGACGGCCTGGCCCAGTTCGGAGAGGGCCTCGACGCGCCCGAGGAGCACGTCGGTCAACGCCTCGGGCAGGGCGACCTCGGCCCGGGCGGCACCGGCGGCCACCAGCTCCTCGGCGAAGAAGGCGTTGCCCTCGGAGCGGGCCAGGATGCGGTCGACCATGGCGGCCGGGAGCCGCTGGCCGGCCACGGCCTCCAGGTGCTCGGCCAGCTCCTGCCGGGTGAACGGGGGCAGCTCGATCCGCTCGAGGTCGGGCACCCGGACCAGCTCGGCCAGCAGCGGGCGCAGCGGGTGGCGGCGGTGCAGCTCGTCGGAGCGGTAGGTCGCCACGAGGCAGACCCGGCCGGTCCGCAAGGTGCGGACCAGGAAGGCGAGCAGGCCGCGGGTGGAGCGGTCGGCCCAGTGCAGGTCCTCGACGACCAGCAGCAGGGGGGCCAGCTCGGAGAGGCGGACGAGCAGCGACAGCACCGCGTCGAACAGCTGGACCTGCTCGAAGCCGTCGTCCGGGGCCGGCCCCGGTCCGCCTCCGTTGCCCCGCGGGAGCTCCTCCTCCGCCTTGGGCAGCAGCCGGCCGAGGCTCGGCACGGCCGCGCCCCAGGCGTGGACCAGCTCGGTCTCGCCAGGCCGGGCGCCGAGGTCGCGGAAGGCGTCGACGAAGGGGACGTAGGGCAGGCCCACGTCGCCGACCTCCATGCAGCCGCCCACCAGCACCCGGACTCCACGCGCCTCGGCCCGGGCGGCCAGCTCGGCGAGCAGACGGGTCTTGCCCACGCCGGCGTCCCCGGCCACCAGCCCGACCGTGGGCCGGCCCTGCTCGGCCCGTTCGAGCACGCCGAGCAGCCGGGCGAGCTCCTCGGCCCGGCCGACGAACATGGGACTGGTCGCGGTTGCCATGCGACAAGTATCGCCGCAGACCCCGACCACGAGCATACGGGATCTCGAGGATCAGGCTGGCCGCACGTTCACCTGGACCGTGTGCCATCCGGTGGCGCCGTCCGGGATCGGCGGGGCCACCGCCGGGGTCTGGGTCTGCCCCTCGCCGTCGGTGGCACGCACGCGGATCGTGTGCCGCCCTCGGGCCGCCTCCCACTCGTACAGCCACTGCCGCCAGGTGTCGCGGAAGCCGTCAGCCAGCCGGGCCTCGGCCCATGCCCCACCGTCGACCTGGACCTCCACCTTGGAGAGGCCGCGATGCGGCGCCCAGGCCACCCCGGCGATCGGCACCCGTCCGGCCCTCGGCGGGCGGCTCGGGTTCGGGGTGTCGATGCGCGACTGCGTCTTGACCGGCGCCCGCCTGGCCCACCCGCGCCGGACCCAGTAGGCGTCGAAGTGCTCGAAGCGGGTCAGCTCGATCTCCTGCAGCCACTTGCAGGCCGACACGTAGCCGTACAGCCCTGGCACGATCAGGCGGGCCGGGAAGCCGTGCGCGCCGGGCAGGGGCACGCCGTTCATGCCCACCGCGATCATGGCGTTGCGGCCGTCCAGGGCGGCCTCGGTCGGGAAGCCGGTGGTGAAGCCGTCGATGGCGCGCCCGACCAGCTGCGTCGCGTCGGGCCGGGGACCGGCCCGGCGCAGCACGTCGGCCAGGAGCACACCTCGCCACAGGGCGTTGCCGACGAGCCGGTCGCCGACCTCGTTGGAGACGCAGACCAGGGTGACGTACTCCTCAACCATGGGCAGCGCCGACAGCTCGGCGTAGGACAGCTCGTAGGGGTGGTCCACCATGCCGGTGATGCGCAGCCGCCAGCGGCCGAGGTCGGTCGAGGGTGGGAACAGGGCGGTGTCGATCCGGTAGAAGCGGTCGTTCGGGGTGACGAAGGGGCTGACCAGGCCGGGCACGTCGAAGGAGGTGGGACCCGACGCCACCGGGGCCGGCCGGGCCGGTCGCAGGAGCGCCACCCCCGCCCGCGCCCCGTCCCTGGCCCGGCTGTCGAGCAACCGCCCGGTGGCGGCCGAGGCCGCCGCCACCGCCACCACCGACCCGGTCACGGCCAGGAACGCCCGCCGCGTCGGCGCCCGCTCCGCCGCGTCGGCGCCCGCCCCGCGCGCGGCGGCTTCCATGGTGGCGCCGGCCCCCTCCCCGCCGGGGGTGGCCTCCGCGGTGGTGCCGGCCCCCGCCCCGCCAGCGGTGGCCTCCGCGGTGGTGCCGGTCGCCGCCCCGACGGCGGCGGCCTCGACGGCCGGGGTGGCCGCGGGCTCCCTGGCGGGACCCGGACCGACGGGCGGGACCGGGCCGCCGTCCGCGGGCCGGGGCCGGATCCGGAGGAGCCGCCGCAGGCAGGCGATGCCGGCGACCGCGCCGGTCACGGCCACGGCCACCGCCGCCAAGGCAGAGACGGCCGGGTCGCGGCCGGCCGCGAGCGCGCCGAGCAGTGCGAAGGCGGCGAAGCCGGCGGCGGCGAGCCGCGGCCGGGTCGACCCCACCGCCCCGAGCCCGGCACCGGCCGCGAGCGCGACGGTGACGATGCCGGCGGCCAGGACCGGCTTGTCGTTCTGCCCGAGCAGGTCGATGGCGAGGTGCACGATTCCGGCGGGCGCGCCGTCGATGACGGCGACGGCCACCGCGACCACGAGCGACCGCGCCCCGGGAACAACCGAGGCGGCCAGCTCGGCCACGCCCAGAGCCAGCGCGGCCGAGGCCGCCCCCGCAGCGGTGTCCAGCCGCCAGCCGCGCTCCCTTTGCCCGTGCATACCCACCTCGCCAGCTCCGTCCGGACCATTATCCCCGTTCGGCGAGGCGCGGGCTGTCAGCTACGGTTGACAGCTCCCCCGGCACCGAGCACCTCCTGCTCGCCCTCGCCGAGCTGCACCCCTTCGTCCCGCCCCTCGAGAGCTTCCAGGTCACCCCAGAGGCGGTCAGCGCCGAGATCGACGAGCGGGCTGCTGGGACCCTGCCGCCCCGCGACCGGGAGCTGCTCGCCGCGGTTACCGCTCGACGGCGAGGGTTGCCTCGGCGTGCAGGAAGCGGCCCAGGTCGGCGGCCTCGGCCTCGAGCCCGGACCGGACCGCCGGGTCGAGCCGCCCGAAGGGCGCCACCGCCACGGTCAGCCGCTCTCCCCTGCGCTGCTGGCGCCAGGTCCCGACGACGCGGCCATCCACCACGACGGCCGGGTGGATCCAGCCGCCGCCGGCCTGGATGCGCCGGGCGAAGCGCGGGTCGAGGACCAGCTCCCGGCTGCGGTAGCCGAGCAGCCAGGCGTCGAAGTGGGGCAGCAGGCGCACACACGGGCCCGCGGTGTCCGGGCCCGCGGTGTCCGGGCCGCCGGTGTCCGGGCCGCCGGCCCCGGCCAGCATCCAGGCCGGCTCGCCGGCCACCTCCACCTCGTCGAGGTCGCCGCCGGCGCCCTGCAGGCCGCGCCGGGCCTGCCCGAGTGGGATGCCTGCCCAGGCGGCCAGGTCCCGGGCGCCGGCCGGGCCGTGGCCGGCGACGTAGCAACGGGCGAGCCGGGCCAGGGCGGCCTCGGGCTCGAGCGCCGGCTGGGCGCCCACCCACTCCTCCAGCAGCACGTAGGTGGGCTCGTCGTCCGGGAGGTCCGGTCCCCGGCACACGAGCCCCTGGGTGGCGGCGTAGACGACGAGGTGGGCCGGTGCCTGGCCCCCAGGGTCGACGGCCACGCCCTCAGCGGCGAGCCCGGCCACCAGCTCGGCCCGGGTGCGCTGCCCACCGCCGGCCAGGATCGTCCGCATCGCCGGGAGCGCGCGAGCGCAGACCTCGTCGCCGAGCCCGAGCTGCCGCCGCCGACGGCGCCCCGCCCGTGCCACCCCCGGCCCGAGCAGGGCGACGAGCCAGCCCACGTCCCCGGCGGCGACCATCTGCAGGGTCCCGCGCATCGCCCAGGTGCGCACCACCGACCGCTCCTGGTTGCAGGCCCGGGTCACCGCCGCAGCGTCCAGGCCCTCGCTGCGCACCCGGACCGCCAGCCTGGCCGCTGCGGTGTGCTGCGCCTGCAGCCCGCCCATGCCGCCCACCAAGTCGCGCACGCCGGTCGCGCGCTCCCCCGCCAGCCGCTGCGACCGCAGGCGCAGCAGCCGGACCTGGTCGTCGGAGAGCGGGCGTGGCATCCGGGCACGGTAGCGCACCGCCCGGGCCTGTCCGGCAGGTCGTCGCCGGGCCCACCTCTGCGGCCGGTAGCATCACTGTCGGTCCGGCGCGGCGACGGAGGTGGGCGTGGACGAGGCGGCAGGGACGGCGCAGGCCGTCGAGGGGCATGGCGGCACCCTGGCCGTGGCGGTGGCCGGGCGGCACGGGGTCGACACGATGTTCACGCTCTCCGGCGCGCACGTGTTCCCCCTCTACGACGGCGCGGTGCACGCCGACCCACCCATGCGGCTGGTCGACGTCCGCCACGAGCAGACCGCCGTGTTCGCCGCCGAGGCGACCGCGAAGCTCACCCGCACGCCCGGGCTGGCGGTGCTCACCGCCGGCCCGGGCGTCACCAACGGCGTCAGCGCGGTGACCACCGCCCACTTCAACGGCTCGCCCCTGCTCGTCCTGGGCGGCCGGGCGCCGGCCGGGCGCTGGGGCACCGGCAGCCTGCAGGAGCTGGACCACCCGCCCCTGCTCGCCCCGGTGACCAAGCACGCCGGCACCGTCGCCGAGGTCGCTGGCCTGCCTGCCGCGGTCGACCGGGCCCTGGCCCTGGCGGCCACGCCCCACCGGGGTCCCGTCTTCCTCGACGTGCCCATGGACGAGCTGTTCTCGTTTGCGACCGTGCCGATCCCAACGGCGCAGCGACGCCAGCCGCTCGCGCCAGACACCGACGCGCTCGCGGGCGTGGCCCGGCTGCTGGCCGGGGCGGAGCGGCCGGTGCTCGTGCTCGGCTCGGACGTGTGGGCCGACCGGGCCGAGGATGCGGCGCGGCGCGCTGCCGAGGCGCTCGGGCTCCCGGTGGTCGCCAACGGCATGGGCCGCGGGATCGTGGCCCCGGGCTCCGGGCTGCTGGTCACCCGGGCCCGCTCGGTCGCGTTCGGCTCGGCCGACCTGGTGCTGGTGGCCGGCGCGCCGCTCGACTTCCGGCTCGGCTACGGCTCGTTCGGGGGCGCCGGCGGCGCCCCGCCGGCCAGGGGCGTGCACCTGGCCGACGCGCCCGGCCAGCTGGCGCGGCACGTCGACCTCGCCGGCGCGGCCGCAGGCGACCTGTCGCTCGTGCTCGACGGGCTGGTGGACCGCACCTTGCAGCAGGGTGGGCGTGGGCCGGCGTGGGCCGGCTGGCTGGGGCGGCTGCAGGGCGCGGCCCGGGAGGCGGCCGAGCGCGACCGCGAGCTGCTCGACAGCGAGGCCGACCCGGTCCACCCGGCCCGCGTCTACGGCGAGCTGCGCCGGACCCTGGCCGACGACGCGGTCGTGATCGGGGACGGCGGCGACTTCGTGTCGTTCGCGGGCAAGTACGTCGAGCCGGCACGGCCGGGCTGCTGGCTCGACCCCGGCCCGTACGGCTGCCTCGGCACGGGCCTGGGCTACGCCGTCGCCGCCCGCCTGGCCCGGCCCGACGCCCAGGTCGTGCTCCTGCTCGGGGACGGCGCAGCCGGGTTCTCCCTGATGGACGTGGACACGCTGGTCCGCCACGGGCTGCCCGTGGTCATGGTCTGCGGCAACAACGGCGCCTGGGGGCTCGAGAAGCACCCCATGCAGCTCCTCTTCGGCTACGACGTGGCCGCCGACCTGCAGCCGGGCTGCCGGTACGACCAGGTCGTTGCCGCCTTGGGCGGCGCCGGGGAGCTGGTCACGACCCCGGACGGCATCGGGCCGGCGCTGCGCCGGGCGTTCGACTCGGGCGTGCCCTACCTCGTCAACGTCGTCACCGACCCCAAGGCCGCCTACCCGCGGGCCACCACAGGCATCTGACCCCGGCCCGGGATGCGAGGACCCCGTGCGGCCTGACCGCGGCCTACCGGCCTCGGGCCGCGGCCCGAACGAACCCGTCCCGGTCGGCCCGCGCGGACGTATCGTGGGTGCCATGCGCGACGGTGAGCCGGACGCCGGGCTGTTCGGGCCGGGGAGCGTCTCCTGGCAGGTGCTGCGGGAGGCGTCGGTGATGATCGGCGGCGTCCGGGCCCTGCTCATGCACGCCGCCCATCCCCTGGTGGTGGCGGGTGCACGCCAGACCGGCATGTACGAGCGCGACCCGTGGCGACGGCTCGAGCGGACCCTGCGCCAGACCTTCACCGTGGTGTTCGGCACCCGGCAGGAGGCGGCCGCCGCGTCCAGGCGGATCGACGACGTCCACCGGGCCATCAAGGGCGTGGACACGGTGACCGGCCTGCCCTACGACGCCCGCGACCCGGAGCTGCTGCTGTGGGTGCACGCCTGCCTGGTCTCGAGCTTCCTGCACTTCGAGCGGCTGACCATCGGCCGGCTCGACGACGCCGGGCGGCAGGCGTTCCACGTCGAGCAGCTGGCGACCGTGGCGCCGCTCGGCCTGCCCGCCGACCGCATCCCACCCACCTTCGCGGAGCTCGAGGCGTACCTGGACGGCGTGATGGCAAGCGGGGCCCTGCGGCCGACCGACGGTGCCCGCTCGGTGGCGGCCCTGGTCCGGGACCCGCCCGACGGGGTGCCGCGCCGCTGGCTGTGGCGCCTGGTGAGCTTCCTCGCCTTCCACAGCCTGCCGCCGGAGCTCCGCTCGCTGTACGGCGTCCGCCACACCCGTGTCGACGAGCTCCGCCTGCGCGCCGTCTGCGGGGCGATGCGGCTCGACCGCCCGCTCATGCCGCCACAGCTGCGGTTCATCGCCCCGGCCCTGCTGGCCGGCGCCCGCCTGCGCGGCCAGCAGGTGCGGGTGGCCGAGGCCGGCCTGTTCCTGGAGGGCCGCGGCAGGCGCTGACCGGGCGCCGGCAACGAGGCGGCTCACTGCATACGAGGACCCCGGCCCTGTGGACGAGAGCCTGCCGCGCGCCGCGGGTGGGCTGTATGGTGTGCCGACCGTCGACCCTTGTCGAGGAGCGCCGCACATGGAATGGGAACGACGCGCCACCCAGCTCTGCGAGCGGGTGCTGGCCAGCGAAGGGCCGCTCTCGCCCGAGCAGCTCGCGCGCCGCCTGACGGCGGCCGGGCTGACCCTCCCCCCAGACCCCGGGCCGTGGCTGGAGGTCCTGCTCGACGACGCGGACGAGCTCTACCACCTGCCGGACGGCCGCATCGCCAGCCTCCACGCCCTGCTCGATGGCGTGACCGTCACCCACCGGGTCTCGGCCGGCGAGGCGGCCGACGGCGTGGTCGCGGTCGAGCCCGACCTTACGCTGCTGCTCGCCGCCGCCGATGCCGACGCCGACGGCGTGCTGCACCTGGCCGCCGGAGGCAGCGTCGAGGTCGCCCCCGCCGGGGAGCCCGAGAGCGGCGTCGGCGGCGACCACCCACTCGCCGACCGCTGGGTCGCCACCGGACCGCGCGGCTGGCTGGGCGGCGCGGCCCCCGGCGACCTGCTCGCCTTCCGGCTCGCCGACGGGTTCCTGCACGTCGGCCGGGCCGATGCCGACCCGGAGGGCGGCGAGGCGGCCGGCAAACGGCTCGCCCACGCGTTCGAGGCGGCCGGCGGGGACGGCGACCCGGTCGAGAGCGCCGCCGTGGTGCTGATCGCTCGTGCCGACGCCCCCAGCCTGCTCGAGCGCCCGCTCCCGCCAGTGCCCGAGCTGCTCGCCGGCGCCGGGCTCGAGGTCCACGGCGAGTGGGTCGGCACGCCGGGCACCGACTGGGACGAGGTGGAGGCTGACGCGCTGGCCGAGGACGAGGTCCGCGCCCTGTTCGGCCTCGACGACGAGGGCGTGGAGGCCCTGGGGCTGCTGCTCGCCGCGTTCGAGCTGGCCCGCCGCTCCGGCCTGGAGGCCGCAGTCGCCAGGGACGACGGCGAGGAGACGCTGCACGCGCTCGCCCACGCCATGTCCTGGCCTGGGGTGGCCGAGGCGTTCGTGAGCGCGACCTTCGGCAGCGACCCCGACGAGCAGCCGCTGGTCCGCGAGCTGGCCGGCGCGCTCGTGCCCGCCTGCGACGACGCGGCCGGGCCACGGTTCGTGCTGGCCTGCTGCGCCGAGCACCGCGGCGACACCCTCGCCGCCGAGACACACCTGGCCGAGGCGATCGAAGCCGACCCCGACGACGAGGCCGCCCTGCTCGATACGGCGTGGTACGCCGAGGACCGGGGCAACGCGGCCGCCGCCCTCGCCTACCTGCGCCGAGCCGAGGTCGACCCCGACGACCAGACCGCCGCCCGCCTGCAGGGCTTCGCCGAGCCCGGACCGGCCAGCACCGGGCGGAACGAGCCCTGCCCGTGCGGCTCGGGCCGCAAGCACAAGGTCTGCTGCGGCCCCCGCAACGGTCACCCGCTGCAGGACCGGGCCGGCTGGCTCTGGCACAAGGCGGTCACCTTCCTGCTCCGGCCCGGCCAGCGCATGCGCGTGCACGACCTCGCGGTTGCCCGCGCCGGCGGCGACCCAGAGGACCCGGCCTGGGTGGGCGCGGCCCTGCACGATCCCTTGGTGCACGACCTCGGGCTGTTCGAGGCGGGTGGGCTCGCGGCGTTCCTCGACGCCAGGGGGGTCCTGCTCCCGGCCGACGAGCTGGCCCTCGGCCGCTCCTGGGCCGGCTCAGCCGGTCGCGGCCTCTACGAGGTGGTCGAGGCCGACCCAGGCGGGCGCCTCGGCCTGCGCGACGTGCGGACCGGCGCGCGGCTCGACGTCACCGCCACCGGCCAGCCCCACCCGCGCGCCGGACAGCTCGTGTCCGCCCGGGTGGTGCCCGCCGGGGTTGGACATCAGCTCCTCCTCGGCGCGGTCCCGGTGCCCCCAGCCCGCCGGGACGCCCTGCTCGCCTTCGCCGACACCGACCCCGGCCCGGTCGGGCTGGCCGCCTGGCTCACCAGCGCCAGCACCCGACCGGCAGCCCCCGACGACCCGGCCTGACCACACCCACCGGTGGACGATCCGACCTCCTCGGTCCGGCCCCAGCGCGAGATCACCCTCAACGCGCTCCGGGCGCTCCACGCGAGTGGGTGGCGCGCCCGCGAGATAGGCTCTGGGCGCGCAGGATGCTCCACCACCACAAGCGCGTGAGGTGAGTCAATTGGCCCTGGCGGCATCGGCCCGCGTCCATTCCTGGCATGGTGAGGCCGCGGTCACCCTGGCCGCCGCGGACCTCACCGCCACCTTCCTGCCGGAGCTGGGCATGCTCGGCGCCTCCCTCACCCGCCAGGGCGAGGAGCTGCTCGCCCTGCCCGGTGGCCTCGAGGGCTACCGGCAGGGCCACGTCACCGGGCTCCCCCTGCTCGCGCCCTGGGCCAACCGGCTCTCCACCCGCCACTTCCGCGCTGCCGGCGTGGACGTGGACCTCGACGGCGTCGAGCTGCACACCGACCCTGGCGGCCTGCCCATCCACGGGACCGTGACCGCCCACCCCGGCTGGCGCCTCACCCGCCTGGACACCAGCGGGAGCGGGGCGGTCATGGCCGCCCGGCTCGACTACGGCGCGCAGCCGGAGCTGCTGGTCGCCTTCCCCTTCCCCCACGCCATCGAGGTCGAGGCGGGCGTGGACAGGACGAGGCTGACCGTCACGACGACCCTGCGGCCAACCGGCGACCAGGCCGTGCCGGTCGCGTTCGGCTGGCATCCCTACCTGCGCCTGCCCAGCGGGCCGCGCCAGGGCTGGTGGCTGGTGCTGCCCGACCGGGACCACCTCGAGCTGGACCGACGCGGGATCCCGACCGGGGCACGGGCCTGGGAGCCGGCCGAGCGGGAGCCGATCGCCGACCGGACCTTCGACGACCTCTACGCGCTCGCCGGCGACCCCGTGCTCGGACTGGACGCCGAGGGCTGGCGGCTTGCGGTCCGGTTCGGGCAGGGGTACCCGTACGCGCAGGTGTTCGTTCCCCCCGACGAGGACTTCGCCTGCCTGGAGCCGATGACCACCCCCACCGACGCGCTCACCGCCGACGCCTGCCCGCTGGTCGACCCGGGCGGGTCGTTCACCGCCCGCTTCTCGATCGAGGTCGAGCCGGCCGGGTGACCGCCAGCGTATCCAGCCCCGCCACCAGCAGCGCGACCCGGCCGGGGTGCTGGTGGCGCTGCTGCGCGCACCCGGCCCGGTCCTGGCCGACCTGCAGCTGCCCACCCTGGCCCGGGGTCCGTGAGCCCTGCCCGGCGCACCCCGCCACCGGTGCGCTACTAGAGAGCCGGTCGTGGATCAGCGACTGTCCGACTTGCGGACAAGCGGGTGTGGTCATGACCTGCGCGTCTTCCGTGCCGGCAGAAGCGCAATCAGCCCGACCCGGATACCCACGGCTCCCTAGGCAGGTCACCAGAAGTTCTGCCCATAACCCGGGTCAGCGACCAGGGCCTTCCCGTCAAGTTACGGACAGGACTTCTGAGCAGGTGCTTAGGCGGCGCCACCATCGGCTGCGGAGAGGGGGGGACAGTCTCTTACGGATGCAGGAAGCCGGGGACGTCGAGTGACACCCGCATCAAGCTCGGCCGCCGCGGCGGGGGCTCGGGGAAGAACGGGAACGCCGCGTTGGTCACGTACAGCTCGAACCTGTCGCCTTGGTGGCCGAACGCGGCGGCGGTCGGGCCATCCAGGCCATCGATATCCGTGAGCAGGGTCTCGACCGACCCATCGGGCGCGATGCGCAGCAGCGTGTTGAACGGGTCGGTGCCACAGTACAGGCTGCCGTCCACGTCGAACGCAAAGTCGTCGCAGAACACGCCGCTCGCGTGGATCCTGGAGGCGCCGGCGCTGCCGTCCGGTGCCACCTTGATGGCGACGATCGTGCTCTGGGACGGGTTCGAGACGTACATCTCGCCCTCGAACAGCTTCAGCCCGTTCGGCCCCGGCAACCCGACGCCTTCCACCGCGAGCTTCTCGCCGCTCGCCCAGACCTCCGCCGTCCCGCCCTCGTCGGACACCCGCCAGATCACGCCCAGCGCGGAGTCGGCGGCGTACACATCGCCGCGGTGCTGCACGATCCCGTTGGGCAGCGCCTCCAGCGGGAGGGCCGCGATGCGCGCCGGCTCCCCCTCGCGCGGGAGCTTCCATACCCCGCGGCTGTCCGGATCACACGACGCAAGGTTTGCATACAGGTTGCCGTGCTCATCGAGGGTGATCCCCGTGAGCCCGGCGAAGAAGGGGCCGCAGAATGTGAGCGGCGGCGCGCCCAGGGGCAGCTCGGCAACGGTCGACTGCGTGCCGTCAGGGACGATCTTCCGGATCTCGCCCGTCAGCGCAAGGCTGATGTACTTGTTGTTGTGGTTGTCGATCGCGATACTCTCGGGCGTCTCCAGCGCGCCGGCGTCGAAGAGCGCGACGGTCTCGACCGGCTCCTGCGCGTCAGGGTGCGCGGAGGCGGCGGTCGGAGAAAGCAACGTCGCAACCCCGATGAGGGCCGCGACAAGGATGCCGGTCGTAACCTGGCTCGTCCTGTGCATGAATAGTTCCTCCTCGGCGCATCCTCTGCGCCGCTCGACCATCCTGCACTGGCATCGCTGCGACGGACTAACCAACTACCCAATCGAACACCCTGTCGACCGGTCACCCTTGCGTGCTCAAGCCGCTTTCCCGGTGTGATCCCGCGCCGCCTTCCGCGGGTGAGGAGATGAAGAAAGTGCCGCTGAACTTGACCACGCGGCACCTCCGCAGGTCCGGCGGGAACGTACTGGTCAGCACCCCAATTGCGATCCGGTCCGACAGCCGCTCCTGGACCAGCGGCTGACCTGCCCGGCTCGTGGCACCCCGCCCTCCCCGCAACGCGCGGAATGCACCATACCAGACAAGCAAACCTAAAGAGGATCGCCCGTTCCGGTGACAGGCACGGACGTGCTCCTACAGCTCATTGGGCTGCACGGCCTCGGCGCTGTCGCCCGGAAGCGCGAGCCTCTGTAAGTTATCGGCATCGGGCCTAGCAGCTCGTCAGACGTGATTTGCGGGGTAGAGGTGCTTGAGCTTGTCACCCAGCTGGCCGGGATCTCGGCGTCCAGGGCGCGCTGGAGCAGGATCCGGGCCGGCGTAGGCCAAGAACACCCCGAGCTGGCAGTTGTCGACCTTGCCGGCCGTGCCCGAGTACTGGCGTTGCACCCTCACCGAGGTGGTGCCCTTTTTGAGGAACCCGGTCTCGTCCACCACCAGCACCGCCTGCGGGAAGCGCTCGAAGGTGGTGTGGCCACGATCGGGCGAGGTGCGAGACACTGGCAGGCACGGCCTGCTACTTCCGTGTGGTAGCTCCGCCCGCTTTCCGTTTGGGAGGCTATGGCATGCGGCGACTGAACCCCGTACTCGGCAATGTTCGCTGGTCGGACCAGGTGCAGCAGCTGGCAAGGTGGCTGAACCCGGTGGCGG
>Ga0137369_10002361_pt1 | contig 19329 bp, 16 predicted proteins | sample SagtaG_12_FD_104918 | JGI IMG/M metagenome (GOLD analysis project Ga0137369, IMG submission 104918) | Vadose zone soil microbial communities from Sagehorn Ranch, Mendocino, California, USA - Sage1_L_113_16 metaG | ecosystem: Environmental > Terrestrial > Soil > Vadose zone | place: USA... | reverse complement strand
GGGAGCTTCACCGATCCGCCCTCTGCGGCCTCTGCGGCCTCTCCGGCTCCCGCGGCTCGTGCGGTGATGCCGCCGGCGCCGAGAAGGGCGGCGCCGAAGAAGATCTCGCCGACCTGCTCGAGGGTGGAGCGCTCCCAGGGGAGGACGACGTCGCCGTGGGCGGTGGGGAGATATTTGTCGACGTGGGAGGCGAATTCGCGGATCAGGGCGGCGGGCTCGTGGTTTTCGAGCATGGCCTGCATGACTCGGCCGGTGTTGGTGCCCTCAAGGGCCGTGCTCCTCCACAGCCACACATCCATGGCGTCCTTGTCGTGGGCGAGCCAGGACAGGTCTGTGTTGAGTCGTCCTCCTCGTACGGCGGCGATGGACCGCAGCAGCGACAGGGCGGTGAGCTGTTGGCGGGTGGGTGGGGCCGGACCAGGGCCGCCTGTGTAGTTCGTGGAGGAGGACGACCCTGACGGCGTCGCACGTCCTCAACTGACCGGCTGGCGCCGGTCTTGAGATCACGCCGCGCGGAAAGCCGCGCCGGCGCGCTCGTTCGCCCGCTTGATATCGCCGTGGAAACGCCTGTGCACGTAAAGCTTCTCGTCCCCGATACGGACTTTCGCCCACATGCCTCTGGGCGGGCCGATCACCGTCTGGCGCGGCAGCCGAGCGATCACCCCCCGCTTGGTCGGGGTGGTGCCGGTGAGCTTGCTCGCTCCGACAACCAGGATCGCCTGGTTGGTCACGACGATGATGCGGCGGGTCGCCGCCAGCGTGCCCAGCACCCCCAACGGTCCATTGGCCAGCCACGGCGTGATACCGCCCTGAGCGAGGAACACCTGCTCAACCTGCTCCCCTGGCTGCAGATGGGGTCGGACCCGCTTCCGCAGCTTGTCACGCAGCGCCATCTCATCTCCTGACTTGACACCCGGTCCCAACAGACCAGGATCCAGCGCGGACTGGACCATCGAGCGCCAGAAGCTACCGCGCCAGGACGGAGGTGACAAATACCTCCCATACCGCCCAAGCGGTGACCGTGCCCACCCCACCCCGCTCGCGCTAGAGAGAGTCGCGGCAGCTCGCGAGCTCAACCTCCTCTTTGCGGGGCGGGTCCGCCCCGGGCCGCGTGCACGTCTGCGCTGCGATGCCATTGGCACAGGTCAGAAGGGCCTCCAGCGGTGCCGCGTCCAGTGCCTCCAGGTCGCCCCGGTCGAGGGCGCCCTGGTGGTGCAGCCAGGCAAGGGCCGCGGACGTGAACGCGTCCCCGGCCCCCACCGTGTCCACGACCGACACTTCTGGAGTTGCGGCTCTGGCCTGTGCCGTCGTCCCAACCGCCAACGAGCCGTCCTTCCCCAGGGTGACCAGGACCAGAGCGGGCCCCAGTCCGAGCCACCGCGATGCGACCGCCTCGGGAGGCTGGTGCGGGTACAGCCAGGCCAGGTCTGCCCTGCTCACCTTGACCAGGTCCACCAGGCTCACCCAGCCCTCCAGCCGCCGAAGATAGGCATCCCGGTCGGCGATGAGGCTGGGCCGCACGTTCGGATCGAGGGACAGCGGGCGACGGCGCGACTCCCGGCGCATGAGTCCCTCGAGCGTGGAGGCCCCCGGCTCGAGCACCAGTGAGATCGAGCCGAAATGCATGGCCGCGTCCCCAGGAATCGCGGGCAGGTGCTCGGGGAGAAGCATCCGGTCGGCCGTGCGCTCACTGTAGAAGGAATATTCCGGCTCCCCGTCACCGGTGTGGACGAAGGCCAGCGTGGTGGCCTCCTCGGCATCGACCAGATACATCGGCGAGACCTGGCTCGCCGCAAGGTGATGTCGCAACAGGCGGCCAAAGACATCAGTGGAGATGCGGCCGAGGAAGGCCACCGGGACGTCCAGGCGACCGAGACCGATCGCCACGTTGTACGGCGACCCGCCGGGATGCGGGAGGTACCCGGTGCCCGCCCCGCAACGAGCTGGGGTCATGTCGATAAGGGCCTCTCCCGCGACCAGGATCATCCTTCCATCTCCCTGGTCGCGCGGTCGAATGCCTGGACGATTTCGTCGGTGAGGGGTTCCGTGAAGAAATCCTGGCTCACCGCTGGCGAGAGCGCGAAGCAGGATAGGCCCTCCTGTGCCAGCGCGACCAGATCGCTGAGGCTTCGCAGGCTGGCTACCAGGATCCTGGTCGGGCTCCCAACCGCTCTGAGTGCGCGCTGCATGGCGATGATCTCAGCCTGGGCTTGGCGACCGGCGTCATTCATCCGACCGAGGTACGGAGCCACGTAGTGGGCGCCCGCCGCGGCTCCGAGCAGGGCCTGCTGGGCGTTGTAGACCGCCGTCAGTAGGACGGGATGGCCGCGCCGCACGAGGATGACCGCCGCTCGAACGCCCTCCTGGGTGACAGGCAACTTGACCACGACGTTGGGGCCGATGGCGCGCAGGCTCTCCGCGCATTTGACCAAGGCCTCGTCATCCTGTCCCCACGCCTGGATGAACACCTCCTGGGCGCCCGCCGAGGTGGCCCAGTCGTAGAGATCAGGCAGGTCGGCCGTGTTCAGGGCCGCCCGGCGCAGAAGCAGGGGGTTGGTCGTGAGCCCGCGGAACAGTCCGGCTCTGAGGAGCGGTTCGGCTTCGGTCCGGATGGCCGTGTCCAGGTAGAGCTGCAACATCGGACGGTTCCTAATCCGACTCGTCGGTGCCAGCCGCGGCGACCGCTCCTGCTCGTGCCTCACCGGGGAAGAAGGTGCTCCACGGCATCCGCAGCGGCTGGTCCTGACCGACCACAGCGTGCAGGTGGCGCATCAACGGGAAGTCCTGCTCCCCGATGATCCCACGATCGGTCAGCTTGGGCAGTGCCCCGCCGATGACCTGGATCGCCGCTGCGCCCTCAAGGGTGATCTCGCCCATCCGCGCTCGCGCGCCGGAGAAGCGCAGGCCGGTGCCGAGCAGGCGGCCCACCCGCACATTGCGGCCGCCCGTGCTGGTTACGAACAGGTCCCCCACGCCGGACAGGCCGTAGGGCGTTTCGGGCCGCCCGCCCAGCAGGCGCACCATCTGGGCGATCTCGGTCGCCCCCTGCGCGAACAGGGCCGCTTCGTAGTTGTGGTTGCGGTCGGGGCTGTCGCCCTGGCCGATCCGATCCAGGACGCCCTCGGCGAACCCGACGCCCACGGCGTAGCAGTTCTTCATCGCGGCGGACGCCTCGACGCCGACCAGATCGGTGGACGTCCACACGTGGTACCAGCCGGTTCGGAAGGTCGCGGCCAGGCGGTCCAGCGCGGCCTGCTCGTGGCCGGTGAAGACCACGCAGGTATCGCGACGGGCCGCCACCTCGCCCGCGATCGACGGGCCGCCGATCGCCGCCCAAGGGATGCGTGAGCGCAGCTCGGGCGGGACCTGCTCGGCGAGCACGTCGGGCAGGATGCGGAGGTCGCCGTCTTCGTTGGCCGCCATGCCCTTGGCGATCGCGATCACCAGCATCTCGGGCTGGAGCAGCGCGGCGAGCCGCTGACCCGCCCAGCGCACGCCAAAGGAGTTGACCCCGCTCACGACGATCTCGGCGCCGCCGAATGCCGCCTCGATCTCCTCGACCTGGTATGGGCGGACCGACTCGGGGAGGCTCCGTTTAAGTCCGGGATGGACGCCCGTGGCCCGGATGCTGTCGATGATGTCCCGGTCGAGGTGGGTGCCGACCAGGCGGATGTCGTGGCCGTTGTCGGCCAAGGGGAACGTCAGGGCCGAGCCCATAACGCCCGATCCCAGGATCGCAACGGTGGTCATGACCGAGGCCTCCTCATGGGAATTCGGCGTGCAGTTTCCACAGCTGCTGGAGCTGCGGCTGGATCGCCGGGAACAGCGGCCGGTAGACCTGGGTGAACAGGTTGTCGTAGAGCTTGCGGGCGCGGTCATCGGGCTGGAAGCTCCCGGCCACGTCGGTCATCGCCGCCGAGGCCTCCTCGACCGAGGGGTACCAGCCGACGCCGACTGCGCAGAGGATCCCAGCGCCGAGGTTGGTCGCCTCCGCGGTATGTGCCCGGATGACGGTGGCTCCCAGCACGTCGGCCATGATCTGGCACCAAAGGTCGCTCTTCGACCCGCCGCCGAGGATCACGTACTCGTGGATGCGCTCGCCCGTGGCGGCCTGGATGCCCTCCATCGCCAGCCGGTGCTCGTAGGCGATGCCCTCCTGGATCGCGCGGAACAGGTGCTGGCGGCGGTGCCCGTGGCGCCAGCCAACCACGATCCCGCTCGCCGCGGGGTCCCAGTACGGGCTCGTCACGTGGTTCCAGTACGGCACGAGCAGCAGCCCGCCCGCCCCCGGACCGATGTCGCGCGCCGCGGCCTCGTAGCGGTCGAAGTCGGCACGCTCCTCGAGCGAGTCGCCGAAATGGCGCATGAACCACGTCATCGTCGCCAGGCCGCCGCGCAGGACGTTCTCGAACAGGAACGTGTTCGGGGCACCGCCGTACAGGGTTCGGCACGACCGGTCGGTGAGGTAGCTGCGGCCGACCGGGCCGCCGGTCACCGCGGTGCCGAGGTTGAGGTAGGCCCGATCCAACGAGGTCACGCCCGCGCCCAGGCAGGCCGCCTGGCCGTCGCCGAGGCCGGCCACGACCGGGATGCCCGCCGGCAACCCGGCTGCCCGCGCCGCCTCGGCGGTCACCTCGCCGATGACCTCGCCGGGCTTGACGGTGTCACAGAACTGCTCAGGACGAAGCCCGATGGCGGCGATCAGGTCGTCCGCCCATGCCTCCCGCTCGATGTCGGTGAGCCCGAACGAGTCCGCCGAGGCGAGGCTCGTCGTGAACCTTCCGGTCAGCCGCTGCACGAGGAAGCCGTGGACGTCCATGAACCGGTAGGTGCGCACGACGACCTCTGGCTCGTGCTGCACGAGCCACAGCAGCTTCGAGGACGCCTGCGCGACCGAAGGACCCCGACCCGTGCGCCGATGCAGCTCCTCGTGCCCGAAGCGCTCACCCAGCTCGTCGAGCTGCGCCTGCGACCGCACGTCGTCCCACAGGATCGCATTGCGCAGCGCATCGTTGCCCTCATCGACCGGCACGAACGACTCGCGCTGGTGGGTGATGCAGATCCCGGCGATGCGGTCGGCATCGATGGTGTCCACGAGGCCGGTGATGGCCAGCTGGACGGCCTCCCACCAATCCTCCGCCCGCTGCTCACTTTGGAGCGGTCGAAGGCGGAGCTGTTCGAGGGGAGCCCGGGCCTCGGCGGCGGCCTTCCCGCTGCGGTCCCAGGCCACCACCTTCGCCGCGGTGGTGCTGCAGTCGATCCCGATCGCCAAATCCCCCATCCCGCTCCTCCCATGGCTCCACGAGCAGAGCGACCGCGTTCGCCAGCCAGTCGATCCCTCCGTCGCTGTGCGGTCGGGTAGATGTTGGCATAGGAGGAAGACTCACCGGGACAGGCCGACCGGTCACGCTGTCTGGCCGTCGGTTGCTGGGACCACCTGGATCTTGAGACCGTCGCCGCTGCGAAAGGCCGCGATCGCGGCGTCGTAGCCGTCGAGCGCGATGCGGTGGGTGATCATGGCGGCCGCGTCGATCGCGCCACCGACGAGCAGGTCGCGTGCCCGCTCGAAGCTGTGCAGGACCGCCATCGAGCCGACGATCGTGATCTCCTCGTTGTAGACCCGGAAGGGCGAGAAGGTCGCGGCCGCCTCGGCCGGCGTCACCCCGAACATGAGAAAGGTCCCGCCCCGCCTCACTCGCCGCAGCCCATCCTCGATCGCGACGACCACGCCCGTGGCGTCGATCACGATCTCCCAGCCGTGCGGGCGGTCCAGGTCGTCCGCGGATGTAGCGGTGCGGTCGGCCCCGAGCCGTTCGGCGACGGGAAGGCGGCTCTCCTTGATGTCCACCACGTCCACCGTGGCGGCGCCCGCCCGCCGGGCGAGCTGGGCCATCAGCAGCCCCATCGTCCCTGCCCCGTAGATCAGGTAGCGGTCGGCGAGCTTGGCGCCGAGCCGGTCGAAGCCGTGCACCGCGCAGGACAGCGGCTCGACCAGCGTGCCCCACGCGCGCGGCAGGTCGGCGGGAAGGATGAAGGCGTTGGCGGCTGGCGCGGCAACCAGCTCCGCGCACGCCCCCGCCCTGGTGACGCCGATCGCGGCATAGTTTTCGCACAGGTTCTCTCGCCCGGCCTGGCAGGAGTGGCACTCCCTGCAGGGCAGGTTCGGGTCGACCGCGACGAAATCACCGACCCGAAGGTGCTCCACCTCGCGCCCGACGGCCACGACCTCGCCGCAGAACTCGTGGCCCGGGATGATCGGGTAGTGCGTCGACGGCAACTCGCCCTTGAGGATGTGCATGTCCGTGCCGCAGATGCCACAGGCTTCGACCTGGATGAGCGCTTCGCGCGGTCCCGGAGTCGGATCGTCAACCCGCTGGATGCTGACCTTGCCGGGCCGCTCGACGACGACCGCATTCACTTGACGGCGCCCATGGTCAGGCCGCGGACGAGCTGCTTCTGCGCGATCCAGCCGGCCAGCAGCACCGGCAGGGACGCCATGGTCGCAGCCGCCGACAGCCGCGCCCAGAACAGCCCCTCGCTGGTGATGAAGCCGACCAGGAACACCGGCACGGTCGCCGCGCGGGAGGAGGTGAGGTTCACCGCGAAGAAGAACTCGTTCCAGGAGAAGATCACACAGATGAGCGCGGTCGCCGCGATACCCGGCGCGACCAGCGGCAGCACCACGCGCACCAGCTCCTGGCGCAGGCTCGCCCCGTCGATGCGGGCGGCCTCCATGATTGCCGTGGGGACCTCGAGGAAGAACGAGCGCAGCATCCAGACCGCGATCGGCATGTTCATCGCCGTGTAGAGGATGATCAGCGCGGTCACGGTGTCCAACAGCTGCGCATCGCGCGCGATGACATAGATCGGGACGATCGCGCCGACCACCGGCAGAAACCGCGTGGAGATGAAGAAGAACAGCACGTCGCGCCACTTCTCGACCGGCTTGATCGCCAGCCCGTAGGCGCAGGGGATGGCGAGCGCCAGCACCAGCAGGGTCGAGACGACGGTGGCGGTGGCGGAGTTGATCAGGAACGGGGCGAAGTCACGGTCGAAGATCGCCCGGTACTGGTCCAGGGTCGGGGTGAACACCAGCTTGGGGGTGCTGGTGAAGGCGTCGGCCTCCTGCTTGAAGCCGGTCAGGAACATCCACAGCACGGGGAAGAAGAAACCGATGGCTGCGATCCACGCGAGTGTCGGCCCCAGCAGCCGCCCCACGCGGAAGCGGCCGGGGCGGGGGGTTCTGTCCGCGACGCGGCCCGGTGCTCGCTCGGCGACAGTGCTCATCGCGGCGCCAACTCCTCTCCCTTGAACAGGTTCGACAGGACCCGCAGCGCGATGGTCGCGATGATGATCGTGCCGATGGTGGTGACGATCGCCAGCGCGGCCGCCTGGCCGATCTCGAAGCGGCGGAAGGCCTGCAGATACAGGAAGTAGGGCAGGTTGGTGGTGGCCTGACCCGGGCCGCCCTGGGTGATGATGAAGATCGAGTCGAACGTCTGCACGATGAAGATGGAGCCGAGCAGCACGCACAGCTCCAGGTAGGTCCGCAGGTGGGGTAGGGTCAGGCGGCGGAAGATCTGCCAGTTGCCGGCCCCGTCGACCCGGGCGGCCTCGAGGATGTCGATCGACTGGCTCTGCAGCCCCGACAGCAGGATGATCATCATGAACGGCGTCCACTGCCACACCGCCACCGTGATGATCGTGGGCATCGGGAACTTGCTCGCCCAGTCCAGCGTGCCGACGCCGAACGGCTTGAGCACGAAGTTCACGATGCCGAACACCGGGTGGAACATCGTCGTCTTCCACAGCAGCGCCCCGGCGACCGGCATGATCAGGAACGGCGAGATCAGCAGGGTTCGCACCACGCCGCGGCCGCGGAACTTCCGGTCCAGCAGGATCGCCAGGATCAGGCCGATGACCAGCGAGAAGATCACGGCCGATGCGGTGAAGCCCACGGTGTTGAAGACGGCGGTCCGGAAACCGGTCTGGCTGAAGACCGAACCGTAGTTGGAGAGGCCGACGAAGTGTCGGGTGCCCGGCCGGAGCAGGTTCCAGGACTGCAGGCTGTACCAGATGGTGATCACGAACGGGATCTGGGTGACCACGATTGTATAGAGCATGGCCGGCAGGACCAGGGAGCGCCGCGCCCAGCGGTCGCGGCGCTCCACCGCTGCCTTTGCCCCTCGCTCCCTGAGCGCAACCGCGCCTTCTCTGGCGCGATCCCCGGTGACGGTCACGGCGCCTCCAATCCAGGACGGGCTCCGCCTCTGGAGCGCTGCTGGCAGGATCTATTTCTTGTAACCGGCCTCCTTGGCCACCTGCTCGGCCTGCTGCTGCCCCTTCTGCAGGGCCTGGTCGACCGTCTGCCTGCCGGCGATCGCCGCCGAGATCTCCTGGGCGACCGCCGTCCCGAGCGACTGGAACTCGGGGATGAGGACGTACTGCACGCCGGTGTAGGGTCGCGGCTGGGTCCCGGCCTTGGTCACATCGGCCTGGTCGATCGATTTGAGGGTCAGGTCGGCGAAGGCGGCGGCCGCCTGCTTGTACTCAGGAATCTGATAGGTGGACAGGCGGCTGCCAGGGGGAACGCGCGCCCAGCCGAGCTGCTCGCCGACCAGCTTGATGTAGTCCTTGGAGGTGGCCCACGACATGAACTTCCAGGCGGCGTCCTTCTTCTTGGAGGTCGAGGGCATCGCCAGCGACCACGCCCACAGCCAGCCGGACCACGTGGTGTCCTTGACCGGAGCCGGCGCATAGCCGTTCTTGCCGACCACCTTGCTGCTCTTGGGGTCCTCGAGAAGGCTGGCCGCCACGGTCGCGTCGTACCACATCGCCGCGTGGCCCTGGCTGTAGGCCGTCAGGCACTCGGTGAAGCCGGCGTTCGGCGCGCCAGGCTCACCGGCCTGCTTGACGAGGTTGACGTAGAACTGCGTGGCCTGCTTGAACGGCGCCTCGGTGAGCTGGGCGTTCCAGTTCATGTCGTACCAGCGGCCGCCGAAGGTGTTCACCACGGTGTTGAGCGGCGCGAACACCTCACCCCAGCCGGGCAGGCCGCGCAGGCAGATCCCGGCCTGGTTCTTCTTCGGGTCGTTGAGCTTGTGGGCGAACTGGGCGACCTGGTCCCAGGTGGGCTGCGCGGGCATCTTCAGCCCGGCCTGGTCGAAGAGGTCCTTGCGGTACATCAGGAACGACGACTCGCCGTAGAACGGCACCGCGTACAGCCCGCTGTTGTAGGACAGCGCCTTGGCGACCGTGGGGATCAGGTCGTTCACGTCGTAGCTGGGATCCTTCTGGGTGTACGGGCTGAGGTTTTCGATCCAGCCGTTCTTGGCCCACTGCGGCGCTTCGAAGGTCCCGATCGTCACCACGTCGTACTGGCCGCCCTTGGTGGCGATGTCCTGGGTTACCCGGTCGCGCAGCTCGTTCTCGGGCAGGATCACGAACTTGACCGTGATGTCTGGATTATCCTTCTCGAAGTTACTGGCCAGCTTCTGGATATCCTGCATCTGCGGGTTGGCGACCGTCGCGACGGTGATGGTGGTCTTGCCACCGCCGCCACCGCCGCCACCGCCAGCGCCCCCACAGGCGCTGGCGACCAGGGCGAGGACGAGTAGAAGAGCCCACGGAACCTTGCGCCAGGCGTCAACGGCAACGCGATCTCGCATCGACCCACCTCCGAGTGGGGCACCGCCCGCTCGCAAGGGTCACGATCGAGCGGTGCGGTCGGGAGCCCTCAAGAGGGCGAGATGTAAATATCGGTGATCGAGGGTTGTGCCGCCCGCCGTCCGAGACCCGTGGGCGGCAGCTTTCCGAGGGGAGCACACGGCCGAGCCACTGCGGTCTCGAGTGACCTCGGGACGGAGGAATCTGAGTTCCTCTGAAGACCCCAGCAGGCACGCGCGGCCCCCGGTTGTGGAGAGTTCGCTCATTTGAGCACTAACCACCTCGTCCGTTGCATACATATTGAATGAGGGTTCCATTGCCGCTGTCAAGAGGTCTATGACACTATGAGCGAGTCGCCGCTCAAGTGTGCGAGGTTCCGGAGATGGTCGATGCCTCTGTTGACGGGCGGGTTGGCCCTGCTGAGCTGGTCCGCCTTGCTGCCGTCGCCCGCCGCTTCTACCTCGACGGTCGGTCCAAGCTCGAGATCGCGGAGGAGTTCGGACTCAGCCGGTTCAAGATCGCGCGGCTCCTCGACCAGGCTCTCGCCAGCGGCATCGTTCGCATCGAGGTCGGCGTGCCCGCACAGATCGACCCCGAGATCTCGGAGCTCGTCCGTACCACCTACCAGCTGCGCCACGCGGTGGTCGTCGACACTCCCGAGAACCCCGAAACCGACCTGCGGGCCCATCTCGCGCGCGTCGCCGCCGATCTCCTCGCCGAGACCGTCGTCGAGGGAGAGATCCTTGGACTGGGCTACGGCCGCACGCTCACCGTCATGACGGACGCGCTCAGCCGGCTGGCCCGGTGTACGGTCGTTCAGCTGTCGGGCGCTCTGTTGGGCGTCAACGTCCAAGAGAACAGCATCGAGCTCGTCCGCCGCGTCGCCGCGGTCTCCGGAGGCCCAGCGTTCCCCATCTACACTCCGCAGGTCCTCCCGGATTTCGCAACCGCCGAGGCGCTGCGTCGCCAGCCGCAGGTCGCGGAGGCGCAACGGCGCTGGAACCAGCTCACGAAGGCGGTCGTCGCCGTCGGCTCCTGGGACCCGCCGCACTCGCAGCTCTACATCGCCCTCAGCCAACGCGAACGTGACCAGCTACGAGCACAGGGAGCGTGCGCGGAGCTCTGCGCGAACTTGCTCGACGCCGACGGGCGGCCAGTCGCAACCGACTTCACGGATCGCTGCATCACGATCACCGCTGGGCAGTTGCGCGCGGTCGACGAGGTGATCGCGGTCGGTGGCGGGCACGACAAGATCGCGGCGTTCAGGGCGCTCCTGAAGGGTGGCTACGCGACCAGCTTGATCACGGACGTCATCGTCGCGCGGGCACTGCTCGACCAGCCTCCATCTCTGGCGCTGCACGTCCAACAGAACGAGAAGAACGGATAGCGCCCCCACCGGTCCGCGACCCCAGGCTGGACGGGGCGCGCGCCCGTGCCGCAGACTCACACCACCCCCAATTGCCGAAGCCGGGCGCGATGCACCAAGGTTGACCGCCCCCGGGGAAGGAGGTCCCGTGACCTTCAGGTTGGGATTCCTCACGGTGGCCGCTCTGGTCACCACCCTGACCGCAGGCACGACCGCGCTCGCTGCTGACACACCTCCCGGCGCCCAGATCTCCGACTCGCTCGAGTACGTCGGGCATGTGCCCGATTCGTCGATGATCGTCGAAGGCAAGTTCGACACGGTCGCCGGGCGAGACGTCCTCGTCACCACCGGACGGTACGGCTTCAAGACCTACGACGTCAGCAACCCTGCCGCGCCGCGGCTGCTCGACACCTTCCAGCCGCCCGAAATCCTCGGCGCGAACGGCTACTGGCAAGACGAGGACATGGAGCTCGACGTCAGACGCAAGCTCATCATCGGAGCGCTCGACCCACGCCACGACGACGCGGACCAGGCGAGCTGCCCCGGCATCGGCACGTCCGGCTCCAAGACCCGGAATCCCGGCTGCCGGTCCGGCTTCTACGTCATCTCCTACGCGGACCCGGCGAACCTGCGGCAGATCGGCGATTTCGTCGAGCTTCCCGCCGGCCACACGACGAGCTGCATCGAGGACTGCGACTACGTGTGGACCGGCGGGCCGGCCCGCCGCAACGACCTCGCCTACCTCGGGCCGTTCACGCCCGGTGGCCGCGGGGACGGCCGACCCATCTGGGTCACGAACCTCAAGGACGCGGCCCATCCGGAGACGTTCCCGAAGCCGATCGACCTGTGGCGCAACGACGGGCTGACCGACTACTCGCACGACGTCGACGTCGACGCGGCCGGCATCGCGTGGACCAGCGGGCGGGGCGGCCTGCTCGGCTACGCGACGCGAGGCAAATGGCGGGACCCGAGGACGGGCAAGGACCGCGTCGCCAAGCCATGGGACCCGATCCTTGTCGCGGGCGGCGGCATCGAGGGTGGCCCGGACGGCGTCGCCCAGCCGCAGACCGACTTCATCCACAACTCGACCCGACCGCTCAACGGCCAGGTGCACGCGTCCGGCGTCAGGGACGGCAACATCGCGCTGATGACCGAGGAGGACTTCACGCAGCCCTGCGCTCAAGGCGGACGGATCGTCGCAGCGGACATCACCGACTCGCTGGGTGGCGGTCCGGCCGTGAGCTCCACACCGGAGCACCCGTACCGGATGACCGGCCTGAGCGCGTTCCACCCGACCCAGGACGCCGGTGACTCGACCGCGCCGGTCGATTCCTGTTCGGCGCACTACTTCGAGCTGTCGGGATCGACACTCGCGGCCGCCTGGTACGGCCAAGGGCTTCGCGTGATCGACGCGTCCGACGCCAGAGACCTGCGACAGGTCGGCTACTACTACGTGACCGGAACCGACGCGACGACCAACCCGAGCTCGCTGTCGTGGGACACAGCCTGGCACGGCGACCTGATCTACCTGTTCGACATGAGCCGCGGCATCGAGATCCTGCGCCTGAAGGGTGGACCATCCGCATCGGCGAGCCTGCCGACGGTTCACGAGCCGCGCGTGACCCGCGACCCACTTGCGGCGCAGCCGCTGCGCGATGCCACGCGCTACTCCATGGCCTGCCCGGTGTTCGCGGTACCGGGGGTCGGCACCCGCTGAATTTGGCCTCCCTCCCAGATAGTCTCTGCGTGAACGCAAGCCGAACTGGAGGAAGCGGGCGATGGGCGGAATCGTGGTCGGAGTCGATGACTCACCTGACGCGAGGAAGGCGTTGGCGTGGGCGGTGACCGAGGCGAAGCTGCGTGGGGCGGCCCTTCGGGTGGTTCACGTGCACAAGCCGGAGGAGTGGACTGCTCCGCTGTTCTTCCCGTCGCAGCATGCCTTGCCCGGTGTGGCCGCCGGTTCGGCCGGGGAGCCGTCGGGGGAGGACCTGGAACGCGTGCTGGAGGCGCAGGAGGTCCTGCGCGAGGTGGCGCGCGGTCGCGCCGAGGAGCTGCTGGACAAGCTCCTCGGCGAGGTTGGGGTGACGGAGGTTGAGGTGCTGCCGACCGTGGTGGAGGAGCGCCATCCCGCCGACGCGCTCGTCGAGCTGGCATCCGACGCCGATCTGCTGGTGGTGGGATCGCGGGGACGAGGCGGATTCCAGGAGCTCATGCTCGGTTCGGTGAGTCATGCGAGCGTCATGCACGCCACCTGCCCAGTGGTGGTGGTCCCCTCCCGGCGCTGAAAGGTCGTCAGGCGCCAGCGCGAACTGGCGCGCCGCCGCCACGGCTGTGCCAGGAGCAGTCGGGGATGAGGGCTCGAACAGCCTGGGAGGGTCCACGAGGCCGCCTCCAGGCTCCAAGCGCGGAGGCGGCCTCGTGGCACGGCCTATGGTCTGATCAGGCTGATGCGGGTGGCCCAGTTGCCGAGGGAGGTGCGGGTGGCGTTGCAGGCTCCGATCGGGGCTGTCAGCCATTGGGTGAGGGTGCAGGTCTGGGCGATGTACTCGGAGGCGATCCAGATGTCGTTGCCGTCGACCGCGGTCGCGCCATAGTCGCCCCAGCGGGTCCGGGGAGGATTGCCGACGAATGCCTTGTAGCTGGTGAACCCGTCCGAGGGGCCGCTGCCTTCGCGGGCGATCTGGACCGGGCCGGCGCCGGCGCTGGCGTCCAGGCCCGCGAACGCAGCGGTGGGGTAGTGGTCCGCGCCGACCAGGGTGAAGGAGATCACGCCCCGGCCGCCGGCGGTTACGCCGACCGTCGGGTAGCTCAGGTGGTTGCCCGCAACGCCGAACTGGCCCTGCTTGACGATACTGCCAGCCAGCGTTGTCGCGGAGATCCGGGGGGCCACCACGTAGAACGCGACACCCGCCCTGGTCGCGCCGCCGGCGCTGACGGCGGTGCCGAGCGCGCCCCATACCCTGCCGTTGGCGAACACCACCTGCTGCATGCGGGTGTCGCTGGTGTCAAGGCGTGACTCGACCTCGTTGTGCGCTGGCTCGGCGGTGAACAGCAGCCGCCAGCAGCCGATGCCGGCCGGAGTCGCGGTGGTGGTGTCGTTGATGCACTCGCCGAGCGGGATGCTGCCGGGCTTCTGGTCGGCCTTGGGCGGCTGGCTGTACGTGGTGACCGGCACGATGGCGTTGCGCAGGACGATGGCTGGGCTGGCGCTGTTCAGCGAGGAGGTGTTGGACAGCGCCCACAGCGCGATGCGGTTGTCGGTCCCGCTGCCGTTGGCCTCCTCGGCCGCCATCGAGCTGAGGAGGTACTCCGTGCCGCCGAGGTCGTCGGCATACGCGCCGGCGGGTGTGGTCGCGGGCCACACGGTGAAGCCCGGGTCGCCGCCGACAGCCCCGATCGTGTCGATCTGGGTGAGCGAGACGGTGGCAGCGCCAGAGGCCAGCGCGGTCTTGGAAAAGGCGTAGACCTGAGCGGCGTGGAACCCGTTCTCGAAGAAGGGATACTCGTTGGTGGTGAGGTAGAACCCGTGGCGGTCGGCGCCGATGTGTGGGAAGTCGCCAATGCAGGGGCCGCCGGCGCAGTTGTGGTTGGGCGTGCCCTGGGTGCCATCGTCCTGGGTCGGGATGCGGTAGATCGTGTACGACCCAGTTGGGTCGGAGGTCTGGCTCACGGCGAGGTCAAGGTGGTTCGGGCCCAGGAAGGCGCCGGTGAGCGGGTTCACCTCGAGGGTCAGCACAGCGTTGAACCACCGCTGCGTGTCAGGGTCGAAGTAGCAGCTGGGGTCGGTCACGAACGGCCCGAAACGGCCGGTGGTGCGGTCGATCGCCGGCGGGTAGCCGTAGAACGTGTTGAGGTCGATCACGCCGACCAGCGCGTTCCCGGAGCGGTCGTAGACCCGCAGGACGTCGTTGAGCGACTCCATCACGAAGCCGTTGCCGGCGCAGAGCCCCTGGTCCGGCGGTTCGACCGAGAACTGGTTGCCGCCGTTGGCGGTGCGCTGATTCCGGTGGTTCAACCCGTCGAAGCTCCTGAGCAGCTGCGGGTTCGCCTTCGGCTTGGAAGCCGCGGTCACCTCCAGCCCGTGCCCCGCCGTCCCGCTGGAGAGGCTACGGTTCACGACTGCTTCGGCGGCCGCCTCCCCCTCGCGGGACTCGCCGGCGAGCTCCGGGAACTGGATCGCACCGCCGCCGGACGCCAGATCGCGGAAGGTAGTGGTCCCGCCGCTGGCGATCTGCCTGGTCACACCATCCGCGCGCGCTGGCGCGCCGGTCGCGCCGAGCGCTGTCACCACGCCCAGCGCCAGCACTGGCACCAATGCCCAAGCCCAAGCCCAAGCCCACGCCCTTGTGTGCTTCATCCGGCTAACCTCCCATCCTCGGCAAACCCGCCCGACCAGGCAGGCATGAGATACTTCCCATACGCTCCGCAAAGTTGTGTTGCGGTGTCAATACGTACCGAGCTACGTCAAACACCGTGCGCCGAGTCCGCAACCTGCGAGAGGCGGCCCGCCCGGGTTGACCCAGGCGTGTGGGTTTGCGAGTCTCTTCGGATCGGGTGTCTGCCCAACGGGGGGAGACTATTCCCGGTGGCCGGATGAGGAGGTCTTGATGAGATCTCGCTGGCTCCTGCTTCTTGTTGCCCTGTCCGTGATCCTTGCCGGTGCATCCAGCGGCGCGGCGTTCGGTGGCAGCGCGAACACCCTGGTCACCCGCGACGGCTCGGCTTCGAGCTATCTGCGCTCCGACGGGTCGACCGACGCCACGACCACGGCGTGCAGCACCGGGCGGCGCTCGCAGAACGAGCCGACGGTGGCGGTCGACCCCCACAACACCCACGTCGTCGTCGCCGGCGCCAACGACTATTGCGCCCAGATCGTCAACGGCGACGTGTGGGCTGGGTACTACCGCTCCAGCAACGGCGGGGCCAGTTGGCAGGACAGCCTGGTGCCCGGCTATCCGGCCGACGCATCCGCGGCGGGAGTCGCCTCCCCGGTGCATGGGACCTGCGGCGCGGCCGGCGACCCGTCCCAGACCTTTGACCGCGACGGCCGCCTGTTCTACGCCTTCATCTGCTTCAACCGCGCCAAGCCGGTCAACGGCGGGGTGTTCGTGGCGCGCTATACCGACGACGGCGCGGCCTACGACCGAACCGTCCTGGTCAAGCGCGGAACCCCCTCCGGGCAGTTCCTCACCGGGCTGTTCCAGGACAAGATCAACCTGACGGTCGACCAGACCGCCGGCCCGTCGTCTGGCAACGTCTACGTGGCCTGGTCGCAGTACGACGGCTTCGCCCCCACCAACGCCGTGCTGTTCTCCCGCTCCACCGACCACGGCCTGACGTTCTCCACCCCGATCCGGGTGACGCCGGTCGCGCTTGGCACCGGCTCGTTCGCCGACCTGGCGGTGGGGCCGGACGGCGCGGTGTACGTGACGTTCCTGACCTATCCGTCGTCGTCCAACCCGAACACCGACGTGTGGCTGTTGAAGTCCACCGACGGCGGGGCGTCCTTCGGCCCGGCGTCGCACGTGGCGACCATCGAGCTGTTCGACTCCAGCCAGTTCAGCGGCAACGGCGCGACCGACTGCGGCGACGGACCGTTCGCCTGCCCCAGCGGGCTCACGTTCTCCCGGTTCACCTCCGCCCCGGCGGTCGCCGCGGACGCCACCGGCGTGCACGTGGTCTGGAACGCGAAACGAGCCGACGGACAGTCCAAGGTCTTTGTGCGCAACTCGCCGGACGGGACCGCCTGGCCGGCCTCTGCCACCACGCTGGACACCGTGCCGGCGGGCCATCAGTGGACCCCGGACATCGCCTCCGCCGGCGGGATGATCACCGTGGTCTTCTACGACTCCCGGGCCGACCCCGCGTACGCGCCGAACCTGCCGCCGGGCGACACCGCCAGCGGGCACAACTCCGGCGACGTGATCCACACGTGGGCGGCCAAGTCCACCAACGGCGGCACCAGCTGGAGCGAGACGCAGCTCACCACGGTGGGCAGCAACTTCGGGTGGGAGACCCACGGAGCCCGGCGGGACGGGTTCTGGGGCGACTACATCTACGTGTCGGCGGTCGGCACCTCCGTGGTCGCCGCCTGGACCGACTCACGTGACCTGGTGCCCGGCACCGACCCGCGCGAGACCGGCGCCGACGACGACCAGGACGGCTTCGATGTCTTCCAGCCGTGCACGTACGTGCCGAACGACATCAACGCCGCGTCCTACTCATCCCCAACCGTCGCCGACCCCTGCCTGTCGCAAGGAGGGCTGGACGAGAACATCTACGCAGGGAGCGCCTGAGCTCGCACTGAGCTGACCGCCGAGCGTCCGGGCCCATGTCCCGGGCGCTCGCCCGACCCGCACCTCTCCCACGTCAGCCAGGTTGGGCGAAGCCCTCGACGACCGCCGTGGCCAGCTCGTGCGCCAGGTGCCCGTCAGGGTCCAGGTCAGGGTCGAAGATGGTCAACTCCGCGCCGACGGCGAGGTCGGAGATGGCGAGCGCCCGCAGCAGGACGATCAGCTCCTGGTAGGCGAGGCCGTCCGGGTCTGGGCTGTCGACCGCGGGCATGACCTGGCGGTCGAGCACGTCGACGTCGACGTGGATCCAGAAGCCGTCGAGGCCGCGGCCGTTCAGGATGGCAAGGGCGTTGGCGGCGGTCTCGGCGGCACCACTGCGGCGGATCCGATCGGCGTCGATGATGGTGATCGCGGTCGCGGTGGTGACGTCCTCGTACCATCCCCGGTCGGGATCGTGGTGGCCGAGGGCGACCACGTCGGCGTCCTGCACCAGCGGCCGACGCCCTTCGAGGTCGGCCAGCCGCTGGGGACCCCGGCCGGTGACCACCGCCAGGTCCTCGCCGGCGACCGCGGAAAGCTGCCGGCTGTTGCCAGGGTGCCGAAAGTCCAGGTGGCCGTCGACGTAGGCGAGGCCGTAGCGGCCACGTCGGCGCAGCGCCAGCATCGCGCCGAGCAGGATGCTGCAGTCGCCTCCCAGCAGCAGGGGGAACCCGCCCGCGTCCAGCACCTCGCCGAGCCGGTCGGCAAGCCGCACCGAGTAGTCGGCGATCGCCAGGCCGTTGCGGGTGCCGGTGGCGTCATAGTCCGCGGTGTATGGGGGCGGTTGGACCCGGCCGCCGTCGGTGGCGCCCAGCCGTGCCACGATCCCCTCTCGCCGCAGCGCCTCCGGCAGCCGCCAGCAACCCGGGATCGCACCCGGCGAAGGCGGCCGGAGCCCGAGGTTCGATGGGGCGTCGATCACCATGGCATTCCGTTGGCGTGGCATGCTTCGGCTCCAATCAACGATCCAACACCATCTATCGCTCTATGATGGTGACAGGTTCGATGGCGGACGGCCAGGTCCGTGTGCGCGAGGCTCACAGACCTCAGCTCAGCTTCGGGCCATGCGCCGCTTCCAGGCCTCCGCGGCGCGCATCTCCGGCGGCTCGTAGTGGCCCTTGTGGCGTTCCACGAATCCGCGGAGGTCGAGGGTGCCCGTCGTGTGTGTGGCGCTTCCACCGCCAGCCGTGCCACGTCCCGTACCCATACCCGTGGCGGTCTTGGCCTTCGTCTTTGCCCGAGTCTTTCCCTTGGTCTCGGCCTGTCGGGAGTTCGTCTCGCGATCCCGAACGTGGCCAGGATCCGCCTCCGGCGCGGGTCGACTCGCTTGACGGTCCCGCCGCGTCGCCGACGATCGGGGGTCTGCCCGGCGTCGACGCGACCGTGACCGGACTCGCCGTGTGGCCGCGGCCTGCCGGTCGGCTTTGAGGAGCTGTCGGGCCTGGTCCTCGTCCCCATCGGCCAGAGCGAGATAGATCCGCCGGGCGCTGTCAGGCAGCGCCTCCCACGACGGCGGCGCCGACCCGGACGCCGAGGGTGTTGCCGCCGTCCCCATACGGTGCTCCTTGCTTGCCGACCGCTGCGTGCTGCTTGACCGTCAGTCTGCGCCATGGGCGGGACAGCGCAGCGGGACGTGCTGCCTTGCAGGTACACGCCCGCTGCCCCTGAATTCAGACCCTGCCGCGACACCAGCCTCCTCGGCCTGCTTCCTGGCTCGTCTCGTTCCCTTCCCGGGCTGGGAGCCTTCCGACATTCGGTCTCCTCGTTCAGCTTGAGGCTGTCCACTGTCGGGCTGGCTGCTCCGGCGGGTGCGGGTCAGACCCGCACCGGCTCGGCGGCCTCCTGGGCCTGGACCTCGGCGGCGGTGTCGTGGAGCTGGGCAGCAGCTGGCCCATGCTCCCCCGGGCACGCAACACAACCGCCACCGGTGCGGATCAGCTGGACGGCCTCCTTGGGCGGGACGGG
>Ga0137369_10002360_pt1 | contig 19336 bp, 17 predicted proteins | sample SagtaG_12_FD_104918 | JGI IMG/M metagenome (GOLD analysis project Ga0137369, IMG submission 104918) | Vadose zone soil microbial communities from Sagehorn Ranch, Mendocino, California, USA - Sage1_L_113_16 metaG | ecosystem: Environmental > Terrestrial > Soil > Vadose zone | place: USA... | reverse complement strand
TCGGCGCCGACCGCATGAAGGATTACAACCTCGCCAACTTGATCGGCAATCCGACCGACACGTCGCTCACTTTTGCGAAACTGATCTTCGGCGGTGTATTGGAACGTTATCCTGGCCTCAAATTTTTGCTCGCCCACGCGGGCGGATTTCTTCCCTATACCTGGGGCAGGCTCGATCGGGGCTACCATGTTCAAGACTCTTCGAAATTGAAGATCTCCAAGGCGCCGGGTGAATACATGAAGCGGCTTTACTTCGATACGATAACCCACAGCCCAATGGCCCTGGAATACCTGGTCCGCAGCTTCGGCGCCGACCATGTGCTCCTTGGCAGCGACTATCCCTACGACATGGGCGATCCCGAGCCAGTCGGGTCGCTGCGCGCGACCGGCATCGATAACCAGCAAATAGCGCAGATTGCCGCTAGCAATGCTTGTAAACTTTTGCGAATCGGCATCTAAATACGGAGGAATCCATGCGATTTGTCACCTTTGCACGCAAGAACCAACAGCGCGTCGGCCTGATGGGACCGCAGGAACAAATCATTGATTTAGCCGAAGTGAATCGGCGCTATCTGAAAGGCGGCAACCCGCCGTTCTTGGCAAGCCTGCAGGCTTTCATCGAAGGCGGCGCCAAGGCGCTTCAAGCCGCCCGCAAAGCCGAAAAGTATGTGGCCAGCAAGAATGGTGACGATCAGAAGAAACTGATTGCCGCCGGCGCATTGCTCAAGCCAAACCAGGCAAAACTTATTGCGCCGATTCCCTCGCCGAGAAAAAACGTCGTCATGCTCGGCATCAATTATCGAGAGCATGTCGACGAAGGCGCCCGGGCGCGCGAAATGGAGATAAAGTACCCCGAATGGCCAGTGTATTTCACCAAGCCCGCCACATCGGTGATTGGTCATTTGGGCAAAGTGATCAATCACAAAGTTACATCCAAGCTGGATTGGGAAGTCGAGTTGGCGGTGGTCATTGGCAAGAAAGGCCGCGATATTCCTAAACAGAAAGCCTACGACTATGTGTTTGGCTACACCGTGTGTCTCGATATGACAGCACGCGAACTACAGCGTCAGCATGGTCAATGGTTTAAGGGAAAATCCCTCGATACGTTCTGCCCGATGGGACCGTGGATTGTCCACAAAAGTGCCCTACCCGACCCGCAACAAGTTCGCCTGATTTGCCGGGTCAACGGCGAGGTGATGCAAGACGGCAATACCCGGGATATGATTTTTGACATTCCGACGATCATTGAAAGCCTGTCTGCCGGCATCACCCTCGAGCCCGGCGATATGATCAGCACAGGAACCCCTTCAGGCGTCGGCTTCGCCCGTATGCCGCCGGTATTTCTCAAGCCCGGCGACAAGGTCGAAGGCGAAGTGGAGAGTATCGGCATTCTCGAGGTCGAGGTCGTCGCACCGTAACCGAACGTTTGGGAGTCATGGACTCGGTCAGGCGTCCCGCCGTCGCTGGCTCGTTCTATCCGGCTGATGCCGACGAACTCGGCGTGCTGCTCAACGAGTGTTTTGTCTCAAGCCCGCTGGGGCCGCAGGGGGCGAGCATGCCTAATCCCGCTCTCGCTGCCGGCGTAGTGCCGCACGCGGGACCCATTTATTCCGGTCCTTGCGCGGCGCACCTGTACTGCCAGCTTGAACCATCGATTCAACGCATCATTTTGCTCGGCGTCAATCACCGCGCGCATGGACACAAAGCATCTTTGAGCCCGTGGGATCGCTGGCGCACTCCTTTAGGCGATGTGATCGTTGACGACGATCTGGGCGATTTTTTAGCATCGAGAATCAAGTTTTTGAAGCGCGATGGGACTGCCCACGCGGAAGAACATAGCATCGAGATTCAGTTGCCTTTTCTGCAGCGCGTGCTCGATGAATTCCAGTTCGTACCGATTTCCCTGTCTTATCTTTCCGCCGAGGAGTGCGCCGAGCTGGGAAGTGCGATCGCCGCAGTCTTTGCAAGCGCAGCAAAAAATACCAGGACAGTTATCTTGGCCAGTAGCGATTTGAGCCATTATCTTTCTCCTCGACAGACCGACAAGCTCGACCGAATCGCCTTGGATCGAGTCCTTGCTCTGGATCCCGCCGGCCTGCTCGAAGTTGTCGAAGAAAATGACATTACGATGTGCGGCGTTTTACCTACCGCGGTCATGCTCTATGCGGCCAACGCACTCGGTACAAAACGCGCGCGTCTGCTGCAGCATTGTCATTCCGGGGACGTAACACCGATGCGCAATGTCGTCGGTTACGCCAGTGTGGCGATCGAATTTTGAATTGCCATTTGAGCTGCCATAATTGACACTCCGACTTGCGCCGTTCGAGCGGCGTGAGGATTCCAACCTTTTCAAATCGCTCCGCGATTCGCTTGTGCGACGCCATCGGCGGGAGCCGCTATAGCGCCGAAAGTCAGCCTGAATTTGACTTGGCAGCAACCCTTTGTTAAGGGTGCTACCAATGCTAGGGGTGTCTGTCTGACACAGACTGAGAGCCTGACAAGTCGCAGGTAACCCTTCGAACCTGATCCGGGTCGCACCGGCGTAGGGAAGCGTGAGAGTCAAAGTCCCGATTTCGACCGATCAAAGCGGGACAAACTTGAAACCGTATTCCCTGGCCATCTTCGGGTGGTCGCTGTGGATACGGTTTTTTAGTTTCCATGAAGATCAAGATTAACGGGGAAGAAAGAGAAATCGCCGCCGGGCTTAGCATTGGCGCTCTGCTCGAGCAAATGCAGATCCGTCCCGGTCGCGTGGTTGTGGAACGCAATCGGAATATCGTCTCGCGCGACGCCTATGGGGGCACTACGCTTTCGGAAGGCGACACGTTGGAGATCGTCCACTTTGTCGGCGGAGGATAGTTTATGGAAGATTTTCTCCAAATAGCAGGAATCCATTATCGCTCACGGCTCATTGTCGGCACTGGAAAATACAAAGACTTTGCAGAGACCAAACAGGCCATCGAAGTCTCCGGTGCCGAGGTCGTCACCGTTGCCGTGCGTCGCGTCAACATCACAGACCCAAACAAGGAGAATCTCCTCGATTATCTCGATCCGAAAAAATATACGATTCTTCCCAACACGGCGGGATGCTACAACGCGGAAGACGCCGTGCGGACGTGCCGCCTAGCGCGCGAAGCCGGCGTGGGGAAAATGGTCAAACTCGAAGTAATCGGCGACGACAAGACACTTTTTCCCGACATCCCGGCGACGCTCGAAGCGGCAAAGATCCTCGTCAAAGAAGGATTCGTCGTTTTGCCGTACATCAATGATGATCCGATCACGGCTAAGAAGCTAGAAGACATTGGTTGCGCTGCGGTCATGCCCCTCGCTGCACCCATCGGTTCTGGCTTGGGAATTAGGAATCCGTACAACATTCGCATCATTCTTGAACATGCGACGGTACCCGTGATCGTCGACGCCGGCGTCGGCACCGCATCGGACGCCGCCATGGCCATGGAGATGGGCTGTCACGGCGTGCTGATGAATACGGCCATCGCCAGCGCAAAAAACCCGATTCTCATGGCGGAAGCGATGCGGCTGGGTGTAGAAGCAGGACGTAAGGCCTACCTCGCAGGAAGGATTCCCAAAAAGCTCTATGCTACTGCTTCGACTCCGTTGGACGGCATCCTTAGTTGACATCTCAAGTGCCCACTCCTGATTTTGACCTCTATCTCGTAACCGACCGAAGCCAAACGCGCAGGAGAGATTTGCTCTGGGTGCTGGAACGAGCCCTCGAGGGCGGAGTTAGGGCGATCCAGTTGCGCGAGAAGGATTTGAGCGGCAGAGACCTTTTCCACCTCGCCGCCAAAATGCGTGAGCTCTGCGATCGATACGACGCTCAGCTTTTCGTCAATGATCGCATCGACGTCGCCCTCGCCGTGGACGCCGCCGGTGTGCAGCTTGGAAAGACATCGGTTCCGATCGAAACGGCGCGAGCGCTGCTCGGCGCCCAAAAATTGATCGGCTATTCCGCCCATTCACTGGAAGAGGCGCAAATCGCACAGCAAATCCGCACGGATTTCGTTCTCTTTGGTCCAGTTTACTTTACTCAGTCAAAAGCGCGGTACGGTATGCCGCAGGGACCAGAGGCGCTGAAAAAAATAGTGGAAAACGTCGCTCTCCCTGTCTATGCTATAGGTGGCATCAAGCCGGAGAACATTATTGACGTGCGGCTTGCCGGCGCCAGAGGAGTCGCGCTTATTTCGGCGATCATCGGCGCCGACAGACCGGATGAGGCGGCCCGAGAGATGATGGGATTACTCCAGAGGTGAGCCGTTGCAAGAAAGCGCACAGGAAGTTTCCGCATATCTTGCAGCCAATCCGCTATTGTCGTTAGGCATTGCCTCGCTCGCCGGCTTTGCCGCCGATCGCACTGTCGCCTATGAACGCAGATCAGGATTTATCGTTTTTTTGATCGTCGGGCTGATCGGTTTGTTCCTAGGCGAGTTCATGTTAATTTATTTCAACCTCGTTAAGTACTTGGAAAACATCTCCGAATTCCGAATCTTTTTCGACTTCATCGTTGCGTACGTCGGTTCCTTCTTCGTGGCTGCGATCATTCACTTCATAAAACCCACCTAAGCCACCCTAGCTCAGTCGGTAGAGCAACTGATTCGTAACCAGGCCCTGTTCAATAATGTATTGAATTTGCAGCGAACCTACTGAAATTACAAAAGGAATCGACATCGCTCGATTCTTCGCCGTTCACCTCAATTCCCCTCATTTTGCCGTTCATTTCCCGACGCTTTTCACGACACCTCTTCGGGTGTTTTCAGCGACCACCATGGCAATCATGATCACAGTCAGGAACACGTTTTTTGATGATCCCGCAAAGCGGTTCTTAGTGAGTAATGGCGAAAAAAAAGTGCCACACACTCGACAGGTGTCGAATGACAGGCTTTTACTTATGGGTGCCTAACCGTCGCGCGGTATCGAAGAGTGAGTGACGCGCCAAGTCGGTGCACCGGACGAAGCGCCACGTATCCAATGCGTTTTACACAGCATGTGCAGAACGAGCTTGCCCTCACGCGAACACGGCGGACGAGACTGAATTGAACCTGAATGTGATGAAACAACTGCAAGCGCTTCCGTTACAGCTGCCAACACCGTTGCTGTGACGAAGCCTGTGGGATCAGAAATGTCGGCAGCTACCTAAAGCGTCTATCGAAATCCCGCGGCAAATGGCTACGACGAGCTGAGAAATTCGGGACGATTTCGTTAGGGTTCGCCTTGATTCTTGAACCGCGTAGGTGCTACAGGCAGGCTGTGTCGAAACGGCGATTGCTTGTGATTGCTGGAAGGAGAAGAGGAGGTCGATTTTAAGCTGATTTCCGCTGATGGTCATATAAACGAGCCCCCCGCGGCATGGGAAAGAGTGCAGCAGGAGTACGGGGACAGAGCACCAAAGGTTGTCAAAGATCCGGAGGGATTCAAGGGAATCTGGGTGATAACGGATGGGCTTCCCCCTAGTCCTTGCTCCAACTATTCGATTGGTCACGTCGTGAGCAAGCCCGAAGGTCTGGGCAGCGTGGAGATGAACAAACACTACGAGCGCATTCATTTCCACGAGAATTTTACTTACGAAAATTTTCCTGCCTCTTGGGAGCCCGCTGCACGGATCAAGGATCAAGACGCCGACGGTGTCGCGGCGGAGGTGCTATTTGCCAGTGTCGGGAGATTTTTCTACGGTCTCACTGACGGCGCGTTTCAGCGCGCCATTTTTCGCTCTTACAACGCTTGGCTCCACGAATTTTTCAGCTACGACCCAAAGCGCCTCGTCGGCGTTGCCCTGATTTCGATTCTCGACCCGGAAAAAGCCGCACAAGACATCCAGGAATACGCTGGGCTCGGCTTCAAAGCAGTGCAGATTCCTTACGCCATCAAGGATAGTGGTTACTATGATCCGGTCTACGAGCCGATCTGGAATGCCGCGGAGAATAACGAGATGGTCGTTCACATTCATCTCGGAGGGCCGGCTCAAGGAGTCAAACCGCGCTGGTTCGGATTTCAGCGCTTGACCGCGGAGGGGTCGAGCGATTTCTTTGGCGCGCAGCGGATCGCGACCGCGACGGGTTTCATCAGTCATCTGATGTTTTCCGGCGTTTTTGATCGCCATCCCAACCTCAAGGTTGTTTGCACAGAGTACGATGTTGGGTGGGTCGCGATCATGTATGAACAGGCCAATTACCGTTATGGACGCGCCACCGCTTATGGCTCGGATGTCAAGCTCAAGATGGCGCCCGGGGACTACATGAAACGCCATGCTTGGTTCACTTTCCAGGACGACCGAGCGGGGATGCTTACAACGCCGGTCTTCGGCGCGGACAATTTCATGTGGGCGAGCGACTATCCGCATGGCAATACGACGTGGCCCTATTCTCAACAGACGATGGAGCGCATTGGCGCCGGAGTAACCTCTGACGTACAGCGCAAAGTCGGCCGCGAAAATGCCAACCGGTTATATCGCATGGGGTTGTAGCAGATTTGTTAGAATCTTAAGCCATCGGATTTTTATGTCATGAGTACCAGAGCGCTGGCGGAATTTGCCGCGGCAATTTGCTTTGAATCTCTTCCATCAGAAGTAATTGCCAAAGCGAAGACGAGCATCAGAGATTTTCTCGCTGTCGCCCTTTACGTCAGCCGCAACACGCCGTGGGGAAAGACCGTCGCCACATTTGCCATCAAGCAGGGTTTTGGCGCTTCGCCTGCAACCGTCATAGGGTTTGGCAAAAAAACCGTGCCTGCGCGCGCCGCTTTGGCGAACGGTACTTTCGGTCTGGGATTTGAGTTCGAAGACTTTCATCCATGGGCCGGAATGCATCCGGGTTCGTTTGTCGTGCCGGCTGCTTTGGCAACTGCTGAGGTCGAAAAGGCCGGCGGCAAAGCGCTCATCAGCGCCGTGGTCGCAGGTCATGAGGTCGCGCCCAGAGTGCGCATGGCTTCCAACAAGACGCGGGAAGGTGAAGGTCTGATGGTGCGTGGCATTTATCCGCAGGCGATCTTTGGCGGGTTTGGCGCCGCCGCAGCAGCCGGGGTTATCCTCGGTCTCGATGCAGAGCGGATGGCCATCGCTTTTGGCCTTGCCGGGGAACAGGCCGGTGGCACTATGCAGTCGCACAAGGAAGGCGCATGGTCGCGCCGCATACACTCAGGGCACGCCGCTGAACGAGGAGTTTCCGCCGCATTTCTCGCGGCCGAGGGGTTCTTGGGTCCAAAGCAGATTTTCGACGGGGAGCAGAACATCTATAAAGCTCTGGCTCTGCGGGCGCATGATCCGGCAAAACTGAGCTATGCTCTCGGCAAACACTGGGCAATGATGGACATCGGCTACAAATCGTATTCTTGCGCCATCGGGTTTCACTCGGCTATCGATATCTTGCTCGAGCTCAAGCGCGAGATCGGCTTTCGCGCAGAAGATGTTGAAAAAGTGACGGTCTACAAGCCGGGCACCACGCCGATCCACCTGCGTACGGATTTCCCCACCATCATTGCCGCCCAGTACAGCGCTCCATTCTGTATTGCCACGGTAATACTGAAAGGCCGCGTCACGCCGAACGACTTCACAACGGACGCCTTGCGTGATGAAGAATTGACTCGCTTCGCGCGCGAGGTAGTAGAAATCGTTCCCGACGCGGCTATGGAATTGCAAAGAGAAGAGGAACGCGAGGCGAGCCCGGATACCCTGGTGCTGCAGAAGAACCCGGGCCGGGTAATTTTGCGCTTGCGCGACGGCCGAGTGTTCGAGAGGCGACGCGACTATCCTACGGGACATCCGATGCAGCCGATGACCGACGCACAATTACTTGACAAGTTCATGGGGCTTGCGACGACAGTGCTCGCGTATAGCAGGGCGCAGGAGATTTGGCGAGTTTGCGGGGATCTCGAACGGGTCGAAGATTGCTCAACCTTGATGGATTTGTTGTACCCTCCTGACACGCAGTGACTGTTCGGAGGTGGCAACGAGTCAGGAGGAAAAGATGGGTAAGCGATGGCGTAATGTAAACTCCAGGTGTCGGGCGATCGCGGCACTGTTAGTTAGCGCTCTGCTTCTCGCCCTGTATCCACAGCGCGCGTTTGGCGCGGAGAAGCTCATCTGCATTCTCGGCGGCACAGGGACGAGGCATGCCATTCCGGTGTTGGCGACAGCGTTCGGCCTCTATCCGAAATACGGGCTCGACGCCACCATCGTGCGGATCGGCAGCGGAACGATTGCGACCGCCGCCCTATTAGGCGGCGAGGCTGATGTCATCAACACGTCCGGACCCGCTTTGATCAACGCCCGGCTCACCGGCACGCCGGTTGTCTACGTGAGTAATTTCAACAACTGGAGCGATGCTCATGTCTTGGTTCGACCCGAAGTCACCAGCATGGAACAGCTACGGTCGGGAAAGTTCGCCGTTCCCGGCCTGGGCGGGGGCTATGCGCATATGCTACGGGCTTTCGTCTTTCCCAAGTACGGCCTTGATAAGGGTCCAAAGCAACCGACCATACTCTCCGCGGGCGATACTCCGTCGGCGCTCGGTGGCGTCGTCAGCCGTCAATACGATGCGGCTCTTGCCTCCTACGAAAATTACATGGCTTTTCGCAAACGCGGACTCAAGGCGCTGGTGGTGCCGGAAGATATCAATGTGCGGTGGTACACGGGTCTCATTACCCTGGAAAGAAAAGTGAAAGAGCGCCGCCGGGTGATGATCCAGTTCATCAAGGCGCAGATCGAGACCATCAGCATCATCAAGAAAGATCCGGCGCGAGCAAGGGTTGCGCTCAAGACGTATTTTCGCAGCAACGACGACGAGCTCATGGGAGAATATCAATCTTACCTTGCCGCCAAGTTGCCGCTCGTGACCAGAGTCGACGTGGAAAATATCAAAACGTTGCTGCTGACTTCGACCCATCCGGCGGCGAAAAACGGCAAGCCCGAAGAGTTCATCGACAATTCAATGGTAGAAGAGATTGTGCGCGAAGGTTTCGTGAAGCAATTCGAGCAGTGAGAACGAGGGTAGCGTGGTGCTTCTATGGCGATGACCGAAGATATCGCTGCTTTTGTTGCGTCATTTAACCTAAAGACCGCGCCAGCGGAGCTTCTGCCGCGGGTTCGTGAAGCGTTTCTTGATTCCTTTGGCGTCATGCTGGCAGGTAGCCGTGAGCAAAGCGCGCAAATCGCGGCGCGCTGGGTTCGGAGTCAGGGAGCAGTGGGACAATGCACGGTGATCGCAGCACCCGACTTTCGCACATCTCCGGCAAACGCTGCGTTAGCAAATGGCGTCGCCGCGCACACGCTCGACTATGATCATTTCGGCCATCAGAGCGCGGTTATGGTGCCTTGCGTGTTGGCTGCCGGCAAAGCCAAGGGGGTCAGCGGGCGCGCGCTAATCGAAGCTTATGTGGTCGGCGTCGAGGTCAGCACGTTGCTGGCCAAAGGCATGAGTAAATCGGCGCAAGAGTTGGGGCTTCACCCAGCCGGCGTGTGCGGTTCATTGGGCGCGACTGCGGCGGCCGCGAGGATACTTGGTTTAGGGCCTGAACAAATTCGGGTTGCTCTAGGGATTGCCGCCTCGTTGACTGCAGGGCTCAGCCAAAATTTTGGTACGATGGTGAAACCGCTCCACGTTGGCAATGCAGCGCGAAACGGAATCGTCGCTACGGAGCTGGCAACGCTAGGATTTACCGCCAATTCAAACATTTTCGATCAGCAAGGAGGCTTCTTCGGCGCACTGACTGCTGCCGACACTCGGGAAACCCTCGGCAAGAAATATCGGTTTTCTGATCCTGGCATCGCTTTCAAAGCGTATCCTTGCCCCTATAGTTCACAGAGGGCGGTGGATGCTGCGATCAAAATCGCCGAACGCGACGGCGTGACCCCACGCGATGTGATTGAAATCACCTGCGCTGCCGTGCCGAACACGTTCCGGGTGCTGATCCATCATCGACCAACCACGAGCCTCGAAGCAAAATTTAGCCTTGAATATTTGCTCGTCGCCGGGCTCGCGCTGAAAACAATCAATGAAGATTGTTTCGAGCTCAAGCATGTCAATGATCCGGTGATGCGCGAACTCGTGTCCAAGGTGCGCATCGTCGATGCGCCCACGAAGCGCGAAACTCCCGGCGAGGGAGCGGTGACGGTGCAGGTCCGCACGCCCGCCGCTCTCTATGAAGAGACAGTAAGTTACGCTCCGGGTCATCCGAAAAATCCTTTGTCGTGGGAACGACTCGCGGCGAAATACGAGGCCTGCGCACGCCAGGCGGGATTCAACGAAACTATTGTCGCCAAATCTCTCGACAAGTTGAGCCGTATCGATGAAATCAACGACATGAAAGAACTGTTGCAGCTTTTTCATTCGCCCGCGAGTGCGAGCAAGTGAGCGTTTGTTCCTGGTGCGCGAGCTTAGGTCGCAATCCCCGCAACCACATAGATGTCATGCTGAGCAAGCGAAGGATCTCGCATTTTGAGGATGCGACAAAGCAATGTCTCGCTCTCGCAGCTCCTCGCCACGTGCTGCAGCCGAAGCCTATTCCGGCCGACCCAAAAGTGTAGCCTAATCGTTTCTAGTGTTGAGGCTTGGGGTGCAATAACTGCGCTACACGCGAGACACATCTTCCTTGCCGAGTTCGATCTTGACGAAAATAATGCAGCAGGAGCGCTCTTGCTCGAAAGAGCTCGTCGAGCAGGCCATGCGGTTATCTACGCGGGGTTACCCGATGGTATACCGCACCCGAATCGAGTCACATTGTAAGCCCAAAAAAAACAAGATGGCGATCGCTGGTTTCATCAAATGATATTTCGAACGTCGCCAGCCGGCTCGGGTCCGCCGCATGATGCGGCTGCGCTCCCGAAACATCGGGATCATCATCGTGTGGCATCGCCTACTTCCAAGGGCCTTGATACACCGATAACAAAAGACCGCAAGGGGCCGTCCCGCATTCGGGCGCGAAATCCGCGCGCGGGAACAGGTTCATCACTCAAGACCCAAGACCAAATAGCAGGCTGTTTTGTGACAGACTGACCGCTGTGTCTCTTTCTAATACCGTACCACGCTAGTTGGCGCGCTTGCACTCGACAGCGAATTGGCCGTGTAATTGCTACTCAGTACCTTAGGCTCTATAGTCGACCTTGGGCTTGAATCATCTTCAGCTTTTCTGAATTTCCTTATCTCGCCTTTCCGTCTGATGCTTTTATGATGCGTGGTAACCACTCGGCTTCATTTTTTTCGCGACACCGCTTCCATCCCGGAAACTAATAAGCTGCGTATGAAACGTTCACCTTGCCGTCAAAGACATAAGACCGCTTATAAAAACTTGTTGATAGATTGCGAAATTCGCCAGCCGTAGCTCTGAAACTTTGAAACAACGTCTCGCGAACCATGGCGGAGGCGGTGGCTCGATGACCCAAACTCGCTCGAAACGATAATGGAAGACGTTCCTCAATCATCTCGCGCGCCTCGAGCCGGTAGGCCGTTTGAAGCCTTTCGGTTTCGTGATTTCCGCTTGTTTTGGCTCGGCTATTTTATTTCACAGGTCGGCAATTCCATGCAGCAGATGGCGGTGAGCTGGCTCTTGTACGATATGACAAGATCCGCGTTTCAGCTGGGTCTCAACGGAGCTTTCCGGGCCGTGCCTATGATTGTCTTGGGCCTGTTCGGTGGAACGATAGCAGACCGCTTTGAGCGCAGGCGAGTTCTGTTCGTTACGCAGACCATTCTTATGATCCTGGCATTTCTTCTCGGATTCTTGGCTCAGACAGCGTACGTCAAGGTTTGGCATGTGTATGCGCTGACATTGCTTGCGGCAATCGTCCAAAGCGTGGATAACCCCACTCGACAAGCGCTTGTTCCTTCCCTCGTTCCTCGGTCGGCCCTGGCTAACGCGATCGCGCTCAATTCGCTGTTGTGGAAAAGCACGATTTTGGTGGGGCCATCTCTGGCCGGTATTGCCATCAGCACGGTGGGAACCGACGGCGCATTTTACGCCAATGCTTTGAGCTTTCTTGCCGTCGTCGTAGCGCTTTTCTTTATGAAAAGTTCTTCGTCTGGGACCGTCAGCGCCGGCGGCTTCGTGAGAGATCTTCTACAAGGTCTCTCCTATGTCCGGACGCAAAAAATTATCCTCGCGATTATGTTGATGGAGGCCTTTTCGTCTGTATTCGGTCTTGATCCGGCCATGCTCACGATCTTTTCCCGCGATGTGCTTCAGGTGGGCGCATCCGGACTGGGATTTCTTCAAGCCGCCCGCGGGCTCGGGGCCATTTTGGGGTCGGCATTCCTGGTGTCGATCGGCAACGCGCGCTCCCAGGGCAAGGTCCTTGTCTACTCAGCGATTGTGTACGGGCTGAGCTTCGCTCTTTTTGGGCTCTCGCCGTACTTTTTTCTTTCGTTAGTCCTGCTTTTTGTTACCGGTGCCGCCGATACCATCTGGGGCGCTGTCCGCAGCACGATCTTACAAACAAACACTCCGGACTATCTTCAGGGCAGGGTGATGGGCGTCTTCGGTCTGAGCAGCCGCGGACTATCTCCACTCGGTCAGGTGGAAACGGGCTTAATCGTTCCCCTGATAGGAGCTAGGGAAACTACCTTTTTGGGTGGGTCGCTCGTCTTGTGCGCGTCGCTCCTCACGGTCTGGCGAGTACCGGCAATTTATCGTTTCCGCACAAAAACGCAGGCGGCGGCGGAAATCGTTGGAAGAAATAAAAAATAAACGGGAGATCCGGTTCGCAAAATCTTTTTCGCGCTGGCAGCTACTCGGTCGGGGAAGCTTCTAGATCGGGTGAGAAAAGTCAAAGGTAAAAGACGCGACCCTCCGATCCCTCCCCGCGAGTCAACAATGTCCCCAACGGCCAGCCGTAGAATCCAGATTCAGGCTCGACCCCAATTGCTGGCCCCGACGACTGCCTCCAAAATATCTTACGTCGAGAAAAAGTTGGCGAACTGTTTTCTCCCTATAAAAATAAATTGACAAAGACGTCTAGACGTCGTAAGTTCCTTTCGTGCCAAGCGCCAACAGACGCCGTCCGGAACGTCGGCGACCAGGAGAGATTCGAGATGCGATCGTCGCCGCTCTTGCAAACAAGCCCCGAGGCGCGTCCGTCACCGAAATACAGGATACCGTTCAAGAACTGATAGGCTCCGCCGCTTCATCCAGTGTACGATCTTATCTTAGATTGAATTCCGGTTCGCTGTTTCGCCGCCAGGGTCGTGGCGTCTACACGATACGCGAAACGCCCGAAACATACGGTCAAAACGGCCGAAAACAGCTTTCATTCAAGTCACACGCGTTCGGCCGCGCTACATTGCTGGAGGGAGATTGCTTCGATTGGCTGAGACTGCAACCGGCGAATTCGATTCATGCGGTTGTAACCGATCCGCCATACGGTTTGGTCGAGTATGCGGTTGACCAGCAAGAAAAACTTCGCAACGGGCGAGGCGGCGTGTGGCGAATACCGCCCGCCTTTGACGGCAACAAACGTTCACCCCTTCCCCGCTTCACTGTTTTATCCGGGAATGAAATCGAGGAACTTGGAACCTTCTTTTTGGATTGGGGCCGACTATTACTTCCGGTTCTCGTTCCGGGAGCCAATGTTGTAGTCGCCAGTAACCCATTGTTGTCGTACGTCGTTTCCGGAGCGTTGGCGCGCGCCGGCTTGGAACGACGCGGGGAGGTTGTTCGCCTGGTCATGACGATGCGCGGCGGGGACAGACCGAAGCATGCGCATGAGGAGTTTTCCGATGTCAGCGTGATGCCACGGTCGATGTGGGAGCCCTGGCTTGTTTTCCGTAAACCTATCGAGGGTCGGGTGCAGGATAATCTTCGGAAATGGAAAACGGGCGGGTTTCGACGGCCGTCCTCGGATCGCCCTTTTGGAGACGTGATTCCCTCATCCCCGACTCACAAGTCCGAGCGCACCTTGGCGCGTCATCCAAGCCTCAAGCCTCAAGCTTTTCTGCGACTCTTGGTTCGCGGAGTACTTCCGCTCGGCCAGGGCATCGTGCTCGACCCGTTTGCTGGATCGGGATCTACATTAGCTGCCGCAGAAGCGGTCGGTTACGAAAGCGTAGGGATCGAAAAAGATCCTCGCTATTTTAATCTGGCAATGACGGCAATTCCGAAGCTAACCGCTTTTAAAAATGGTGGGCCTTATCTGTTTAATCTATAGATCCAATTCTGACGCAATTTTTGTATTCCGTGCCGGTCAAGTGTCGCCGTCCTGGTTCCAAGCTCACTACGCGGATTTCTGCGGAAATCCGTTTTGGTTACTTGTCCGAGATAAACTTCTGTAAATGCCATCGGCGCTCGTTCGCGCGCAGGCTCCGTTTCATTGTCGACTTCATAGACGAAAACACACATCCATTGATCCCGCGCTCCATGAGTATCGACGGCGCCGCCTGATTTTCTTGTCGTCTTCACCTCGACGCCGTCGGAGCCTGCCTTAACGCAGTTATCGGGGTATACTCCGCGCACAACAAGATCAGGATGGCCGTTAAAATAACAGTTTGGAGTTAACGTTCTCGCGTGTTTGCCGAGGCTTGCTGTAAGCATGTCTGACAGAACACCAGACATGATCGCCGGCCGGAGAAAGTCATCCAATCGCTCCAATCCGCGCTCTACGAGTCCGACATTCACATCGTAAAAGAAATCGTAAACATCCTGCATCGCGATCGCGAAATCTTTAAGGCGCAGCTCAAACGGGAGCACTGCACCTTCATTATACTTCGTCTCATCAACTTTATTCCGATGGATCGCCATTATCGTCGGAGTCAAATATTCGCGATGCTAACAAAAGTGACGCCCATCGGAAAGCGCAACCTCGGTGGCGTCGTTCAGATCGCATAGCGGCCCCAGATTTTATTCGTCTACAACTTGCGGAGAGCTTCCCTCTGCTCCTTCCTTCCAGCGGGCAGCATACGAATGCGTGCAGCGCCCCAAGAGCATCCAATACAGACGTATGCCCACGCCCCTGGCTCGGCCATGCCTGCAATGCTACAGCTAGAAGTCAAAGCTGGGTGATACGGCAATGCATCGAACGAATCCGAGGTGGACGATGGGAAGCCATTTCCGCAAACGCAAGATTACCTTAATCGCAACCGCCATATCTTTCGGTGCCTCGTAAAGCTCGGCACGCGAGGTGAATGGCAACCTTGACGCATTTGAATCAAAGATCTCGCCGTGAAACACTGACGATATACGGAAGGCCAAACGCCTTCGCCCGAGCAGCGAATCTTCTTCAGTAAATGCCACCGTACTTTGCTCGCTCATTAGCTAAAGAGAGTCTCCGAGAGAACGATATGCATCATTGGAAGACCGTACCCCCGCCGTTCTGCCCCTGCATGGAATAAAATTCTACCCAGTTAATGACTCCGCATTGTAACTGGTGTAATAAGAGTTCCGATACCATTTCCGAATTTACTTTCCCGAGGCTCGTTTCTTTTTTTTTGATCCATCCTTCTTTTGCCTTGCTCTAAATAGCCCGTTAATGACGGATAGCAGCGATTGTTGCCGATCGGCCCGTCGCCTTTTGTCATTTGCACCTTTCTCCACTGCTCGAACGTACTCGATTGCCTCCTTAGATACATCGGCATCCTCGTCGGCCAGGCGACGGTCTACGTCCCTACCAAATCTTAAAAGAACCTGCTGCAGCTTAGTGATATTTCCTTTAGCTAAGTCATGGGTCCTCAACAGAGACGCTAACGCCACGAAAAGAGTATAGAAGTCTGTCTTATTTCCCCAGCGGTTTGTTTTGATCTCCGGCAGTGTTTTCTTAATGGTCGCCAGCGTTTCATCAAAAAGCCTATGGGCTCGTCGCTGTTCGGGGAATTCATCTTCATAGTCTTCATATTGCTGATAATAATCGTCAACGACTTTCTCGCTTCCACCCTGAGGGCCGTGCAAAACACCTATTAGCAGCTCACTTACGAATTCAACGTCTCCCATTCGCCGAATGGATGCCGGGGTAACTATTCTATTCTCGGCCCAATATTCATTGTCGGCAAGCTTCTCTGCAAGTTGGATAAATGGTCCCATGTATGTTGCATTTCGGAGTTCTTGAGGTTTCAAGGGCGTCAAAAACTTGTTGAGACGCCGGAACATGTCCCTAACTTCATTGTCATCCTCGGTATTAAGGTATCTAACCGCAAACTTATAGCCATAAAATGTCTTTTTCTCGTCGTCTTCGAGCTCCGCGAAGCTCATGTTTTTCCATTTCGATGTATCCTCCAATTTGTCAAGTATGAACTTATTGAATTCTTGGACTTCTGGGTCAGTTTCCGATCCAACAAACTGAAGGACCGTTCGAATGCGCTGTTGCCCGTCGACGATAGCATACTCCGTATCCCCCTCAACGGAAGTCGTTTGTTGTATGTAAATTTCAGGAACCGGTAATCCCATCAGAATCGATTCGATCAAATAACACTTCTGCCGAGCCGCCCAGACCGGTTTTCTTTGATACGGGGGTTTAATTTTTAGAGTATTCTCGCGGTATCGGTCGCGAAACCAGCTCAATGGATGCTCGCTCGAATTATACTTCATGTGTTTGTCCCTGTTTGCTTCTCAGGATTTCTCTTAGCTGTCGTAACCCGTCTATATGGTAAAGAGCGGCATTCTCCCAAGACCGGTAGAGCCTACCGTGAACGTCTCTTCCGAAGAAATCGGGTAATCTAGATATTCCCCTGAAAGTATTGAACCAGGCCGTGGAGATATTGCGGATAGGTTTAAGAACCTCGGGAAATGATATGCCTTCATATCTAATTTGATCCGGGACGAGCCAGCCCCAATAGAGGTCCCATCTGCGACGTCGATTCCACGGAATATCCATTCCCGCCAATCCAGTGATGCGTCGCGGGTAATGCCACTTCAGGATAGTCTGCCAAATAGTATCGAAAAGTCGTTCGTCCACTACCAAGACATCGATGTCGGATTCGTTCGAAAACTGCCGGAACATCGTATCGGGACTCAGGCTGAATCCAATCTTCGCACTTCCGATGATAATGGCGTCTTGGTTCCGGATGCGAAGAGAGCCGGAAAGATACCGACGGAGTGCATCCAACCCCGCAGGCCGATTTCGAAACATATACGGGATTCCGTCAAACACATACTCTTTTACTATATTATCCAAAGACCCGGTTCTCAAAATTTCTTTGAATTCTTCCACTGAAGGAAAGCTGGACATGATACGAACTGCCCCTGTCATCTCGATGTTTCGTCGGAGAATAGCCAAACAGACTCTTGGAAGCAATTACGAGAGATGCCACGCTTTAAGGGTCCCTGGAGGCCACGCGCAGGGTCAGGCTTTGCAATGCAACAAACAAGGTCGGAAGCACGAGGGCAGACCCTTTTACGTTTGCGTACTCGTTAACTTCAATTGCTTTCTAGGTCTGCCGCGGGGACTGAAGTGTCGATTCAATCCGAGCGCAGCCGCGATCCATGGCTCCCAATTTTCCGCGCCGTAGGGTGTCCCGCGATTGATGCACAAAAATTAGTCGGCCTGGGACCAAGCTATGTCGCCGAGAGGAAATTGGGGCCAGGTCTTGCGATCACACACACGATTCGACGATTCCAGGGTCGCGTTTTTACTTTGACATTTCAGACGGTCCTAACCCAAACGCCTTATTTCACTTAAGCGTGCCCATCATTTCCCGGTACGTCCGCCGCACGGCGACTTCTCTTTGGGATTTGTATCCCTGCCGGGCTCGGACCCGCTCACGATCCTTGCCGGCCCCAATTACCTCGGCTCTCCTCCGTTCCAGCACAGCACACGCTGCCCCGTATCTTCATGGGCACATAACCCGTTTGCATAGCCTTTGATTCGCGCATCTTCCACTACTTATTATTACGCAAAGGAAAGGTGCAAATAGTTTCCAGCCAATCCGAAGTGGTTTTTGACAATTGACGCAAGGGAGTGTTATGGCGGTCGGTAGACCATTGCCAATAGCTGCACCAGTTACATCGAATGGATCAAATAGAAATTACAACGGGTTGGAAGCGGATATTTGAACGAGCATATATTACCAAAACAACCCCATCGAACACACGTAATCTTCTGGTCTTAGGCGTCGTCGTTTTTCTTTGTGCCATTTTCCCGATCGACTTTGTATTTTGCCAAGATAACGCCACTGCCAAGCTCATCGAGGGTGCGAAGAAAGAAGGGAAGATGGTTTTTTATTCTTCCCTCAATATTGAAGATAACAACGGCCTCCTCAAAAAATTCGAAGAGAAATATCCTTTCGTCAAAACGGAGCTCAATCGCCTCTCTGCCGATCGTCTCTTGATCAGATTTCAATCCGAGGCGAGAGCAAGAAAACATGCGGCGGATGTCTTGCTGAACGGCGGCGCACGCACGTACATCACCAAGAAGGAAGGCCTGTTGATGAAGTATGTGTCGCCGGAAAGCAAATTCTACGGTCCGGGATTCAAAGACCCTGACGGATACTGGACCGATGCTTATCTGAACGCGCACGTGCTCGTTTACAATACGCGTATGCTGAAAGTGCAGGAGGTTCCGCGCAGCCACGCCGATCTGCTGCAGCCCCAATGGAAGGGCAAATTTGCCATGGTTTCAAAGGCGTATGAATGGTTCTTGAAATATCTAAAAGTCACTGGAGAGGAACAAGGCTTGCAATTTTTCAAGCGGCTCGCGCAACAAAAACCAGAGTTCAGAATCGGGTCGAGTCAAGTCGCTGACCTGGTAGCTGCCGGTGAGCATCCGATCGGCATCAACACCTATTCTACCAACGTTGAGGATCTGAAGACTCGCAGTGCTCCGGTCGAGTGGGTCCCGCTTGACCCGGTGATTGCTACCCTGCATCCCATTGCCGTTAGCGCTCAAGCTCCGCATCCGAACGCGGCCAAGCTATTTGTTGACTATGTGCTGTCCAAGGAAGGAATGACCTTGCTGCGCAGTTTCAAGAGAATTCCCAGCAGGCTCGACGTGGAGCCCAGCGTCCCGCGGCTGACCAAGGGCATCAAGTTCCATGCCGCTGAGCCTGAGCTCGCGGAGGAGTTCGACAAGTATGCGCGTACGTTCCAAAACATTTTCGAGGTAAGATGACGGATCGTGCTCGTTTCTCGTGTTCGTGTCCGGACGATCACGAGCCACGAACACGCAACACGAAAACCGTGCGCATGTAAATTCGATCAAGCAGCAAAAACAGTTGTTTAGCAAACGATACAACTCTAGGTCGTAATTCGCTCATGGCTCAAATCCGTATAGGGCTGCACCTGCACCCTCCTCCGAAACAAAGCCTGGATGCGTTTTCCGGCGCGGTAAGGCGCGCGGACCGCTACGGTTTTGCGCGCATCGGCACCGGCGAGACACAGTGGCACAATATGGAATGTTTTGTGGCGTTGACGCT